>PDWJ01000096.1_pt1 | contig 119273 bp, 120 predicted proteins | sample 1430881 | NCBI WGS metagenome assembly PDWJ01 (sample SAMN01162460, study PRJNA174530) | Oral metagenome, whole genome shotgun sequencing project. | biome: Marine environment; feature: Marine mammal; material: Swab sample of the gingival sulcus; isolation source: swab sample of gingival sulcus... | reverse complement strand
AACCGAATGAGAAGTAAATTTCAATGAAAGCTATTGATACAAATATCCTTGTTCGTTTTCTTGTTGGCGATAGCAAAAAGCAGGCTCAAGTTGTTTATACTTTATTCAAAGAGACTGAATCGAAAAGTGAGGAGTTATTTGTCCCTCTTTTAGTTATCATAGAACTCATTTGGGTTTTGGAATCAGTTTATTCTGTTGGAAGAAAGGAATTACTCGATTGCATAGGTGATTTATTACTCATGCCAATTTTGAAATTTGAACATGTGGAAGCTATTCAAAAATTCATTAGAGTTGCAAGAAATAGCACATGTGATTTATCTGACTTACTCATAGCACATTCTACCAGAAATTCTGGTTGTGAAACGATCTATACTTTCGATAAAAAAGCATCAAAACATGAGTTGTTTGAATTGCTAAGATGACATAACAAGTCGTTTCACTCGCCGGTGAACTCAGTGTTGTCTTGCACCATGTCCCTCTTTCCATAGAGCTATCCCGGATTTCTTATCAGTTCAGGCAGTGTCAGATGCAAATGTGTTGGCAGTGCATGAGCGTCCCCTCTCTTGGTTGACAAAAAACTGCCGAAACGTGTGCCGCCGGGGCTGATCCTTGATCCACATCTGGAAAAACTTACTGCAAAGCATTTATTTTTAACTGATTATTTTTCTGTTATATTTATAATTTTTCCCCCTATTCATCACAAATCCAGGCCCCAAAAAGTATACGAAATGAACGATAAAACAAAAAGATACATACGAATTACATGGACAGGCAGGATGCAATCCTGATGACGAAAAATACCTTGTCCAAAATCTCCGTATTTGCCCGCCTGCCGCAACAATCACAGCAATTTCTTCGTATGGTGGCGGAAAAACATCCCTTCACCTTTCAGCAACTGCGGATGCTCACCGAATACAGTGTGGATCTCTACTGCTGGCATGCCGGTTCCCTGGAACAATTCTATCAACCGGAACATCTCAGAGATATTTCAAATAAGAAAGAGGTAACCGTCCTTTTTGAACAGTTCCGAAGCGGCTATGAATCACTGAAAAACGGGATAAAAAAATATCCAGAAAGACAGTATGCTTTGACGAGAGAATGGAAGCCCGCAGGTCGCCAGATTGTTCAAGTACAGCAACAGGGTAATATTATGGGGCTTTGTCCCGTGGTCTCAGAAAAAACGCGCTGTTGTAAACTGCGCACCCTTGATGCCGTACAACAGTGTGGTTTCGATTGCAGCTACTGCTCTATTCAATCCTTTTACCATGGCGGTGAGGTCCGTTTTGTGGAGAACCTGGGCGAACGTCTGGCTGCCCTCGATATTGATGCCTCCCGCCTCTACCATATTGGGACAGGTCAGTCATCGGACTCACTTATGTGGGGAAACCGGTTTGGCCTGCTGGACACTCTTTGCCGATTCGCCCGGCAACATCCCAACGTCATCCTAGAGATGAAATCCAAAAGCGGCCGGATCAACTATTTCCTTGAAAACCATCCGCCCCCGAATGTGGTATGTACCTGGTCTCTCAATCCCCCTGTGGTTATCGCTCATGAGGAAAAAGGTACCGCAACTCTCGAAATTCGCATACAAAGTGCGAGAAAACTCGCTGATCGCAAGATTCCTGTTGGTTTTCATTTTCATCCTATTGTCTGGTATGAGGGCTGGCAGGAAGATTACCTGGCACTGGTCAAAACCTTGGTCAACACCTTTGCCCCGGAAGAAGTCGTTATGGTGTCCCTGGGCACCCTGACCTTTATCAAATCAGTGCTGAAACGCATCCGCAGCCGAATGCTGGAAAGTTCCATCCTCCAGATGCCTATGGAGGAGTGTGCCGGAAAATTCAGCTACCCCTTCTCTATAAAGCAAGAGCTGTTCCGCACCGTCTATGCCGCTTTTCCCCAATCATGGAAAAGTGATGTGTTTTTTTATATGTGCATGGAATCTATTGATCTCTGGGAGCCGGTCTTTGGATACAGCTATCTGTCCAACGACCAGTTTGAACAGGAAATGCTGACGGCATATCATGCAAAAATACGGGACATGGATGCCTCATTACCGCGATAAAAAAGGGTCTTGCCTTCCAAACAACCTCACAAAAAGGAGTGGGGCAACAACCATTTCTTTTCCATAGTTAGGACGGATTTCTCATGAACATTGTGTCTCATTTGAGAAAAAACACACGAAAACATGTGGATGCGATGTCCGTATGTAGGCTCACATACGGGCAACCATATAACCACTCAAAAAATGGGCCGCTGTAAGGAGGAACTGCTTACCAAAGATAACGACTGCCCCTCCAGCAGGCAGCAAAAACATCATTCAATTTTCCCCCAAGAGAACTCAAGGCAATGTCTTAGCAGGATATTGACCCTACTCTTTCTTTTTAACTGTTTTCCCACCCCGAACGTCGCTTCAGCAGAAGACAAAGAGATCCGTTTTGCCAGCATCCCCTGGACAGGAGTAACCATAAAAACCGAGCTTGCTGTTCTTGGATACAAGGCAAGTAACAAGGTTCAACTGGCACCCTATATGACAGGAGCGCAATACACGCTTGCAGTACCAACGTATGTTGCCCAAGCAGGGTTGAAAGATTGTTAGGATATCGCCAAACTTAAAGATAAACTGGAGGGCAAAATGTATAGTATTGAGCCTGGCAATGACGGGGATAAAACTATCCAGACCATGATTGATCAGAGTGATTTCAATCTGAAAGGGTTTAACATGATCGAAACCAGTGGATTAATCAAGCTCTCCCTGGTCCGGACGTATGCCAAAAAAATGGATTGTCTTTCTTGCTTGGGCACCGCATCATGTGAACGATATGATTGATATGACCTCTCTCACCGGGAGTACAGAAAAAACCTTTGATGAAAACAATGGCGTGGTGACAGTGTATACCAATGTCAGGCCAGCACTCCCTGAAGAACAGCCTAATGTCGTCCAGTTTCTTAAAAATGTCTCCTTTTCCATCAGAATGATGAACGCCATCATGAGCGTCATGCACAACGATAAAAGCTCTCGCACCCTACGGCAGCCCTGTCCTGGCTGAAAACACATCCAGAAATCTATACGCACTTGCTCGAGGGGGTAACGACCAGATCAGGTGAACCGGCACTCCCGGTATTTACCAAATGTATGGCAACCCAAACAAAACGTCCATAAAAACAGTGACCCTTAGTTATGCCCCTGGTTCAGGGGGGCTTTATCATGCATGGTCCTTCCTCCCCATATAAGGCCTTCCTCCAGCCTCCCCTTTTGGCCGGGATTTCTCATCAACTCAGGCGATGCCAGATTCAAATGGTTTGCAGTCCAGTATAGCCCCCCACTGTGCTGTTACCCCAGTGTCGAAGATGGTACCAGAGGGCGAAGCGATGGTGAACAGTTTGTCGAAATGTGAAACCGCTCACAGATATCACATCCATCTGGTTTTGTATCTTTTTTCTCAACTGAGACAAAAGGTTCATGAAAAATTCGGGTCAAAAACAACCTCAAGAAGAACTCTCTCAAAATATTAGCAACAATACTATATTGCACAATACTGTATTGTGTGCTACCTTGTTGTTGATACAAATGATCTGTTCCAATATCCCTTCAAGGCTCTCTACCAATATTTTTCCTTGCCAATATCCCTTATAACCCCAAAAAAACCGAGCATCCTCATGTCCCAGATTGTCATTAAAAATCTTTATAAAATTTTTGGAAAAAAACCTGAAAAAGCGCTGTCGCTTCTTAAAGAGGGACAAACCAAAGAAGAGATATATGAGGCAACAGGAATGACAGTTGGTGTCCAGGATGCCAGTTTTAAAGTAGAGAAAGGAGAAATCTTCGTTGTCATGGGACTTTCAGGTTCAGGGAAGTCAACATTGGTACGGATGATTAACAGGCTGGTAGAGTCGACGAGTGGTTCTGTGATGGTGGACGGTGAGGATATCACCCAAATGGATAAGCATCAACTTGTTACATTTCGTCGCAACAAAATGAGCATGGTCTTCCAGTCATTTGCTTTGATGCCGCATCTCAACGTCATTGATAACGTGGCCTTTGGTCTTACTCTTGATTGTGTTGATAAAAAGACAAGAAAACACCGCGCTCTGGATGCATTGGCTCAGGTTGGCCTGGACAACTGGGGGAATGCCATGCCCGCTGAATTAAGCGGCGGAATGCAGCAGCGTGTTGGACTCGCCCGAGGCCTGGCCGTGGGCTCTGATATCCTCCTTATGGATGAGGCATTTTCAGCCCTTGACCCGCTCATCAGAACGGAAATGCAGGACGAACTTCTTAAACTCCAGGACCGCCATGAACGAACCATTGTTTTTATATCCCATGATCTGGACGAGGCCCTTCGCATTGGTGACCGCATAGCGATCATGGAAGGCGGCCGGATTGTTCAGGTAGGAACGCCGGAAGAAATTCTACAAAATCCCGCAGATGATTATGTTCGAGCTTTTTTCCGTGGTGTTGACCCCACTGGAGTTATTTCTGCCGGTGACATTGTACGCGATACCCAGCCAACCGTTATCTGGCACACCCCGAAAGGCAGCCCCCGCGCCATATTGGAGATGCTCAGCAACAGGGATCGCGAATACGCCTATGTTCTTGATTCAGAACGTCGTTTTTATGGTGTGGTTTCAACAGATTCCCTCCGAGACCTGCTGGACAAACAAAACGGTGAGAGCAAGAACATTGAAGAGGCCTTTATCAAGGAAGCTCTCGCAGTTGAAGAGTCGGAAAGCCTCCAGGACATCCTGCCGCAAGTCGCTTCCCATGCCTGGCCCATACCCGTTATCGATGAAGAAAGCCGCTTCAAAGGCGTTGTCTCCAAAAATCGTTTTTTACATACACTGTACCGGGCTGATAAGAATGCCCCTGCATTATGACAGCGCGCGGTATTCTTGCTCATTATTAACTCTTTTACCAAGGGTAAAGAAATGATCAGTTTTGAAGACAAACTTATTCCTCTTGATACCTGGATATCTCAATTTGTAGACTGGCTTGTTGAAGGGTACCGCTGGCTTTTTCAAGGTATCAAAATTCCGGTTGAGCTGACGCTCACCAGCCTGGAGGAAGGACTGACATCCCTACCACCACTGTTGGTTATTGCCATCATGGGCCTCATAGCCTGGAAAGCTGCAACTATCAGGCTTGCCATGCTCACCGTGGCCAGTCTGGTCTTTATCGGTTTACTTGGTTTCTGGGAAGACACCATGGTGACCCTTGCCATGGTCTTTTCGTCCGTTGTTTTTTGTACCATCGTGGGTGTACCTCTGGGGATATGGGCGGGTCGCAGTGACAGGTTTGAAGCTATTCTCCGTCCTCTACTGGACGGCATGCAAACGACCCCCGCTTTTGTCTATCTGGTTCCTATTGTCATGCTCTTTTCCATCGGTAACGTGGCAGGCGTATTTGCCACCATTATCTTTTCTCTACCGCCCATCACCCGGCTTACGGCTCTTGGTATCCGTCAGGTACATCCCGAACTAATCGAAGCTGCTCTCGCTTTTGGCGCCACAGGGACCCAGGTTCTTTTGAAAGTACAAATACCGCTGGCCATGCCAACAATCATGGCAGGGCTCAATCAAACAATGATGATGGCCCTTTCCATGGTTGTCATTGCCGCACTTATTGGCGCCGGAGGACTGGGTGCCCCTGTTGTGCTTGGCCTGAACACCCTGGATATCGGCCTGGCTACAATCGGTGGTATTGCTATCGTACTTATTGCTATCGTTTTGGATAGAATCACCCAGTCACTGGGTTCCACAAACAAATAATCAGGAGAATTATTATGTTGAAAAACCTCTTACTGGCAGTACTCTTCGCTTCTCTGATCTTTGCAAGCACTGGGTACGCAGACGCCGACAAACCAGGAAAGGGTAAGACTCTGCAGCCTGGCCGAGCAACCTGGAATACTGGTTTTTTTCAAGAAGCCATTGTCCGTAAAGGATTGGAAGAGCTAGGCTATACGGTAAAAAAAGCAAAAGATCTGCCCAACCCTATTTTTTACAAGTCTGTAACTCTGGGGGATGTCGATTACTGGACCAATGGTTGGTTCCCTCTCCATAATGCACAGTTGCCAAAAGATTTTCACGAGAAAGCTGATATGGTAGGCTATGTGGTGAAAGCTGGGGCACTCCAGGGGTATCTGGTTTCTAAAAAAGAGGTGGAAAAATATAACATAACCTCTCTTGATGACTTTAAGCGTGAAGAGGTAAAAAAGGCGTTTGACAAGAATGGCGACGGCAAGGCGGATCTTACAGCATGTCCTCCTGGTTGGGGATGCGAAACCGTCATTGCCCATCACATGCAGGTCTATGATCTTGATGAGGCCATCAACCCCGTGAAAGCTTCTTATGAGGCAGGCATGGCCTCAACACTTGCCGAGTATAAGAATGGAGAGCCGATCTTCTTTTACACCTGGTCACCCAACTGGACTGTTTTCAAGCTTAAACCAGGAAAAGACGTTCTCTGGATCAACGTCCCCAAAATCATACCAAAAGAATCGCAGATGGCAGACAAAGACAGTATGGTGGTCAGTGGTGTCACTGGCGCCGTTTCTGACCCTGTAAAACTTGGCTTTGTTGTTTCTGATATCCGCGTGGTGGCTAATAAAAAATTTCTCAAACAGAATCCGGCTGCCGCCAGGTTCTTTGAGCTGTTCACCCTCTCGTTGGACGATATCAACGGGCAGAACACAAAGATGAATGAAGGAGAAAAAAATCAGAAAGACATTGAGCGTCATGCTGATGAATGGATAGCTGCGCACAAGGCGGTTTGGGATGGCTGGCTTGCCGAAGCACGATCTGCGGCCAAGTAACCCTTTTATGATCTGGGCGTCAGGACGTATGCAGGACGTGGGCAGCATGTTCTGCTACTGCTCACAGAGCAACCTTCTCCAGACAGTTACCATGCCACCATGAGTATTCCAGACCATTCCGGCCAGTGATTCCAGACGAATCCGGCCACCCTGATTTTGGAGATAGCGACGCAGAGAAACAACTGGTAGAGAGGTCCTTTTTGAAAAGCATTCAAGGAGGATCTCATGCCCCACAAAAGGTTATCTATACGCAAAATAAAAGAGGTGTTCCGCCTCAAATTTGAACAGGGTCAAAGTAACCCTACGATATCAAGAAGCTGCGGTATTGGCAGAAGCACGGTCAATGATTATCTGCAACGAGCAAAACGGGCAGGGATTGTATGGCCTCCACATGAGGCGTTAAGCGAACAGGCACTGGAAGAAGCCCTGTTTCCTCCCCACCTCCCGACAGGCACAGCGCGAATGATGCCTGATTTTGCAGAGGTTCACCAGGAGCTCAAATCCAGGAAACACGTCAGCCTGAACCTGCTGTGGCAGGAGTATAAAGAACGACAGCCTGAGGGGTACCAATGCAGCTGGTTTTGTGAGCATTACCGGAACTGGACTGGCAAGCTGGATCTGGTTATGCCTCACCAACATCGGGCCGGAGAGAAGCTCTTCGTTGACTATGCCGGGCAGACGGTTGATATTAGAGTTCGCCATACCGGCGAAGATCGGTTCAGATTTTTGAAGCGGTTCTTGGTGCCAGAACTACACCTATACTGATCCCATAGCCTGTCAGCAGCTGGAAGACTGAATCGTTGCCCATGTGCAAGCCTTTGCTTTCTTCAAGGGGGTACCCGAATTGGTTATCCCTGACAAAGCTGAAAAGCGGTATCAGCAAAGCCTGCAGGTATGAGCCAAACATACATCCCATCTCTCGCGACATGACCAATTTTTATCAGACCGTGGTGCTTCCCCCCCCAGGGTTCGTAAGCCAAGAGATAAGGCCAAGGCGGAAGCAGGGGTATTACTCGTAAAGCGTTGGATTCGGGCCAGGCTCAGAAAACACACCTTTTTCAGCCTTGCTGAATTGAACCGCAGCTCCTTGAGCAACTCAACAACAAACCCTTTAAAAAAACTGCCTGGAAGCAGGAAGAGCTGTTTTGAAGAACTGGATAAACCCGCCTTACAACCACTTCCCGATGTACCGTACGAGCTTTCCTACTGGAAAAAGGCCACTGTCCACATCGATTACCATGGGGAGGTCGAAGGCCATTATTATTCAGTCCTGAACCACTTGGTGAAAAAGAAGATCGAGACCCGCTCTACCAATAGGGTGGTTGCATGCTTCTACCGTGACAAAGGTGTTGCCAGTCATCGACGAAGTGCAAAACGTGGTTGTCATACCACGGTCCGGGAACAGATGCCCGAAGCCCCCAGGAAATACCTGGAGTGGACACCAGAGCGGTTCAAACGCTGCTTGTTCAACGAGACCATCCCCAACAGGCCTATCGCACTCTGCTGGGTATACTATTCTTGGGACGGCCTATTATAGGCTCTCGTCAGGTATAACCAACTGAAACGAAAAGGAGTACTTACAAATGCTCGGACATCCAACCATTGAATAACTGCACAGCCTTCGCTGTACCGGCATGGCCACAGCACTCCAGGAGCAAATGGAGATGGATATTACCGACAGCCTCAGCTTTGCACAAGGATTGGGACTGTTAGTCGACCGGGAACAGGCTGTCAGGGAAACTAGGAAGATGCAGACCAGACTCAAGAAAATCATGCTGCGTCAGTAAGCTGGACAAATCTCTGGTCGTCAGCCTGGCGGATTGCCATTGGAGAGATGATCACACCAATCTGATTATCACTGGTCCCACCTAAGTTGGCAAGTCTTACCTGTGCCTTTGCTCAGAAGACCAGCAGGGAAGGCTGCAGTGCTCTCTACTTCCCAATGAGCAAGCTCTTTGAAGACCTGGCTCTGGTCAAAGGTGCTGGCCGTTACCTCAAGCTGTTGACTGCTTACCAAAAAACAGATCTCTTGATTCTTGATGACTCTGGCCTGGTAACCCGTCATCAGGAGCAGCGGCACCATCTCCTGGTGATTTTCAAAGATCGGCACAACCTTTAAGGCAACCCCTGTTACCAGCCAGTTACCTGTAAAGCATTGGCATGAACAGATCGGCGATCCAACCCTGGCTGACGCCATCCTCGACCGCCGGATCCACACCGCCCATAAAAGAGAAGGTGATGGAGAATCCATGAGAAAAAAAAGCACACTTGACGTAAAAACCACCCTCAGAGTAAGAAGGAAAGTGTGGCGTCGCTACGCTCCGACGGCCTGGCCGGAATCCCCTGGACTGGGTGGTCGGGACCACTGGAATACGCAGCCACCATACAACGGGGATACCAGGGTCTTCAGGGCCCTGTCTGTGGTCCTATCTGCTTTAACAAACCTACTGCGTATGGAACGCTTGTGCTGATGAGAAGTCCGAATTAGGCCAGTATACTGTGCTTCTCGTCTACAGACGAAATTCAACTATTCTTCAGGAAGGTCAAACGAAATGCAGGTGGGGGCTGCATTCAAATGAATAGAGGCTATTGCCCATGAGCAGGTAGGTTGCAGTGATGGAGACAAAGAACATCGTGAGATTATTTTTTTACAAGGAATTGTGAGAGTGGATAATCGGGAAATCCAAATAACAACTATAACACAGCAGGTACGCCTGTTGTACAGGGCTATCCAGGCCCATTCCAAGAGGGTTGAGAAAACATGTGGTCTGAGCAGCGCTCAACTGTGCATGCTGCATGAAGTGTCCTGCTCTGAAGGTATAAAAGTCTCTGAACTGGCCGCAACTCTATCCATTCATCGTTCCACAAGCTCCAACATGCTGGATAAACTTGAAAAAAAAGGCCTTATTTACCGCGACAGAAGCACATCCGATCAGCGCTCTGTCCATATCTACATTACCAGCCAGGGCAAAACGCTCCTGAAAAAAACTCCTTCCCCGCCTCAAAGTCAGCTCAGTAACACCCTCTTAAAACTGTCAGGTCACCAGCTTATGGCGCTTGAAACCAGCTTGCAGCTACTGATTGAGACCCTTCATTTTGGAGAGCAGGAAGCCTGCATAAAGCCGGTACCAAAGCACAATTAGCTGGGGTTGTTCATCAGCACTGGTGGTGCCAGATTCAGTACTCTCTTGACGACACAGAGTTTCAACTATACGGCCTTATGAAAAATCAACCAAATCTGACGCCTCCCAACATGATGCGCTGTGGAGAGGATCGCTGCATAACCAGTATTTTTTCAGCATCCCTTGACAAGTTTTATTACTCCATGAGAAACTATACTTGAACTGAGGATACAGATATTTTTTATAAATACCTGTATCCTTTCTGATGGAAAGCCTGGTTTTTCTTAACGCATTCTATCCACACAACAAGAAACAAGAACCGTTCCACCAGAAGTGGTAGCGGAACGCGGTGCAAGCCGTCAAAAGACATGTTTTAGCACGTACGGCTGTAGAAATTATATTTATACTTTCAGGAGATTACTCATGAATCGCTTTATACCTTTTCTGGCCGTTGCTGTCTATGGTCTTTTGTGCTTCACAGGATCGGTCCAGGCGGAGATCACAATCGGTGTTCTGGCAAAAAACGGGCCGGGGAAAACATTGAAAAAATGGTCAGCGCATGGAGAATATCTCACAGAAAAAATGGGAGAAGATGTTCGTATTATTCCTTTGGATTTTGACAAAGTCGCTCCTGCTGTGGCTGCAGGAGAGGTAGATTTTTTTCTTGCCAATTCTTCAATGTACATCACCATGCACATCAAACATGGAGCCTCGGCTGTAGCGACAATGATCAATTCCCGCTTGGATAAGGCATTGGATTCTTTTGGCGGCGTTGTGCTGACATCGGCATACAATGACAATATAAACTCGTTTGAGGACTTGAAAGGGAAGTCGTTTGCCGCTGTTAAAAAGAATTCCTTTGGTGGCTGGCAGATGGCCTATAAAGAATTTATTGACAGCAATATTGACCCGTTTAAGGATTTTTCCTCGGTTACCTTTGTGGGAAAACACGACCATGTCGTTCTGGCCGTCCAAAATGAAGAATTTGAAGGGGGAACAGTACGGACCGACACCCTGGAGCGGATGGCTGCCAATGGTACCATTGCCATGGAAGACTTCAAAGTAATAGGTCCAAAGGCCGGGGACGATTTCCCCTTTCTCCGTTCGACCAAGCTCTATCCTGAATGGCCCCTGGCAAAAATTCAAGCCACTGATCCCAGGCTTGCTGAAAAAATAGGCGCTGCCCTCAGGGCTCTCACCGCAGATGATAAGGCTGCAAAAACTGCACAAATAAAAGGATGGGCCCCCCCCATGAACTACACAGGGGTCGAAGAGCTACAAAAGGCACTCTCCGTGGGGGCGTATACCAAAGAACAGTGAGTGCTTCCACTGTAATGAGCGTGCAGCCCGGCCCCTTGAACAAGCCATAGCTCATTCCATACTTTTACCCAGTGATCGCCAAGCCCCCTTGCTTACCATGTTACCTTGTTGTCGTGTACTCACTACATGGTTAGTCCGGGCTTCTTGGCCCCTTTCCAGAAACAGTAGAGAGTCAACAAAAGGAAATGGGATATCAATACTATTTCAGAGAAAAAAAATGTTTACAAACAGTATTAAACTTCGTTTGATTGTACCGGTAATCTTAACGGTCCTTGTCTGTATCCTCTTGCTTGTTGGTGTTATTATCAGCAAACAAAAGGATGGCAGCAGCAAACTTGGCCAGATGGTTGATGTTTCTTTTGAAGAAACAAGTACACTTATGCATGACAACATGGTATCTTTGGGAGAACAGATCAATGATTCTTTAGAAAAAATGTCTCAAACAACCATTGAAGAACTCTTTACAAGCAGCAACACATCCATTACCGAGAGCCAGAAGATTTTAGAAGAAAACTTTTATTCGCTTCATACACAAAATGCCGATGCTCTCCTCCTCATCCTTTCTCAGGTTTCCGGTAGTGCAGTCAATGAGAGAAACCTAATCCTCATTAATACCTTTGTCAGGGCAGCCAATTCCCACCCAGATGTAATTTTCACCTTCTTTCTGGATGCACAGGGGAAACCACTCTCACGCTTTGTTAATCGTCAACATGAAAGAATTGTAGAATACGGTTTTTCAAAAGGGAGAATCGACATTGAAAAACTGATTGAGAAGGCTGCAGATGATCCCAAAGCTCTCGTTAAAACCGTACCCATTCTTTTTGGCGGCAAAGAAGTTGGGCTCTTGAAACTGGCCATCAACCTTAGCTCCGTTGAAATGGTCACCCAACAGATGTCTCTTGAACTGAAGACTATGGCTGACAATGAGGCCAAGGCCATCAATTCCCTTCTGCATAGGGAAACGAATAAAATTACCACCAGCCTTAGCGAAAGCCTTGAGCAGTTTACCGAGAAAAGTTCTCAAAATGCAGCAAAATCCCGCACCCGCATATTGGATAACAATCGGCACACCTCCAGGACGATTCAGCTGACCGTTCTTATCGGAAACGGACTGTGCATTGTTGCTATCTTCCTCATTCTCCTGTTTAATGCCAACTCTATCCTTAAAATGCTCGGGGGGGAACCGCATGATATGGTAAAAATGACAGAAGCAATTGCCCAAGGTAATCTCGATATTGTGTTTGACCATAGCAATGTAGAGAAAGGCAGCTTACAATCATCTCTTGAGGTCATGACACAGAGCTTAATAGAAAGCCGAAACCAGATGATAGAAAACCGAAAAGCCGTTGAGCTCAGAGTCCGGGTGCAAAATGAAATTCTATCTATGGTTGGAGAATCATCAGAAGAAGTGGCTCACTCTTCCAAAGATGTTTCCACCACAACAGCCACCCTTTCAAAATTATTGGTTGCCCAGGCAGAGGTCATTACAAATATCTCTGGCCAGATGGATACCGTTGATCAGAACTCCGTGCAAAATGCCCGCAACGCCGAACAGGCTATTGATATAACCCGCAGTGCAAGAGAAGCTGCTGAAAACGGGAACCTAAAAATGCAGGAAATGATTACTGCCATGAACGGTATCAGTGACTCCAGCGATAAAATTTCTCGCATTCTGGAAGTATTGGAAGATATTGCTGGTCAGACCAATCTGCTTGCCCTGAATGCGACCATTGAAGCAGCCAGAGCCGGTGAGGCAGGAAAAGGCTTTGCCGTGGTGGCCCAGGAAGTCAAAGAACTGGCCAGACGATCCTCTGAATCGGTTAAGGAAACCTCACAGCTTCTCCAGGAATCTGAACGTAATGTCAGTGCAGGCACTGAGTTGGCCGCTCAGACGGCTGACGCGCTCAGCGATATACTGGAGAGTGTAGCCGGCGTGACCGACTTAACGGATGAAATTGCACAGGCATCAAGCGCCCAGGCCGAAGGGATTGGCCGGGTAAAGGCCGGCCTGGGTGATGCCAATGTGGAAATACATGAAATGACAAAGGTAGCGAACACCGTTGCGGATGAAACGGACAAGCTCTCAGAACAAACAGAACAGCTTTCCACCAGGCTGCAACTGAAACTGCGTGAGTTTGAAGAAACTCCTGGAACCATGCAAGCGCAAAAGGAACCAGAAGAAGAGGACGAGACTATCTGGACCAGGGAAAGCGAGCTTGTTGAGGAGACATGACCTATGTCAACAAGGAAAAAATTATTGGTCGTGGATGATGAACAACCTGTCTTAGAGTTATTCAGAGAGGTGCTCCAAAAGCATGGTCACCAGGTGGATGTGGCGGAAAACGGCAGAAACGGTTTTCGGAAAGCGGTGACCCATGCTTACGACTGCGTCATTTGTGATCTGTACATGCCAGAATGGAATGGAGTTGACTCCATCAAGGCTATACTCCTGGTAAAACCCGAGAGTACCTTCATCGTGGTCAGCGGTTATTTTCAAAAGGTGGTTGCCGATGAATTACGGGGGATGAAAGAAGTTCTGGCAGTGTTGGGAAAACCTATAAATTTCAGTGAGCTTCTGGAGCATATTGCGCATACCTAATGCTGCCACCCCACTGAGGCATCTCAGATAGAAGGAGTACAAGCCTCTTGCATGGCCAAAGCCCATATGAGAGGTCTCTTAAGACAATGTACAATTGCAGTAAAAAAATCATACAGATCATTGAGGACAATCCTGTCAACCAGAAACTGATTAGTTCAATGCTTGTAAAAGTCGGCTACACGACACAACTTGCAAAAAACGGCACAGAGGGACTAAAACAAATAGCGGCAAAACGTCCCGATATGATTCTGCTGGATGTCATACTCCCGGGTATGGATGGGTTTGAAACCTGCCGGAGAATAAAAAAGGACACCTTACTCCAAGACATTCCAATTATTTTCATGACATCTTTAGGGCATCTGAAAGACAAGGTGCGCGGCTTTCAGGTTGGTGGTGTCGACTATATCATAAAACCTTTCCAAAACGAGGAAGTGTTGGCCCGCATAGCCACCCAACTGGCCATCCAGCAACTCAACCGTGACCTCTTGGACAAAAACAAAAAACTTGAACAGGCGCTGACAGAAATCAGAACCTTGCAAGGGATCATTCCCATCTGCTCCTGCTGTAAAAAAATACGCGACGACACAGGGTACTGGCAGCAGGTTGAGCAGTATCTTGGGACCCAAACAGGAGCCCGCTTTTCCCATAGTTACTGCCCCAAATGTTTAGAAGCTGCAAAAAAAAGTTATTAAACCAGCCACATTCTCGCCATTGAAACCTTCCAAGAAACGATCCTCTGAAGCTGGAAACAAGAGGCATCTCACCATGCGTTTTATAACCAGATGGGCTGTTTATGTATGCAGCACCATTATCATCTTCCCATCCAGACTCAGTTATGCTGCTAATGGTTCTCCGGCCAGTCGTATCGAATCGGTTATCCACCAAGTCCTGGTGCCGGCCATCGCCTTTTTTTCAGCCAACCAATGGGTACAGGGGCTCTGTGTTGTTCTGATCACTTTTATCCTGGCTTCTCTGACGACCTGGATACTGTTTCGAATTCTCAAGCGAGTCACCACCAAAACGACCATTACTCTGGATGACCATATTGTCCGTCTCCTCCAACCCGCCATCTATTATCTCCTTGTTGCTGCGGGAATATCAGCCGGTATTACCCTCATGCCGCTGTCTGAGCAAACCCACATGGTTCTGCACCGAACCATTCGCACCCTGACGGTCTTTGTGTATGTCATTTTTTCTATCAGGCTCAGCTCCCTGGTTTTACAACGTCTGGCGATCCTTAGAAACAGATATACGTTTATTCAACCCAGAACGGTCACGGTTTTTAACAATATTGCCAAAGTTATTGTCTTTGGCGCCGGGCTGTATTGTGTTTTTGTTATCTGGAACATCGACATGACAGCCTGGCTGGCATCAGCCGGTATCGCCGGTATTGCTGTTGGCTTTGCTGCAAAAGACACCCTTTCCAACCTTTTTAGTGGTGTCTTTATTATAGTTGACGCCCCATACAAAGTTGGAGACTATGTCGTTCTGGACAAAATTGGACGAGGTAAAGTCACCTCCATCGGGCTCCGCAGCACCAGAATACTGACCAGAGATGACATCGAAGTGACTGTGCCCAACTCGATCATCGGTAACACCACCATCATTAATCAATCCGGAGGGCCGTATGAGAAAATGCGAATACGCCTGCCCATAGGGGTGGCCTACGGCTCAGACATTGACAAGGTAACTGGAATTCTAAACACTATTGCCAACAACGACCCACAGGTTTGTAGGATACCCCAACCTAGGGTGCGTTTTCGTGTCTTTGGCCCTTCAAGTCTTGATTTTGAGCTGCTCTTCTGGGTACGAAAACCAGAAGAGCGCGGCAAGGTGGTGCATGCAATGAACACCAAGATTTATAAAAAATTTAATGAAGAAAAAATTGAAATACCCTATACCAAACAGGATATTTATATAAAGGGATTACCACGTAATACAGATGATCACTAATGGATTTTTTCACTTGTACCAGCGAAACCTATATATATTTCTTTAAAAGAAAGAAAAAATAAAAATCTCGCATGAACAAATACAATGAACAAGAACAAAATCGAAACAAAATCATTTGCCCAGCAATATCTGACAAATTTCCTTAAATATAATCCCCACGCTGAAGTTTCAGTAGACGATTATAATATCTTTATAGATAATCCATGGATGAGAAAAGATGTTTTTTTAAAATTTTCTACAGATGATGCTGATTTTATATCAATAATTAATAACATCAAGTTCAGTTCACGATTCGATGCCATATTTCATATGGATACAAATACTGCAGAGTTTATTTATTCTTACCTTGATCCAAGAATTCTATCCAATAAAGATATATTGGATAGAAAATTTACAATTGAGCATAAAGGGGATAAGTATAAATGCTATTTTAAAGAGCCATCTAAAAGGCTTTTTAAAATAGCTGCGAGATTTGAAAAAAAAGATCCATCCGTTCGTTTGAAATCAGTACCACAAATTATCCCTTTTAAAGATGCCCAAGAACTGGAAAAAAAGAGTGATAAAATACAAGAATACTTTAAAAACAAGGTAGCTCGATCTTTTTTTGTACAAAGTGAACAAAGAATAGATTTGGATGAGTTTGAAAAACTTACCAGACAGATCAATTTATTGGCGTATTACCATGACAGGAAAACGCCGATAATTACTATTAAATCAGATGTACAAGCTGCGGCTATTGAACATAAATCATCTGTTCGATACGTGAGAGACTTTTTCCCAGAAAAACTGGTTTCTCAACCTGTTGATGAGATACCATTGAAACTGATTGAAGTTGCAAGAGAGAGCAAACCCAGATTTGCTTTTCTCTATTATTACCAGATAATTGAATACGCGGGATACGCTTATAGAGAAAAAGCTGCAAAACAGCAGCTCACCGACTATCTGCAACATCCTGTCAACACAGAAAGCGGGACACAGAGTGACACTGCGTTCTTTGCGACTTTATCTGAATTCAGCCGAAGTCATGACATTGTCATTAAAAAGGTACTCAAGGATTGTTGTGACCCTGCAGTCCTCTGGAAAGAAATTGAATATGATCTTGATTTTTTCACTACCCAGCAGAGATATGACGGCGGGTTGACCATCAAGCCGCTTATTTCCGAAGATACAACCCCAAAAGCATGGGAAACCATGTGGATGCCAGCACTCTATGATCAGTTGACAGATATACAAAACGCCATAATCTCTGTCCGGGACTGGAAACAAAACAGCATGCTTCTACCCACACCCACAAATACGGTCATGTTAGCCCGGTATATACCTCTCATCAGAAGAATGGCCGAGCAACTGGTCCTTGGTCCAAGCAATGTATGAAGAGCAACGTACAGCAGATGCAACCAAGGCCTGGAGATGCTCAGCCCGAATACCTCATGAATATTTTGTCTCATTTAAGAAACAATGAGCAAAAACGATAGATACATGTGGTGTTAGTGAGTCAGCCTAAATCTCGACAAACTGCTCACCAAAAATCGGCCCAGGCGGTAGCATCTTCGGCCGTCTTTGGGCAACACATATACCCAAGTAGAGTGAGGCACCAAAAACTCCCGAACCTGGCACCGCCTGAGTGACAACGAAGGAAACAAGTTCCTTATTCTTCCGCCGTTACGGGATCAATCATTGTGCACACTTTGGATATTTTTGATGCTGGAAAGCCACTGCGTTCCGCGTGTTCGTGAATAAGATCTTCGTTGTCTGCTATATATATACAGAATGTCTTATTATCGACCACATACGAGTGGGCCCATTGAATATTCTTTTTTTCCGCCTTCATCTCAGCAAGTACACCATTCGATGTTTTGGCAGCTTCTCGATAAGCGGCGATTTCTGCTGATCCAATGTCTGGAATGTCACGTTCAATTACATATCTAGGCATAATATATCTCCTATGTGTTATCTGTACAATATGGCCGTCCACACGAGTATAAGACGACCCGTTCATCAATCATCTGCAAACTGCTCTCTGCTGGGCATTGCAGAGCCAGTTGCCTCTGGACGCTCCACTTGAGGCAGGCATATTCCATTCTCTTTTTCCTGAGTCGGTGACAATGCCACCGCCATCAGACTCTATCCTCCTATTAATGCACCCCCTCTTTGCCACATTTTGCCCCGAACATAATGGGCCCACCAGGTCTTCTGGATCGAAAAGTTGCGTCTCTCCAAGTCAGGAACACCTGAAAAGTGCTACAGTAGCCCCTGTTCTTTTCCTGGGCGTCCTTGCCTCTTGACCAGCAAAATGTGCGGTACTATCAATATCCTGGATATGATCAGGAGGTATGTATTATTCATGCTCGAAAAGCTGGGGCTACAAAGCGAAAAAAATGAAGAAGAGGGCATACTTATATGAAAGAACTGGAGCCGATAACCGGACTTGAACCGGTGACCTACTGATTACGAATCAGCCGCTCTACCAAACTGAGCTATATCGGCCCTGAGCCTACACACATACATTGTGGTTCGTTTTGAGGTTTATTGATGTAGCAATTTTATGGTATAGTGTCAAGTTTATGCAACTCAATTTCATCATTCTGCTCATAATTTTTGCCTCTCTGGCAGGTTGCCGCTCTGAAAACCCATCTGCACAAGGACCGCAGCCCATTGTCGCCACAGCTCTTCCCCCTCCGGAGGTTGATCCCGGCTGTAGGGGATGTCATCAAGAGGTTGTCCTCGACGACTGGCATCATACCCTGCTATGTACACAATGTCACAAGGGCGAGAACCACACCAACGAAAAGGATATTGCCCACCAGGGGCTCCGCACTCAGCCAGCCCATCCTGATCACATGCAGCAAACCTGCGGGGAGTGCCATCCAAAACAGGTCACAGGCGCCCTGGACAGTCTCCATTTCACCCTGAAAAACAAAATAAACCAGGTTCGGTACCATTTTGGGGCCACAACTGCCCTTACTGGACTGCTGGAGGTCCCGCAGGCGCAAACCCTGGGCACCCCTCTGGAGCTCTGCGATGATTTGCTCCGCAAGAGATGCCTGCGGTGCCATCCTTACAGTGCCGGAGATTCCTATTCGCTTGTCCACCATGGGACGGGCTGTGCAAGCTGCCATCTTACATTTGAAAACCAAAAACTACAATCGCATGTGTTTCGAAAACCTACGGTTCAAAACTGTACCAGCTGTCATTACGGCAACTATGTCGGCAGTGATTATCAAGGCCGATTTGAAAATGATTTTAATTGGGAATACCGTACACCTTATATCACACAGAACACACACGGCAGATTATATGGCATTGAATACCTGAACTTGAGCAGCGATATCCACCAACAGCGTTCGCTGACATGCACAGACTGTCACTATCACACAGGACATGGCCCTGCAACAACCGTTCAATGCCGTGACTGCCACCAGTGGCAGCCGGGAACATCCCTGCCGCCACTGCAAGGATTGAGGGCCGAAAATGATCAACTGGTACTGCTGTCTGCTGCGGGAAACAAGCATCCCATACCCACCTTACACCATCCTGCCCATGAACACTATGGCGGCCAGGTGACCTGCCAGGTATGCCATGCACAGTGGGTCTTTAACGACGCTCCTGTATACCTGCTCCGTTCTACTTCAGAAAACTGGGATATGTGGGAGAGACTCACCGTACAAGGAAGCTCTGAAATTGAAACCCTGCTGGAGCACAACCTGTTTTCCGATGAGGAAGAGCTGGAAAATAACATGCGTGACGGTATTACAGGGAAAGCTACGCCTGGTGTTTGGTTCAAAGGATATGGGCAAAGGCGATGGGAAAACATGCATATAGCCCGTGATACCGATGGGATGATCAAAATTTTCCGTCCCATTCTTGACCTGAGACTTTCCATGGTTAACGATGAGGAACAGGTCCTTTTTGATAATATCACCGGGACAGGGAGCGTCTATAAGCCATACACTCCGCACACGACAGGCCCGGCTGGACTGTTCTTTCGTACTCGATTTGAACATCTCCTGGAGGCAGACATGTCATCCATTCCTGGACACAAACAACCGTAACCTCCATGACACAGCGCACAACAGTACTGCTCGCACTTATTCTGCTGGTCAGCGTGCTTCCCACCTGCAGCACGTACACCTCAACCCCAGCGCCACAGTCTTTCCCTGGACCGCAACCCAATACCACCTCCAGCGAGCCAACTCAACGACCATATATTATCAATGGTATCAAGTACTATCCCATCCCCACGGCTGAAGGATTTCGCCAGCAGGGGTATGCCTCCTGGTATGGCAAAAAATTTCATGGGCGCACGACAGCCAACGGTGAAACATATGATATGTATGGGGCAACCGCTGCCCACAAAACCCTGCCCATGGGCACCATGCTTCTGGTAAAAAACCTGCGCAACAAGAAAACATGCGTGGTCCGTGTCAATGATCGTGGACCGTTTGTCAAAAACAGGATTATTGACCTGACCTATACCGCTGCTGAAAAGATAGGTATGATCCACAACGGTACCGACCCGGTGGAAATTGTAGCCCTGAGCAAAAAAAAATATGCCTCTTCTACTCCATCCCCGCCCAGTGCAAAGCGGGCACTCTCTCCGACAAACCAATTTGAACAGGGAAATTTTTATGTCCAGACCGGAGCATTTGTCCAGCTGGATCGGGCCAGGAAATTGGCCCACGTCTTTGCCGCCAAGGGGAGGGACGTCACTATCCAGCAATACCCTGCTGCAGGCATGGACCTCTACAGGGTACTGGTGCATGCAGGGAACACCTTGGCCAAGGCTAGAGCCTATGAACGATATCTCGAGCTGAACGGTTTTCCCTATGCGCTGGTGTTAGCCAGGTAAGACAATGGTGTGGGTTTAGTTTACTCCTGCTGCATGAGTTTTTGCTGCTCGAAAAGCCGTATTTTTTGTAGAAAAGCGTCCATAAGCTGATAATCCTTGACCCCAGGCTTTTTCTCAATGCCGACATTGGCATCCACACCAAAAGGTTGAAAAGTTTTCAATGCCTGGGTGATATTCGACACGTCCAGACTGCCGGCGAGCAAGCATGGTCTCAGCGTACTCAGCGATGCCATCGCTGACTTGTCAAAGACCTCTCCGCCTCCCCTTTTTTCCATGTTTGTAGAGATATCAAGCAGAAACCCTTTCACAAACGGAGCATAGTCAGCCATGCTTTCCGGCCTGAATTCAGGTCCTCCACGAAAGGCCTTCAAAAGCGCGCAGGGAGAGGAAAAACGAGCCAGCCGTTCACAGTATTTAGGCGATTCTTCGCCGTGTAGCTGCACATAATCAAGCCTGCAGTACGCGATGATCTCTTCAGCTTCCTTTCGCTTCTTATCGACAAACACCCCTACCGTATCGACAAAAGGAGGCAATTCTTCCAAAATGGCTTTTGCTCCCTCTGGGTCAATATAACGAGGATTCTGTTCATGAAAAACAAAACCAAGGGCATCAACACCTGCCCGCACTGCTGTCACGGCATCCTCCAACCTTGTGATCCCGCAAATTTTCACCCGTACTCTCTGATTACTCATCATAAAAAAGGGAACTCCGACGACAAATCATGTGCTGTGCCGCCCCGCATAAGGCCGACACCAAAACATACAGTTGTGTTGCATGCAGGCACCAAAACTAAAAAAAGCCATGAAAGCCGTTTTGCTTTCATGGCTGTACGCATTCGGGGGTCAGGGAACGTACTCAACAAGAGTACCATTCCATCTCACCCAAGAGGCTGCATTTTATTGACACGTCTGGTCAGACGCGAAATCTTACGAGATGCTGTATTCTGATGAATCGTACCCTTTCTGGCAGTTTTCTGAATGACCGGTATTGCAGACTGAAGCGCTTCACGTGCCTGCTCTTCAGATCCGGCAACAAGGGCTTCTTCAACTCTGCGAACAGCAGTTTTCATTGTTGACTTATTCATGCGGTTACGCAAGCGGCGGACCTTGGACTGGCGGTCCCTTTTAAGGGCTGACTTGTGATTGGCCATGAAGTACTCCTAACTCCTTATACATAAGAATATCAATAATATTATTTCCAATATAACCTTTTATTAATAACAAGAAACAACGTACCTGTCAATCGATATATGATGTGCGCAGTTTTTTACTCTTTTTCGAGCTGTAGGCCGCGTGCACCGGAAAAGTGAACAGAATCTTTCAAAGCCCCTTCCAGCCGAGCACCGGTCAAGTCAGCACCTGTAAAATCAGCCTTATACAAGTCTGCCTTACGAAGATCGGCCTCACGCAAATCAGCACCATGAAAAACCGATCCTTTCAGGTTAGCGCCACGAAGATCTGTCTCGACCAACTTGCTCCCGGAAAAATCCGATCGTTCAAGATCATATCCCTGCAGTCCTTTGCCTGAGAAGTCCAGTCCGCTCAAATCACAGGACACACACCTTTTCGCATCCCACATCCGTTCGACCTGATCCTGCTGTTTTTTCAAGGCTTCTGCCGGTTTCTGGGCGAGGTCCAACCGCCCCTGGTCAAAAGTGGCCTCGGGCACCATTTTCGATACTTCTCCAGATACCTCTGCTGGTGATTCAGAGACTGCCTCTGACGCGCCCTCTTCCCTTGACCTTGATGCCCCGGGCTGTTGTTGCTCTCCTGCTTGCAGAGGTACAGTCGGCACCGGTTGCTCACCTGCAGGAGCGAAGCGGACCCCTGAAACAGCCTTCTGTGCAGGCTTGTGTTTGCTATTTTCCTTAAGCACAGGCCATCCCTCATCTATCGGAACTCCTGACTTGACAACCTTTTTACGCTTAGCAGCCACAATACTGTTTGCAGGCCTGACCGGCTGCTTAGTAGCAGTAGCTTGCACAGCATGTGGCTCCAGGGCTGCCCCCTCTTTTTCCTGCAGCCCCGATGCCACTGTAGCGGGCAAATGTAAATCTGCCATGGGAGAGAGTTTTTTGGAGGTTCCTGCTGCGCCAGGTTCCAGTGCGGCTGCCCTTTCTTTCCTTGGGGTAACATCTGAGGCCGTGCTCTTTGCCAATTTATTGGTTTCGGAAAGGACAACGACCTCCTGAACAGGGGCAACAACCTCGTCACTGGTTGCAGGTTGAACAGACCGGACCTCTGGTGGGGGAGACTCCAGATCCACCCGCTTTCCTACAGTAATGTCTTCGGTATAAGGAACGTTTTTAGGGGTTGAAGCTAAAGGTACATGTACGGTTTCACCTGATCCAGAAAAGGCATCATGCGCATCCGGTGCCCTGGTAATAATATCTCCATCAATTATGGCAGTGGCTGTAAAAGCTCCCTCCAATACCGCTCCGGTCAGATTTGCACCCCGCAAATCAGCTTTGGCAAAATCAGCACCCCCAAGCCTGGCGCCCTGCAGATTTACGTTACGCAGGTTTGCCCCTGACAGATCAGCCAACTGCAACTTGGCTCCAGCCAAATTTGCCCCTTCCAGGTTCGCACCCCGGAGGTCCAGACGGATCAAAACAGCTCCTGCCAAATCACAGCCTGGGCAACTCTTAGATCGCACAAGTTGTTCAAAATTTTTCTGTACTTCGGCTCGCGGAGACCCTGATTGAGCGGTGTAACCTGCCTCCAGATAAAAGCACAACAACAGCGCCAGGCACCCGGCATAAAGAACTAAAGCTTTCATATCAACACCTGTCATCGGCACCAAACACACGTTAATGCCACAATGGAAACGCTCATGGGTTCGCCCTGAACCCGCACGGATGGACCCCCGCATTTCTTATAAAAAAAACCTGTAATCACGCACCGGGGAGAGAAGATATGTTCAGAGTGTTCTATACTCGACAATTCTGTTCCCGGCAACAAAGCAATATCGAAAAAGTCTCCTTCCACTATTGCCCATTATTTTTTTGCCTCTGGAAACCAATGGAAGGTAGCCATTGACGACATGAGGTGAATCCGTATATACAGTATCCACCCCAGCGTATTTAGCCCTGCCAAGACATAGGGCACTGGGGTTTTTCCAAGTGTTTTTTGACTGTACACGCCGGGGGTTGTAACTCATACCATTCATTGTATAAAACGGATATCATGCTGCTGAAAAAAATCCTTTTCCCTGAGGAATCACGACATTTCCCAGGAAAACGCTGGGGCAATATCATCCTCCGCTGCTTGCACCTGGCAGGCCTGTCTGTGTACAGCGGTGGCCTCTATTTTGAGATGGCCCACTCGAAGCTTCTTCCCTGGTACCTACTGACAGCCATGAGTGGCATTGGGCTGATGGGCCTTGACACCTACGGTAACGGGAAATGGCTTCTCCAGAATCGTGGCCTTGCCGTTCTGTTAAAATTACTTGTTTTAGGACTCTTGGCACACACCCAGATCCCTAAGAAGTGGTTCGTGCTTATGCTCATTATCTTATCCGGAGTCTCCTCACATGCCCCGGCAAATTTTCGCTACTACTCCATCTATCACCATCGAGTGATATAGCTGCCCAGGGTGGATAGCACTCTTTTCCTCACAGCCTGCGAAAAGCAGGACACCAGGCCATAGGGGCAGTGAAGAGGACAATGACGGTTACCCTTTGTTTTTACTACTTTTTTATTGAATTTACCTGTTCAACCTCTTGTGGTACCAAAACCCATGACGGTACCTCCCTGGATTTCACACCAAGAAAGAGAGGGCACATACTGCACTGTTTAAACCCCACCCAGCCTAGATTCAGGCGGCAACGCACTGCACAACCAGACAGGTAGAACAACAGCAACTTGTCCTGCACCATCAGTACAAATACCATGCAAACAAAACCACATGTTTTTGCCGTGCTCCTCCTGACAGCACTTCTCAGTAGTTCCAGCACCCAGGCAGCAACACCGGAACACGTACAGTTGACAGGGCCATACACAGCTCTCTTCGAGGTGACAGCCCATTGTCTTTCCTGCCACCCAGATCAGGGAGATGCCATCCTCCACAGCAGTCACTGGACCTGGAAACGGAAGAGAAAGACTGAGGACGGCAACAAGGAATTCAGCAAAAAAAACGGACTCACAACCTTTGGGCTTGTAGCAGAAGCGCATCCCCTTCAGTGTCTGACCTGCCATATAAGTGGCAACCTGCTGGACCAAGGCTTTGACCCAACCTCAGCACAGAATATCGACTGTCTAGTCTGCCACGACACCACTGGGTCCTACAAACGTGAACACGGCAAACCAAAACCGGAGCAGGACCTGGCGTTCCTTGCACAACAGGTCGGCAAGCCAACAGTACAAAACTGCCTGACCTGTCATGGGACAGCGCCAATAGCAACTCGTCAGAAACTGCATGGGAGTATCCAGACCGATATACACCTGCACGCATCCGGGGCCCATTTCGACTGCAGCACATGCCATCCCTCGAACGGACAGCATGCATTCACCAGAAAACTTATATCAGACACCGGCCCTCGGCAAGCCACGGGCTGCGAAGCCTGTCATACCAACACGCCTCACCGGCAGCAACGGATCAATGCACATGCCGAGATGATAGGCTGTGCAACCTGTCACATCCCTGTCTACGGTCGACCGGAACCCGAGCTTTTTGGATGGATCTGGCCGTATCAGGCTTCTATCCAGCTTTTCCAGAAGAACGACACCCCTCCCGAAAACCTAGTCGCACCCCAGGGTCTGCTCCAGGCAGGCAACCTGCAGCCCATTTATCTCTGGGACGACGGTTCTGACCAATACTATCAGCGCGGGGAAAAAATTGGTCGAAACGAGCCTGTTGTCCTCCTCAAGCCGGGGAAACGGACCATATCGTCCAAAATACGCCCTTTTGCACTATCGTTCGGCATCCAGTTCATGGACCGGAAATACCGCTATCTTATCTCTCCTGTCCTTGACCAAAAGGGCAGGCTCTCTCCTTTTCAGCAAGACTGGACCCTGGCTGCCAAAGAAGGTATGCTGCGCCTGCGCCTCCCCTTTAGCGGCCACATAGAGCCAGTCACCACGGTGAGTTACAACAGGATACATCATGGTGTGGCAGCGAGCACGCAGGCGCTGGGGTGCATGGACTGCCATGGCAGCGCAGGTCATATGAACTGGCAGCAGCTAGGGTACAAAGCTGATCCCTGGCAAGGAAGAGGATCAGTAGAGACGACCAGAATCCCTGAAAAGACAAAAACCTTGCCCCCACTGCCGTCGTTATCTCTCGAACCCGCCCATGCGGTGACCTTTTTTTCTGACGAATAAGCCATGGAGGACCATCAGCGACCTGAACTCATGAGAAGCGAGAAGCTCAATTCGCATGGCCTGAGGTTCAGGAAAACAGTCGACGGTCATAATACTGCCGAAGATTGGCCTGCCAGTGCAGGGCGCTGCTGCACATTGGGGTGAAATTGTTTACACAAAGGCAGTAGGTTCCGGTTAAGGGCTTGCATTGCATGCTTCAGAAGACATTTGGGTTCGCCTGGATACATGTTCATGAGAAATCCGGCTTAGGAACGTGTTTTCCATCTCCAAGGAGGCAAAGGATTTTTCTTTTTCCAAAGTCCCCTGCCCGCTCTCTTGGCTGCACGTTCGAGCTTTTTTAGTTGTCCGCATTCTTTTTTGTCAAGACAGTACCTGGTGTACACCCATGCGTATCCATGTTGCACCAGCTCTTGGTTCAGCAGCCTGCCGCCGCATCGAACCCAGGCAACGGTACGCCCATAACGATCAGTATCCACGGGGATGACAGTCACTTTTTTCCCCTGTACCTCTGTTCTGGCAAACCTGCCGGCAGCGCTCCCGTACGGTTGGTTGTATTCTGGTGCATCTATTCCATACAGCCGGATCTCAACACGAGCGCCTTCTTTTTGCACCAACATGGAATCACCGTCCAGGACGTACAAAACATAGCCAGTCCAGGCCTCAGCCGTTGCCATGCCCACCAACAGAAACAATACTGTCCATAGCCAGACTCGCCCTCTAGCCAATACCTTGAGAAGGGAACAAGACGTTTTTTCTTTTTTGTGCATTTTATTTTTTCCTCCCGTTCAAGTATATGAAGTATATTCAACTGATCATGGCATACTTTGAGGTGCACCAAAACAGGCGTTTCCGGACGCCCCTTCTTCTTGTCAAGAAAATGACACTTTTTTATATAGCACCTTGTTTTTCTCCTTATAAGTATGCTATCATTATACATATTTGATATTCTAAAATCATGACCCCCACTCATAGGATATACAGCTTTTAATACTTGCAACCGTGATACTGTAGCCTCATAGATGCGTCTCAAATTCCGGCGTGCATGCGTAGCCGCTGGTACTCACAGACTCCGATACCCATCTACGCCGACAAGAGCGTTCGTACAAAAATGGGAGCATCCTGTAGGGACCGTTCAATAAAGTAGCGTGTTTGGAGGCATCCCTTCAGCTCATAAAATCTGGAGATAGTTCATATCGTGGATTTCATCGCTGACCAGAACCTGACGGTAAATGAGGAAAAAACCAGAGACTTCATTCTAACGCTTCCCCTTTTTGATTCTTTTAAGATGGATGAGCTGGATATTCTTTCCAAGCACATGAACTACATGGAAATTATGCGAGGCAGTTATCTTTTCACCGAAGGGGATAAAGGGAATTACATGTGCTTTGTTGTCCGCGGCCTGCTTGATGTTTTAAAAAAAACCAATAACGGTGACTACCGTGTCGTGGCAAGGCTCGGCAAGGGAAATACCATTGGCGAGATGTCCATCGTCGATAACTCTCCCAGATCAGCCAGCGTTGTGGCCAGACAACCGACTGTGGTCATTCTGTTGACCAAAAAGGGTTTTGATATCCTCACCGGCCAATACCCCACTCTCAGTATCACTTTACTCAAAAAAATTATGCGGTTGCTTAGTTTGAATATGAGGCGTACGACCAGCAAACTTGCAGATATAACCCCACTCTGATCCTTTTATGGCAACGGACTCATTTTACGGCATCATTGGTCGAAGTGACTGTATGCAAAGGCTCTTTCATCTGATTGCGAAGCTTGCAGAAGATGATCTCAGCACTGTACTCATTCAGGGAGAATCGGGCACAGGAAAAGAACTTGTCGCCAAAGCCATTCATAATCACAGCCCCCGGGGTAAAAACAACTTTGTCCCCGTGAACTGCGCCGCCATCCCGGAAGATCTCCTGGAAAGTGAATTATTCGGCTACGCCAAAGGAGCCTTCACCGGAGCAACTTCTACGAAAATCGGCAGAATCGAATTTGCCAACGGCGGCTCTCTTTTTCTTGATGAAATAGGAGACATGAAGCCCGCATTGCAGGCCAAACTGTTGAGAGTGCTGCAGGAAAGGGAGTTCGAGCCTGTCGGCGGGTTAAAGCCGGTTCCCGTGAATGTTCGGGTTATCGCTGCTACCCACAGGAACCTTGAAAAAATGGTTGCAGAAGGCACCTTTCGTGAAGACCTCTACTACCGGCTCAGTGTCATCCCGGTTTCTATACCACCTCTTCGTGAACGAAGGGAAGATATCCCCTTGCTTATCGAATACTTTATTCAAAGTCTAGAAAAAAGACGCAATAAAAGTCTTCTGGGTTTTGATTTAGCGGCAATGCAGACGCTGGCCCATCTGCATTGGAAAGGCAACGTACGCGAGTTGGAAAATCTTGTCCAGCATATGACCATTCTCTATAGTGGACAGCGGGTAGGATACAATGAGTTGCCGGAAAAATATCGCCTTGAAGAAGTCCGCAACACCGCTGTCTCAATCCCCCCCCTTGGCAATGAGCTGACAGGAGAACAGGTGCAAACTTCACCTGAACAGCTTCTCCTGTTTTCCACCCCTCAGAACCACCTGTCACCGAAAGCCTGGCCTGAAGAAGGTATTGATTTTAATGCCCTGGTGAACGATTATGAAACCCAGCTTATCGTTCAGGCTTTGAAGATGACGCAGGGGAACAAAAAAGAAGCGGCCCGGATTCTCAATTTAAAAAGAACCACACTCTTAGAAAAGATAAAGAAAAAAGAACTGCAGGCCAACTGGAAAGAGGAAAGGTAGTCCTCCCTGAGGGCTGGGAGGGGACGCGGATTTCTCATTAGCTCAGGTGGGGCCAGGTTCGGAGGGCACATCACATCCATCTGTTTTTCCAGATTTTCTCTCAAATGATACAAACTGTTCATGAGAAATCCGGGCTGACAAGCACCTAAACAAAGTCCTCTCCTGTCGGCTCATGCCGTCACCAGCCTTGTCGGCTGCATGACTGCATTGGCAAGCCGCTGCTCTGTGAAAAGGTGGAACGCAGGATGTACAAGGCGGTTGAGCAGAATCCAGAAGGGGAGACTCAGGCCGCTCGTTTCCTCAGGTTCATTTCAATTTTCTCCTGCACATCCTCCTGCGTTGCGGGCGTTACCAGGATGTCGTCAGCACCATACTTGACCGCTTTGATTACCAGAGTCCTGGTCCAAGCTGGACCAGCAACTATCAAGGGGGCCTGATATCCGGCAGCATTCACCTTAATAGCGACACCAAATCCCTGCTCGCTGACCTCTTTCATTACGATCACCACCAACCGGATTGCATTGTTCATGTTGGCTGTTACCGAGCTTTTATATGGCAGTACCTTGCCGTGATACCCTAATCGGCAGAGAGCGGAGGCCAAGGTACTGCTTTCCTCAGAATCATCGCTAAAAATCAAGATATCGGGCGGTACAGTAGGTTCTTGAAGAATCTGGGTAGGTTCCCGCTTTCCGGTTATGCCGCCTGTTGCTTCAGCCGGCGTTTTCTGCTCTCTTCTCTCCGAAGACACCTGGGCGGTGTCTGAGTCGGCAGCACCGGCGGCAGCAGGCACAGCCTCAGGCTCATTTCCACCTGCCAATCCTTCCAGCATAAAAATGGATGCCGGAAAGACAACCATAAAGGTCCCCATATCTCGACCGGCAAATACAATCTCTCCCACAGATGCATAATAGAGAATATTGGGTAGGATCTCATTGGTTTCTGGATCAATGGTGGCCGGAAGAATGGTTTCCATGTTCGTTTTGACAAAACCGATTTTTCCTCTATACTGTTCTTCAAAAACAGCGGTATAGACCCCTGAAATAATATTGGCAACTTCGCCGAATGCATCTTGAGAATCTTCCCCAAACTCCTCGCTACGAACGGCCTCCTCCAGTTCTTTTTCCGGCAGCATTATCAGGGAGCCGCCCATAAAAACGGCAGGAGCAGGTTGCAGGAGCAGGTAGGCTTCACCTGTTGCCCCACCCCGAATATCCATTCTGGTTAGTATTTGCTTGCCCTGGGAGACATTGAACAGTTCTTCTTTGGTGTAAATATTGTGTGTGAGATTGTTCAGTTTGAGCTGATCGCCAATCAACGCGGTAACTTCTTCCCCAACCTTCTCAGCACAAAGCTCCAGCAGACCATCAATGAGCTTTTTCTGTTTTTCAAGATTAATTTTCGCTGGCGCTACCGGAGCCCTTGAACTCGAGGATTCTCGTTGTCCCCCCGCCTGCTCTTCCCCGTCCTCCAAGAACGGAACTGCCGCTGCTTTTTCTGTCCGGGTAGCAGACTGATCGGCTGCTGGCTCGGCTTGTTCATCGCTCTCACCAAGCAGTCCCAGAGACTCTGCCTCCAAAATCAGATGCAGGTGCCCCATTTCTGCGCCTGCCATGGACATTGGAAACAAGCTATGGTGATACTCACAGGGTGGGAAAGGCTGGTCTGATTCGAAGCCTTCCTTTGCAGGAGAGATCACTTCCTGCCGGGTGCGGATAATTCTAAAATGTTTGGGAAATTGTTCTTGAAATTCCGTCGTGAGTGAACCAGCGATAATATTGGCTATTTCACCATAGGAATCCTGCAGTTCTTCAGAATACTTTTCGTCAGCGATGGCGCTCTGCAGTTCTGAGTCAGGGAGCATAATCAGGGTTCCCCCTATGCGGATAGCATCCTGCACGCTAACAAGGATGCCGCCGTGCCCTACTATTTCGCCATCAAAACTCAGGTGTGCGAGAACCGTTGACCCAACCAGATTTTCAAGGCATGCTTCCTGGCTGGTTACTGTCATCTGCGGTGTGCCAATAACGATATTCTTACCCAGAAGTGTGGATACTTCCTCCTGTATTCTCTGTTGGCAGGAATGGATTATTTTATCTACTCGGTCGCGGACTTTCATTCAGCGGTCATCTAGAAAAACATTTTTTTCGTTTTTTCCGGTATGCGTGGCATACCTGACCCGGTCACCGGCAATACTCTATCACTAATTCGGCAGGAGAACTCGCACTCTTTACCTACAATAGCATCCCTGGCTATACGCCAGAAATTGTGCTGCTCGCAGAGGCCGCCCCACAGTTTCCATGCCCCATATCAGTCTGAGAGTCGCTGTCACGTACAGACATACTGGAACTCAATCCCGAAGGTACCAGCAGGGATTGTAAAAGGCAACAGTACTCTGCAGCCTTTACTTATTGAGCTGACACGAATACCTTTGCCAACGGCGACGGAGGGAATAGCCAGCTCAATATTGACCTTATAATCCGTAAGGCTGGCCTTTATGCCGCCGGCCACCATGTTGGCAACTTCGCCAATGGCATCTTTTACATCTTCATCCAGCTCATCAACCTCCATTCCCAGCATGGAAGACGTTATACTCAAAGCCGTCTCCCTGGTGCAATGCACAGCCAGCAGACCTTTCAAATCCCCTGCCAGACCAATCATACTGCTTAAGCTGGAATCAAAGGAGGCATCCTTCCCCTCAACAGGGTTCCCTGGTTTTAGGTCCAAAAAGATCATAGATGCAAAGACATCCTGTGTGGCAGCGAGCACCAAGGTCGCCCATCTGGAAAGATCAATGTTCACGCCGCATGGCAATTCTGGCTGCATTGTTAGCTCTCCAGCTCCACGTCCACATAAAACTTTCCAACGGACGTCTTGAACTCAAGAACGAGCGTTTCAACATCTGCCTGGGACTTAAAATTATATGATTCTCCAGAAATAGTGGAAGGCAATGACAACTTAATATCCTTCCCCTTGTCGGAGAGAATAGACTTGAGGTTCCCACCCAGCATATTGGCAATCTCGCCAATGGCATCTTCAACATCTTCGTTAATCTCGTCAACTTCAACGCCTAAAAAATTACCGGTAATTGCCGTGGCCACTGCCTTGGGAACATGTACAGCCAGAAGCCCCTTATGCGTCCCTGCAAGCCCGACCATTCCGGTAATGGATTCCTGTAATGGGTCCATACTGTCCATTATTTTGTCGGTTAGCTCGATCTCCATCATTACCATGCCGGTAAAAATTTCTACGGTGGATTCGGCTAACTGCTCAGTGACATCCTCTAAATTGCTCAACCTTCTGCCTCCTGGATTGTCTCCGGCCAACGATACTCGTCAGCCGGGCTCTTGTTTGCTATAGCGGACAATCTTCCCCGCGCTCACATGAGAGGGCCAACTCACATGAGAGGGCCAAGTGTTTCATTAACTTTTTCCGGGGTGAACGGTTTTTTCAGCGCCCCTACGGCCCCTAAATTCTTTGCCTCGCCAATAATGTCCTCACCAGTTTCAGTGGAGATCATAAAGACGGGTATATCCTTTATTGCGTCTCGCCCCGATTTCTCTCGCAAAAACTCGATGCCATTCATATTAGGCATATTGATATCACTGAGCACGATATCAATGGATTCCTTTTCCAATACTTCGAGTGCTTCCACACCGTCACTGGCCTCGAAAATATCTCCAAACTCCAATCCGGCCTGTCTCAGGGACCGACTAATAATTTTACGCATGGTGCTTGAGTCATCAACAAGCAGGATATTTTTTGCCATCCTTCATACCTCCCAACGGGTCTGGTGTTATAAGTGTGATGCATGTCATCTTCTTTACTGTGCGCAGGCGCATACCAACAACCTGACTCCCCTTACTTAATGAGTTGTATCATAGCAACTCAACATCCAGAAAAGCAAATTATCTTCTCTAAAATATAATTTTTCCGGTCTGTTCTTTTTTTTTGGGACTCTCCTGAACCCGTAACGGTTTCAGAGATATTTTATTATAGAGAAAACAAAGGCTGTTTTTCAAATAATTCTCAAGCTGACATCTTTTATCTCCGACCTAAAAGCCAGAAGGTTCAGGCAGGTACCCCTAAACCACTCTCCTCTTCTGCGGGCAGACGGTGACAAAATCAGATCCTGTGACATTTTTTTGTCATCAACGAAAACAAAAAACTCTTTGAATGCAAAGCAAAAGCATCTCTCTCGAACCCTTCTCGCACCAGCATTGTTGTGCATAAAAATTTTCGCCAATCAGAGCACAGCGGTGGGTGACCTGAGCAGCTCCCAAAGCACCACAGGCATGAGCAATGCGGGAAAAAGATCAAACGTTTTTTTAAAGAGAGCCATGCACCTTATCCTTTCCAGCAGCAGGAAAGCTCCTTTGGCCCGGACGCCTCAGGAACATGTTGTCTTATTTGAAAAAATAACCCAAAAACAAGTGGCCGTGATGTTTACAAGTAGGCTCATATTTCGACAAAAGATACACCTAAGCACAGCCCATCGGCTCCCATCTTCGGCCGTATTTTGGCAACACATTTACCCAGGTAGAATGAGAAACCAATACCTACCCAATCTGGAAGCGTCTGATCGGATGAAAAACCCGGATGATGGATCAATTATTGCAAAGTCACTGGCATGAAACTACGGAGCATACAGAACAAAACACCTCTACCCCCACAGCTAGGTATTACTCTGCTTACGTGCAGCCTGCTCCTCCACCAGGTCGGTACCTGCCTGGCTGCTCATCGTATACAATCGTTGCACCGAACCGATGAAACGGCCAGTCTGCAACTCTATCTTCGTTTCAATACCTTACCCGAATATGAGCTGGTGCAAAACGGCAAGCGGATAGATCTCATCCTGCACGACACCTTGACGAATCCGTCCATGGAAGCTATCCCTCCCGATGACCGACTCATAAAAATGTTGATAAAGGAAGAGACGGAAAAAACCATATTGACCCTCTTTTTTCGCTACAGTCCCCAATCTGTTACCAAAAACACTCGAGCTGACCCAGCCTCCTTGATGCTGGACATTCTTTTGGGTAACGAATTTTCTGCCCTGTACCCTGATCTATCTCAGAAACTCCACGGCATAACCCAACTGGATCGGGAAAGCATAGACTACACCAACCCAGTTAACATTTCACCCTATGCATCGGATTGGCCCACCTTTTTCCAGAAGTATGAAACACCGGTAGTCCTTTCTCTGCCAGCGACCTATACTCTGCCTCCATTCCCTTTAGCCACGACACTTGACGGGAGCATGCTCAGAGAAGAATGGCTGCCTGATGCCATCATGCAACTGACAGATCAAGGCCAATGGGAACTGGCCATGTATCAGCTTGGTGAACGCATCGCAGCGGAACACGACGCCTTTAAACGTGAACTGCTGCTGTTCACCTATACCGAGGTCATGGTTCGTACAGGGGCATATAAAAGGCCGCACGCCCTTCTCCAGGAGCTGATACAGAGGCACCCCGACACCCTGATGGCAGACATGGCCAATTTTCTATTTGTGTACCTGCGTACTTTGCACGAAAAAGACTACCTGGTTTTTTTCGAGCTTCAAAAGGCGGTCGCGCCCTTGGCCCAAAAAACACCATACAATTCCTGGTTTACTCTGCTGCTGGCGGAATTAGCCCTGGATATAGGCAAGCTGGGTACAGCCGAGACATTCCTCAACAGAGACGATATCGCCTTCCACGCCAAGGCCAATGCAATCAGACGTATGCGCCTGGGCGATGCATGGTATCTGCAAGACGAAGACATAAAAGCTTTGGTTTCCTATCTGCAGGTGGAAGAAAAATACGATATTATAGATACATACCCAGATTCACTGAACAGGTTCTGTGACCTATTGTATACCCACGGGGAATATGAAAAAGCCCAGCACCTCTACAAAAGACTTCTTGCCATGCTGGAAGGGAAGCCAGACAAGGAACTGGGCCTGTTCAGACTCATTATAAGTCGTATGCACGCCGGAGCGCCCAAGCACCAAACCACAACGGAATTACACCAGCTACGGGAGGCGTTTCCAGACACAGAAGGCGCTTATCGGGCGACCATGAAACAGGCTGATATGGATTACCAGGATAAAACCATCCCGGCACAAGAAGCCATTGATATCTATCAACATCTTCGCCTGGTGGCAAATACCATTGCTTTGCGAGAGGAAGCGACCTTTAAAATTGCTCTCGTCCATCACCTGGAAGGTGAAAAAGAAAAAAGCATACGCCAATGCATGCTTTTGCTGCGCGAATTTCAGTCAGGTTCCTTGAAAACCGAGGCCCAGGCACTGATCATCCAGATGCTCGAAGATGTTCTCGCAGACATGGTCGCCGGGCAGCGCTATATTGAGGCTCTTGTTCTGGCCCAGCAAAATCGTACCCTCTTCGCCCGCGGCTGGTTATCGGGAAACATGCTCTATGATCTGGCAAAAGCGTACAACCATGTGGGTTTTTTTGACCGTGCGGCACGGACATATCAGTATCTTTTTGATGTTTCCTCAGGAACTCAACAGGAACAAATCTATCTCCCCCTGATGAAATCACTCTATTTTGACGGTCAGTACAAGACCATGGAAGATTACGCTGATCGTTTTAGTTTCCGTTATCCCAAGTCAACGCTACGCGCCCCTGTCTTTCTTCTTCAACTCAAAGCCATGGCTGCACAGGGCAAAACAGAACAGGCAGCCAGGCTGCTTGATCAGGAGCACAGGCCCACCTCCGAGGAAATAGAAGAGTTTGCCGTCAAGACATACTACGAACTCCAGCGATGGCCTGAAGTTATCCTGCACCTGACGGAAAAAGCACTCTCTTCGCAGGTAGAAACTGACCAGGAAAAAGCCCTCATGTTGGCTGAGGCCTATTACCAAAATGGACAACCAGAGGCGGCGCAGCTTTTTTTCCATTTTGTTGTCGACGGGAACGAAGAAAACGACCAGGCTCGTTTTAGGCTGGCACAGATTGCTCAAGCCGAAAACAGAAAGGAGGAAGCCCTAAAATTGTTTGGGGAAATTGCCGAAAAAGGAAACAACCCTCTGTGGAAAAAGCTGGCCCAAGAAGAAATTGCGATTATGAATCTGTAACCAATAGGCAGGAAGTCATATCATGGCAGATATTCGGCAGACAGACACCACCATCCAGCTGCTGAGCAAGGTCCTGGATCTCAGGGCCAAAAACCAGCAGGTTATCAGTTCAAACATAGCCAATGCGGAAACACCGGGGTACTCGGTCAAATCTCTTGAGTTTGAAGAACAGCTGCAATCTGCCCTGTCCGATGGCAGTATGCAGCCTGTGTCCACTCATCCCGCGCACATTCCCAATGCGCCTGCCAGTCTGTCGCAGGTAGAAGGGAACCTGGTGTATACGAGGGATAAGACAGGTCTGGGTGATGAAAATTCTGTCAGCGTGGATCAGGAAATGGTCAAACTGTCCACAAACGAAATCCTGTATGAAACAGCAGTGACCATGCTGAAAAAAAAGTTATCCTGGATCAAATACGCCATAAACAGTGGCTCATAAATTGCATGAACAATACCAGACTACCACCATAAAGAAGGACGTGCCATGAATATATTTACCACTTTTGATATCGCAGCCTCCGGCTTAAGCGCCCAACGGACAAGGCTCAACACCATCAGCTCCAACCTCGCCAACGCAGAGACCACATCCACCCCGGAAGGCGGACCATACAAGAAAAAATCCGTGCTTTTTCAATCAGAACTGGTCTCGTTCAAAAACCAGCTCAACCGTGTCATGAACCGCCATGCCCAAGGGGTCAAGGTCACTCGAATACTGGAAGACAATGATCCGCCCCAGCAAATTTACAATCCATCACACCCGGATGCGGACGAAAACGGCTATGTGGCCATGCCCAATGTCAGCGTGATCCAGGAAATAGTTGATATGATGTCAGCAACCCGCTCCTATGAGGCCAACACCACAACCATACAGTCAGCCAAACGCATGGCGTTAAAAGCACTGGATATTGGGAGTTAAGTAAACTATGCAGATTCCAGCCCTCCCCCCTCTGCCCCTTTCGCCCAGCCAACCGGAACAGTCAGCTTCTGAGGCATCGCAGGCAGCAGAAACCTTTCAGGACATGCTCGGCGATCTCATCAGCGACGTTTCCGCTCAGGAACAGCAGGCTGACCTGGCTATGCAGAAACTGCATACCGGCGAAGAGAAAAACCTGCATGAGGCCATGATCCTCATGGAACAGGCTGATATTAGTTTGCGCTATCTTGTCGAGGTACGTAATAAAGCGCTTGAAGCCTATCAGAGTATTATGCAGATGCAGGTGTAACCTGTAGCACAACGACGAACAGCAAGGTCAATTCATGGCAGAAGAAACCACAGCAAACACACCGCCTTCACAAAGCGGCCTGCAGAATCTGGTCACCTCCATCAAAAGCTGGCCCTTACCACGCAAGATTGCCCTTGGAGCCATGGCAGCGATTTCCATTGCTCTGTTTGCTCTTCTGATCATCCAGGCACGCTCGTCCAACTACCAGTTGCTGTATGGTAACCTCAATGAAACTGACGCCGGCGCAATGGTCGAATGGCTCAAAGGGCAAAATATAAACTATCAACTGGCCAATAACGGCAAAAACATTCTCATACCCAGTGAGTTCGTCCATGAAACCAGGCTCAGTCTCGCCTCTTCTGGATTGCCCCAAGGGGGTGGGGTGGGATTTGAGATATTTGACAAACAATCCTTTGCCTTGACCGATTTTGTACAGAAGGTGAACTATGTAAGAGCATTGCAGGGAGAACTGGCCAGGACCATTGCCACCCTGGGTCCGGTTGAAAATGCCAGGGTCCACCTGGTTCTCCCGGAAAAAAGACTGTTCAAAAATCAACAAAAACCGGCCACAGCCTCAGTCATCATAAAGCTCGGGGTGGGAAAAAGGCTTGGTGAACAACAGGTCGACGGTATTGTCCACCTGGTAGCAAGCTCCATAGAAGGCCTGAGCCAGGAGCGTGTTACGATCATCGACCAAAACGGCACTATTCTGACCCGAACCAGCGATCCCTCTATGGCAGGAAGCCTGTCCCCAGATATGCTCCAATTTCAGTTGCAGGTAGAGCAGCACCTGGAGGAGCGTGCTCAGGCCCTGCTGGACAAAGCCCTGGGACAGACCAACTCCATGGTACGGGTTACGGCTACCCTGGACTTTGCTCACACCGAAAAAACCGAAGAGGTTTTTGACCCCGAAGAACCCGTCATTCGCAGTGAGCAAATGGTTGAAGAGAAATCAGGCTCGGAAATCGTTGGCGGCATACCTGGTGTACAATCCAACCTCCAGGGAAACGACACCCAGGTTACCGGAGCCACGCCCCCCACTTCCAGGTCCCAGCGAACCACGAATTACGAAATCAGTAAGGTCGTCTCAAAAACCGTCAACCCTGTAGGAACAATACAAAAAATCTCAGTATCGGTCCTGGTCGCCGAGAAAATTATCCCGGCAAAGGATGACCAACCTGAACAAAAACGACCCTGGACAGAGGCAGAGCTGGCTGCGGTGGAGAAAATGGTGGCCTCGGCTCTGGGAATTGATGCCTCCAGGGGTGACAGCATTGAAGTCACCTCAATGCCTTTCATAGCACCGCCTGACTTTGACGATGCGCACAATCAGTTCGCTTCTACCCTGTATCAATTCATGCCGCTCATTCGTTGGGGACTGCTCTTCCTTGCAGGACTGGTGGCCTATTTCCTCCTGGTCCGCCCGATGATAAAAACCCTGCAGGGGGAAGCCGAAGAAAGGCACATGAAAACCGTTGAGGAGCTGGAAACCGAGCAGGAAGAACAAGAAAAAATAACCGCAGAACAGGAATTAGAGGAAATCATCATGCACGACCCGGTCCTGAGGGTTCGGAGAACGGTGGCTGAAAATCCGGTCTTCAGCGCACACATTCTAAAAACCTGGATACATGAACGCTAATCCGGATTTCTCATCAGCTCAGGCGGCGCCTGGTTCGGTAGTTTTGGGACCTCATTATCCTTGAGAGGCTGTGTTGCCAAAATGCTGCCGAAGATGGTACTGGATGCACTGATCTTAAGGGAACATATTGGAGAGACTGTCTCTACACCATTTCTTTTCCAACAAAATATTTTTATGCTATATTTTTCAATTTCCCCAAAAGAATCTTGAAAAATTCGAGTGCATTGTCGTCTGACACTGTGCATGTTCAACAGCAGATCTCGTCCATTCGACAGCCCATTCAACAGCAAAGTTTAACCACATACATATGGCCACAGCAGAAAGACAACTCGACGGTGTAAAGAAAGCAGCAATACTCCTTATGTGTCTGGGAGAGGAAATAGCGACAACAATCATGCGGGAACTCACCGATGAAGAGGTGTTCCGGCTCACCCGCTATATGGCCACAGTGGAACATATCCCTGAACATATCAAACAGCGCGTTCTCGAAGATTTCGAACTGGCCACCGAATCCCAGGCTGGCCTTGTGGTTCGAGGACAGGAATTCGCCAAAAAAACCATCGCCGGCTCTGGCGACCAAGATCGCGTCGCCAACTTGATGAAACAATTCGTCTCAGGGACAGAGGGCAGGCCCCTGGAAACAGTCGCCAAAATGCAGCCGACGATGGTTGCCGGGCTTCTGGAGCGGGAGCACCCCCAGACGGTTGCCCTGGTCCTTTCAACCCAAACGCCGGAACATGCCAGCGCCATAATAGGTCTCCTGCCTGAAGAGATGCGAGCCGATGTCGTGTACCGTATTGCCAACCTGGACACGGTATCGCCAAACGTCATTGATCGGATAGAGGAAGCCTTGAACCGGGAGGTTGGTGTCGTCGTGGGTGACCAGGATCAACGGCAGGTGGGCGGGATCTCCAGAGTAGTCGATATCCTCGATAATATGGCCGACAACCTGGACTCCGACATCCTTGAAAACCTGGAAGAAATTGACCCGGACATGGTGGAGGATATCCGTAAGCTTATGTTCACCTTTGAAGACCTTTGTGCCTTGGACGGCCGGTCCATGCAGATGATTCTGCGAGAGGTGAACAATGACTCCCTCACCATGGCCTTGAAAACCGCCTCCGAAGACTTGAAAGACAAAATTTTCTCCAACATGTCGGCGCGGGCAGCCGACATGATCAAAGACGACCTGGAGACCATGGGGCCTGTGCGTCTTTCTGAAGTAGAAGCAATGCAGCAGACCATTGTCAAGATAGCTATGAAAATGGAAGAAGAGGGAAAACTGGTCCTGGGTAGGGGTGGTGCTGATGAGCTCGTCTAAAATATTTCATAACGACTCTTTTTTTCAGCCAACCAATCTGGTCAGAAAAGAAATAGTCCCACCATGGTCGTCTGATGACCACGAAGAGCCGGATACTGATACCACAGAAGCCAAACAGGAAACAGAAGCATGCGAAGAAGAACCCATGCCCTCTCCCCTTGATACAGTCGCCCCTGGGCAGCCACCAAAGCCGCAGGAACCGATGCTCTCTTCACCTGCCCCTGCCTCTGATGACCATGTACCCCCCGAACCTGCGGTTGATATTGAAGCGGTTAAGGAAGAGTCCTACAATCAAGGTGCCGCTGATGCCCGTCAGCATTTCCAAAGTCGATTTGCCGCAACCGTCCAAGCACTGGAGACCGCCTGTCAAAAAATCGACACACTCCGGACGACACTCCTCATCCAATGCCGGGAAGAAATTATCAATACCGCCATCAATCTGACCCAAAAAATTGTTGACATGGAGTTGGATACAGGCCGTAACCTCATCGCTCATACGGTGGAAATGGCCATAGAAAAAGCCATCGAGAGTGAGGAGTACATCATCAGTCTGCACCCTGAAGACATACAGACAATAGAGGAGATGCTGCCTGGTCTGTTGAGCAGAACGAGTGAGCTGCAGCATATTATATTGAAACCCGACAACACCATAGAACGAGGAGGTTGTCTCCTTGATTCCAAAACCTGTCTGGTGGATGCAACCGTGGCCGCACAACTGGAAAAGGCCAAAAAGTTTCTCCTTGAAGAGACACCACCGCTGGGACAAGGACTGGAGACCGACCGAGACGATCGGTAAATTGTCTCGGTCATGCATCAACAACAGGAGAGCCACGCCGACATGGTTTTACCCAACCCCACCATCCTGGATAATTTTTCTCCCCTCGACGTCTATGGTAAAGTAACCCGGATCGTCGGCTTGGTCATTGAAGGGACCTGCGATATTTCTTCCATTGGATCACTCTGTGAAATTTCCCCCCTTCATGGGGGAGAACCCATCAACGCTGAAATAGTTGGTTATACCAACAACCAGGCACAGTTCATGCCTTTAGGTGAAATTCGAGGGCTGGGGCCGGGGTCACTGATCCGAGTAAAATCCCAGCATGCTTCGATCCATGTTGGTCACAATCTTTTAGGCCGGGTCATAGATGGAATGGGTGAACCGGTAGATGACGGTCCTCCCCTGCACCTGCAACACCAGCACCCCCTGTATGCCTCTCCCCCCGGCCCCATGCTCCGAGACACCATAGAAACGCCTCTTGACCTCGGTGTCCGGGCGATTAACGGCATGATCACCTGCGGGATAGGTCAGCGTATGGGCATCATGGCAGGATCCGGGGTAGGAAAGAGTGTGCTCCTTGGTATGATGGCAAAGTATGCCAAGACCGACATCAATGTCATCGCCCTGATCGGTGAACGTGGACGCGAAGTCCGCGAGTTCATCGAGCGAGATCTGGGCAGCGAGGGACTGTCCCGTTCTGTAATCATTGCCGTCACATCTGACCAGCCGCCCCTGTTACGGATGCGCGGAGCCTACCTGGCAACGGCAATCGCAGAGTACTTCTGCGCCCAGCAGCAGAATGTCCTCTTGATGATGGATTCGGTCACCCGTTTCGCCATGGCCATGCGAGAGATAGGCCTGGCCATTGGTGAACCTCCCACCACCAAAGGCTATACGCCCTCTGTCTTCGCCACCCTGCCAAAACTGCTTGAACGAGCGGGAAAATTCAAAAGCCAGGGCTCTATCACCGGCCTCTACACGGTTCTGGTGGACGGGGACGACCTGACAGAACCGGTCGCTGATTCCGTTCGTTCCATACTGGACGGGCACATTGTTCTTTCCCGGTCACTGGCTGCCAAGAACCACTACCCGGCCATTGATGTTATGATGTCCACCAGCCGCGTGATGCGAGACATTGTCAGTCCCCGGCATCTTGAACTGGCGGGTCGTACACGTGGGGTCATGGCTGTTTACAACGAGTCGGAGGACCTGATCAATATTGGCGCCTATGCCGCCGGAAGCAACCCCCAGATCGATTATGCCATCAAGCGAATTGATGCCATAAATGCGTTTCTCAATCAAGGCATGGATGAGGCCTGTTCCCTGGATGATTCCATTCAGGCACTGGGTGAACTGGTCAGCGACCGGACAGGCACGGACAGGCGAAAACCGGGCAGACGCTCCATTGAACGCAGGAAGAAAAGATCCAATCACTAATCTGACTTTCTCATGGATATTCTGTCTCATTGAAAAAACAGGCAAAAACAGATATATGTACTGTTCATGTGCACATTTCAGGAAAATGTGCACCAAAGGTCAGCCCTGATGAAAAATTCGGGCAAAAAAACTCCAACCAAGGTTATACGCCTCCTCTATGCGCCCTTTTAGACTGGATACAGTCCTCAAAATCAGACAGCAGGCTGAAGACACAGCCCGGCAGGCCCTTTTCGCTGCCCTGGAAAAAGAACAGCAGGCAAAGCAGATTCTTGCAGACCACAAGCAGGAACTCACAGGACTCTATCAGCAGTTGCAGACATTGTATGGCCAAGGCATTTCGGTTCACCAGCTTGAACTCATTGAGAACTGGATCGCGGTGGTCAAGGGCAATATCAAAAAAGCTGAACAAAATCTCTCCGACCTCCACCTCCGCACCGTTTCCTGCAGAAACAAGCTACTTCAAACCAGTACAGATCGTACAATCATGGAAAAAATGAAGGAGCAACAAAATAGCGCCTACAAACGGCATCTTGATAAAAAGGAACGGCTCATGCTTGATGAACTTGCTGTGCTCTTCCATAAAATTCCTGACCGGTAAGCCTATGATGCACCCTATGATCCGTCCACTGATAGCTCTCTTGAGCCTGGGACTCACCCTCTATCTGCCTTGGCTGCAAGCCTCCGCCTATGCAACCGAGCAGGAGCCGCAATACTCGTCGGTTGAGGAGCGAAGGTTACTCACAGCCCTGGAGCAAGAGCGAAGCACCTTTGAACAAGAACGGTTGGCTGTTGAAAACAAAAAAAAGGAACTAAAGAGATTAGAAACCGAGGTCGATAAGAAACTCAGCCAGCTCCGACAGCAGCGAGAGGCCCTGGAAAAGCTTCTTGCGGAAAAAGACGCTGTGGAGCAGCAGCGCATCAATGAACTCAGCAAGGTGTACGAAAAAATGTCAGCGGAAAAAGCGGCCAAGATTTTTGACAGCCTGGACCAGAACCTGGCGGTTTCCCTACTGAAACAGATGAAGATCAAAACAGCAGCCAAAATAATGAATAACCTGAGCCGTGAAAAAGCTGCGGCCTTGACCACCGCCTTTTCAACTCTTGACGAAACCCGGTAGCCTCTTCTTATGCAGACGTTTGCCTTTTCAGCTTGTGATCCAATAGCCCCGACCGGTGCGGTGGGTACGGCTCCCGTTGAAAGCATGCAAGATGGGGGCATCAGTGAGCGTTCCTTTGCCTCCCACCTTGCCGCCCAGACAACCAAACAATCCAACAACCCGAACGCTGCCAACCCGAACGCTGTCAACCCGAACGCTGTCAACCCGAACGCTGTCAACCCGGAAACCGACAGCCAGGAAACTGCAGAAGAATCCAGCAGTTTCGATCCGTCAACAACTGCTGCAGGACCAGGGACGGCATCCCAGCCAAACATCTCTTCTCCCTTGACCGCCGGGCCCGCTCTGACAGCATGGGCAGCAACAAATGATACAACAGTTGTACTAACCTCTGTACAGGCAGCCGCCTACCCTCTGCCCAAGGCTGAGACAGCGCCCATACAGATACTCCAAGATATCCTGACCGAAAACGATACTGACGACAATCCCCTTTTCAAATCCACCCAAACCACAGTATCCAGCGACCATCAGCACCAGCAAAAGACAGCCCAATCTGCGATTGGGTCCAGCACGGAAACCCTGCAGCACCAAGCGTTGACTGAAGCAAAACAGCAGAACCTCCAGGGAACTGTTACCCAAATCAAAGCACAGCAGCCCACCCTGACCGCAACCCAGCTCCAGCAGGTCCTGAGCAACGCCAAGTTCTTCTCTGGCGCTGCCACCTCGGCTCCCCAAGACAGTCAAACCGATGAAGCCTTCCGACAGGATTCCATGATGCAGTGGTCAGCCACCTTTTCCGACCTTGCTCCCCAACATGCTCGGGCGGCCAAAGTACTGCACCTCGCAGGATTCAAGAGCAACATCGGGTCCAACGGCAACGACCTCATCAATGGTCAGATTTCCCCCACCCCTGGTATGGTGACCCAAACGGAAGAGGGACAGGTCATTACGGTGTATCAAAGCTCTGTGGTGGAGGAAGTCGCCACCCAGCATATCGGCTCTGGCCCGCTGCCCACTACCGATCCAAGCGGTCGCTACCATGACACCACCAGCAAATACATCCATTCAAACCTACCCAATGAGCCAACCAAAACTGTCCTGGCCGATTCGGAAGGACAGCTTGCCAACGACACGGCAAACCAGAAAGAGACGGGAAAACCTGCCACAGGAGAACCCTTGACCAAAGCAGATTCTCCTTTCAGCGACAACACGCCATATACGCTATTAAGCTTTGAATCATCCGCTGCATCCTCGTTTGCCTCCACGCGGGTACCGGTGGACACAGCGGCCATGATGCGTCTTCCTTCCGGAGCGACTGTCCCGGAAAATGCAGCCATGGACCAGGTCATCCATTTTTTCACCACCAACAGGCACCTGGAAAGCGGTTCTGTTACCTTGAGCCTGCATCCCAGAGAACTGGGTGCACTGCGTATGGAAATCAAGGTGGATCAAGATACTATCCGTGCGCACATCGTCACCCAGACGCCCCAGGCACAGGAGGCGCTGGACAAACATCTGCCCAGACTGAGAGAAGCCCTGGAGCAGCAGGGACTTTTTCTCCATGAGGTCGAAATAACCATTGCCGCCAATAGCCAATACGATGGCAGTCATTTCCAGCACAATGAAGGCCGTCATCAATTGGGGAAAGAATACCGTTCACCCTCCAGGCAGGCTGTATTCAGCCTGCATGAGGAAGAAGAAGAGACCCTGTGGACCTCGAATCAGACTCTGAGTGTGAAAGCATAAACAGGACAGGATCATGACAGACATTTCCTCCATCAGCCAGCAGACTTCTTCGACGAGCACCGCTCAGGCACACGGAACCAGCACCAACACCCTTGGACAGGAAGATTTCCTGACCCTTCTGGTGGCCCAGCTGCAGAACCAGGATCCCCTAAACCCGGCCGATGCGACGGAATTCACCTCCCAGCTGGCACAATACAGCGAGTTGGAACAACTCTTTAACCTGAACGACTCCATGGATGGACTGGCTGCGGCCCAGAACAATGCGCAGAGGATATCTGCTCTCTCTCTGATCGGCAAGGAGGTTCTGGCAGAGGGTTCGGAATTCAGGTACCAGGGGGAACCCGTTGAACTCGGGTACTCCGTGGAAGGAGTAGTCACCGACGCCGAAGTTATCGTCAAGGATCAGTTCGGTACGACAGTGACCACGCTGAGCGCCCTCGACACTTCAGAAGGGACCCACTTCCTGACCTGGGACGGCAAGGACCACTCAGGCGAGGAGGTCGAACCTGGAACCTACACCTTGGTCATCGAAGCCACAACAGATGGAGACGCCACCGGCACTACAGTATCACCCCTGGTTAGAGGCACAGTCACCGAGGTGGACCTGAACGGCCTTGAGCCCCTCCTGGTCACGGTGAGCGGCGCATACTCCATCAATGAGGTGCATGGAGCATATCAGGGCTCCGGCAATGCAACCTATACTGCAATGTCAGAGGACGACGAAGCAGGTGGTGAAAAAACACCAGAGGACGCTTTCTCTGCGGCAACGGACGGCGCGGGGATAATTGAAAACGTAGTTGATGCTCTGCAGGAGAGCTCTGTGTAAGGACTCAAACCAATCAATTATCCACTGGATAACCCACTGAGGAGGTACGAATGGGTATTCAAAGTGCAATGTATAGCGGTGTCAGCGGGCTCAATACCAACTCGCAGGCAATGAACGTCATCGGCAACAATCTTGCGAACACCAATACGATCGGTTTTAAGGGCTCGCGAACCGTTTTCTCCGATTTGCTCTCCAGTTCTGTTTTCGGATCAGGAGGAACCTCCCAGGTGGGAAGAGGTGTTGGTCTTTCAACGGTTGACAATATCTTCAGTCAGGGCACCTTTGAAACCACTACCCTGGATACGGATGTGGCCATTGAAGGTGAGGGCTTTTTCATTGTCAGTGAGCTTTCCAACGACACCATGTATTATACCAGGGCAGGCTCCTTTCGTTTTGATGAAGAGGGCTACATGGTGAATCCCGAGGGATACGTTGTCCAAGGCAAAGGATTTGATGAAAACGGTGAACTGCTGCCCGCAGATCCTGGAAACATACGGGTTGAAGATGTTGGTCTGATAGAAGCGAACGCCACCTCAGAACTCACCTTTACCACCAATCTGGATGCAGCCTCGGAGCAGCTGGGGGGGGCAGCCGCAGATATCGACCCCGATAATGTAGACTCCTATAATTATTCCGCTACCAGTACCATATTTGACAGTCTCGGGAAAGACCATTTGGTCACCGTGTATTGGCGGCTGGTGGACGCGACCACCAATACCTGGGCATCGGGGTATACCCTTGACGCCGATGCGGCCTCATTCACCGCCCTGCCCAACATGGTCTTTGATCCAGACGGTAACCTGCCCGCAAAGGTGGTCAACAATGTCGTTATCGCGGACTGGGGAAACGGCTCTGCAGTAAACCAACCTCTAGCCATCACCTTTGACTGTACCCAATATGACAGCGAATCGGTGGTCATCGGTGAGGATCAGAATGGCTACGCATCCGGTGAATTAACCAATGTGGGCATTGGTGATGCAGGTATCGTTATCGCCACATACTCCAACGGTGAGGCCGTCTATATCGCCCAGCTGGTACTGGCTAAATTTCAAAACCCTGGAGGACTCAACCTTGTCGGTTCCAATCAGTATGAATATACGGAAGATGCTGGACAGATACGTATCGGTCTCGCCGGACCAGAGCTAGGCCGTATCTATAGCAACTCCTTGGAACAATCCAATGTGGACATGGGCCAGGAATTCGTTAAAATGATCGCGACCCAAAGAGGCTTTCAAGCCAACTCGAAAATTATATCCACGATTGATGAGATGCTTGGCGAACTCATCAACCTCAAAAGATAAGGCGCTGTCATTTTTCTGACCCCAGCCCGGAATTCTCACAACCATTTTGTCGCATGTCAAGCCTGCTCACGGCAGTCAGCCTCTTTTGTTTTTCTGTATGTTTTCTCAAAAGAGACAAAAGGTTCATGAGCATTCCGGGATAAACCATCCAGGCTGTAACAATCAGCGCTGTTTTTTCTATCTCCCTGAAAAAACGTCCCTCCATCCTCTCTTTCCAGCTTGCATTTTGTTTCCATTGGCACCATAATTGCATTATTGTTTTTAGACCATTTTTCAGGTATTCTGATGTGCATCGTCAGTATGATTCCAAGGCCTTGCACGACCGGGAACAGGGAAATCATCCCTGGGAAAAGGCAGCAGTACAACGCTCAAGGAGCATCATGTGGATATAGCAACCCTTATAGGTACCGTAGCCGCTTTTGGGCTCATGCTTATGGCCATTTTGCAGGGTGGCGGCATTGGCATGTTTATAGATGTGCCCTCCATGCTCATTGTTTTCGGCGGCACCGCAGGCGTAGCCCTGATTAATTTTCCTCTTGCTGACGTTACCGCCGCCATAGGGGTTGCTAAAAAAACAATCCTTATCAAGGAGGCCAATACCAACGATCTCATTAGCCAGTTAATGGACTTTGCCAATAAAGCCCGAAAAGAAGGCATCCTCTCGCTCCAGGGTTCCATTGACACGGTAGACGACGATTTTTTGGTCAAAGCACTACAAATGGCTGTGGACGGGCAGGAGCCTGAAGACCTCAAGGCCATGCTCAATACGGAAATCGATTATATTTCCGAAAGACATAGTGGCGGTGCGGAAATATTTATTTCCCTTGGTATGATCTCCCCAGCCATGGGCATGGTTGGCACTCTTATCGGTCTTGTGCAGATGCTGCAGAATATGAGTGACCCTTCCGCCATCGGTCCTGCAATGGCTGTTGCTCTGCTGACCACCTTTTACGGCGCGGTCCTGGCAAACATTCTCTTTAATCCCATGGCGGGTAAGCTGAAAACCAGATCCAAAACCGAGTTACTGCAAAAAACAGTTATTGTTGAGGGTATGGAATCCATTCTTTCCGGTGAAAATCCCCGGGTGATGGAGCAGAAGCTGCACGCATATATCGCTCCGAAACAGCGTGAATCCGTCTTCAAATAACCAGGAACACCCATGGCTAAGAAACAGGAAGAATGTCCGCCCGGTGCCCCCTTATGGATGACCACCTTTAGCGACCTGGTTACCTTGTTGCTGACCTTTTTTGTTTTGCTCCTTTCCATGGCGAGCATGGATCCGGTGAAATTCCTCCAGGCCAAAACCTCCATCAAGGACTCCTTCGGCTGGCGGACGACTGCTGCCCCGAAACGATACAGTATTCCTATACTTCCATCACCTCCCAAGTCTACATTCACTCCCATTCCCAGGGAGACAAAAATGCAGTATTTCAAAAAAATCCAGAATGATCTCAAGATGACGAAACTGATGGACCAGATTGAGGCAATAGAACGGGATGATGGTTCCATTGTGCTGCGGATAAACGATTCCATTCTGTTTGACAAGGGAAAAACAACTCTGAACCCCAGCTCTTACCCATTACTCAGAAAAATAGCAGATATAGTCCGTCCCTTGCCCATGAGCATGCGTATTGAAGGACACACCGATGATAGTCCGGTTGTCTTTGCATCCATGTCCAACTGGGACGTTTCTGCTGCCAGGGCGGTTTCAGTCATGCGCTTTTATAACAGAGGTAAGCTTTTCTCCGTTGATCGTATGGCAGCAGTGGGATATGGATCAACCAGGCCCGTGGTCAGCAACTCCAGCGAGGAAAACCGAAGCAAAAATCGACGAGTTGACTTCATCCTGCGCAGTAACCGCAGGCCTGAGGTCAGTAACCGGACCAAACCAGTCATCCCCTTTTAATCGGTACGGGGCTTACCATGCTGACGTGCAATAAACAGGGCACAAGTCCTGTGCGTAGTAACCTTTTGTTTGCCAATACAATAAAATATGGATGAACAATGCAGGCAGAAGGCGGGATGGTCAGATTCTTTTTGGCAGCCCCTGAGCGCCCTGTGTTCGGTGGACACGGGCCTGGAAATGTCATTGCCCAATATATACCTACTAACAATTGCAAGGAACCTACATGGCTGAACAAAACGTCCCGGAAGAAGAGGGAAAAGGTGGTGGAAAAAAGAAATTGATCATCATCATCGGAGCAGCGCTGCTGGTACTTCTGTTTGGAACAGGAATTGCGGCCTACTTCCTGTTTCTCAAAAAAGTTCCCCCACCTGGGGAAGAAGAAACGAATGAGCAGGTGGAAATGATACAGCCGACTCTGGATGATTCAGAAATCGGCCCAATGGTGAATATTGAGGAATTTATCGTCAATATTATCGGTGAAGGTGAGCCACACTATGTTAAATCATCCATGACCCTGGAAATGAACAACGAGGCCGTGGTGAAGGAGGCTAATAAACGTATGCCCCAAATACGCGACACCGTCCTTCTTCTCATCGGCAACAAAACCTTTGAAGAACTCCAGGATCTGCAGGGGAAAAAACAGCTCAAGGCAGAACTGAAAAGTAAGATCAATTCCTTCTTAAAAAACGGCAAGGTGAAAAACATTTTTCTAACAGATTTTGTGGTGCAGTAAAACAGATGGAACCGATACTCACGAAAGCGGAGATAGCAGATCTTTTATCTGCGATTAAAGCCGGTTACGTCTCTACAGATCTGAGTGACGATCAACCTGTACAGGCACCCCGTTTCCTGCTGGCCGAAGAGATAGATCTTTTCCGTACCTACCAGCAAGGTGGCGCCACCGGTGAGATGCGCATCCCCAACTTTGACATCATCATCGATATGTTGGCCCGTAACTTCAGCACCACTTTAACAAACACTTTGCAAAAGACCTTTTTGGTTGAGCGTCAGGACATTCGTTCCTTGACTTTCCAACAGAGTATTCAGGCTCTCAACAACCAAGGCGCCGTCGCTATATTCAATACAGCTCCCCTTAAATATGGATGCCTGTTCCATTTCGACACCTTTATGGCCTTTACACTGCTTGAGATCATGCTGGGTTCGACATCCGGTGAGCCTGTCAATATTGCCCGGAACCTCACCACCATCGAAATAAGCATTTTGAAGAGTACCATGGATGGCATAAGCAATGATATGCGTAAGGCCTTTCAACCCATTGTTAAATTGAACCCCAGCCTGACAAAAATTGAAAACAATTTCCGTCTTGTCAATATTGTTGATGCCGAAACCGAGGTTCTGGTTGCCACCTTTAATCTTTCAATTGGGAGCGAGAAGGCTGGCCAGATGCGATTCATCATCCCCTATCTTACCATAGAGCCGTTCCGTGAAGCTTTCAGAGAAATCGTGACTGTAGCCCAAGCTTCATCCAATTGGAGCAAAATCATCACCAAAGAAGCCCTGGAAATGGAGTGCATGGTTGTTGCCCGATCAGGACTCGTGGAAATGAGTATTGGTCAAATTCTTGAACTACGTTCGGGTGATGTCATAGATCTGGGATATGACCCCACGCAGCCGATCACCATCGTTGTGGAAGATCAACCTAAATTCATGGCCGACCCAGGGGAAAGGAACGGAAAAAAAGCATTCCACATAATCGGCACGACCAAAACCAACTCAGCAGGTACACACTATGGCAACACCTGAAACCAATACACCACCAAGCCCCCAGAACACCCTGAATCCAGAGGAAACAGCCGAGCTTCTGGAAGAGACCGATCAGCCGTCGAGTTTGGCTCCTGCCCAGTCTGGGCATAAAACCAGCCGAGAACTGGACTTTCTGTTCGATATCCCCTTGCAGGTTTCGGTGGAAGTAGGCAGAGCGAGAATCCTGCTCAAAGATCTGTTACAAATGGGCGAAGGCTATGTGGTGGAGCTGGACAAACTGGCTGGAGAGCCTCTGGATCTGTATGTCAACTCTCGGCTCATTGCTCGAGGTGAAGCGGTTAAAGTCGGGGAAAAATTCGGCATCAAATTAACCGAAATAATCAGCCAGTCCGATCGGCTGGAAAACCTGAGATGAAGCCATGCGCGAATTTCTGCCGTTCATTGTTTTCTGGAGCGTTTTGCTCCCTGCCGGATCTGGATACTGTGCCGAAAACTATTCCATGGCTGCCATGACCCTGAAAATGGGCTGTGCCCTGCTCATCGTAGTGGGCCTGATTCTGCTGGTGTACGCATTGGCGGCAAAAAAATTTCTGCCCAACCAGAAAGCAGGCCAACATATCCAAATCCTGGAGGTACGTCCCATGATGCATAAAACCAGCCTGGCCCTGATCAAGGTGCACAATACTGAACTCCTCCTTGCCGTTTCTCCCCAAGGAATTCAAACGCTGACCAAACTTGACAGCAAGCCAGCGCCGCCCACTTTCGCCCAGCTGCTTGACCAGGAACAATGAACCGGACTCTTTCTCTCCTCTTGGGAATCACAACAGGTTTACTGGTATGTGCCCCCCCCTGTCTGGCTGTGACGCTTCCCAATATCAATATTGGGGTTAGCGAAGCGGCCACTCCCCAGGAAGTTTCAACAGGATTACAGATTCTTTTTCTCCTGACTATCCTGTCGGTGGCGCCTGCCATCCTGCTGATGACAACGGCGTTTACCCGGATAGTCATTGTACTGGGCTTTGTACGGCAAGCCATGGGTACCCAAAACACCCCACCCAACCAAGTCATTGTTGGTTTGTCCCTTTTTCTTACCTTTTTTATCATGGCTCCAAGCCTGAACACCATAAACGAGACCGCTCTGCAGCCCTACCTTGATGAAGCCATCACCCAGCAGCAGGCCCTGGAACAGTCGGTACAGGTCATGCGCGAATTCATGTTCAGCCAGGTACAGGAAGGAGAGCTGCAGCTCTTCATGGATATCACCGGGGAAGAGCAGCCTGAAAATGCCCAAGAGGTCGCCACCATGGTCCTTATCCCGGCATTTATGCTCTCAGAGTTAAAACAGGCCTTCCAAATGGGATTCTTGATCTATGTTCCCTTCCTGGTCATCGACATGCTGGTCGCCTCGGTGCTCATGTCCATGGGGATGATGATGCTGCCGCCCATTATCATTTCCCTGCCTTTTAAACTGCTGCTTTTTGTTCTTGTGGACGGCTGGCAATTAGTGGTGGGCTCACTGATGAAGAGTTTTGCCTAAAACATCGCCCCAAGGAAGGCAAGCAAATGAACAGAAAGACAGTACAAAGAGAAAAAAACACGCACAGCCGACACTGCAATCGGTTAAGGAGAAAGGACTATGCTGACACCTGAAACGGTGGTGAATATCGGCAGAAAAGCAGTGGAAACCATCCTCCTGACATCAGCTCCCATGCTCCTTGCAGCCTTAGTGGTTGGACTGATCATATCTATCTTCCAGGCCGCAACCCAAATCAATGAGCAGACCATGACCTTTATTCCAAAAATTGTCGCTGTCTTTATTACCATGCTTATTTTCGGGCCCTGGATTATGAATCTGCTCATCACCTTTACCTTCGGCATAATCAGTGATATAGCGACAATCGGGCACTAACCCAAATTGCTCATGAGCAGAGGGTTTTACTTGAGAAAAATATATAGAAACAAGTAGATATGATATCCATGAGTCGGCTTACATTCCGACAAACTGTTCACCAACGCTCAGCCCAGGCGGTCCCATCTTCGGCGGTAGTTTACTCACACATATACCCCTGTAAAATGAGGTACCACAAGCGACCATACCTGGCACCGCCTGAGTTGATGAGAAATCCGGGCTAACTTGGCTTTCCATGAACCTCCAGCTCGTTCCCCTGGAACAGTTCCAGAATTTTCTCTTCTGCCTCTCCCGTGTACTGGGCCTTATTGCCGCCATACCAGTCTTTGCAGGAAGTCGGGTTGCCCTGCGATTTAAAATAGGCCTCGGGTTCGGCACGGCCATGCTGCTATTCCCGCTTATGTCACCCTACACGCCGGTTATCACCTCAGTCCCGGAAATGGGGATCCTGCTATTCAATGAAATCTTGCTGGGCTCCCTGCTGGGACTGATAACCCAGCTTATTTTCACAGGAGTAAATTTCGGTGGCACTGTGATCGGATACCAGATGGGTTTTGCGGCAGCCAATATTTTCGATCCCCAGACAACCCAACAGCTTTCCCTCATGAGCCAGTTTATCAATGTCTTTTCTATCCTGATTTTCCTTGCCCTGGACATGCATCACCTGTATATACATACCATTCTTGAGTCCTACCAACTCCTACCGCCCGGTTATTTGAATTTCAGTGGCAATGCCGTTCCCAGACTCATGGAACTGACGAGCCACATGTTTATCCTGGGCGTCAAATTCAGCGCTCCGGTTCTGGTGCTCCTGCTGATCTCAAATATGGTCCTGGGTATTCTTGCAAGAGTTTTTCCCCAGCTCAACGTCTTCATGCTTTCTTTTCCGATAAACATCGGTATTAGTTTCCTGGTTATTGGCTTAACACTCAACGCCACCCTGCTCATCTTGCGTCAAGAATTCGACACGTTAGGATACACCTTCCTGGATTTTTTCACTCTGCTCGCCCCTGATCAATAGTCCGGGTTTCTCATCAGCCCTGGCGGTGCCAGGTTCGATAGTCTGTGGTACCTCAGTATACCTGGGTATAGGTGTTGCCAAAACACGGCCGAAGGTGAGACCGCCGGGGCTGGGCCTGGGTGGGCACTTTGTCGAAATCTGAGCCGGCTGGTGAATAATATATCCATCTATTTTTATGAGTTTTTTCTCAAAAAAAACCCAATGTTCATGAGAATATCGGGGCAGGTGCGTGATTTGCATGAAGGGTGGGCATACATTTGCATCCAACAGAGAGGGACAAGGCCTCTTTGTTCAACTGGACACGATCATCAGGCTAACTCAACCCCCAGGTGCCCATGGCTGAAGAGAGCTCTTCCGGTGAACGTACCGAAGCCCCGTCGGCGAAACGGCGGGCCGATTTCAGGGAAAAAGGTCAGGTCGCGCAAAGCCGGGAAGTGCAAACAGCCCTGCTCTTTACTCTCATGCTGCTTTTCTGGCTTTTTTATGCCTCCTTTTTTATCGGACGCATAGAAAACCTTTTGGTAGCGGTGTGGAAAGATGCAGGTACCTTCATGGTCTCCCCGCCTTCAGTGATGCAACTTGCCTTTTTTCTCTGTAAACACCTGGGGCTTCTCATGGCCCCACTTTTCGCGCTCATACTCTTTTCCGGGTGTTCTTCGACGCTCATACAGATTGGCTGGTTGTTCACCACCCACCCTCTGACGCCTGATCTCACTAAGCTTAATCCGATCAAGGGGATAGCCAAATTCATTTCCAAACGCTCCCTGGTCGAGCTAATCAAATCGCTACTCAAGGTTCTGCTCATTGGCTGGGTCGCTTACAAGACCGCAGAGGACCGCTTTGACGAAGCCCTGGTGCTCGGCTTGATGGATATTCGAGAAACTCTACATTATCTGGGACAAACCATTGTTTTGGTCATGCTCAAGGTTGTCGCGATCATGCTTTTTCTCGCCGCTGTCGACTATGGCTTTGTGCGGTATGAAATGGAAGAGAAACTAAAGATGACCAAACAGGAACAGAAAGAAGAGATGAAGGAAACCGAAGGTGATCCCCACATCAAGTCAAAAATTCGTTCCATACAACAACAGATGGCGAGAAGCCGCATGATGGCCGCCGTCCCGGAAGCCGACGTTGTCATTACCAATCCCACCCATATAGCCGTGGCCCTCAAATATGACTCAGCACAGATGCAGGCTCCTGAAGTTGTGGCCAAAGGGCAGGAGCTAGTTGCCCAAGCAATCCGTACGCTTGCCCGGGAAAACGATGTTCCACTGGTAGAAAACCCGCCAGTGGCAAGATTATTGCATTCGAAGGTTGAGGTGGGACAAGCTATTCCCGAGGAATTATTCCGAGCAGTAGCAGAAATACTCGCCTACGTTTATTCACTCAAAAACACACCATAACCATGGAAGCAGCAAAAACACCAGGCATACTCAACCGCGATCGGATTACCGACATGCTCCTGCGCAGTGATATACTGGCCTCACTGGGTCTGGTCGGTATCCTTATGTTGATGATCATTCCACTGCCTTCCATGATCCTGGATATATGTCTTGCCTTGAACATCACCTCGGCCATGCTGATACTTATTATCAGCCTGTATACAGAAAAGGCTGTGGAGTTCTCCATTTTCCCTTCCATTCTCCTTGCCACCACTCTTTTTCGCCTCTCCCTCAACGTCGCTTCGACTCGTCTGATCCTTCTGCACGGCAACGAGGGCATGCATGCAGCCGGCTCAGTCATCCAGGCGTTCGGGCAGTTTGTCGTCGGCGGTTCCTACATGGTCGGCCTGGTTGTTTTCGTCATTCTGGTGATTATCAACTTCATCGTCATCACCAAAGGCGCCGGCCGCATTGCCGAGGTCGCCGCCCGTTTCACCCTGGATGCCATGCCAGGAAAACAGATGGCCATCGATGCCGATCTCAATGCAGGACTCATCGACGAAACAACAGCTAGAAACAGGCGTGAGGAGATAGCCAACGAGGCCAATTTCCATGGCGCCATGGATGGTGCTTCTAAATTTGTACGCGGTGATGCCATTGCCGGTATCATTATCACCCTGATCAATATCGGTGCTGGATTTATCATCGGGGTTCTCCAGAAAGGTATGCCCATGGCCGAGGCGGCTGAAAACTATACCATCCTCACCATCGGCGATGGTCTGGTCGGACAGATTCCCGCTCTGATCATCTCCACCGCTGCGGGCATGCTGGTGACCCGTTCAGCAGGGCGTGAAGACTTTGGCTCGGAACTCAAGGCCCAATTCACGCGATACTCCAAGGCACTGTGGGTTGTCTCAGCCATTCTGCTTGGATTTGCCCTGATCCCCGGCCTACCGTTTATTCCCTTTCTGTTACTCGCCGTCTGCCTGGCCTTTGTGGCTTATAAACTTGATCAGGCTGAAAAAGCACGCCTGGCGACGGAAAGTCTCATCGAACATCCGGCTCAACCTCAAGCCAAACCCGAGGAAGACTACGAACGTATGCTCACAGTGGATCTCATCGAACTGGAAGTCGGCTATGGGTTAATCCCCTTTGTGGATGCCGCTCAGGATGGCGAGCTGTTGACCAGAATTCAATCCATTCGGAAACAGTTTGCCATGTCCAATGGATTCATCGTACCACCAGTACACATCAAGGACAACCTGCAGCTCAATCCCAATCAATACACCCTCAGTCTCAAAGGTGTTCAGATCGCCACAGCCGAGATGATGCCCGGGTACTCCATGGCCATGGACCCGGGTATGGTTACCGAAACCATAAAGGGTATCCCCACTATAGAGCCGGCCTTTCAACTGCCAGCCATCTGGATTACGGATGACAAACGCGAGCAAGCCCAGATTGGCGGATATACGGTGGTGGACTGCACCACGGTCATGGCCACCCACATCAGTGAAATCATAAAGCAGCATGCTCACGAACTGCTTGGCCGCCAGGAGGCCCAAAACCTGATCGACAACCTTGCCAAGACCTATCCCAAGCTGGTGGAAGAGCTGGTGCCCAACCTGCTCAATTTGGGCACTATCATGCGCGTACTCCAAAACCTGCTGCGAGAAGGCGTTTCCATTCGTGATCTGAGAACCATTCTCGAAACCATGGCTGATTATATCCCCATGACCCAGGATACAGATGTCCTGACCGAATACGTACGGCATGCTCTGGCCCGCTCCATATCCGCCATGTACACCATGCCGGATGGTTCCATACAAGTCCTAACCATGGACCGCAGGGTTGAAGACACGATTCAGACGGCGATCCAGCACCGAGAACATGGCAGTTATCTGGCCCTCGACCCAAAAACAGCACAAAAAATACTCGACAGTCTCAGCTCCTTTATCGCCGACTATCGTGGCGGAGCGCAGCCTGTTCTTCTGGTCATTCCCCAGATTAGACCCCATGTCCGTCGTCTGGTCGAGCGATACTTCCCGACCCTGGCGGTTCTATCCCACAATGAAATAGCAACCAATGTCAATATTCAATCCGTCGGCACGGTAACCAGCAATGCAAGTTAGGGTTTTCGAAGCACCAGACATGGCATCAGGCCTGAAAAAAGTAAAGGAGACCTTTGGTCCCGATGCCCTGATTCTTTCCACCAAGACCATTCGGCAAGGGAAACTCGGCCTCATGAGCAAGCCTGTCCTGGAAATTACAGCAGCCATTGATACGTCCTGGAAACCAAGTAAACCACCGAAAAACAAACGAAGGAGCGCGCAACAATATGCTCCTCGGCCTACGGTGCCCAAAGAGTCTCTTAGCTATGAAAAACTCTGGAAAGAAGATGAGTCCCTCATCACCTCGGATTCCACGTCCACGGCACCACTTGACAAAGGTGTACAGGACGAGCTTGGAGAACTTCGCGGTATTATCAAAACCCTGAGCAGGCAGATCGCTGAACTCCAGCCGGACCGGCAGCCGGTCCCCCCTCCCTATCGAGAACCTCTCTCCTCAGATACTGGTCAGGAAGACGACCAAATCATCCAGTTGCTGCAGACCTATGACGTCAACCTAGCGGCAGCGGGGAGAGCAGCATGGTACGCCCGGGAGAGTTTGGGCTATACCAGCCGCACATCACCTTCTCCAATACGATCTCTTGCAGGGGCCGCCATCGCCCATATGATGACCACCGAAAAAGTACTGCAACAGAAGGCCCCCTGCCAGCAGCGCCTCAGCCTGATTGGTCCCACCGGGGTTGGCAAGACCACCACCATTGCCAAGCTGGCGGCAAACTACCTGTGCAGGTTTGGCGGCAAGATCGCTCTTATCACCATTGATACCTTTCGGATAGCAGCCGTTGAACAGCTTAAGGTCTATGGTGAAATCATGGGGCTGCCGGTAGCAGTGGTCCTGAAACCGGAAGAACTGGAACAGGCCCTGGCCAGGTTCGAGCACTATGATCTGATTCTGATTGATACCGCTGGGCGCAGCCCCAGCAACAGACAGGAACTCGAAGATATGGCAGCCTTCATGCGTCCCAGGTTCAATATCCAACACCACCTCGTACTTTCAGCGACAACCAGAGAGCGCGAGATACAGGACATTATAAAACAATTCAGTATATTGCCCATTAAGACCTTTATTTTCAGCAAGGTCGATGAATGCGAACGTTTAGGGGTCATTCTCAATACCCATATTCATAACAACACCCCTATTTCTTTTCTCACCAACGGCCAGAGGGTCCCGGAAGACATCATCTCCCCGAACCCAAAGGTCATGGCGGACTATATCATGAACGATCACAGGACCCAAAAGAATGGCTGATTATGCAAATCGTATTTCAGACCAAGCTGATACCTTGCGAACCATGAATCCCAAGGAAGCGGAAACAGGCACGCTGGAACACTCCTTTTCGGCAACACGTGTTTTTGCCGTCACCAGCGGCAAAGGCGGCGTGGGTAAAACCGCTGTCGTGGCCAATACGGCCGTTCTGCTTGCCGGGATGGGTAAGCGTGTTCTCATCCTTGACGCAGACCTTGGTTTGGCCAATATCGACGTTGTATTCGGACTTGCGCCCCAATACAACCTGAACCATTTTTTCTCAGACGAGCAGGACCTAAGAGCCATTCTTGTCGAGGGTCCCCAAGGCATAAAAATTCTGCCTGCGGGTTCAGGTGTGCAGCGCTTCACCCGCCTGGACACCCATGAAAAGATGCGTCTGCTGGAAGCTCTGGACAAAATGCACAATGACTTTGATTTCGTACTCATCGACACCGAGGCTGGAATTTCTGAAAATGTCACCTATTTCAATACAGCGGCGCAAGAAATACTGGTGGTCACATCGCCTGAGCCTACGGCCATTACAGATGCGTATGCGCTCATGAAACTGCTTTCCAATCAATATCACGAAAAACACTTCAACCTAATAGTCAACTTTATTCGTAACGAGGAAGAGGCACTTGACGTCTATCGAAAACTGACCATGGTCGCGAACAGGTACCTTGATATCTCCATTGATTATATTGGTTCCATTCCGCGCGACAAACTGATGATCGACTCCATACGCAAACAACAGGTACTTGTTGAGCTGTACCCGGAGTCAAAAACAAGCGCCGCATTTGCAGCCCTGGCGCGAACCATGATCCAAGAACCCCAGTCTCTTGAACCTAAGGGTTCCGTTCAGTTTTTTTGGAAAAGGCTTCTTGATTTCGGTAACAAATAGTCTCCCTAGAGTACTCAGGCCATGTATCCACCTGTACCACCACTCGATAATCGTTCACAACTGATCCAGGACCATCTTCCCCTGGTCGATCTCCTTGTTCAGCGAATGGTTCCACAGGTCCCCTCATTTATGACCAGGGACGACATGACCAGTGCGGCCATGATGGGGCTCATTGATGCAGCAAACAGGTTTGACAGTGCAAAAGGTGTCCAGTTCAAAACCTTTGCCGAGTATCGTATGCGCGGGGCGATTTTTGATGAAATGCGAAAAATGGACTGGTTTTCACGCACCATGCGCGACAAGCAAAACAACCTCACCCAAACGATGCTCAACCTGGAAAGGCAACTTGGACGTTCGCCTGAAGAAATTGAGATGGCCGAGGCTATGCACCTCAGCCTTGACGAATACAGACGCCTCCTGACAGAGGTGTCGCACCTGGGATGCGTCAGTCTGCACGAGACCTTAGATCACAGCGAAGAGGGGAGAAGCTTTCTCGACTCCCTGGAAGATGTCAACGGTCCGACGCCCACAGAGCTGATCGAAGAGCAGGAAATGACCTATATCCTTGCCGAAGTGTTGGAGGAACTCTCTGAAAAAGAGCGAGTGGTCATAGCACTGTACTATTACGAAGAACTGACCCAAAAGGAGATCGCCGAAGTACTCAGTGTATCCGAAGGGCGGGTGTCCCAACTGCATAGCCAAGCCCTGTTGAAACTCCGGGTCAAGTTGATTAATGCAGAGATGTACGAGTAGACCGAATTTTCCATGACCATTGGGTCTCATTTGAGAAAAAACAGATGAATGTGATGACCGTGAGCGGTGAGAATCCGACCTTGATGAAAAAAGCCTGGGGAGGGTGTTCAGATGTATGATTTGATACTTGTCCTTTGCAGCACACTATTGGGTTTTTGCCTCAGTCTGATCACCTTTCTTCTGGCACACAAAGTACGTACCCGACATCAACACCCTGCAGCCAAGCGTCTCAAGAGAATACTGACAAAGATAGACAGCGCGCTGGAGACCGAAGAGGCCATTGCACCCAAAAAAACCTTTGAGCACTCTTTGGAAAAAGCCTCCCTAACCACCGGATTACAGATCCCCAGGATACGCACCCAGTGTCACGCGCATACCCGGACGCCTGAAAAATATACAATCCTGGCAAAATTGGTTTCCCAGGGGATGCAGCCGGAAGAGATAGCCGGGATCCTGGATATTTCCATCACCGAAGTAACCCAGTTGATCACTCTGAAAAACATGGCTCAATCAGGCCGCAGCGCTTGAGCAGGGCCGTCCGTTTCAGGAGAACCAGGCGGCAGAAAGGCCAACACTGATGCGCAATGCCAAATGCAAAGATTCTTAGCCGGGCACGGAAGCCCCCCAATGTGCTGTTACAACACCGCCGAAGATGGTGCCGATTATGCGGTTCTTGGGTGCACATGCTGGAGTCATTGGCCACGAATCAATTATTTTTAACTAACTGTTTTTATATTATATTTTTCAATACACCCAAAATATTCTTGAGAAATTCGGGTTAAGAATCTTAGCAACAGGACCGAAAAATAAAGACAGATATGACCCTGTATCGGCTTTCCGGTCAGCCTGCCAGCAGGGGCAACCGGAGTGGGAAATGCCCAATAAACAGATACCTTGGAAAAAGAAAGGAAAAACATGGTCTCAGGAAAATATAGTGCTCTGAGTGGAGCGGTGTCGCGGGAACAGGCCATGAGCAACATTGCTGCCAACCTGGCCAACGTACACACAACCGGGTTCAAAAAAAACAGAATCAGCTTTGAAGCCATCCTGCGCGGGAACCAACAGATCACGCATGCAGACGGTATTAATTACGCTCGTATTCGTGCCATTGAAACAGATTTCAGCCAAGGTGCCATGCAGAAAACCGGCCGTTCCCTCGATGTGGCTATCAACGGCGATGGTTTTTTTAAAATCCGCAAAGGTAACGATGTCATGTATACCAGGGCCGGTCACTTCATGCTGGATGAGGATGGCATGATGAAAACCTCCGACGGTTGCAATGTCTTAGACCGCTCCAACCAGCCATTGCAACTCCTCGAAGCAAGAGGAAAGACTATCCTCATCAACGAAGCCGGAGGGATTTCTGTAGACGGGGTAGACAGCGGGGTAAGGCTGCAGGTTTTCACCGTTGCGGAAAAAGGACAACTCAAACAGGTAGGAAACAGCCGGTTCCAACTCCAACAGGGCGGCGATCAAACTGATGATAATGCCCTGATCACCCAAGGCAGTCTGGAAACCTCGAATGTCAACATGATGGAAGAGATGGCTCACATGATCAGTGCACAACGAAAATTCGAAGCGCATCTCAAGGTGCTGGACAGATACTCCACTCTTGGAGATAAACAGGACGAGCTTGGTTCCGTCGGATAACTCAAACTACTCATTACACCGGTTTACCCGGTTCCCCTCTCCAGGGGGAACAGAACACAAACAAAAAGAGGAACGTATGCGATCACTATGGACATCAGTAACCGGCATGTCTGCTCAAAACCTGAACATGGATGTCCTTGCCAACAACCTGGCCAATGTTTCCACCTCAGGATTTAAACGGAGTCGTGCGGACTTCCAGGATCTGCTCTATCAGATTATGAAGGTTCCAGGCAGTCCCACTTCAGCCGATACCAGATCGCCCACAGGCATACAGGTCGGCCTTGGCGTCAAACCGGCAGCAGTCAGCAAGGTTTTTACCGAAGGTGACCTGGTGCAGACAAGTAACGAACTGGACATAGCTATTGAAGGGGCAGGATTCCTTCAGGTCTCCATGCCGGACGGTAACGTGGGCTACACCAGGGCCGGTAACCTGAAACTTGACGGAGATGGTCGCATAACCACTTCCGACGGGTACCCGATTCAACCGGAAATAGTTATTCCCCAGGATGCTGTTCAGGTCACCATCAGTGAGACCGGCGTGGTCAGCGCCTTGATCGGTGACGACACGGAATCTACCGAGATCGGCAACATTGATCTTGCGATTTTCGTCAATGATTCTGGACTACTGGCAGTTGGCCGCAATCTGTTTCGGGAAACGGAGTCTTCTGGAACGCCTGCTGTCGGTGTTCCTGGAAATAACGGGTACGGCAGCCTTTTACAGGGCTTTGTGGAACAATCCAATGTCAACATGGTCGAAGAAATGGCCCAGATGATCACCACCCAAAGGGCCTTTGAAATCAATTCCAATGTGGTCTCAACATCCGACGAGATGATGCAGACTGTGGTGCAGCTTGGCTAACGAACCATGAAGGCTCTCAGGCGTATTGGTATACCATTGGTTCCTGCCCTGCTCTTTTGCGCTTTTTTTGTGCTTACAGCGACCCAGTCATATGCTGTGACCACGGCTACCTTTGTGGAGGAGGCCCTTGTTCTGGACAGTACGCTCACCCTGGCCCATATTGCGCAAATACAGCCCCAGGATGACAGTACCAAGACCCTGCGTGAACTGGTGGTGGGCTCGGCACCTGCGCCCGGGACATCCAAACAACTGCAGGCCGCATCCATAATCGCGGCCTTACGCCACCGACCAGAAACCCGAAATGTCCATTGGCTGGGTAGTCCGGTGGTGAGCGTACTCAGAAAAGGCAGAGTGATCGAGCGGGAACAACTGGAACAAATTATTTCCAAATACCTGGAAAGCCAGGCAGATGCCCTTCCTTCTGGAGAAATACGTTTTACTTCCTTTCGTGCACCTTCCAGCCTGATCCTGCCCTACGGTAAAATGAGTTGGCAAGTCACCCCTTCCAGATCAGACCTGTTGCAGAGTTCGATGTTTTCCATTTTTTTTCATGTGGATGGTAAACCCGTACAACACTGCATCGTGCGTGGAAAAATGGAGCTTTTTTCGGAAATAGTCTCTCCCACGAAAACCATCCGCAGAGGTGAAGAAATACTGGCAGAACACCTTGAGCTTCGCACAAGAAATATCTTGCCCATTGAGCATCCCTATACCAAAATCGACCAGGTGATCGGTATGGTCGCCAAACGGACCCTTTCCGCCGGGAGACCGCTTCGAGAAGGGGATTGTGCGCCAGCCCCTGTGGTGCGGGAAGGTCAATATGTCAAGATCATCGCCCAGAAGGGAAAAATGCGTTTATCGACCAACGGAGTGGCCAGGTCTTCTGGTGGCAAAGGCGACATAATCAAGGTAAAAAACATCAATTCCAATAAACTAATCTATGCCAGAATACAGGGTCCAGGTATAGTGACAGTGGAGTTTTGACCATGCAAAAAGAGCAGAAAACCAAGGGCCGCTGGCCCGCAAACGGATATTCCAAAATTGCGGTGCTCTCTCTGCTTCTGTGCACTGGCTGCAGTAGCAAAGAACAGGCGGTGATGCCTGTTCCCGAACCACTGGAGGAACCCGTGGTCACAGAACTGACCCCAATGTCTCCGGGCTCTTTGTGGACAGGAGACGAAGGTAACTGGCTGGGAGATATCAGGGCTCGTGCAGTGGGTGACATCGTCACCGTGCTAATCAACGAAACCGCCAGTGCCTCGAAAGAGGCCACAACCCAAAGCGGTCGAGATGCCAATATGACAGCAGGCATTCCCACATTGTTTGGCTACGAAATCCCCCTTGTTGAGAAAAATCAAAACTTGGACATGTCCTCTCTGGTGAGTGCCAGTCTTTCTAATTCATTCACCGGTTCTGGCAAGACCACTCGTTCTGAAGACCTGGCAGCCACTCTAACCACCCAAGTCATCGAAATATACCCCAATGGGAACATGAAAATACGCGGTGGAAAATCAGTCATGGTGAACCACGAAAGCCAAATCATCTACCTCACCGGCATTGTCCGTTCCCATGACATCGATGCCAACAACACGGTCAGCTCGGATAAAATCCTCAACGCACAGATCGCCTATACAGGGAAAGGATCTGTTTCAGACAAACAAAAACCCGGTTGGCTCATGCGAGTATTCGACAATACCTGGCCGTTCTGACAGGGAGGAATAAGTGATACGAGTACATAATCTTTCCGGTTTTCTGGTTACCGTGACCTTCCTGTGTTCCAGCCTCTTGTCTCCTGGATATGCAGCCCGCCTCAAGGATCTGGCTGATATCGAGGGGGTTCGTACCAACCAGCTCATGGGCTATGGATTGGTCATCGGGCTGGACGGGACAGGGGATGACATGGGCAAATCCGTGTTCACCAAACAGGCCATGGTCAACATGATCAGACGAATGGGCATGTCCCTCAACGACGACATTTTTAAAGGGATGAAAACCAAAAACGTCGCAGCGGTGATGGTCACAGCCAAGCTGCCGCCCTTTATCCGTCCCGGTTCTCCCCTGGATATCCACGTGGCCTCCATTGGTGACGCCTCAAGCCTGGCCGGCGGCAACCTGCTGATGACCCCCCTGAAAGGGCCTGACGGCAAAACCTATGCTGTTGCCCAGGGTCCCCTTGCTGTGGGCGGTTTGTCCTTTGGCGGCAAAGCTGCAAAAGTGCAAAAAAACTTTCCCACAGCCGGTCGCGTTGCAGGAGGCGCCATTGTAGAACGCGGAGTAAACTTCCAGTTGCCCGATTCTGGACAACTGACCTATCAATTGCGGCAGAGCGATTTTACCACAGTTGCCAGAATGACAGAGGCAATCAACACGTTTTTCGGAGAGGGTACCGCCAAGTCCATGGATTCCGGAACCGTCCAGGTCCGTATGCCGGTTGGTTATCAAATGATGGATTTCATTGCAACCATGGAAAACATTGAGATCGAGCCTGACGTCCCGGCCCGTATTGTGGTCAATGAACGTACCGGAACCATTGTCATGGGACAGGATGTCCGTATCTCCACTGTGGCTGTTTCCCACGGCAATCTCAGTCTCGTTATCTCTGAATCTCTCAAAATATCCCAGCCCAATCCCCTGGCCGAAGGTGAGACTGTCAGCGCCCCAGTCACCACCATGGAAACCATTGAGGAGGAGAGCAAACTGGTGGTGCTCGAAATGGGGGTCAGTATTGAAGATATTGCCAATGCCTTGAACGCCATTGGTGCCACTCCTCGTGATCTTATCGCTATTTTTCAGGCCATCAAGGCATCCGGAGCGTTGCAAGGCGAGTTGGTTATATTGTAGACATTCACGGTTTAAGGTACAAGGAGCAACAACATGCACCCAAAGACAGACGCAGTTTCGGCCACGCAACAGACAGGGCAGAGCACCCAGACTTCTTGGCGCCAAAAAGAGGCGCTTAAAAAAACCTGTGAAGACTTTGAGGCCATTTTTATCGATACCATGTTTAAGTCCATGCGTAAAACCGTGGGTGCGAGCGATCTGATCACCAAATCAAATGCCGAAAAGATGTATCAGGAAATGCTGGATACCGAGATTGCCACTGCCATTGCCCGCAAACAGAGCCTGGGCTTGGCCGATCAAATCTATCGACAGGCTGAAAAATACCTGAAGCCAGGACAATAAGCTGGCCTATGTCTTCATACCTGCTGCCACAACAACAGGCACGCTGCCTAACCCAGATTTAGATGGGATCAAAAAATGATTTTTTTTCTTTTTCTTTAAAAAAAAAGACGAAAGCAGATAAAGATTTTTTATTCTGTCTCCGATAAGAACAATACCTGAAGGAAAACACTTTGATCAAGCGGCCCAAGAGGAGCCGTAAACACTGCGGGGAGGAAGGACCACGCAAACAGAGAAAATTGTTCAGTTTGCCGTTGGTGTGGTCGAAGAAGCCCCAACCCGGCTTGATGCCATGAAAAAAGGCGTTGATAATGGTTTGAACGAAACCCAAGAAGCCTATGGCTGCCGGACATCTCCTGTGCAACCACAAGATAAACTAAGGAAAAGCTGAGTAGTTGGGCAGCGGCGGCAGAAGAAATGGTTGGATACGTTGTATAACAGGTGAACGTGATGACAGTGGAATTTTTTGGAGTACGAGGCATGGGACAGCTCGGCGGCATAAACAAGGCCAACCGAGCCAGCGAAATTCAAAAAACGGAGAAGGCAGCGGGCAATACAGGCTCCTCCTTTTCTTCAGCCCTGAAGTCTGTTGGTGAGGCACAAGCCGAAAACAAGGTAGCAGCATCCGAACGGGCCGCCCGGATAGAAGAGCTGAAAACACAGATCGGGAGCGGCAACTACGAGCCAGACTTAAACCAGGTAGCATCCAGCCTGTTGAAATTCCTCGTCGAAAGCAACAAGGGATAAGGTATGCAAAGAGAAAGAGTGCAAGATCTGTTGCAGCAACTGCTCACCGCCATCCGTGACGAGCGGGAGCATGCCAGACAACTGGACATGGAGGCGATGCTAGCCGATGTAACGAAAAAAGAGGCACTGATCGCCACTTTAAACGCCATTCCTCGGCTCCATCCCGAAGAGGTAGAGATTGCCCAGGAGATCAAGCGGGAAAACCAACGCAACGCCTTTCTCTTTCGGGCAACCCTCAACTGGATACAGGAAACCATGGTGTTCTTTGGCCGGAAAACCATCCCGACAACCTATGGCCAATCGGGGTACACTACAAGTATACCGAACAACGGTCGCCTGCTTTCAGGCCATATTTAGTCCTGCAAATACACTCTGCCTGCAGCTTGTAACGCACGCTCATTCCCCTCCCTATCCCAAACCGGCCACCACCGTTTTCTCATTCCCAAATCTGATCCACAAACCAGGACGTTGATTGGTACGTTCAAACATGCTCTCTTGTATTCGTACCTCCTCGCAGTACCCCCATCGTCGAACGATCACCCTTTTCTGCATAGTCTGGATTACTCATCAACTCAGGTAGTCCCAGGTTCGTTCCTTTTTGGTACTTCATTCTCCTTGGGTACAGGTGTATCCACAATACTGCCCTACCATGCCACCGCCTTTGCTGAGCTTGGGTGAGCAGTTTGGCAAATTTTATCCGGCTCACGGATGCCACATCCATTTGTTTTTGTATTCTTTTTCTCAAACGAGACCAAATGTTCATGGAAAAACCGGACTAAAGGCTACACGACTGCCATCCGATAAAGACAGAACGGTACCGGAGACAGCATGACTGTTTCGAGCAATGTCGGCCACCATGAATGCCCTGGGTACTCTTTATCCATCACAGACAGGAACCAAATTATGGCAGGACTCTTCGATGCCCTGAATGCAGGGCGAACCAGCCTAAGCGTGCATCAAAAATCCATAGAGATTGTTGGCAACAACGTTGCAAACGTCAATACGGAGGGATATTCTAGACAGAGGGCCGAACTGATTCAGATACCGGCGGTGAACTTCGGCGATTTCTTTATCGGCCAGGGTGTATCGGTTGCCGATGTCAGCAGAGATTACTCCAGTTTTATCAACAGGCAATTACAGGAAAGCCATATCGCCTACGGTGAAGAATCCGGTAAAACCAACGCCCTTACGGAGCTGGAGCGTCTCTTCAACACCTCGGAAGACAACCTGGCCTCGGCAATAGATGATTTCTTTGATGCCTGGCAGGAACTGACCACCAATCCCAGCGGCCAGGTGGAGCGTGATATCGTCATGCAGCGGGGCGGTCTCCTCAGTGACGCCTTTGCCCAAATGACGGATGAGATGGATAGCATTGTCGAAAATCTCAACACAGAGATTATCGGCGCCGTGGAAACCGTCAACGAACAGCTTGAGGAGGTGGCTGAACTCAATGCCCGCATACAGATCATCGAAGTCAACGGGCAGACCGCTAATTCCGCCAGAGACCAAAGAGATCTCTTGGTTCAGGAACTCTCCCAAACCCTTGGCGTACAGACCTACACAGATAGCAACGGCAGGCTCACCGTACACCTACCCGGGGGCTTGCCTTTGGTGCAGGGAGATACGGCCATGCGGATGAGCACAGTGACCAGCGGGAGCAATGTCTCCCTACAGCTCGACGTTGTCGGCGTGACCAGGGCTATTGATAGCTCAGAGATCGGCGGCCGCTTCAAGGGTATGTTTGAGGTTCGAGACAACTTCATCGGCGGCCTTCAGGATGACCTTGATACGCTGGCCATAGACCTGACCTCAGCGGTTAATGACCTCCATATCAACGGCTACTATAGGGATCCGACGACAGGTACCCCTGCCACCGGTCAGCTGTTTTTCACCGACATCACTGCTCTTCCCCCGGATGTGCACGCCAGCCGATCCATATCCCTGGCCTTTACCGACAGCCGATATATTGCAGCAGCAGGCAAGGATACAGCTGCTCCGGGAGACAATGAGAACGCCCTGCTCATCTCAAGCCTGGAAACAGACCATACAGTGACCGGAACCAACGACAGCTTTGATGCCTATTTCAGTCAGATGGTCGCTGAGGTCGGCATTGAGGCCGGTCGCAATGATCTGGCGCTGAGCGGCGCTGAAGACGCCACCGTGCAGTTGCAGAATCTGCGCGATGGTTTTTCAGGGGTTTCCCTGGAAGAAGAAATGATCGACCTGATCAAATACCAACGCGGTTTTGAATCCTCAGCAAAATTTCTTTCCACAGTGGACGAAATGATGAATGCACTGCTACAACTCAAGGTGTAAACGATGAAAGCAACCCAGGGAACGACCTATCGCATGTTGGGCAACCGGCTCAACACCATGTCCCTTGATCTGGAAAGACTGTACAATATGGGAGCGACCGGCAAAAAACTTAACGCTCCTTCCGATGATCCTGCAGCTATTCGACCGGTTCTCAACACCCAAAAGCAGTTAAGTAATGTGGATAGATATCTGGATACCATGGGGACAGCTGGGGATGTCATGCAGTCAACCGACGGATATCTCAATCATGTCGAAAATATCATACAGCGGGCGGAGGAAATCATGGTCAACGTGGTCAACGGCTCATTGAACCATGAGGACCGAACGACCCTGGCCAATGAACTGGCGGAGTTGAAACAGGAATTGCTTGATACGGCCAATGGAAATGTGGACGGCAAGTACATCTTTGCCGGTTATGAAGAAGATACCCTGCCCTTCACGGAAAACCCTGCCTATGATACAACACTGTATGATCCCAATAATCATCAGACCTGGCCGGTACTCTACCACGGGGATGAGAACGCCACCTATCTTGAAATTGCCTCAGGTGAACAACTGCAGGTCAACCTGACCGGGAATGACCTCTTTCTGGGTACCTCCACCTGGAACCAGCCGCCCTACAACCCACCGGACCCTGCCGGGGCGCCTCCCAATGCCATAGAGAGCGGTCGCTACGACATCTTTGCCGAGCTGACCCAGGCAGAGGAGGCGATACGCAACAATGATGCCGCTGCCATGCAAACCGCCATTACAGACCTGCATGGCGCCGCAGAACAGAACAGACAACTGCGCTCCCAACTGGGTATCCGGGCTTCCCGGGTGGAATCCGCCATACGGCACCAGGAAGATGTACGGATAGATCTGCAGCAGATACTGTCCCAGTATGAAGATGCCGATGTCATCCAGGTGTTCAACGATATTGTACAGCAGGAAACGGCCTTCCAGGCCGCGCTCAACATCACCGGCAAGGTGTCTGATCTAAGTATTCTCGACTATATCTGACCTGCCTGCACTATCCTTGTATAACCGGTTAAAAAGGCTTGCTTTTTGAAACGGTTTCCACAATACTATCTTTATGGGTGTTGTACTCTGTGGCTGTACGGAAACCGTCTGACGACATGGAGTCCGCATTGCTCATGAACAATGTGTCTCCTATGAGAAGACAGACCTGACACAACCTGTAGGTGGTGTCAGGGAACTGTCTTAGAGGGCAACAAAAGGGCCACCAAAGGGTTTGTGAAAACAGCACTGCCCCTGTTGATGAGAAAGGCGGGACACCCTTCTGCTGTTTCGGCCTGTTCGCAAAGGCCAGAGGTGCTTTTCATCTAAAAAAAGGCGCGATAATTGGTACCTGCTCCCTGGTCGTCCATCTTCGGGCGGATGTGAGGCTGCTCAAGGGAATCACAGACATCTGTTTCTCTCTTTTTTACAAATGAGACAAAATACTCATAAGAAATCAGGGCCATAGCTGCCTATCATGCTTCCCCGAAACTGGGCAAGCTGCAAACAGCGACATGATTGAAATAAATGAAATCAAGATGTTACAGACTCTATGAGTAGTGACTATCCCTATACACTATAGGTGCTCCCATGCTGGTTCTGACCAGAAAACCCGGTGAAGGTATTATCATTGGGGACAATATTACCATTAAAATCATAGAGATAAAAAGTGGCGGCATCCGCATTGGTATTGACGCCCCGAGGGCCACCAAAATATATCGCCAGGAAGTCTACGATAAAATCAGACGAGAAAACATTGAGGCAACGCATTGGGACATATCTGATCTGGATATCCTGAGCGATCAGCTCGCAAGCAGGGAAAAGAAAAAATGAAAAAAATACAGACTCGATTTGGTGAAGTAGAATATGATCCTGCCAATATCATCCATTTTCCCGATGGTCTGATCGGCCTTGATAACCTGAAAAATTTTCTGGTCATGCCCAACAAAAAGGCCGGTCTTCTCTTCTGGATACAGTCCGTGGACGACCCTGCCTTTGCGGTGGTGGTAACGGATCCAACCAACTTTTTCCTTGATTATGCCGTTGCCCCGGATCAAGAAGAAAGGGAAAAGCTGCAGATTGATGAGGATGGCAAAATTTTCGTGCTGGCCATAGTCAGTATCGGACAAGACAAAACCATTACCCTGAACCTGGCAGGCCCCATTCTGTACGCACCGGAAAGCAACCGGGCACTCCAGGTGATCCTGGAAGACGGCCAATACGACACCCGCACCCCGCTGCCGAATTTTCAGACCTGATCCATCCCTGACAGACAGCCTCAGCCCCACTTTTTATGAACATGGGGTGGAAACTAAAAGACATAAGACAAGGGCAATGCCTTAGAAAAAAAATGATAAAGAGACTATTTCTCCAAGATGTTCACCAAAGCTCAGCCCAGGGGGCACCATCTTTGGCACTGTTTTGACGACCCCAAGAGGGTACTCAAATATCAGCCAAAATGTACCATCCGGCGTCGCCTGAACTGATGAGCAATCCAGGCGAGGATAAACCGAGATCCACATGACTGGGGATCTCGGTTTTTTTTGCTATGAAGCAAAAAAAACGTAAAGGGTTCCCTGTGCGGTTCCGATGAGTAATTTGAGAGACAAAACAATGCATTGAGAGAATAGTTACGTTTGTATCGTTAGCCTGCGGATCAGTCAATGGACGACCGATGGCCTAGACAACTCATGGAGGAAAACCATGGCTTTAACGATCAATACAAACGTTGCATCTCTGAATGCACAACGCAACCTTTCCAACTCCCAGCTTGACCTTGCAACCTCCATGGAGAGGTTGTCCTCTGGCCTTCGCATCAACTCGGCAAAAGACGATGCCGCTGGCTTGGCCATCTCGGATCGAATGACCGCTCAGATCCGCGGCCTAAACCAGGCTGCCCGAAATGCCAATGACGGGATTTCCCTAGCCCAGACCGCTGAAGGCGCCATGCAGGAATCCACCAATATTCTGCAACGAATCCGGGAACTTTCTGTGCAGGCCGCCAATGCCACCAACTCGGCAGCTGACCGTGCCGCCCTGCAGGCCGAGGTCAATCAGCTGAAGACCGAATTAAACCGTATTGCCCAGTCCACGACCTTTAACGGACTGAACATTCTAGACGGTTCCTTTATTTCCCAGCAGTTTCAGGTCGGCCCCAATGCCAATGAAACCATTGGGGTTTCCATCCAGTCCATGGCTGCCGATGACTTGGGCAGATATTATGTCGATGCCATCAACACAAACGCCAACCAGGGGACAGGTTCAACAACTGCGGCGGCAGGAACGGATCCTGGATCTAATAGCATTGCCGGACAGGATATTACCATAACCGGATCAGCAGGAGCAGATACCATCACCATCGGGGCCAGCGCAACAGCCTATGATATTGCCAACAGGGTAACCAATTCAGCCGACAAGACCGGCGTTACCGCCACGGCGCGCACCGTGATACAGCTTTCAGGAGTACCCAATGATGGTATCATCACTCTGACCCTTGGTTCCGGCGGCAACACCTCAACCATTAACGCCCCGGTGACCACCACAGACCTAAGCGAGTTGGCCACAGTGATTAATGACCAATCTGGGACAACGGGGGTGACAGCCACAGTGAATGGCGGTACCCTGACCCTGACCCAGCCCGAAGGCAGGGACATCGTCATACAAGATTACACCCATTCCACCAGCGGCAGCACCATGGATGTTACCGGCCAGGACGGTGTGGTCACCCAACTGACAAGTGGAGGCAATGATTCCACCCGCGCCTGCGGTATGGTGGAATTCTCTTCTGAAGATTCCTATACCCTTTCTTCCTCCGTAGCGCCAACGGCCGGGAGCATCCTGAATATTGCCGCCAATACAACGGAAATTTCCAATTTTGAAGAAGTCACGAGCATTGATATCAGCAGCGTACTGAGCGCCAACGATGCTCTGAAAATAGTAGATGCCGCGCTCAATAAAATCGACAGCCAGCGTGCCGACCTTGGTGCCCTGCAAAATCGTTTCGAATCAACGATTTCCAATCTAATGAACGTCTCCGAAAACCTGTCGGCAGCGCGCTCCCGAATCCGAGATGCGGATATTGCGCAAGAAACCTCGGAAATGACCAAGAACAATATCCTGCAACAGGCCGGTGTTTCTATCCTTACCCAGGCCAACCAGACCCCGCAACTGGCACTGCAGTTACTGCAGGGATAAGTATCCGGCCTGTCCCGCTTTCACAACCGGGAGGTTCAACCACCTCCCGGTTCTCTAATCTAGCTTTCTCATAACCACTTTTCTTACTTTAAAAAAACACATAAAAACATATGGATGTGATGTCCGTAAGCGGTCTTAATTTTCGACAAATTGCTCATGGAGAAAGCCGGCTTAAAACGCACTGAAGAGAGCACAATGCACATAATCACCTTCCGATATCAACGATTCAACGCCGCTATCCAGGAAGAAAAAAACCTGGAAACAGATACTGCCCCTGCATGGCCCTACGGGTCAGGGGCCCTGGAAACAACAACATCCTTACCAGATCCGGAAAACGAAATCTATAATCAGCATATACAGAGGATAAAAGAACGAAAATACGAACAGTTGTTTATCTGGCAATAATTTTTCATAAAAAAGCCTTAAGTTTTCTTCGGCCCTGTACGATACACCCTATAAGGAAACAGGACGTTTCCGACAGCGAGAAAAAACTACACTGCAAATATCTTTTCCAGCGGAACCAGGAGGCGCTAATCAGCGGAATACAACAAGTACAACAGATAACTCATACCAGAAACGGATAGTGGCACGGATGCCACTCGTAAGTATAAGCCACCAAGTCATATTCACGGAGGAATATCATGGCTCTTTCAATCAACACGAACGTAGCTTCTCTCAACGCACAACGTTACCTGGGCCAAACCCAGAACAATCTGAATACGTCCATGCAGCGTCTCTCTTCAGGTCTTCGGATCAACTCTGCCAAGGACGACGCAGCCGGTCTGGCTATTTCAGATCGTATGACTTCTCAAATTCGCGGCCTGAATCAGGCCGTCCGTAACGCCAATGACGGCATCTCCCTGGCACAGACTGCTGAGGGTGCCATGCAGGAATCGACAAACATCCTGCAGCGTATGCGTGAGCTGTCTGTCCAGTCAGCTAATGCGAGCAATACCTCTTCTGACCGTGCGTCTCTGCAGGCTGAGGTCAACCAGCTGCAGCAGGAGATGGACCGGATCGCCAACACCACCACCTTTAACGGTCTCAATATCCTGGACGGCTCTTTTGCGCAACAGAATTTCCAGATTGGCGCAGACGCCAACCAAACCATCGGGGTTGACATCGGTTCCATGCGCGCCGGTGATCTGGGCCGCTATGTGGATAAATCTGTCAACAAGACCCAAAACCAGGGTTCCGGCTCTTCTGCTGGCGCTGCTGGCACCCGGGTTGGCACCAATGTGATCGCCAGCCAGACCCTGACCATTGCAGGTAATCGAGGCAGTAAAAATGTTACTGTATCAGCAGGTGACACTGCCGAAACCATTGCCACCAGCATCAATAATGAGACGGCGAAGACTGGTGTCGAGGCGACCGCCATTACCAAAGCAACCCTCAGCGGCTTGAGCGCGGCAGGCACCGTGACCTTGACCTTGGACAGTAACGGAACTGAGGCCACCGTCTCTGCTGCCGTCACCACCGGAGACCTGGAAAACTTGGCCTCAGTGATCAACGATGTTTCCGGCACCACAGGCATCAGCGCTGAAGTCAGCGGCGGCACAATAACCCTGACCCAAGCTGAAGGGAAAAATATTCATATCACTGACTTTAATCACAGCGGTGCCAACGGTGAAACCATTAATGTCACTGGCGCGGATGGCAACGCGGAACAGCTCACCCAGGGCGGGGATGACTCTACGGTGGTGGCAGGCTCCATTGAACTGACCTCCAGTAGTTCATTCTTTGCTTCCTCCTCTGTCGCCAATACAGCTGGTTCCATTTTTAATGTTGGCGCAGCTACCAATGTTGCCGCAAGTGGAGAGTTTGTTTCTGGCATTGACATCAGCAGTCAGGATGGCGCCCAAAAAGCCATTGACGTCATTGACAAAGCCTTGGCAACCATTGACGAGGAACGCGGTAACCTGGGTGCGATCCAGAATCGTTTTGAATCCACCATCGCCAACCTACAAAATATTTCTGAAAACATCTCAGCAGCCCGTTCCCGTATTCTGGACGCGGACATTGCCGAGGAAACCTCCAACATGACCAAGCAGAACATCCTGCAGCAGGCGGGTGTCTCGGTTCTGGCACAAGCCAACCAGGCCCCCCAGCTGGCTCTGAGTCTGCTCGGATAACCTTTGAAGGGCCGGGAGAATCCTGTCAGGATTCTCCCGAGCCTTCTTTACTCTTCACATGGAGGTGAATATCATGTTAGTTGAACATATCGGTTCTGCCATAGTTTCTCCACCCCGGGCTCATGAGCCTGTACAGCAGATTGAACAGCAGCGCCAGGAAGCTGGAGAACAGCCGCAAATCGATACCAGCCAGCAGAACAAGGCACAACCCGAAGAACTGCTCAACCAAATCAAATCCTTAACCGATGAAGGGCTCTATTCTGTACGGTTTGAAAGGGATCATGAGGTTCAGGAGTTAGTGGTTAAGATTGTGGACAATGAAACCGATGAAATTATCAGACAGATTCCCCCCGAGGAACTCATTAACGTAAGCAAACATTTACAGGATTTATCGCTGAGCGGCAACATAGTCGATACAACGAGCTGACAGCACCGAAAGGGACCGGAGGGTATTCATGGCTATTCAATTCAGCGGCCTTGCAACAGGGCTGGATACAAGTTCCATCATCGACCAGTTAATGTTGATCGAACAGGCCCCCATCACACGCTTGGAAGCAGACAAGGCCTGGATGAACAACCGTCTTGCAGCATTTACCGAGCTGAATAACCGCTTGCTTTCCTTTACCGATGCCATAGAATCCCTGGGGAAGGAAGACAGCCTGCTCAAACGATCCATGCAGCAGAGTTCAGGCGACTTTGTCAAAGCTTCTGTTTCCAGCGAAGCGCTGGCTGGAACCAGTTATCAGGTCGAAGTGGTCTCCCTGGCCCAGGTTCAGAAATCAGTTTCTGAACACGGTTTCACCAGCAAGGAAAGCTCCAGTTTCGGCACCGGAACCCTGAGCATAGAGGTGGACGGCACCACCCATAGTATCGAGATAACAGAGGATAACAATTCTCTTGAAGGCATAATGCAGGCCATTAACGATGCAGACTTGGGGATCAATGCTGCTATCATCAATGATGGCAGCGAATCCCCTTATCGGCTGATGCTGGCCGGGGACACTGTCGGCCAATCCTTTACCATGGATGGTTCTGGAGTGACAGGGGGAACGAATCAGCTGGGAGTGTTCGAAGATGAAACCGGCCTCTCCAACCCACCTGTGCAACTGGCAACCAAGGCCCATGTTCGGCTCGACAGCCTGGATATCTACGCAGACAGCAACACTCTGACCGAAACCATCCCAGGGGTCACCCTGGAACTCCTGCAGGCCCAGGAAGGGGAAACAACCAACCTGAAGGTAGCCCTGGACAAGGGCGCCATTGCCTCAACCATTGAGGCCTTTGCCGAGGGCTACAATGAAGTCATCAGCTTTATAACCGGACAGTCTGTGATCAACAAAGAAGGCGGCGGTGTTCTTGGTGGGGACTCAGGTATCAACGCCATCAAACGCCATCTGCAAGACATGCTGACCACGACCTTTGACAACTCCGGTATCTTTACCACCATGTCCGAACTCGGGTTTGAGACCCAGAAAGACGGGACCCTGGTGGTAAACAATGAAACTCTAAACAAGGCCATTGATGCAAACCTGGACAGCGTTATCAGCCTACTCACAGGGACAAATGAAGACGGCCTGGCATTTCAGTTCCAGAAGTACCTCGGCGCCCAGACCAGTTCCACAGACGGTATGCTGAAGGGTAGAAAAGATAGTATTAATACCAATATCAAGCGCATTGATGAACAAATAGAAAGCATGGGCAGAAGACTGGAGCAACGCCGCACAACCCTGGAAGCTGAGTTCAGTGCCATGGAAACCCTGGTCAGCAGCCTGAACACCCAGGGCTCTTTTCTGACCCAGCAAATGAGCATGCTCTCTCAACTCAGCACTGGAAAACAATCATGAACGGCTATACCAACCAATATCTTGCCAACACGGTCTATTCAGCCTCACCCGAGCAATTAATGCTCATGTTGTACGACGGGGCGGTGCGTTTCCTCGCCCAGGGCATTCAGGCCATCCAGGCTGAGCAGATTGACAAACGAGCGTACTACATTAACAAGGCCGCAGCCATTATATCCGAGTTTGCAGCTACCCTGGATCACAAGCAGGATGCGCAACTGGCTGAAAACCTGGACGCACTCTACGCCTACATGCTAAACCGGTTGCAACAGGGCAACCTGCACAACGATCCCCATCCCCTGGAAGAGGTCCGGACCATGCTTAGTGACCTTCGGACAACCTGGGCCCAGGCCATAGAAATCAACAAGAAAGAGGCATACGAGGCCAAGCCCAGGCAAACAGCGGGTACAACAGCGGCACACTACAAACACATAGCAACAGCCATGTAAGGAACACTATGATACTGGAAGAAGCCATCCGCGCCTATCAGGAGCTGGCAGATATCATGATGAAAATTGAAATGGCCCTGCCCGGCAGACAGGCCGACAGGATACTCTCCCTTGTCCGCGAAATGGAGGACATGCAGCAACACATCAATAAAACGGATAAACCGCTCATGGCAGCCCTGCAAGCGGACCACCCGGCCAAACAGGAAACAATCACAAAGCTGGTTGGTCTGATGCAGCGTATCCAACAAACCAACCAGCGCCTGGTCCCACAAATTCGTAGCATCATGGCTGTACAGCAAGATGAACTGGTAAAGCTGAAAACAGGTTCCTCTCTCATGTATGGATACCACAGCCAGACCCCAATAGCCGGCAGATTGATTCAAAACGCGGGCTAGCCGGTATTTCTCATGAACATTTTGCAGAAATTTAACAATATAAAAAGAAAGAGTTACAAGAGTAACAATTTGTAGCCAATTTCTCCAAAATGTACTCCAAAAGTCCGCACAAGCGGCACCATCTTCGGCAGTATTGTGGCAACAAAGAGGGGGTACCATACTCAACGGCCAAGAACTATGCAACTGGCACCATCTGGGCTGATAAGAAAGCCAGGTTAGATGCACCCCAGTTACCTAATTCTTTTAAAAAATTATTTTTTATCTCTACAAAAACATGGCAATCTGGTAGTAATGGAAATGAATTGTTTTCCGTGGTGTGCTGAGACCATAAGCATGCCGGGCTCGTCCGCACAACTTCGGCAGCAAAAGAGTTCAGCAGGCGCACACACCCGAAGAGCTTGAGCGTTTTTTGATTTTTTCATGCACGTGTTCAATGCGGCGAACAGGCATATCTATGAAAGATAAATGATTGAAATTCAATTATTTATCTTTATAAAATCAAAGTATGTACGGTTTCGGTGGAACCATATGAGGGCTGACACGTGGAACAGTTAGAAGATTTCTTTGCCACTATCACAGATCAGAAAGCGGTCCGGGTAACCCTGCCAATCCTGGACAGTGATGAAAAAAAGCGATTAAGCTGTCTTTTTGTTTCAGAGTGCCAACCAGCGTTCTACCTCGCCTTTCCTCCTGGAAGCCTTGACGCATCCTCTATTGATCAAAGCAAAAAATGTCTTCTCACCGTCGATTTCGGTGGACAGGTCGTCTCTGTAGTAGCCACTATTGAAGCCATTGAAGGCGATCAAATCATAAAGGCAACCGCCTGCGAAGTCATACGCCATCAGCAGCACCGTAACTACTTCCGTGTCGATGCCGCCACCCCGGTTGCGGCTAAACCCATTGAGACAAACCTGGATACGAAACAGGACAAGGCCTGGTATCTGCAGGGAGAAACCATGGACCTGAGTGGCAGCGGCATGTTGTGTACATTCCCTGCCCCCCTGGAAAGAGATCGTCCATTGCGTATTCGTTTGACGCTGCCCAACAACACCATGGATGTTATCGATATTATTGGACATGTGGTGCGGTGCAGGAAAATTAATGATGCCCTATTTCACGTGGCCCTCCATTTTGATACGATAGAAACGGATGAGCGGGACAAGATTGTCGGCAGTTGCCTTGAGGTGCAACGAAAACAATTGAGAATGCGCGTACAGGTTAAAGATCTCTTATAAATTTCTAATAGTTACCTGTGTCAAAAATAAAGGAAATCATAGAAAAACTGGAAAGCGGCTCAGCAGCCGTGGTCACCTTGGCAGAACATGGAGGGGAGAAGGTTCGGCTGAACTGCGCTTTTCGAAGCGGTGAGTCCCCTACTTTTGATCTTCTTTTTCCGCCTCATGCACTCAAAACTCATACCCTGGACCTTGGCGTCAATTGTCAGGTTGTCGTCAAGCACAGAGGCAATGAGGTCAACATTATCGCCGAACTGGACCAGGCACTCAACGAGCGTTGCCTGCGTTTCATTGGGAGGGAGCCAATCAAGCCCGAAGCCTTGCGGGATTATTTTCGTGTCGGAATCAACACCAATATAGAAATCGGCTATATGCCCGACCCCAAAGAAGTCAAGGCCAAAAACTGGCAAATGATGGGCACAACCATTGATTTAAGTGCCTCTGGGGTACTTGCTCTTTTCGCGGAAAGACCTTTGTCCAATAATAGGCTCTACATATGGATAACCGAGCTGGAATCCGGTAACATTATTCACTGCACCGGCAATGTAGTTCGAACCTACCGCATGCGGAAAAACAAGTACCAGGTTGCCATGCATTTTGAGAATGTGTCCCAAAAAATCCGCGATACTCTGATTGCGTTCTGCCTACAGGAACAACGACGTCAACTCCGGGACAATCTCCAAATCGATTAACCCCTATCGCTCCTGGCGCTGACCTTATTGGTCTGCATCCAAAAGACAGGGGCTCTCTCAGGAGAAGAGCACCTGTCTTTTGGTACAATTCAGAAAAGTCAAAAGTGACTCGGGTGCAAACCAGCGACCTTGTTCTTTCCGATCCCGCACACCCCAAAGGGGGTATCATGAAAATCAGCAACACATCCAGATTTGCCTCAACAGAACAGGTGATCCGGGAAAACGCAGTTCCTCCTCTCAAGTCCCCTGCCGCCTTACACTTACAGTATGGGCAACGAGCCTCGGCAACGGTCTATTCTCGGACAAAGGAAGGCAATTTCATCCTGGATATGCTGGGAAAGAGGGTGACTGTGCAAAGCGCTTTAGACTTCCGGGTGGGGCAGCAACTAGAACTCCAGGTAACAGCCCTTACACCGCAGGTACAATTACAGCTACTGGCTGATCATCTCAAGACAAAACTCAACAGTTCCCTGCCCCACCTCTGCAGTCAAAACACCCTGCACCAGGATATCACGGCCATACGCAGGGACGCCGATCTTTTCTCTTCCCTCAGTGCAGCCAGCCGGCAAAGCCTGACGCAATTTTTGGATTTGACTTCAGCACTGACCACAGCCTCCCAGCAAACCGGAAGCACCAGGGCATCTGTAGTCTCCCTGCTCAGCACTGTATACGCTGCCATTGCCAAGGACGTTGCCAATGCCTCGTCGGGATCAGGCCTTTCCCTTTCAGCCAACACGCTTCCTGACTCCATTGCTCACATCGCTCCCCATCTCACCCTGTCGTCGCTACAAACATCCCCCTCGATCTCTCCTCAGGCTGGCGAATCTGCAGTCGGCCAGAGGCCCCAATTTCTTTCTTTTCTGACCACAGATGCACAGCAGGCTATCCCCGCTCCAGTCATGCTTGAGATCCTGGCAGAGGCGGCCCAGCGTACGGGGCCAGTCGCAGAATGGATTCAGAACATTGCAGGACTTTTCAAATCACAGCAGACTGTCTTTCCCACCAGACAGTTGGCAGATTTTCTGTTTTCTCTCCTGACAAAACCACTGGAGGTGCAGGACTCCACGCCCCAGGAAAAATCAGGCCATATCTTACAGCAACTGACTGAAAAACTGGGTCTGCAATTTGAGCATCTCCTTCTCAAAGGGCAAACAACCGAAGCCGCATCTACGCTTAAGAGCGCGGCCATGGAACTAGAGCGTTTAACGGCCAAGGAATCCGGACAAAATATCGGGGCCAATATTCGTACAACCTTGGAAAGTTATCAGCTCTTGCTGGGAAAACTCTCCATGGAATCGGTCTCGCTCATGCCCCTGCCACTGCCATGGTTAAGCCAAGGTTTTCTCCTGGTAGACCAAGAAACCAGTCAAAAAAAACAGCCTGCGGAGGCAGAAAAAAAGAAGCGCTATTGCCTACACCTCAAAATGGAAGAACTCGGGGCAGTCAACATAGAAATCCTTTCTCATCACAACAGGGTGGATATCCTGTTTAAGCTGGAAGATACCCTACGTGCTCAATTTCTGGCTGAACATAAACAGGAACTGGGAGCGCGGCTCACCGCAGCGGAGATATATTCCGCAGTCTTCCTAACCGGTGCTCGGGATCCTGCTAAGACCATCCTCTCCTATCTCACTGAAAACAACACCGGAATGGTGAACACCCAGGTATAGTCAGCATGCATGACAAGAGAAAACGTGAACAGGCCGTGGCCATTCGTTATGATGCAGAAGCGGCCAATGCGCCCCTGGTCGTTGCCAGCGGAAGCGGCCGAATAGCTGAAAAAATAATTGCCTCCGCTCAAGAGGCAGGCATTTTTATCAAAGAAGATCCTGATCTGGTTGCCATGCTGGCCAACGTACCGGTTGGAGAAGAAATTCCCGAGGAACTCTACCAAACCATTGCAGAAGTTCTTGCTTTTGTATATTCTGTCAATGAAAAATTCAAAAACAAAATGAGCGGTTTGTAGGCCGCCCCCCCAACATTACAGTACCTGCATATCCTTTGTATTTCTCTCGGTACCGGTATAATGAGAATACAATTGGCTGGTGGTTATCCTGGATAACGGAGCGTTTTTGCAATCGGCTTTGATAAACTCTTTCCATGTACTCTCAAGAAAAAACATGCCGCTTTTCCCACGCTTCGCACAATATAATGCCTCTTTATGGAAAGGCCGACAGGCTGTTTTCCCTTCTTCACGAGAACCTGGAGCAGGCATCCGATCATCGGACTGCCAACAAAGTCATCCCGCTGGTTGATGCTATGATGAGCGGCTTTCCCATGCTTTCGATCAAGTATCCACTTCTCCTTGTTTTTAAGAGGCGTCGTTTTGAGGGACCTGAAAGCCTACACCATGGCTCTGGCATTGGCACAATTTCCAGCGATGCTCATATGCGTAGCATTCTGGATATACTTTTACCCGCCCATATTCGGCGACCGTTTGGAGGCCTATTGCCCCAATTGCAGTGGGGAAAGATGTTGCCAAAGATGACAGCCGGAAGGGGACACCAGGTATTGGCAACAGACGGAATCGGCAGGCATAGCTCGGAGAACATCTCGCCCGAGTTTCTGGTGAACATTTTGTCTCCTTTGAAAAACAATGTTCATGAGAAATCAAGCTCATAGGAAGGAGACAAGTTGTCAAAAATCAAAGACCTGCCGAGCAGGGTGGACGAAAAGGTCTGCCCTGAAAACTGCCATTTTACCAAGTAGTACCGGTTAAAAGCAGTACTCTGGCCTGCTTTTTCTCCCAAGAGAAAAAACGGACTTGACTACCAGTTGGCTTCCTTTATCATTGTAACCAGCCTAAAATGGGAGGAGTTGAGGTGTATGTACGAATAACAGGCTGCAAAGGCCAAATTCCACACTCAGCAAAAAAAATAATTGCTTAAAAAACCGCTTCATATAATACTTCTTCTGACGTATACTCAAAGTATGTGAACTTTATTCAATAATTCATACATTTTTAACAACCGTTCGACGAGCACGAGGTAGCAATATGAACTACGGAGTTGTTAGCCAGGAACAGCTTGAAAAGATTGATGAACTCCTGACAGAGAAGCTCATCAAAATTGGCGTTGATTGTGTCATTATTATTGATATGGCTGGCAATATTATCACGGCCAAGGATAATGGAACGTCCAAATATGATGTCTACTCCTTTGCCGCTTTAGCTGCCGGCAATTTCGCTACAGTCGATGCCATGGCGAAATTGGTGGGAGAGGAAGAATTTTCACTTTTGTTCCACAAGGGAACGGATTGTAACATTCATTTCTCCAAAATCGACGAGGAGTTGTTGCTCATCTCTATGTTCGGTAAGGAAATTTCGCTGGGTTTTCTCCGGCTCAACGTAGTGGAAACAATTGACCTTATAAAAAAACTCTGGGTACAAGAACAGTGACGCTCTTTGCCGAAAGGTTCAAAGTCATTTCCCAATTTATGACATATTAAATGGAACTAAGTAGCAGGAGATCATTTTGAGTTTTATAAACCTCAAAGAAAAAGTTGTTCAGGTTAAAATAGTCTATTACGGTCCCGGACGCGGAGGTAAAACGACCAATCTGGAATATATCAACCGAAAATTCTCAAAACAGATTCAGTCGGAGATGGTCAGCCTCAAAACGCACGGTGACCGTACGCTCTTCTTTGACTTTCTGCCCTTTCACATGGGTCAGATCAAGGGATATGATTTAAAAATTCAGCTCTATACTGTTCCCGGCCAGGTCAAATACAACGCAACAAGAAAACTGGTTCTCAAAGGAGTTGACGGTATTGTCTTTGTCGCAGACGCCCAGGAGCATATGCGGGAAAAAAATATACGATCCCTTAATCAACTCCACGAAAATCTTCGGGAATACAAAGAATCCATTTTTCGTGTTCCCTTGGTCCTGCAATACAACAAGGTGGATTTACGCAATCAGGGAATTCCGATCTTGCCTACCACTATCCTTGAAAAGGATCTCAACAGCAAACTGAAGGTACCATCCTTTGAGGGAAGCGCATTAACAGGATACAACATACCGGAAACATTAAAAAAAATAATCTCTTCCACCGTCATATCCATACAGAAAAAGCTCTTGTGAGAATCGAAAAGTAATGACCACGACCGGCCTGGCTATGAAAAATTCCCAAGATACGCAACTACAATTTGAAGACTATGAGGATCTCACTCTTTTTGCCGATGAATCTTTTGACACAGAAGCTATCGACCTTTTCGAGTTCACCAGTGAAGAAGATTCCACTCTCACCCGTCTCAAATCAATTATTCTCTCCCTGGACTGGGAAATCAATGATACTATCCTCCAGGAACTCAGCGAAGAGGTTTCCAATCTGGAGGCGATGTGGAAAAATGACAAAATAGCGGAAGTCTACCTGCAGGGATTGGGAAAAATCGGTCGCTATATTCAAACCAAGGGAGCATACGCACACCCCAACGCTATCAAGTTATTGCTGACTTTTTTCTATAATTTTGAAAAGATTATCTCTTCAGAGAAGATTACAGAAACAGAGATAACCATGCTCCTCAAGGGAGATATACGTAAATTTCGTATTCTCCAATACCAAATCAACAAATCGTCTGATACCAATGACCGTCCTCTGGGAATACCAGCGGAAGAGCCTGTCCTCTTAAGGCCTTCTGAAGCCGCAGCAGATGCCGTCAGTGAAGAGGAAGAAGACCATTTGAGGATGCTCAAGGCAAGCATACTCAGTATCGACTGGGAAGTCACTGATGACAACCTACGACAGTACAATGTCCATACTGCGCATTTCCTGGAGCAACTTGCCGATGATAAACCCGCATTGATTCTGGTTCAAGGTCTGCAGGCATTGGGTGATTATATTGCAGAAGAAAAGGCTCGTGCACATCCAGAATCATTTCCTTTGTTGCACGCATTTTCCGATGCCCTGGAACAGGTTCTTCGTGTTGAACCTCAGCAGAGAGACCAGGAGCAGTTGCAGGAATTACTGGTTGACCGGGTCAGCAGGTTAAACGGCCTGAAAGCCGTTATCGCAGACAGCCCTGTCACCTACCGGAATGAGTCCAGGGTGAATGAGGTCGTCGATGAGATCATCAGCCCTGCGGTCTATGACGAGGAGCCTGGATTAGAAAAGGACGCTTTTGGCTTTCCAGCCGGCATCGCTGATGTCTCCGAGTCCCCTGTAACTCCTGCAAGCGTAACTCCTGCAAGCACAGCTTCCGATGATGTGTTCTCTGTGGAGTCCGAACTTGATGATCTATTCCCCGCCGTGGCAACGCCTGGAATGGAATCCGCTGAAACCAAGTACCCTGATGAAATATTACCTTCCGAAGCCATCCAGCCACTTGACGATAGTGTGGCCGATGACCTCATCCATGCAGAGGTAAGTGGCCAACGGGGCTTTGCTCCGGCCCTCTCAGAGGCTGAGGAGGCAGACCACGGTTTCAGTGAAGAAACAGAACCACTGGATATACCAGCCCAAACAGATCTTGCTGCCCAACTGGATAAGCTTTTTGCAGAAGACGACTTCATTTCTGTGACGGAAGATATCGACAGCAGTCCTGCTACCTCACCCGATGACGAACAATTCCTCTCCGCATTATCTGATATTGAAGCACCTGAAATATTCGACGAGCTAGAAGGAGAGGACGGACTTATTCTTGAAATCGAAGACAAGCTGAATTTCTTTTTTGGCAAAGAGGAAGAGGAGCAGCCAGAAGAAGAGCTGAATATCGCCCTGCCTGAGGCGAATTTTGAGGAAGAAGACTTGTCTCCTTCGGCCGTGTCTGTAAATTCAGAAACAGAGGAATCCTTAGAAGAAGATTCCCCTGTGAATATCGATACCCAATTGGACACTTTTTTCGACAACGCTGAAGAGGACGTACTCTCTCCTGCCTTATCCGACAGCGAGGAAACGGGGGGATTTTCAGAGGAAGCATCACTGGCAGAAATCCAAGAAGATAACTTCCCGGATATTGAAGCAAAACTCGACACCTTCTTCAACGAAGCAAAACACGACCCCCTGCCTCCCGCCTTAGCTGACAGTGAGGACACAGGAGGCTTCTCTGAGGAAGAAGCCCTGATTGCAAGCGAAGGTGGGGATGAAATCCCGGAGATCGAAGCAAAACTCGACGCCTTCTTCAGTACAGAAGCCCCCCTGACAGCAGAGGACGATGAAGCCCTGGGCATGGGCGAACAAAGTGGACCAACGGTTGGCTTTGGAGAAAGCCTTCAGGATGAGCACGGCTTACTCATGGATGAGGGCAAAGAAACTGCTGATGAACTGGATTTATGCCTGGAAGAACCACTGCCCCTTGGCATTCATGAGAACGACCCTTTTCCAGGGACTCCAGAAGACAAGGCCGATGATGTGGCTCCAGATGATGTTGAAGAACTGACCCGCTCCATTGAAGACAACATCAGTGTTCTTCCCTCAGAAGCTGCCGATGGCCCTGAGGAGGAACGTATTGTTAGTCTGGCAGCCCTTGGTGGTTTACTCCCAGGAATACTCCAGAACCCGTCTTCGGAAAAAGTGGAAGAGGCCTGTGCGCATATCCTTGCACTGCAGCCATTAGCGGCCACCCCTGTCCAAAAAGTCATCCTCCAACTCTTGGACAACGGGCTGACGCAAGTACAGACGGGGAACTACCCCCACACAGAGCAAACAGCCTCCCTGCTCACCTATCTCTACGAAAAAGCCTATGAAGGAGCAAATGTCTCTGAATCGCTGCTCCCGGAAATCGTAGAAAAATTTGTGGACTGGCAGTCGAACTGTATAGCATCTCTGGTGCAGAATCAACCCACCGTGCTGCCCATGGCAACGCAGGCCGACCCCAAAGAACGGGTTGCGGCTTCTCTTGATATCGCTCAAGTGAAGCGCCTGGTCAAGGAAGAAGTGGCTAAATTGAAAAGCCAGCTAACATAGATGGGCCGTCCAGGTTCCTGTCTGCTTGCAGATCGCCTGCCTTTGAACCATCACCTTGCTCAGTAAAGAGGGGATAGCTGTCACTTTTGTTTGATTTGAGATAAAAAGAAACCAAGTCTTCTCTTGTTCTATCAATTGTCTGGTCTGAAAAACCTTCGCTCAAGCGAACATGGCCTCTTAGCTCGCAGGAGCCGCATATGAACCAAGCGAACTATTGTTTTCTCGGATCAAAGGCCTGACGCAATGCTTCACCGATAAAAATCAGTAAAATAAGTGTGCCAACAAGAACCACAAAGGTGGAAATAGAGAGCCACCAGGCATCTATGTTCCCTTTTCCCTGTTTCAGCAATTCTCCCAGGCTGGGAGTAGATGGCGGAACCCCAAGGCCCAGAAAATCAAGGCTGGTTAACGCCAGCACTGCTCCAGACATGCGAAAAGGTAGAAAGGTAATCACAGGTGTCAAGCCATTGGGCAGCAGATGCCGCAGCATGATGGTGGTATTGCCAACCCCAAGCGCCTTGGCAGCCTGGACATATTCCATGTTTCTTCCTTTGAGAAATTCAGCACGTACATAGTCGGCCAACCCCATCCACCCGAAAAGAGAAAGCAGGATCAGCAGCAAAACAATACTTGGGGTGAATATGGACGCAAAAATAATAAGCAGATACAGCTCCGGCAGGGAACTCCATAACTCGATGAAGCGCTGAAAGACGAGGTCTATTTTACCGCCGAAATACCCCTGAACAGCTCCAAAGACAATACCCAAAACCGTACCGATGACCGTGAGCGCCAAACCAAAAAGAACACTTATACGGAAACCATAAATCAATCTGGCCAAAACATCCCGACCGCGATCATCTGTTCCTAAAAGGTTGTCCCGGGTGGGCGGTGAAGGGAAGGGCGTAAGGTTGGATGGATTGATGGAATTATAGCTGTGCGGGTTTGGTGCAAACAGGACTAGGTTCCCAGCCGCGGTGAGCTGTTCCACTATATACGGATCTTGGTAATCTGTTGCTGTCGGGAAATCACCGCCAAAGGTCGTTTCAGCGTATTCGTTTAACAAGGGAAAGTACCAGTGTCCCTCATAGCGTATCAGCAATGGCTTATCGTTGCTCAATACCTCTGCAAACAGGCTGAACCCAAAAAGAACCGAAAAAATGATCAGCGAGTAGTAACCTCGGCGGCTCTGTTTAAACAATGCCCAGCGCCTTTGGCCTAGGGTCTTGGTCATCTTTTTGCGTTGTCCCACTACGAAACCTTATCAAAGCTTATTCTCGGATCCACAACAACATAGCTTAAATCCGATAACAATCGGGACAACAGCCCGATAATAGTAAAAAAATAGAGCGTTCCCAAAACAACGGGATAGTCTCTGCTGATAACGGAGTTATAGGCAAGCAACCCCATCCCGTCCAGAGAAAATATGGTTTCAATGAGCAGGCTGCCGGTAAAAAAGGCTGCTATAAAACTCCCGGGAAACCCTGTGATAATTGGGATAATTGCATTACGAAATACATGTTTGTACAAGACCTGGTTTTCCGACAACCCTTTGGCTCTGGCGGTCAACACATACTGTTTCCGGATTTCCTCCAAAAACGAATTCTTGGTTAACAGGGTCATCACAGCCAGGCTGCCGACAGTTGAGGAAATAACAGGCAGAACCATATGCCAGAGATAATCAAGAACCTTGTGTGACCAACTGTAGGTCTGCCAGTTGTCAGAATGAATGCCCCGTAAAGGAAAAATATCCCAAAAGCTGCCCCCCCCAAACAAAACGATGAGCAGCACCCCAAGAACAAATCCTGGGATGGCATATCCGATAAGAATGATTGAACTGGAGAGGACATCAAAGGTGGAACCATCGCGTACAGCCTTACGAATCCCCAAGGGAATACAAACCGAATACACGATGAGAAATGTCCAAAGTCCAAGGGACATGGATACCGGTAGTTTTGAGACCACCAATTGGACCACGCTTTTATGGTGGTAGTAGGATTCCCCGAAATCAAAAACCAGGTACTGTTTCATCATGGTGATGAAGCGTTCTGCCGGTGGCTTATCAAACCCGTACAGACGTTGCAACTGGGCCACTCGCTCCTGATCAAGTCCCCTCTTGCCCTGGTACAGACTGCCAGTGCTCGCTGTCTCTCCCCCTGATTGCACACCTTCCAGCTGGGCCATCATACGTTCGACTGGGCCACCGGGAACAAACTGGGTCACTATAAAAGTCAAAAGCATGACGCCGATCAAGGTCGGAATCATAAGCAGCAATCGTTTCACAATATACCAACTCAAATCAACACCGCAGAAAAGCTAACGAATTTTGATCTCACCAATCCTATCCCCCCTCTGCTCCTGCCTAGTAGGTGTACCTTTTTCTTCCAGGCTGCGGGTGTACGCTGGCTCCTCCAGCTGCCGTCTCGTTTCTGTGGCTTCTGTGAGATAGGCACTCTCCCCCCTTTGGCCAGGCATCTGGGCTGCGACGGCACCTCCTCCCAAGACAACCTGACTATCCGCAGGCTTTTCTTGAGCTCGCTTGAGAACAGCCAACACCCCTTCCTGTATCATGACCACATCAACAAGTTCCCAGCCAGAGAGTCCCTGTTCATTGAGGGTGGTTTCCATCTCTTCATCGTCTATATACCGATCACCCAGCAAACCGTCCTTGACAAATTCAAAAACAATGGTTCTATATTGCCATATCATCTGCAATCCCCCTATTGCACGACGAACCGATCATCCTGAAACCTGCCCTTAATGACCCGGCCGTCAGCAAGTGTAATGACACCCTCCCCATGACGTCGTCCATACTTGAATCCTCCTGTATACACACTGCCGTCCGGGAACTGCAATGTCCCTTGTCCATGGGGGAGGTCGTGTTGAAAATCTCCTCTATATTGTTTGCCATCAGCATAGAGCAATATGCCCTGTCCCTGAAAAAACCCTTTGCTGAAAGCCCCTTCATAACGACTGGAATCAGCAAAAACATAGATGCCTGTACCATGAAATTGATTCTGGGAAAAACTGCCTGTATAGCTTGAGCCATCAGAGTACTGTAATACGCCATGGCCTTCTCGGGTCCCGTTGTCAAAGGAACCTGTATAACGGCGTTTATCAGCAAAAAGGTATTCCCCCTGTCCATGCATCCGCCCGGTCCGAAACTCGCCCCTATAGAGGTCACCGTTGGGCATCCTCAGTTCTCCCCGGCCGGACATAAGACCATCGACAAATTCACCTGTGTACCGTGCATGGTCGGCAAAGGTTATGGAAGCCGACCCGCTATAGGGTTCCTGCTGTTGGGTATCCTTGTAGACAATATCGGCTATGATATACAACCCTTCTCCGGTAGGACCGGGTTCCGGTAAGCCTACGCTATCCTCTTCCTCCTCGATCTGCCCACTTTTGGAAACATCCAGTTGTTCAGCGGAGGCAGGAGGGTCCGGGGAGGCAAGAGATGCTACTGGAACAACTTCTGCCGTCTTTTCTTCAGGAACTGCCACAGGGCCCCCTTTGCTAAATTCTCCGAGGAAAAAGGACCCGTCTCCTTTTTCCAGCCGTCCTCTGCCATGCAGGGTGTTGTCTGCAAAAGCACCGGTATATCTGCTACCGTCGGCATACACAAGTATCCCCTGCCCCTCCCGTTTACCGGCACTCCAGTCCCCTTCATAGCGGCTGCCGTCAGGGTACTCCATCATCCCTCGACCCTGCGGAAGGCCGTCGACAAAATCACCGGTATACACCCGCCCATCAGGCCACTGCATGGTTCCTGTGCCGGTTTTGACACCTTTGTCAAAGGTTCCGATATACACCTCTCCATCTGCTGTTGTCAGCTTGCCCTGGCCATGATATACATCGTTGAAAAAACTACCCTCGTAGAGGCTACCATCGCTGCCTTCCAATTTTCCTCGTCCCTGACGCTGATCGTGCACATACAAGCCGGTGTATCGATCTCCATTCAGGTAATGTCTCAGCCCCTGACCGTCCGGTTTGCCCTCCTTGAACTCTCCTTCGTAGGTGGAACCATCTGGATAGATCAAGCGCCCGGTACCGTGAACGACATTGTTGCGAAAATCTCCTGTATATTCTCGAAGATCAGGGTAGAATAAAGTCCCGGTCCCGTTGTATCTGCCCAAGGAAAAATCCCCTATGTACTGCATGCCGTTGGGATAGACAAGGGAGCCGCGACCGTCGATGACACCGTTTCTGAAACTTCCGACATAGTGACGGCCATCACTGTACACCAGTTCACCCGATCCATGGTAGCGCCCCTGCACAAACATACCAGTATACCGACTGCCGTCAGCCAGGGTCAATGTTCCTTGGCCCCAAAGATACCCATTTTTAAACCCCCCTTTGTACAAACGGCCGTCACGGCTGCGGTAGGTGCCCTGCCCGTTCCGGCAGTTACCCTCTATGCAGCTGCCATGAACAAGAGATACGCCCAGCGTACCGAGCACAAGGCAACACCATGCAACAATCTTCATCCTACCGACCTTTCTGGTATATCTTTTTCACCTCATCTGCAATAATCCGAATGCCCTCATGTACATCCTTGTCTTCCTGAGAATAATTAACCCGTATACATTCCCTCATATGCGGCCAATCTTCCTGCAATCCAGGGAAAAAATAATGGCCGGAAACAACCACGACCCCCCGCTCTTTCAAACGTTCATACAGCGTTGCACTGGAAACAGGCAAATCTGGAAACCAAAACCAAAGAAACATGGCACCTTCAGGGGCATGCACTCTATACGGACATCCCATCAAAGCCTGATCAATGACCTCCATCGCCCGTTCCATCTTTTTTTTGTACCAGGGGCAAATGACCTCATTGCTCAGCCGCAATATCTCCCCTGATGTCATTAAAGGCGCCGTCAGCATGGCGCCAAGACTCCCGGGCGCAAGATTTACCACAGAGTTGATCCCAGAAATAGCCTGGATAATTTCCCTTTTTGCAAGCACTATCCCTGTCCGTGTGGCCGGTAAGCCAAACTTGGACAAACTCATGGACACAATGACGTTTTCATTCCAAACCGGCACAGCATGGGTATACACCATGCCCGGAAAGGGAATGCCGTAGGCAGAGTCGATGATAAGAGGGATAGAATGTTCTGCTGCAAGCGCTATCAGCCCTTCTATTTCTTTATCGGTGAGAACATTGCCCGTTGGGTTGGTAGGCCGAGAAACACACATTGCCCCGATATCTGCACCAATGCGTATGCTGCTGAAATCCACCCGGTACTTGAAACGATTGTGACCGCGTTCTTCTATGCGGGGCCGCACTGAAACAAAAAAATCCTCCTCCAATCCCAAATCTGCATAGCCTATGTATTCCGGTGCCATGGGCAAGAGTATTTTTTTATTGCCTCCATCCGGGTACCGCCCGGCAAACATGTTAAAGAGAATAAAAAAAGCCGACTGACTGCCATTGGTAAGACAAATATTTTCAGGCCCTATGGGCCAATGATATTCCCTCTGGAGCAACTCAGCCAAGGCGTACAGAAAATCTCCTTTCCCCTGCGGCGGGTCATAGATTCCAACCAATGTACGCAGGGCCTCATCATTGTCAAGAATGCTCTGCAGCCGTTGTTTCATGACAGCCTCAATGGCCGGTATATAGCCGGGATTTCCCCCTCCCATCATGATCATATTGCCCTGGGCCAAGGCATTGCCCAGGTCATCCATCAATGAAAGTATCCCTGCATCCCCTGAAAACTTTTTTCCAAAACTGGAAAGATTCATACCTGTTTGACTCCGTTCATTGCAAAATTCAACTCAAGAGGTCTCCATGATGCTTACCCTCTCTTCGATCGCGGACAAAACAGTCTGCACTGCTCGCCCGAACTGGCATACACAACCCTGTTAGGCATCTCCCTGCTTTTAAAACCATACGCCTTGCATCCACGCGGGGTTCGCGGTTCATAGGTAATATAAAAGTGTTGGCAAAGCTGACAGGTACTTGCAGTTTTCCCGTTCGATGCACTGCTCACCGTTCCTCCCGTACGCCTTTGGTCAGTTGCTGTTGGGCAAATTTTTCCAGATCTTTTTCCACAAAAATGGTCACAAGATCACCGGCCAGGAAGAGAGTGTCTTTTCGGGGAATGCGTGAAACACCGTCCCGTTCGAGAGAAACGACGGTGATGCCGCCACCCAAATTGAGACCGCTGAGTGTCTTACCCACGGCTGCATCCCCGGGTTGCAAAGGTACCTCGACAAAAACATTGGTGTCTTTTTGACGGAGGACGGTGGTATCTCCAAGCAGCTGGCCTCTCTGTTTACGAACAAGGGCAATATCATAGGCCCGCAGGATATTTGATCTACTTATTAACCCGATAAGCTCACGATGATTTCGGCGGCTGACGACCGGCAGCCGCGCCAGATCTCTGGGCGCCATCTTCTGAATTGCGGTCCAGATAGGTTCATCGGCATAGACAGTAACAGGATCAATGACGGCAACGTCCTCGACCTTAAACGTATGCAGCGACTGATCGCCACTGCCTAAAACCACCTCGAGATCCTGTAGGGTGACAATTCCCCAGAGCGCACCCTGCTCATCAACCACCGGAAAACCAAGGTACTGTGTTTCCTGAAACTTCCGGTACAAATCTACCAAAGGATCGGACTTGCAAACAATCTCCGGTCGGTGCAGCATCACCTCACCAACCTGAACTCCCTGCATAATATCCAGATCTCTGCCTTGAGAAAAACGGATACCTCGACGGGTCAGCTTGGTGGTATACATGGACTCAGGATGCAGATATAGAGCCGCATAAGACGCTGTCACCGCTGCGACCATAAGCGGTAGAATAAGCGAGTAATCGTTACTCATTTCAAAGACAATGAGAATAGCTGTCAAGGGGGCATGGGCGCAGGCGGCAAAAACGGCTGCCATACCTACCAGGGCATACGCCCCTGAAGGACCAGCGACGTCTGGTAGCAGATAACCGTAGGCCGTCCCCAAGGCGCCTCCCAGCATGGCGCCTGTAAAAAGGGAAGGAGCAAAAACACCTCCAGAATTCCCGGATCCCAAAGTACAAGAGGTCGCAAGAGGTTTCAAGAAAACCAACAGCAGAAAGGGGAGAAAACTTGTTTCCCCTCGCAAACTCCTCTCTATGAAGTGAAAACCGGGACCATACATATGCGGTTTGTGTTCCCTAATCTGGTCTGCATCAAAACCCATCAAGTCACTCAGGGATGCGCCGGTGAAAAAAACATAGGCCATACCCAACAGGCCGAGCAAGACTGCCCCCACAGCAGGTTTGCATGCCATCGGGAAATTCCAGTTGTCAAACAAACGTTCGGATATATCGAGCACCCTGATAAAATAAATTCCCACCAGCGCAGCCAGAAGGCCCAGCACCAGATACAGCACTATTTCCAGGGGTGAAGACAGGGTATAGGCTGGGACCAGGAAGGCAGGTTTATCACCCAACAACATCTGACTCACTATTGAAGCAGAGACAGCACTCATGACCACGTTACCGAACATCTGCACCTGCAGCTCGCTCATCAGGACTTCTATTGCAAAAGCGACCCCGGCAATGGGGGCGTTAAAGGTGGCGGCGATGCCGGCGGCTGCCCCGCAGGCGACCAGGTTTTTTATCCGTTCATCGCTCAACTGCAAGACTTGCCCAGTCAATGAACCCAAAGCCGAACCAACCTGGACAATCGGGCCCTCTCGCCCGGCAGAACCTCCAGAGCCTATGCAAAGAGCAGAAGCAATGATTTTGGCAACTGCCACCCGGCCGCGTATACGGCCGCCCTGAAGCACCAGAGCCTGCATAACCTCCGGTATACCATGTCCTTTGGCCTCTCTGGCAAACCAGGCTATGAGTGGACCACTCAGCAGGGCGCCTGCAACCGGAACTAAGAGGTAGGTCCAGAGCCCCAAATATGGTAGAATCCAGAGAAACAGACTGTACAAAACCCATTCTATCCAAGAGATCAGGGAGATAAAAACAACAGCAGCAAGTCCTGTAACCGCTCCGATGGCAATAAAAAGAAGCAGGAGCAACAGGCCCTGAGGCGGAGAAAGACGATCCAACAAAAGGCCAAGAGGACTTCTTCTCTTTCCCATACCCTCAGGCCGTAGCGTGTTGATTTTTGGGATAATCAAAAAAAAGGAGCGAACCGGTACCACAGCCGATATCTTCCCATTTTGGTACAGCGAACTGGAGGCTGACGACGCCGCAGGTGGGAATATTGTCCAGATGCAATCCTCCCAAAGCGTTGGCAAGGTTGGTACATGCCGGATTATGGCCGACAAGCAGCAGCGAAGAAAAGGAGTCGTCCCTGGAATTGATCAAAGCAAGCAGTGCTGCCGCTGAAGAGGTATATACCTGTTGGTCATAGAGCACAGCCTCTACGGGAAACCCGATACCCTCGGCCACTGTCAGTGCCGTGGTCCGCGCCCTCGTAGCAGGGCTGGACACGATGATATCCGGGGAAAACGAACGTTGTGCCAGTCGAGCGGCCATAACCGGGGCATCTCGCTGACCGCGCTTGTTCAGCGGCCGCTCAAAATCAGTCATCTGGGGATGCTTCCAACTCGACTTGGCATGACGGCACAAAGTGACAGTTTTCATTCTTCACCCATCTGCTTCTGGACATCCTTCCACAAGGCCTCATAGGCGGCGGAGGCCGATGAGGAGGGCAAGGCGGCCGGGACAGGTTGACGATACACACCCATCCGTTCCACATCCGCCAGGTAGGGGATTGATCCGGATAGGACTCCCGGGCAGTCTGCCATGGCTGCCATGATCTCAGTATGCATTTTTTTTCTTCGCTCCACCATGGAGAAAAAGAGCAGCGCTTTTTTTCGGCTTTGCCCGTTTTTGTCAAGAAACTTGAAAAGCTTTTTCAAAGAGACTAGGGACAATGTGGTGGGAATGATGGGCACCAAAATAATATCAGCGGCAAAAAAGACGTTTTCCGCAAGTAAGGTTGCGCTGGGGGGACAATCAAGGACTATACGATCATATTCCCGGCGCAGAGGTTCCAGAACCTTCAAGAGTCTTTGTTGGGATTTTTTCAGATCATCCAAGGCAATGTCTATGGTACGGTAGCTGAAATCCGCAGGCAGGAGTTCCAGCCCTGAATAATCCGTTCCCCGGATATTCTCGGCCACATGTCGGCCGCCTTTCAGAAATTTCCTGGCATTGAATTTTTTGGGAGACCGTATCCTGAAATAGTAGGACGCAGACCCCTGAGGATCCAGATCACACAAAAGCGTTCGCGCCCCATCCCTTGCCGAGAGATAGGAGAGATTGACGGAGGTTGCGGTCTTTCCTACACCGCCCTTGATGCTGTAGACAGCTATGATACTCATGCAAGCCCTCCTCTACTCTCTAAAAAGACGTTTGTACAGTGCAACCGTGTCCGGATGGCTGAAGTCGCGGAAGGTCTCCTCAAAGGCTGTACGGACCTCTCTCTGATCCTGGGCAAGTGCCGTCATCAGACCACCAAGGGCCGCAGCCATCTCCATATTTTTTCTGGAGCCAGGTTTCAGCATTGCCATGGCTCTATGCAGCATCTGCCGCTGCACGAACAAGTCATTGAAATCGCCAAGATTGTTCTGTATTTTTTTCAACTGCTTGATTGCAGTTTCCATATCCTCTTTGGGAAAAAGCGACCTAAAAAACTCCAGGGCATAACGGAGTTTTTTCCCTTCTATACGCAACTTATGCAGTTTTGCATCCTCACATTCCGAGGTTATTGCCCGACCATCTTTCAACACTCGTTTATAGCGGCTGAAGATCACCTTTTTGGCCAGATCAAGAATCGGGACATCTGCGCACTCAGCAGACTCGTTGTCTTCACTTGTCAGCTCTTTTTCCCAGGCTGCCAAAAGCTCCTCCACCCTGCCGCTTCTGAATTCCTGAATAAACTGTTTCTGAGCTTTTTCCCTGTCCTTTTGCAAGATTTCGAAAAAGGTGGTTAACCCGGGCTGAAGGGATTGAGGCAGCCGTTCCCGATATTGCCGTTCACTGAGCAGGTAGACGTCCAAATCACGCACCGGCCCTGTAACCGTACCTAGATTTTTAAACTCATCCTTGAATCGGGTAACCGTTTTTTTAGGTAAAACTTTCTTGATCAAGGTAAGACCGGAACGGGTACGCCGCACGGCAACCCTGAAATCGTGGAGGAATTCGGGATCCAAATCAGCCATCACCCCGCCAAGATTGGCACGCATCGTGTCTGCCAGGGTAGTACAAATGGTACCTATGGCACTTCTGGCTGTCTGATCCGGATCCAGAGACAAGACAAATTTGGAACTATAATCCAAAGGTTCCCGTCCCCTGCTCCGGGCAGCGGCTTCAAGGCTGATGGCCGCTGAACAACGGGCGCGCCCACGCAAAGAAAGCAAGGTCCGCCGAACACTCTGATACTCTTCGTTGTAGCCGCGAACAGGGACCAGGTAGGCCAGCTCAAGCTGCTTTTCGGTCTCATCAAAGGTATAGCTTTCCGTCACAAACCGCACCACGGTTTTTTCATCCTTGTTCAACACCCGGTGGGTCATCATAGCGTATTGTGCAGACTGAAGGGGTAACAGGGCCCGAGCATCAAGAACTGCTGCCATAATCGGCATCAACTCTGTGCCCGTAAATACCCCGGCCAATCGACGCCTGGCCTGACGAATCCCTGTAGCCTGTTTCATCAGGACACCGGTATCACGGTCATACAGGGACCAAAGCGTACCCGTTGCCAGACAGATATATCCTCTCTGATACAAACGCCAGTCATAGGTATCATACCAGGTTACCCGTTTCCTCTGCCCGGTACCCTGGCACAAAGTCAAGGAACCTGGCAGCCGCTCAGTCCATTCCTCCAGCACGAATTCGTCTGTAAGCAACCATACTTCCGTTGTTTCACCAGGCATAATCCCTCCGAGTCAGCTGCGGTAATCGGCGTTGATGGTAACGTAATCGTAGGAAAAATCACATGTATAGACTTCTGCAGAAGCCCTGCCGTCATTGAGGTCAACGGTAAGAATGAATTCCTTTTTCTTCAGTACCTGCGCGGCCTGGGCCTCTCTTTCCCTGCTCACCGCCATGCCATTTTTGACCAACACGACGTCATCAAAGGAAATAGCAATTTTATCTGGGGAAAAAACACATTCAGAACGCCCCAGCGCTGCGATGATCCGGCCCCAATTGGCATCTTCACCAAAAAACGCAGTTTTAACAAGCGCCGAATTGGCGATGGTCTGCGCGGCACTCATAGCACAATCGTACTCCCTGGCCCCTCTCACCCGTACGGTGACGACCTTGGTGGCACCCTCACCATCCGCCACTATCTGCAGCGCCAAATCATGCATAAGATCTGTCAGGGCCTCGGCAAATATCTGGCTCCCTTGAGGGTTCCCTTCATCAATCCAGTCGTTACCGGCGACCCCGTTGGCCATAACCAGAACCATATCATTGGTGGACGTGTCTCCGTCCACGGTTATACGGTTAAACGATCTCTCCACCCCGTTCAGCACCATCTCCTGAAGGACAGGATACACAATCTGGGCATCGGTGACCACAAAGCAGAGCATGGTGGCCATGTCAGGCATAATCATACCCGAACCTTTGGCTATACCAAGAAGGGAGACCTGGGTTCCGTTAATATCAACGCTCCTGCGAGAAATTTTGGTGACCAGGTCAGTGGTCAAGATCGCCTCTGAGAATGCTGCAAAACCATCAGCAGCAAGCCCTGCCACCAGTTCGTCCATGCTCCGCTCAAACGGCTCTATAGCCATCTGCTCCCCTATAACTCCCGTGGAGGCAACCTGAACCAGGTCTTCCTCTATGCCAAGGTGGGATGCTGCCAGCTTGGCGGAAGCTATGGCCGTATGCATACCCTGCTCACCGTTGCAGGCATTGGCGTTGCCACTGTTGACCAGGATCGCCTGGGCCTTGCCAAGCTTGAGCCGCTCCATGTCCAGCAAAACAGGAGCAGCTTTCACCTTATTGGTGGTAAAGGCACCGGCTGTAACCGCCGGAACCGTTGAAACAATAAGACCAAGATCCAGTCGATCCGGATACCGAATACCTGCCTGCACCGCAGACGCTTTAAAGCCGTCTATCTGCATATCGCTCCTCAAATAGCCTTGGTGGTGTGCACCTGAATCGTACCATCACTGTTGTCCTTTTTTATGTACGTCCCCACCGCTCCCTATCTTTCAGCGGTCACAGTTTCCCCCATCCCCCCTACCAGCCAGGCTTGCTCATCAAAACATTTTTCGCCGATCAAGACACTGCTCAGGAAGCTGAAACCGCTTCCCGCAGGCACCCTGCAAAGAAAAGTTTATGAAAAACCTCATGGTTAGTTTAATTTTATTCTTGAACTTATCTACAATGTTCATGAGAAATCCGGGTGAGACCCAATCAATTTGTCTCGTTGAAACTGTGTGGTTTTGCAAGAGCAACCTTGTTGTCGATTTTGCGCAGAACTCCAAAGAGTTACGCTGATTTTTTCAACGCCCTTAACCAAGTACACAAAGACAATGTAACAGATACCTGGCAAAAGAAAAGTATAACTAGAAAGATAGATCACCCTTTTTTCTTGACCAATCCCCAGGCGATGTGTGATTCTTTTGTATGTTCTCCATCCTTCTCATCAGTGATATTCACGGCAATTTCCCTGCCCTACACGAGGTCATCAAGCAGCATCCTCCAGATCGCTTTGACCTTATCTGCAATACTGGTGACAGCACAGTGTATGCTCCTTTCCCCAACCAGACCTTGGACTGGCTTAGATACCACAAGGTGGTCTCCATTCGAGGGAATACGGACGACAAGGTTATCAAGCTTCTCAGGGGAAAAACCTTTAACAAGCCGGGGAAAAAAGAAAAAAGGGTTATGTACACCGCTACGGCACGGAGCTTGACCCCTGAAAACCGAGCGTATCTGCTTAACATGAAAAAAAAAAGGATACTCCATGTACACGACCAGAGCATAGGCCTGTTCCACGGCAGTCCGCTCAACCACGAAGAGTTTCTGTTTGCCGACAGCCCAGAAAAGCGGTTTTCGGAAATAGCTGCCCAAACCAGGTGCGATATCGTGCTCACAGGCCATTCCCATAGCCCCTATTACAGATATAGTAATGGAGTACATTTTATCAACCCGGGTTCAGTAGGGAGAATGTTTGACGGTAATCCCGCAGCCTCGTATGCGATATTGACCCTGGACGACAAAGCGGAACTCTCTCTCCACCTACGGCATTTCCGATGTCCCTATGATATCCAGGCTGTTGTCCATGAACTCTCTCACCAGAAACTCCCTTCCATCTATGCCCAGATGTTTCGTCAGGGGCGCAAACTGAACTGAACGTCACACCCCTGAGGAGCAACAAGACGGTTGCTCGCTGGCAGACCTGAACCCGTATTGTGAGTCTGACAGGGAATCATAGGGAGTACCAAAAAAGAGGTAACCATCGAAAAGCCTCGAGGGCTTTTGTTGATCACGCTCTTGCATTGTACGCCTCAGCCATCCTCTGCTCCACATAGGCAAGCTCTTGTTCATCATATACTTCGATATCAAAACAGACAGCATCCTCGCCAAGTAATCCAGCGGGAACAAAATCCCCCTTACCATCAGGATCGGTAATCATCGCTCCATAAAAACAGACCGAAAGCCATTTGGGAACGTCCTCGATCACATCCACCATGACAAACAAAGAATTCTCCGGGTCACTTGCCAGTACGCCACGCAAAGAATAGGTTATCCCCGGTCTGGCATGAAACTGTACAGCAACCTTCTTCATCTGCTCCAGATAATTGCGCAGCTGCACAAACGCCTTTTTGGTGCCTTTTTCGCTCTCCTGCCATTGGTCCAAAAAAATGTCCAACTCATGCTGTGATGTAGTCATAACAATCTCCTCATGTATCTGGCTTGATGCATAGCTTTACAAAGACCGTGCCGGTCGTTTGAGTGTATGTGGTACGACAGACATGATATACCACTACCACCTGACAATGTATTTAGCTGATTTTATATATATTTTAAAGAAAGACACTCCTCTTTCGGGGTACAACATCGGCTAGGAGCTTGTGTTTTTTTTTTTAAACGCAGTACAATAGTGCAATGGAAAAGGCGTGCAAAGCAGAGTGCGAAACGTATGTTCCGACTTTTTGCCCCCCTGCCCGAATTTCTCAGATTTTTCTGCTTTTTGACGCAGCCTGTTTGCACAGGCGATGCAGTCAGTTACAACCAACGCACAAACTGAATGGTTTTGGGCAACAATCAGACAACTCATAAACAATACAGACAAACAAGTGGCAATCATATGGCAAACAAAAAAAAAGATACAAAGGGTAAGGGTAACCAAGAGCACAAAATCAAGCTCGCCGAGGGAACAGCTCTCAAAAACATTCATGCTGCCCAAAATGACAAGAGGGTTGCGGTCTGGATTAAAAAAACGCATCTCGCCTATGAGGAAGAGTTGAGAAAGCTCCAGATTGAACTGATGAAGCTCCAAATACATATTAAAAAGAACAAGATGAGGGTTTTGGTTATCTTCGAGGGCCGGGATGCCGCCGGCAAGGGAGGGACCATCAAACGTATAACCGCCTTTCTCAATCCTCGAAACACAAGGGTGGTCGCTCTTGCCGCACCCAGCGACAAGGAAGTCACCCAATGGTATTTTCAACGCTATGTCACTCAGTTGCCTGCCGGAGGGGAGCTGGTACTCTTTGACCGCTCCTGGTATAATCGCGCCATGGTCGAACCCGTTATGGGATTTTGCAGCGATGAACAACATAAACGTTTTCTCAAAGACGTACCACTCTTTGAAGAGATGCTGGTCAAAGATGGTATCCTGCTGTTCAAATTTTACTTTTCCGTTTCCAAACAAGAGCAAGCTGAACGTTTTCAAGCCCGGCAAACAGACATCCTGAAGCAGTATAAGCTTTCTCCGGTCGACAACCTGGCCCAGAAACTGTGGGATGAGTATACGGTTAAAAAATTCCAGATGCTCAATGAATCCAACAGGACATTGACGCCATGGACCATTATTCGCTCCGACATCAAGAAGAAAGCAAGGATCAATTGCATGAAGGTTATTCTTTCCTCTCTGGAGTATGAGAAAAAGATCTCTGCACCAGAGCTGGAACCGGATCCAGAGATCGTTATCTCCGGTATTGACGAAATCCGGCATATGGAAAAAAACCTTTTCAAACCAAAGGCACTGCGTGGATAAGGTCGTATAACAAGATAGAGGTGCACCTCGCGCCCGGATTTCTCTTCAGCTCTGGTGGTACCAAGTTCAGTAGTTTTTAGGTACCTTGTTTTACTTGGGTATGTGTGTGGTCAAATACTGTCAAAGATGGTCCCCCCTGAGCTGAGCGTTGGTGCAGGTTTTGTCGAAATTTGCCTCAGCTTACGGACAGCACATCCATCTGTTTTTGTTCCCTTTTTTTCAAATGAAACAAAATAATCATGAGAAATCCGGGCTAGGCCACAACCCCACAGCATTTTTTATATTTTTTACCAGAACCACACGGACAAGGTGCATTACGTCCGACCTTGGCTTCGTTTCGTACCGGACCACGCACAGAGCCTTCCCCAGATCGTACAGCACCAAACCTGGCCTGTTCCATCTCCTGTTCCTGTCTACGCCGACGCTCTTCTTCCATCTGTTCAAGTTCGTCGCTTTGAATAATCTTAACCCGCATAAGTGTGCCCACTGTCTGCTGTTTCACAGAATCAATCATGGACATGAACATATCAAAGCCTTCGCGCTTATACTCGTTTAAGGGGTTTTTTTGACCATAGCCTCGTAACCCAATACCTTCCTTGAGATGATCCATATGCAGGAGGTGTTCCTTCCATGAGGTATCCACCACCTGCAACAGAATCATACGTTCGAGTTGACGCATCTGTTCTTCGCCATTCACCTCTTCCTGACGATGGTACCAGGTATCAATGTCTGCGCGTACTTTTGCCGACAAACCTGCCGCATCAAGTTCTCTGCGCTCTTCCTCAGGCCAGTCCAGATGAATGAAAAAGCTCTCCTCCACGGCAGCTTCAAATCCCTGCCAATCCCACTCTTCGGAGGGAATCTTCTCTTCTGCAAACCGAGCTACCAATCCTGTCGTCAGGTCTGTGATCATGTCATCCACTATAAAACGAACATCCTCACTTTCCAACACTTCCCGGCGCTGTCTATAGATAACTTCACGTTGTTTATTCATGACATCGTCATACTCAAGCAGATGCTTACGAATATCAAAGTTATGCCCTTCAACCTTGCGCTGTGCATTTTCAATGGCCTTGGAGACCATGGTATGTTCGATGGGCTCGTCTTCGTCCATACCAAGCTTTTCCATGATACCGCTGAGCCTGTCAGATCCGAAAATACGAAGCAGATCATCTTCCAGAGAGAGAAAAAAGCGTGAACTACCCGGATCGCCCTGACGGCCAGAACGACCGCGTAACTGGTTATCAATACGTCGACTTTCGTGGCGACTCGTACCCAGTATATGCAAGCCACCAAGCGCACGAACACCTTCTCCCAGTTTAATATCCGTACCGCGACCAGCCATGTTGGTGGCAATGGTTACTTTGCCGCGCTGGCCAGCCTTGGCGATGATCTCAGCCTCTCGTTCATGATGTTTGGCGTTGAGCACCTCATGGGGTATTTTTTCTTTGCTCAGCATTCGGGAAATTTTCTCCGAGACATCGATGGAGATAGTACCGACAAGAACAGGCTGCCCCTTGGTATACAGCTCTTGTATTTCCTTGATAATATTACGATATTTTGCTTTATGATTCTTATAAATGACATCAGCATAATCCTTGCGAATCATGGTCATGTGGGTTGGGATCACCACCACATCAAGATTGTAAATCTTTTTAAACTCCATGGCCTCTGTGTCCGCAGTCCCCGTCATGCCGGCCAACTTGTCATACATGCGGAAATAATTCTGAAAGGTAATTGAAGCCAGGGTCTGGTTTTCCTGCTCAATGGTAACACCCTCCTTGGCTTCAAGTGCTTGATGGAGGCCATCAGAATAACGTCGTCCTTCCATGGTTCTGCCAGTAAACTCATCAACAATGACGACCTTGTTGTTTTTGACAATATAGTCCACATCCCGCTGAAAAAGAAAATGCGCTTTCAGCGCTTGGTTGACATGGTGCAGATGGGCTATATTTCTGGGGTCATACAAGTTGTCAACATGTAATAGTTCTTCACCAAGCGCCACCCCTTCATCAGTGAGCATCACCTGCCGGGATTTCTCATCTTTGGTATAATGCTGTTCAATCTGAAACTTATGCATAATGGAGTTGACATGGTGGTACAACTCCGTAGATTGCTCGGCTGGACCAGAAATGATCAGGGGTGTTCTGGCCTCATCAATAAGGATGGAATCCACCTCGTCCACAATGGCATAGTTAAAATCGCGCTGACAATAATCCTTAAGATCAAACTTCATATTGTCCCGGAGATAATCAAACCCGAACTCATTATTTGTGCCATAGGTTACATCTGCGCCGTAGGCCTCTTGACGCTCCATATCGCTCATATCATGGAGAATGCAGCCCGTACTCAAACCGAGAAATCCATACAACTGCCCCATCCATTCAACGTCACGCCGGGCAAGGTAATCGTTGACCGTGACAACATGCACCCCTTTACCTGTGAGGGCGTTGAGATACACCGGTGCGGTTGAGGTCAAGGTTTTTCCCTCACCTGTTTTCATCTCAGCTATGCTGCCGCCATGCAGAACCATACCGCCGACCAGCTGGACATCGTAGTGCCGTTCCCCCAATACCCTTTTCCCCGCCTCACGCACCACGGCAAAGGCCTCCGGTAAAAGCTGGTCCAGACTCTCACCCTTGTCAACTCGCTCGCGAAATGCAACCGTCTTGGCGGTCAGTTCCGCATTAGTAAGGCCTTGAACAGTCGGTTCCAATTCGGTAATCCTTTGTACCGTTCGGCGTAACTGTTTCACAATTCGGTCATTTTTACTGCCAAACACTTTTGTCAGCGCTTTACCAAGCATATTTCCTCTCCAGCTATGCAGCTTCCTTTCTTTGTTGACTATAATGGTGAAATTGGACGAAAAAACAAGTATTGCAGACGCCTTTACAAAAACACTGTTGCAATTAAAGCATCTTCGTCACAGTCTGGAAATTTGGAGCAGTGAATGCAGTCGCTCCATATTTTATGGGGAAGGTTCTGTTTGTCGATATCAGTAAACCCCAGTTTCCGGAAAAAAACCGCCTGATAGGTAAGAACAAAAACCTTTCCTATCTCAAGACTTTTGGCCTCATCCAGGCAGCATTCAACCAGTTCACGGCCGATACCGTACCCCTGTTTTTCACCCAGAACGGCTAAAGAACGGACCTCCGCCAAATCATCCCAGCAGATATGCAACGCACACATCCCTTTGATCAGTTCGTCTTCCTCATAGACGATAAAATCACGCAGGTGATCATACAGTGAGCTGATCGATCTGGGCAGCATCAAGCCCTGATCCGAAAAATGCTGCAATAATGCATGAATTTCCCGGACATCACGCATCCGTGCTGGACGTATTCTACCTTGTTTATAGCGCATTGAAAAATGGTAAAAGACTGTCGTTAGTTTTTCGCAACCTGCCCGGTACCTTACTGTTTACTCCTTGGTACCGCTTTTTTCCTGGCTCGGGGCAATACTTTCGGCAGTTCCCCAAAAGGAAGCACTGCTCGAACATCCTTTGCAACAGCGGTCTTCTTCACCCCAGACGAGGGGAAGAGAATGGTCTGACCAGCCCATACACCGAGAAAAAACATCCACAAAAAAAGACACAGGGTCACCACAAACACGCCGACAAGCCCTGACCAGCCAAGCTGCACAGTGAAAGGTTTGGCCTTTGTTTTTTTTCTGGTCGGCTTTTTTGTGGGTGCCGCCTTACGGGTTGTGTGCTTACTCACGGGGTATCTACCACCCTGATTATACCTGCTGTGTATCTCCACCTGCCTGCCCAAAGACAGTCCAGATCAGGACAAGCACGATTGGCAGCTGCAACCGCTCTATGGAGCCAATCGTGCATCCATCTCAAGGAGCGCTCTGCAAGCAGGTGCCGGATTGTTACATTCGAGTCGGCGCCTGGATACCAAGCAGAGACAAGCCGTTTCTAATAACCGTTTGTACTGCGCTGCAAAGAGACAAACGCGCCTTGCTGAGCTGGGGATCGTCGCCAAGGACTTTATGTTTGTTGTAAAAACTGTGAAACTGGCCGGCCAGCTCCATCAAATAAAAAAGAATCCTGTGCGGTGCCAGGTCATCGGCTGCCCCCCGCACCAGTGCGGGGTAGTCAGCCAAGGTTTTGAGCAATGCGTACTCCTCGGGTTCCCTGAGCAGGGAGCCGTCCCCGCCCTGTGTAGTCAAGCCCTGTTCACTGGCTTCCCTTGCCATACTGCACATCCTGGCATGCGCATACTGCACATAATAGACCGGATTGTCCTGGTTCTGTTTTTTAGCCAAATCGAGGTCGAATTCCAGCTGGCTGTCAGGTTTGCGCATCAAGAAAAAAAATCTCAATGCATCGACGCCGACCTCGTCTACCAACTCATCAACAGTGACAAAGGTGGCTTTGCGCGTGGACATTTTTACCTGTTTTCCCTCCCGCAACAGGGTGACAAACTGGTACAGCACGATCTTGATCAAAGAATCATCGTAACCAAGTGCCCGTACACCGGCAAGCACGTCGGGAACAGTAGCAATATGGTCCGCTCCAAACACATTAACCATCCAGGAAAAACCCCGCCGAAACTTTTCCCTGTGGTAAGCGATATCAGGCAACCGGTAGGTTGGCTCGCCACTGCTCTTGATGATGACGCGATCCTGTTCCTGACCCAAAGCAGAAGTTTTGAACCAGACAGCATCCTCTTTCTCATACACCAGTCCCTGACTGCGAAGGCAATCGACCACATCCTCTATCTGACCAGTCTCATACAGGGTATGCTCGTTGAAATAGCTGTCAAAACGAATACCGATTCGCTTGAGTGTGGCTTCAATATCGGCAAAAATCGCTTCCTGAGCCGCCTTCTTGAAAAATCCCAATTCAGCGTCCAGTTGAGCATCGCCAAACCGCTTGATCAGGGAACGGGCAATATCAGAAATATAGTCTCCCTGGTATCCATCTTCGGGGAAGGAAGCCTCTCTGCCCAGGAGTTCGCAGTACCTGGCCTTGGTGGACCGAGCCAATACCCGCATCTGCCGACCGGCATCATTGAAATAGTATTCACGATGCACCTCATGCCCTACTGCTGCAAGCAGGCGGGCAATGGTATCCCCAAGCACTGCATTACGGCCATGTCCCACGGAAAGGGGTCCTGTGGGGTTGGCGCTGACAAATTCCACCAACACCCTTTTCGCCTCTTGCACAGGCGCAGGCCCGAATTGCTCTCCCTGCTCACAGATGGGGGCAAGAATCGTTGACCAGATAGACGGGAACAAAAAAATATTGACAAACCCCGGCCCCGCGATCTCAAGACGTTGCACCAGACCCTCTTTCTCACCGGCGAGTTCGACCAATCGCTGGGCCAGCTCACGGGGGTTGGCTTTCTCGATACTCGCTGCCACCATGGCAAAGTTGGTGGCAAAATCGCCCTGACCTGCGTGCTTTGGGATTTCCACACTGTAGCGCCCGCGAAGGTTCGCACTCCAAAGTCCTCGGGCAATACCAGCCTCTACACAACTGTCAACAAATTCCTGGACTTTTGACTTGATCATTTCTCTGTACTTACACCTTAATATAATATCTCTCGTTCATCTTCCCAAAAAGACAAAGCACCTCATAACTGATGGTCTGCATCCACCTGGCGATCTCATCGGCATTGATTTCCTCCCTTCCTGACCTGCCGAGCAGCACCACCTCGTCTCCAGCTTGAACAGGACCGATCCCGGTCACATCGATCATGGTCAGGCTCATCGAAATACGTCCAACCACTGGAGCCCTCCGGCCATGGATCAGGACCTCCGCCCTGTTGCTCAGGCAACGTAGGTATCCGTCCTCATAGCCCACCGGGATAAGGGCAATCCTTGAAAATTTGTCAGTTGTGAACAGGTGGTTGTACCCCAGACCCACGCCAGCCTTTACCTCCCGAACCTGAAGGACACGGCTGGTAAAGCGCATAACCGGCTGCAGAGCATTTTCTCCCGACTCTCTAGAACGCCCAGCTTCACCATCGGCATAGTATCCGTACAGGGATATGCCCGGACGTACCATATCCAGCCGGGATCCTGCCAGGCGAAACAGTCCTCCTGAGTTGGCAATATGAAAACGACAGGATTCTGGGAGTTGATCCCTGATTTCGTCAATACATTGGTTAAAAACTGCAAGCACCTGCTCCGAATGCCCTGTATCAAGGGCATCAGCCATGGGAAAATGCGCCAGTATCCCTGCCAGTTGTAAATACTGTTTGGCCGCAACCTGCTCAACAAAACCCGCCAGCACCTCCGGTGCCACTCCCTGACGGCCCATACCCGCGTCCAACTTCAGGTGCACGTCCATTGGTTTGCCATACCGGGCGGCGGCATGATCCAAAGCCTCAAGGGAGGTCCCATCAACAATCACTGGGGTCAAATCGTAGCGAAGAACGGCTTGCGCAGTTTCCGGCAGGATGCCCGCAAGTACATACACGGGCACCGCCACTCCCGCCTCTCGAAGAGCTATACCTTCAATGACATCGGCCACACCGAAGGCAGCCACTCCTGCCGCCTCCAAGGTACGGGCACAATCGATCATTCCATGGCCATAAGCATCTGCCTTGACCATGGCCAGGACCTCTGCCCGCCCCGCCAGTTGTCGGCATACGCCATAATTATGCCTCAAGGCCTCAGCACTGATTTCGATCCTGTTAAACGTTTTCATTCTCTTTTGTCATACCCTCTCCATGCCCGCCACCCTAGTCGACTGGAGAAACACAAGCCCCAGCCAATGGCGCAATACAAAGAACCGATCAAAATTCCATGGGGAACCAGCCTTCGTACGGTTACGCCAAGACAAATCATACAGAGAATCATTCCCCAGGTTCTCCATGAGTACACCGCACCCAGACAGGTACCATCCTGAAGATTGACAATTCGTTTGACTGATTTTTGCGCTGATCTGTCAAGAATCAGCAAGGATTTCGCTGTTCCAACAACCACGGCTAGAACCATCGCATACAATCGACCATGATCGGGGAGGAAGCCATAACCTCGATAAATGAGCATGAGGCCGATAGCCGTCCAAAGAAACGGCGCGGTAAAGAGGAGAACAGATCTGTTGGCAGCCGGTTTCAGTAACATGGTGACTTTTCTGATTATTGAGGAAAAACAGTCTGTATTTTCGCCATACTACATTGCATCTCGCACTCCAACTGGTTCAGGTAATAGTCAGGAAAAACATGCAACATAGGGGTGAAAAAGAACGAAGATGCCCTGAAACACGATAAGCCCACTCCAATGGAGTGGGCTTATAAAAATCCGTCTCGTACGCTTTCGTTACTTACATTTCAGTGACGGTGATAGCATCCTCAGGGCAAACCTCAACACAGGTTTCACACCCCAGACACTCATCAGCCTCTACAGGCTCAGCTTTTCCGTCAACCAGTTCAAAAACCTGTGCCGGACAAGCTGCTACACACTCTTCATCTCCATTACATTTGTCCTTATCGACTACTATTTCCCACATGATACTCCCTCCAAAAAATAGTTACAAACACCTACCACCTTGGTGGTATTCCTTCTTTTGCATGAGTGAAAACGACCGCGCAAAATTCTTTTTCCTCTACAGGACCGCCATCACTTTGTCAAGACAAAACATGGCGCATCTGCGGGAGTACACAGGAAAGGGGAGTACCATGAACACCTTGATACCCATATTTTTCTATTCATTCCCCAAAAAAACTCTCTCTTTTATCTTGACCCCACATTCCAGGTTGGGAATAGTGTAGCTTGGGCAATGCGCAATACTCTCTTGAATCCGTACGGGTTGAGAGCCTGATTGTTTGCGACGTATCACGAGGAAAGAGAAAAGAAAGCTCTCAACAACAGTTGAACGCACCCAATACCTGCAGGGTATCCAATAACGGCGCAGCCAGAACCTTACACTGGCCTCTTCCCTGCTCTGTTAGCATCGTATTGATGTGTTGCTGTAACTGAACACCCGGTGCTGCCTATCAGTGGCGCTGACTTTACCATGGGACGGGTTCAGACTCTTCGCAGGTATGCGCATACGCCTTCCTCGCACGACATAACTCAAACTCATATACAAAGCAGTATAGCTTATGAAAAAAACAAACAAACGCCCCAGTCCTGAAAAGGGTGAGCAGGCTATGATTGAAGCCATTTTAGAAGGCAGCCCCGACTCCGTTGGCGTAGCTGTCATCCGACTGAACTGCGGCTGTCGAAAAATGGCTGCCGTTGACAAACACGGAGATCCTGCCAGCAAAGTCATAATGTACAAAGACAATGCGGAATCTATCTGCGAACTCTGCCAAAATGACAGCGGTGACTTCACCCGTGTCGTCCGGCAATTTATCAGTTGGAAATTACCCGAACCTAATGCTATAATTCAAAAGGCTATTATCGCCAAAGTTCTTGGTGTAGAACAGTAGCCTGGATTTATCATGAGCACTTTATCTCATGTGACAAAGCATACATACCCATACAAACAGATGTCTCTGATGTCAGTGCGGCTTCCTACATTGCAACGAAATACCCCCCAATGGTCGCCCCAAACCCCACCCTTTTCGGCAGCACTTTGGCAACACAGAGCCCCAGGTATACCAGGTTACCCAAAGACACCGAATCCGGCGCTGTCTGAGCTATCAAGAAATGCTGGCAAGGGTCTGTCAGAAAAGAACCAGGCAGCTTTTTGGGCTGCGGTTCTAGCACACAAGCCTCGACATAGCTTGTGAGTTGCGTTGGCGATTTTGTGCAATCGCCACAACTAACTCTCCCAATTTTATGTGATTACTGGCCGCGTTCTTGAATTGATTCTTCATACTGCTCCTTGAATTCATGAACGATAACGGCTTTTGTTCAAAGTCATCGCTCACCGCGCAAGGAAAACATTATGCGAACGTACATATGGTTGTTTTGGGGAATCTCTTTTTTTCTTTTTCCTTCTCTTGGCCTAACAGTGCAAAAGCTGGAACTTGGGATAGTGACAAAACCCGGTTCAGCACAATATATTGTTGCGGATACATTCAAAAAAATTCTGGAACACAAATCCAAGGGAACATTCACGGTCAAAATCTACCATTCCGCATCCCTAGGGAATGAAACCAAAATCCTCCGGCAGCTTCAGAAGGGATCTGTGCACCTGGGGGTTCTAACGGTCAAACCTTTTGAAACGGTAGCACCCATTGTTCGGGTGATCAACTACCCGTTTTTGTTCAAGGACAACCAACAAGTTGATACAATTCTGGACGGTCCCCTGGGCAAAGAACTTCTCGAGGCCCTGGGACCAAGGGGGCTCAAGGGACTGGCATTCTCGGAAAGCGGCTTCCGCAACCTGACCAACAACCGTAGGGAAGTGAAAACAGCTCAAGATGTCAAGGGCTTAAAAATCAGAGTTCTGTCCTCGCCGCCCCACAGAGAAATCTGGCAGGCCCTTGGCGCTGATCCGACCCTGGTACCCTGGCCCATCTATGGGGCATTACAACGAGGGGACATTGACGGTCAGGAAAATCCTCTCTGGGTCATGGATGTCTATAACTTCTTTGAAGTACAAAAATATGTGACCATGAGTCGGCATATCTACTCAGCTCACATTGATGTAGCCTCCATGATCTGGTGGAAAAAACTGTCCCCGAAAACCCAAGAGATGATACAGAAGGCCATGCACCAGGCGGCTGTTGTCCAACGAAAGAAAAACAGAAAAAAAGAGAGGCAACGCCTTCAGATATTGAGAAGCCAAGGAATGATGGTCCAAGAACAACCAGACATACACTCTTTCCGAGAAAAGGCTGCCGACCTCAAACACCTCGAGTTCTACAGTACCCCAGAAGTCCAGCAGTTACTGGTCAAGATGCTCGAGGCCACGAGATAACTCCATTGCGCTACCAGAAGAGGGGGTTCGCCAGATAAGGATGCAGACGAGTTTTTCTCTTGGGCTGTTCTGGGCTGCTCACTGGTCTGGTCTCAAACACTCGCCCCTCTTGATTGACCTGAATCACTTTTCCGCCGTGACAGTTCCCTGCTGCCACCAAAGGTATTCCGCCGCTGCTCCCTGTCCAGCACCCTCCTATTAAAAACTACCGCAACTGGAACCACCTGGGCTGATGAGAAATCAGGACTCACCCGAATTTGCGCATGCACCTTTTCTCTTACTTGAGAAAAAACAAAAACAGATGGATATACTATCCGCAAGCAGGCTCCAATTTCGACAAAATGTGCACCCACGCTTAACTCAGGCTGTGCCAGATTCACTCGTTTTTAGCCACGCCTTTTTCTTGGGCTTCAACGGAAAAGATTATTTCTTCAGGGCATGGCGCCGCAGGTAGCCATCCCTTTCAGTGCCCTCTTTCTGCGGCTACTATGCTCATCCAGGATCTCCTCTTCATACCCTCATGTTGATCCTTGACCATGTGCATGAAACACAGGTCTGATCAACCGTTCCCTTGCAGTGCTCTTGAAATGGATACACCCATTTAGCACTTGCAAAAACTCACCGAAACAGGAATAGTGTACGCATTGCACATTTTGCACAAACCCTTTGGTGGTTTGTGCACACAAGCTCAGGACGCGCCAAAGTGCCTGACGCCGTATGCGTGGTTCGAGGCACTTTCATTGGCAGAGGCTTCGTTCTCTCAACAAACCCACTGAAGGGGGCTGTTCACCATTGCATTGTATGCGGTACGACAATGATGTATGAAGCAAAAGTCAACGAATTGGCTGAAGAGTTTGGTGTTCATAGAAATACGATCCGGAACTGGATCAATTCAGGCACCCTCCCTGCCCAGAAAGGTCCGGGAAGACGCTACCTCATCCAGCTTGAAGCCTACCGTAAACTGTGCGAAAAATACGGACGTACCCCACGTATTGATGGTATTCGCCCATCGTCGCCACCCCCCCCTGCCGCACGACCGCCACAGGAGCAAACAACCCTTCAAGTCGTCCGGCTAACGGAAAAAACCAACTCTCTCTATCCAGAATCGACCATGGTCGAAACCTGCACCACCTGCGGGAGCTGTGCAAGCGCCTGCCCCCTTTCCGGTGTGGATGGACTGGACCCCCGAAAAATTATACGCATGGCCTTTTTAGGCCTGAACGAAGAACTTCTGGCCATAGACTGGCCATGGAAATGCACCTTATGCGGCCGATGTGAAGAATCCTGTTCCATGGATGTCCGCATCGTGGATCTCATACGTACGCTGAGAGCCGCCAGAGAGCGAACCAAGGTCCCCCATCCGCTGCAAAAGGGGATCACCCTCTGTCTTGAAAAGGGGAACAATCTGGGCATCCCCAAAACCGACTTTACAAAACTTCTAAACACCTTAGGAGAAGAACTACACCAAGGTGCCTGCCGGGGTTTTGTCACGCCCATAGATGTACGCGGTGCACGGCTGCTGATTACTGTTAACTCCAGGGACCCCTTTGCCGAACCAGAAAGACTAACCTGGTGGTGGCGAATATTTCATGCTGCTCAAGAATCCTGGACCATTGCATCAGAAAACTGGGAAGGTGTCAACTGGGCTTACTATACCGGTGACGACAATGCCATGAAAACCATGGTTGCCCGCATTGTCGATAACATGAAACGCTTAAACTGCCAGGCGCTGTTGCTGCCGGAATGCGGTCACGCCTATTACGCCACAAGGTTAGGATTACAAAGATGGTTTCCAGAAGCCCTGAAAACATATACCGTCTATTCGGTTTTCGATCTGCTGATGGAATATATTTGTGGCAAGAGGATAATTCTAGACAACAGCGTACACAACCAGCTGACCGCGATCCACGACCCATGCCATTATGGGAGGCAATCACGCAAGGCCTTTGGCCAATCCTTTTACCGGGAAAGCCGAGCCATAACCCAAGCCTGCTGTCCCAATATGACAGAACTTGAGCCCACCATGGACGACACCTACTGCTGCGGGGCCGGCGGTGGTGCCAATGCTGGCCCATTCACTGTGGAACGCGTCTATTATGGCCGTAAAAAGGCCCGTCAGATCAAGGAATCCAAGGCTCAACTCATTGTGACCTCCTGCCACAACTGCAAAGACCAGATGGAGCAAACACTCAACCGAGAATTTGACCTTGGCATTGAGGTCAAACTACTCTGGGAGCTTGTCGCGCAGGCCCTGCACCAAAGGCCTGACCAGAGCTAAGGGGTTCATGGTGGCGATCAGAAAAACAGGGGCAATACTGGTCATTGGCGGCGGCATAGCCGGGATGCAGGCCGCGCTGGACCTTGCTGATGCAGGCTTTTACGTTCATCTGGTTGAAAAGACCGGGGCCATTGGCGGAGCCATGCCCAGGATTGCCATGACATATCCAACTCCTTCCTGTTCCCTTTGGGGCATCACGCCCCAATTGGTCGCATGTGCCCACCATCGCAATATCCACATCATTACCAATGCAGAGGTTGAACAGGTGCACGGGCTGGCTGGCGACTTCACCGCTCATGTCAAACAGATGCCCCGCTATGTGGATCAGAAGCGCTGTATTGCCTGCGGCCAATGTGCAGCGGTCTGCCCGGAGTTAACCAGGGACACCTTCGACGGTAGCCTCTCTCAACGAAAAGCAATATTCATTAAATATCCCCAGGCAATACCATTTCACTATGAGATAGATGCCTCAATCTGCTTGCAGTTGACACATAAACAGGAGTGCGGTCTCTGCCGTGCAACTTGTCCTACCGATGCTATTGATTTTCATGATGCCGTTCAACACCACACTTTCCCTGTAGGCGCTGTTATCCTTGCCCCCGGCTGCACGACCTTTCAACCTGGCCAGGACAATATTTGGGGATACGGCAGGTTTCCCAATGTCCTCACAGCCATAGAGTTGGAGCGTCTTCTGGCCCCTGACGGACCGACACGTGGCTCGTTGCTCAAGCCGTTGGATAACATGCCCCCAAAAAGCATCGCTTTTCTACAGTGTGTGGGGAGCAGGGACAGGCATCGCCCACACAATGAATACTGTTCTTCGGTATGCTGTATGCATGCCATCAAGGAAGCGATCATGATCAGGAATCAGCTGCCTGATGCGGAGATCACTCTCTATTGCACAGATATACGCATCCAGGGTAAGGACTGTGACAGGTATCTGGCCAGCAGCCAAGAGCAATATGATATCCACTACACCCGGGCCAAATTGCACCGCCTTGAACCCGAAGAGGGGAGTGGACGTCTCAGGCTGCACACTGTTAACACCATGGGGAAACAGGTCGAGAAAACCTTTGATATGGTCATTCTCTCGGTCGGCCTCAAACCCTCGGACTCTGCCAGCGCCCTGGCTGAACGCATGGGGGTGCATCTTACCCCTGACCGATTTGCCTCCACTTCTGCCTTTATGCCGGTCTCCACCAGCCGGGAAGGCATCTTCTCCTGCGGGGCCTTCAACGGTCCCCAGGATATCCCCCAGGCTGTAACAGAAGGCTCTGCTGCAGCGGCCTGCGCAGCGGAACTACTCAAGGACGTCCGCTACCGGAATAGGGAGGTGCGGCATTATCCGGCAAACAACGTATCCTTCGAGACTAACCCCAGAATAGGGGTGTATCTGTGTCATTGTGGGCCACACAATACCGCTGTGGTGGATGAAGAGAAACTGGCACAGTACGCCTGGACTCTTCCAAACGTCATTCATGTAGAGCAAGGCTTTTTTTCCTGTGCTCAAAAAAACGAAAATTGCATCAGCAGCCAAATTCTGTCCAAAAAACTCGACCGCATCGTGGTGGTTGCAGGGAGCCCACGAGGGGATGAAGACCTCATTCGCCAGAGATTACAGGATGCCGGGATTCATGAAAAGATGATAGAGATGGCCGACATCCAAAATCAGAACGCCTGGGGGCAGCAAAACGATCCAGAACAGGCCGCTGTCCCAACTGAAAATCTCGTCCGTGCGGCTGTGGCAACAGCAGTGGCAAAAGTTACCCTGCAAAAGCCTTTGCTCCCTGTCGCAATCCCAGTCATCCCAACGGCTCTGATTATTGGCGGCGGTCTTGCCGGAATGACCTCTGCGCTCAATCTGGCACGGCAAGGGTTCAAGGTCGACCTTATTGAAAAAACATCACTCCTTGGCGGAAATGCCCAGCATCTTTACCAGACTTGGAACGGTGAAGACGTTAGCCACTATCTTGAGGAGCTGCGGAAAAACATCCGCGCCGAAAAAAATATTACCGTACACATGAAGACAACGGTCAGAGACTCAAACGGTCATGTTGGCCATTTCCACACGACCATTCAATCCGGCAAAGGACGAGAAAAAACCATCCCCCACGGGGTTGTTATCATAGCGTCTGGAGGGAAACGATATATCCCCACTGAATTTGGATACGGCAAAATACCCAATGTGGTGGCCCTGTTAGAATTTGACAAACTTCATACGCACAACGAGGTCCGTGTGGCCACGGGAAAAACCTTTGTCTTTATCCAGTGCGTGGGGTCACGCAACAAAGAACACCCGTACTGCTCCAAATACTGCTGCACGCAATCCATTCAAAGCGCCATCAAGCTCAAACAGGAAGTCCCTTCCCGACGAATCTTCATCCTGTACAGAGAAATCCATACCTATGGTCAACGTGAGAAAATCTACAATCAGGCTCGCGCACTTGGCATACCCTTCATCAAGTATCAACTCCAGAGCCCGCCTGTTGTCTGCCGGGAAGAAAACAAAACCCTAGTCAAAGTCCATGATCACGTTCTCCACCTTCCCCTGGAAATCGAAGCAGACCTGGTTATTCTAGCCTCGGCCACCCTGGCCAATCCTGATGCAAAAAAACTGGCAGCACTTTTTACTCTGCCTCTCAATACAGACGGCTTTTTCCAGGAAGCGCACGCCCAGCTTCGGCCCGTAGAGTTACAGGCCAAGGGCATATTTGTGACCGGCCTGGCCCTATACCCTAAACCCATAGAAGAGGCCATCACCCAGTCGCTGGCGGCGGCAGGCAGGGCAGCCATACTTCTCAACAAGAAGACAATCGAACTCGACGCGTTATCGGCTCAGGTGATTCCTGAACAATGCGACGGCTGCGCAGTATGCATTGAGGCCTGCCCATGCTCGGCCATCACCCTGCTGGAAACTGTCGATACACAGGGAGAGGAACAGAAAATCGCAGAAATCGACCCGGTTCTTTGCACTGGATGCGGAATATGCCAGGGAATCTGTCCCAATCAAGGCGTCTCGGTCACGGGTTGCGCCTCTGAACAGATTGCCGCTGAGCGCACCAGGTTTTCTCATGGTCCTTTTGTCTCAATTGAAAAAAAATAGGCAAAAACGAATGCATGTGCTGTTCGTCAACAGGATCGAATTTCAACAAACTGTTCACCCAAGATCAGCTCGGGCAGGGCCATCTTCGGCAGTATGCTGGCAACACTTATACCCAAGTGTAATGCGTTACTAAAAAAACACCGAATCTGGGCAGTCTGCAAACAGCTACAAACCTACAACAGCACGTTTATCCAGGATGGGAGTTACCCAGTGAAGAGGTACACAACAAAAAAAAGAACTCGCAAACCAGTTCGGGTCGAGTGCTTCAGCTGTGTCAACGGATATGTGGACCATATGACAGTGGACGAGCTTCGAGAGCGTGCGGCCCATGATGCCATAGAGCTTGTCTGCCCTGCATGTGGACTCGTCCACTTAAGCAGAGAAGAAATTGAAGAAATACAACAGAAGAAAATCACGGATTCACAGCAATACAAACAACTCAAAAAACAAGCCGAAGCATCACGCTAGCCCGGACCTCACATCAGCTCAGGCAGTGCAGGAGAACGCTTTCTCTTTTCTGCTGAAAACATTGCCGAAAGTAACGGCGCCTGTGAGGTCCTCACTCCAGCAAAACCAGCCCGAGCATCAGCGCTGTCGGCGAAGGGGCCTGTCCATCCTTTCCTTTTCCTGACCAGATAAGTTCCCAGCCGAGTTGGTTGCAGAGATCCGTCACATCCACGCCAACCGCTGAGACGGAAGGACGGGCCACATCCGGGTAGAGACAAGGCTGCCCCTCCCCAAGTACCACACAGTGAGATATATCCGGGCAAAACAACTCCTTGCAGGACCCTGCGGCAAATCCTGATGCCCCTGATAGTCCCTGTGCCAAAGCAGCCATTTCCACTCCTGCAGCAATCCTATGTATAGCCTTGGCCACAGCCAGCCTTCTCTGATCGAGCAGGTACTCCCGGGGTACATCCTTTTTAAAAATTAAAACGCGCACGTATTTTGCTAGAAGGTCAGAAAAAACAGTTGGACGCATGGCATGTGGAGGGCACCCTGGCGCAAGCCCATACGAAGGGCAGCCAGGCTGCTTGCAAAGCGCTGCAAAGCGGGATGAAACACGGATACAGTTAGCCGGTATGATCTCAACGGCCGAAGCGCCGGCCCCTAAAGCGGTTTCTTTGAGAGTACTATAGCCAGATACAGTATTGGACACTTTTACACTTTGCAAGGCGCTCTCCACGACATTTTGTCCCACTCTGACCAAGACTCGTACACAGGCAAGACAAACGCAGTGAGTCGTGGACGAAAAAAAAGGAATTCCAAGTCCGAAATGACGCTAGACAGCCGTAGGGCACCCAGGCTGCCAGAATCGAATCGACTTGCTCATGCCTTAAACCATTACTGGGCACAACAAAACAATATAGCATAGAAAAAACTGAAATCAAATTGATACAATCGGTTCCCTATACCGTACGCAAAAAGTACAAACTCTTGCAACAACGGACTGACGCACAGGAGATATACCCTCTTGACTGACGATCACATCCTCGCCCGAATTTCTCATGAACATTTTGTCTCACTTGAGAAAAAAAGACCAAAACAGAAGGATGTGATGGCCCTGAGCAGACATACATTGCCCCAAATTATACACCAATACCCAGCTCAGGCGGTACCACCTTCGGCAGTATTTGGAGCGCAAGGAGGGTACCGTAGCGCATGCCAAAAAAAAATTGCCCCTGGTCTTATCTGGACTGATGAACAATTCGGAGCAGGGGCACCGGCTTGGAGGAACCCCAATCTGTACAAATACATGGACGCCTTTACGACCAAATTGTTCCCAACCATATTCTCTCATGGGAAAAAACACTGCTACATGTGATGCCAGTGACCAGATCACGGGGGAAAAAGAAAGAAACAGAAAAAAAAACACATTTTAATTATGCAAAATGTGCAAACTGTGCTAAAGTGCCACAAGTAGCTCATAGCTGAGCGTATTTTTTGTACGCACTGACAACAGAACGCATCGTTTTATGCAAGCTATAACGAACAAAGGTAAGCGCCAAACGACCTACACCTTGCAGGAGTCTTTCTCAAGGGTTACGTTCCACGGCAGCAACGCGGTATAATCTGCCAGGGTATTGGCTGTAGGC
>PDWJ01000381.1_pt1 | contig 119283 bp, 110 predicted proteins | sample 1430881 | NCBI WGS metagenome assembly PDWJ01 (sample SAMN01162460, study PRJNA174530) | Oral metagenome, whole genome shotgun sequencing project. | biome: Marine environment; feature: Marine mammal; material: Swab sample of the gingival sulcus; isolation source: swab sample of gingival sulcus... | reverse complement strand
GGTGTGACGCACAAAAAAAGCCCTACGGTATCCGAAGGCGGACGCCGCCAAACGGCGAGCCTTCCGCCAGAAAATCGCGACGCATGAGGCTGCCGGACGCCCCATTTTTTACCTTGATGAAAGCGGTTCTGCAATGGATATGCCGCGCACCCACGGCTACGCGCTGCGTGGAACCCGTTGTTTGGGCGTGCAAAACTGGAATGCACGTGGGCGAGTGAATGCGATTGGCGCGCTTCTCGCGGGGGCCTTGCTCAGTGTTGTGTTAACCACTGCTAACGTCGATGTAGCCACCTTTAACCTTTGGCTTGAGCGCGACCTGATCCCGAAACTTCCGGCGCAGGCGGTTCCGGTGATGGATAGCGCAACCTTCCATCGGCGTGCGGACACAATCGAGATCATCGCCCGGGCCGGGCACAGCTTGGAATACCTGCCGCCCTACAGTTCCGATCTGAACCCGATTGAACACAAATGGGCTCATGCAAAGGCGCGGCGACGAAAAAGTGGGGCAACCGTGGAGGAACTGTTTCGGAACCAATTTTGAGTCGTTTGGCCACATATCGTACCAAGCCTGCGCAGGGTCTGCCAGATTCCTTTGGGCGCAAATCCAAACTGGGCTGTGCGCTCATATTGGCAGGCCCGAGATAACCACGCACATTCTGCAAAACTGCGCCCATGCTCATCTTCAGGCCGTAGGCCCAGAGATACGGCCTCGGTTCAAGCTTCGCATTTCCAGCGCACAAGGTTGGTAATGCCTATGGCCAACCGCTTGGAAACCTGCAAGATGTCCGCCCGTTTCGATCCTTCAGGGCAAGAATATGACTTCGAGATGAAATCGGGTAGATCATATATGATGTGCGATCAATAGTCAGAGGCTCGCCCATAACTGACGTTAGTGCAGCTGTTTTTTTACCGTATCCGTCAATTCATTTAGTGAAAACGGCTTGGGTAAGAAGACCGAGTTCGGCACAGAAGCTTGATTGTCTACTGCGTCTTCTTGAGCGTAACCAGACACGAATACCACTTTGACATCAGGGCGTGATGCCAGTGCTTTCTTGACCCAACTTGGCCCATCCATGCCAGGCATGATGACATCGGTCACAAATACATCCACATTCAGTGATTCATCTTCCAGCGTTGTCAAAGCATCTTCGGCGCTTTCTGCCTCCAGAACAGTATAGCCTCGCAGACGCAAAGCACGAGAGGCAAACGCGCGCACCGGGGCTTCGTCTTCGACCAATAAAATGACGCCTTCGCCTTGTTTGATGGGTGTGCTGACCTGTTCGGTGACTGCATTTTCCGGTATCATCGCAGATTTTTCATGGGCCGGGAAATACAGAGAAAAACAGGTGCCACTACCCACTTCACTGTCCACGAAAATATAGCCGCCGGATTGTTTGACGATGCCGTAAGCTGTGGACAGCCCCAGCCCGGTGCCTTCACCAACCGGTTTGGTAGAGTAAAACGGTTCAAAGATTTTGTGACGTTTATCAGCAGGGATACCTTCGCCCTGATCAATAACTTTAACCACAACATAATTGCCAGCGGGAATTGTAACGCGGTCGCGCTCAAGCGGGTCAGATAGGATAACATCGGCGGTTTCAATTCTGATTTCGCCGCCATTTGACATCGCATCACGCGCATTGACCACCAGATTCATCAAGACTTGCTCAAGCTGCCGTTTATCCGCCCGAATGGGATGCAGGCCCGGATCGTGAGAAAGTGACAGGGTGAGCTTTTCGCCAACCAAACGGTTCAGCAAATGGATCAGGTCTGACAGCGTATCCCGCAAATCCAGCACTTCCGGTTGCAGGTTTTGTTTGCGGGAAAAGGCCAGCAACTGACCAACCAGGCTGGCGGCGCGGTTGGCGTTTTGGTTGATTTGCACCAGATCTCCATAATCCGGGTCTCCCTGATCATGGCGCAGCATCAACAGGTCGCAATGCCCGGAGATGGCTGTCAGAAGATTGTTGAAATCATGGGCCACGCCGCCAGCCAACTGGCCGATGGCCTGCATTTTCTGGCTTTGCACGAATTGTTTTTCCAGGGTCTTATACTCGGTCGCATCATTCAGAGCGGCAACCAGAATCGGGTCGCCATTTTCTTCGATGCGGCTGAGGATCACTTGCAGATACACTTCTTTTTCAGATTTGCGTGCCCGCAAAACTTCGGAGCGGTTCAGTCCGCGCCCATCGGCCGCTTCGGCGATCCAGTCGCTCAGAGAGCGGCCCAGCCCTTCGACCAATTCGCCCAGATCGGTTTCTTTGGACATCGGATCATTCAATAATTTGCGTGCCAGCCGGTTGGCCTGCACCACAACGCCCGCTGGCGAAATTTTCAGCATGGGCACCGGCAAATTGTCGAAAAAGTTCCAGCCGCTGTTCATCTCACCAGCCAGCGCGCCGGGCAGCAGGTAAATCTCTCGCCGTCCAGCTGCACCTTGCAGTTCGGCGACTAAGGTGCGTAATACGCCGTCTTTGACAGCAACTTCATGTTCTTTCCCACTGGTGAGTGGCAGGTCGTTAAAGACCCGGTCCAGAGTTTTCACACGCCCCCCAAGCAGTCGGCGCATCGCATCATTCATAAACAGAATCGTGCCCGCTTTGGAGGCGGTCAGCATCGGCAGGCTCAGCGCCTCAGCCCCGCGGCTGTTTGGCGTGCGCTCACCCATATCTTCAAGCCGCCAGAGAAACCCGTTATCAATCTGATGCACCGCCAGCCGCACATGGCCACGGCGCGTCACCAGATCTTCGCGCGCCGCCCCCAGCGCCTGCGCTTTGTTCTGCATCCGAAACAGCACCGCAGAGGGGTTGGCGAACAGATTGCGCAGCACGGTAGAAAGAGAATTGCCCGCGCTATCGGGAAAGCGTTCCGCGGCGGCCTTGTTCAAATAGCCGATTTCGCCATCCGCATCGGTGACAAAGCTGGGCGAAGCATCATTGCTGATGAAATTGGCAACCCCACGATGCAGCTGGGATGTGCTGTGGTGGCGCCTGACCTCGACCAGTTTCAAGTTCAGCGCAATCAGCCCCAAAGTCAGCCCACCCGCCATTAAAAGAACCCCAAAGACCGGGTCTGGCACAAAGAATGCGACCATCAGCATCGCCGCGCCGAATATCCCCAGATTTGTCAGCTTACCCGACAGGGGGATTTGCTTGCGGATGACCAGATTTGGCGTTTGTGCCGAATGAGCCACTGACGATTCCTCTGCTTAGCGATTCGTGGTTGTCTTTTATGTCGAACGAAAAACGTTAAGTTGAGATTAAGACCAGCCTCTACCTGCCCAAAAACAACCAAGAGCAGATTATGCGGCAATTTATTCCCGCGTCAAGATGGCAACAAAAAAACCATCGCCGCCGTCCAGAGGGGTGAATTTTCGCTGAATTTTGGCGCTCCAACCTGGGTTTCGCGTCAAAAAGGCATCAATTTGAGCAAAATTTTCCTCATCCAGCAAAGAACAGGTGCTATAGGCCAAGACCCCCGCAGGGGTGAGTAAGGCGGCGGCGTTGTCCAGAATTTCGGCCTGAATTCGGCGCAGATCATCCAGATCAGATTGCCGAAGATCCCATTTCGCCGCGGGGCTGCGCCGCCAGCTGCCGCTGCCGGAACAAGGCACATCGCACAGCACCAGATCAAAAGCCGGCGCGTTTTTCAGCGCTTCGGGCTGCAAAATGGTGACAGACGCCCCGGCGCGTTTGGCGCGTTCGGGGATGGTTTGCATCCGTTTTGGGTTGGCGTCATGGGCGAAATAGCCGGCCTTCATTCTGGAGGCCATGGCCAGAACCTTACCCCCGCCGCCGGCGCAATAATCCAGCACGCGGCTGCCGGGTTGCAGGGGCAGCAAATCCACCACGGCCTGCGATGCCGCATCCTGCAATTCAACCAGACCGTTTTGATACGCCGCGCTTTGCTGCACCCGACGGGGGTTCTGGGTGACTTGCAACGCGCTGGGCGAGAGCGGATGTGGGCGGGTCTGGATGCCTTCATCGGCCAGAACCTTGGCGGCCTGATCGCGGCTGGCTTTCAGGGCATTGACCCGCAGAAACACCGGAGCGCGGCTCTGCAAGGCGTGGCAAATAGGGGCAAAGTCATCGCCCAAGCTGGCTTGAAGCCGTGGCGCGATCCAGTCCGGGCAGTCGAGCGCGACATTGCCGCTGGGGGGCTCTGGCTGGTTCATCTCGGACGGGCTCAGCGGCGCGGGGGCGTGGCCGGTGCCGGTGAACATTTCGCTCGGATCCATGCCCTGACGGCGCAACAGGCCCAAGATCAGGCCACGCCCGGTTTGGCCTCCGCCCAGATGCGCACATGAACGCAGGCAGCGCAGCGCGTCAAACACATGATCACGCACCGCCGCCCGATCCTTGGAGCCGGCAAAGCGCGAGCGGCGGGCCCAGTTGGTGAGGGCTTTTTCAGCGGCCTCGCCGGTCAGAATGTGATCGAGGATGTCAATGGCGGCGGCAAGGCGGGCGGCTGGGGTCATGGCGGGGCTTTCCATCAGGGTTTGAGGGGCGCTTAGACTATAAGGAGCTTTGGGGAAACCGCAAATCGCAGCGAACGCCCCGGCAGGTGCTGGCATTTTGGGGATAACTGTGCCAGCATGAGCGGATGAGATTTATTTTTGCGCTCCTGATCGGTTTGTTTCTGCCGGGTGGTCTGGTTTGGGCCGACTCCCCGATGACCGGGGCCGAATTTGAGGCCTATACCCAAGGCAAAACCCTTCATTTCAGCGATCAGGCTGGCAATGCCGGAGCCGAGCAATATCTGCCAAACCGGCAGGTGCGCTGGGGGGATCAGGATGGCAACTGCTTGACAGGCCAGTGGTATGAAGAGGGGCCGATGATCTGTTTTCTCTATGAGGATCGTTCGGAGCCGAGATGCTGGGGGATTTATAAGCGCGAATCTGGTTTGGTGGCGATTTTCGGCAATGATCCGGTAAATTCGGCGCTGTTTGAAACCGGCCAGAGCTTTGCGCGTCTTAGCCGGGCGTTTGACAGCCTTCTGCGGCGGGTTAGCGCCAACCTCATAGCGACCATCCTGAAATTCGATCTCAAGCGTGCTGGCGGCGGCGGCCCCGGCCCGGGTGGTCATCACATGTCCATCGCCACGCACCACGGCATAACCACGGCTCAGCGTTGCTTTATAGCCCAAAGTCTGGCGCATCCGCTCCAGCGCGTTCAGCCTGGTTTTCCAGCCCTCGATCTGCACCGTTGCCGCTCGAGCAAACCGCATCTGGCGTTGCTGCAAATCAGACGCCTGCCGGCGCAAATCCCGCTGCAACAGACCGGGGCGCAGGCTGCCACTGGTTTCTGATAGCCGCAGACGTTTGACCTGAATCGCCCGGCTTAGCGCGGCGGGCAGGCGTTCCGAGGCCCGGTCCAGACGCTGGCGCGGGGTGTCCAGCAAAGCCTCGAGTCGCGGCATCGCCCGGGCCAGATCGCGCAACCGGGTCTTGCGCTGATCCATGGCGGCACTGGCGGCGCGGCTAAGACGGGCGGATTGCTCCTCCAGCCAGTTCAGCAGCTCCAGCCGCACCGGCACTGCCATTTCCGCCGCTGCCGTCGGGGTGGGGGCGCGCATATCGGCAGCATAGTCGATCAGCGTGGTGTCGGTTTCATGGCCCACAGCCGAGATCAGCGGAATCGCAGAGCCCGCCGCCGCCCGCACCACGATTTCTTCGTTAAAGCCCCATAAATCCTCGATCGAGCCTCCGCCCCGGGCGACAATCAGCAAATCCGGTCGGGGCAGCGTCCCCCCGGGGGTGAGCGCGTTAAACCCGTTAATCGCCGCCGCCACTTCGCCAGCGGATTGCGCCCCCTGCACCGCCACCGGCCAGATCAGCACTTTGCGCGGGAACCGGTCGCGCAACCGGTGCAGAATATCCCGGATTACCGCACCAGAGGGCGATGTCACCACCCCGATCACTTCGGGCAGATAGGGCAGCTTTTGCTTGCGGGCCGGGTCAAACAGCCCCTCGGCCGCCAGCATTTTCTTGCGCTTTTCCAGCATCGCCATCAACGCGCCCATGCCCGCCGGCGCGATATGATCCACCACCATCTGATATTTCGATTGCCCGCCAAAAGTGGTCAGCTTGCCGGTGGCGACCACCTCCATGCCCTCTTCAGGCTGCACGGCCAGCCGGGCGCTGACGCCTTTCCAGATCACCGCCGACAGCACCGAGCGATCGTCCTTCAGATCAAGGTAAATATGCCCCGAACGCGGTCGCGACACCCGGCCGATTTCGCCGCGCACCCGGACCCGGCCAAATTCGCGCTCAATCGTGCGTTTCACCGCGCCTGAAATCTCGGTCACGGTAAATTCCGGGGCGTTTTCACCTTTGATCGGAGAGTCTATCAGCTCGGACATATTTGCTCGCTTGTTTCTCGTTCGGGCTCACCTTAAAAGAAAGCCAACCAAAACCCAAGCGGGGTCATAGACGATGAATATCCTTATTTTAGGTAGCGGTGGCCGTGAACATGCTCTGGCCTGGGCGGTCGAGCAAAACCCGAAATGTGATCGGCTGATTGTTGCGCCGGGCAATGCCGGGATTGCGCAAATCGCTGAATGTGCCGATCTGGACATTATGGATGGCGATGCGGTGCTGTCCTTTGTCAGCCAGGAGGCGGTGGATTTCGTGATCATTGGCCCCGAGGCACCGCTGGATGCCGGGGTTTCGGATCGGTTGCGTCAGGCTGGCGTGCTGTGCTTTGGCCCTAGTCAGGCGGCGGCGCGGCTGGAGGCGTCGAAGTCTTTTTCCAAGGAAATCTGCGCGGCTGTGAACGCCCCGACTGCGGCCTATGGGCATTTCACCGATGCGGCGGCGGCCAAGGATTATGTGCGCCAGCAAGGTGCGCCGATCGTGATCAAGGCCGACGGTCTGGCGGCCGGCAAAGGTGTGATCATCGCCATGACCGAGGCCGAGGCACTGGCCGCGATTGATGAGATGTTCAGCGGCAGTTTCGGTCAGGCCGGGGCCGAGGTGGTGATTGAAGAGTTCATGCAGGGTGAAGAGGCGTCTTTCTTTGTGCTGTGTGATGGCGAAAATGTGTTGCCTCTGGGCACGGCGCAGGATCACAAGCGGGCATTTGACGGCGATCAGGGGCCCAATACCGGCGGCATGGGGGCGTATTCTCCGGCGCCGGTGATGACGGATGCGGTGATTGCCAAAACCATGGATGAGATGGGGGTGCTGTTTGTCGGGCTGATGATCGAAAACGGGCAACCCCGGCTGGTGGAATATAATGTGCGCTTTGGCGACCCGGAATGTCAGGTGCTGATGCTACGGCTGGGGGCGCAGGCGTTTGACCTGATCCACGCGGCGGCCGAAGGGCGGCTGGACGGGGTCAAGGTGAACTGGGCCGATGATCATGCGCTGTGCGTGGTTCTGGCGGCCAAGGGCTATCCGGGCAGCTATGAGAAGGGAAGTGTTATCAGGGGGTTAGAGGCTCTGCCCGAAGATAGCGCCCATATGATGTTTCATGCAGGAACAGCTGAAAAATCTGGCAAGATCATCGCTGTTGGCGGGCGGGTTCTGACTGCAACGGCGCGTGGCAAGGATTTGGCGCAGGCGCAACGGCGTGCTTATGCGCTGGTGGATGCGGTGGATTGGGAACAAGGCTTTTGCCGCCGCGATATTGGTTGGCGGGCGCTCTTAAAGGGCTCTGCATAGCTGTATCATTTTAAGAACGCCGGGCTGCGCTTGCTGGGAGGGGGCAAATCAGCCAACCAGATATCTGCATCCACCATGCGGTTTCACCCCGAAACAACGAAGCGGATTGCGGTTGCACAAGGCGTAAGCAGAAACCGACAAATCGACTCAAAATTCCCGCCCCCCCTCCACCAGCCTCCTGCTGATGGCGAACGAGAATTCTGAGGCTCAATGTCGCAGGATAAACCGATCTCGCCCTAGAGGAACACAAAATCGCTGGCATCCAGACCACTGGCGATGCCCTCCAGCGTGATGCTGCCGGTTCCCAAAGTCAGAACCGCATTGCCGCCGGAATAGCTGATGCTGAGGTCAGCAAAGCCCATACCGGTGTCGATCAGTCGGATCTCATCATCGGCGCGGTCGAAATCGACGACCGTATCATCACCCTGATCGGCGCGGAAGACGAACACATCTTCTCCGGCCCCGCCGCTGAGATGGTCATTCCCCAGACCACCATACACCAGATCGTCGCCTTCTCCGCCATACAAATAGTCGTTGCCGAACCCGCCATTCATCCGGTCATTGCCGGCCTGGCCGCGCAGCAAATCATTGTCCGAGCCCCCATAGAGCCGGTCATCGCCATCTCCGCCATACAGCCGGTCAACGCCCGAATTCCCATACATGGTATCGTCGCCATCCCCGCCGCTGAGCCGGTCGCGGCCATTGCCACCCGCCATCCGGTCATCGCCTTGGTTGCCAAACATCCGGTCATCGCCATCGCCGCCATACAGCCGGTCATTGCCTTCGTTGCCAAGCAGCCGGTCATCGCCGTCTTCACCATAGAGCCGGTCATTGCCAAAGCCACCATAGACCAGATCATCACCGCCCTGACCGCGCAGGAAGTCATGCCCCTGTCCACCGCCCAGACGATCATCTCCGGTGCCGCCATAAAGCTGATCGGCCCCTACTCCTCCGTAGACAAAATCATTGCCGGCACCGCCGACCAAGCGGTCATCACCGCCCTGACCGCGCAACAGATCCGTGCCATTGCCACCATACATCCGGTCATTACCAGCGCCGCCATACAGCCTGTCGATGCCGGATTGCCCATAAAGGACGTCATTGCCATTGTCGCCAAACAACCTATCGCCGCCACTGCCACCGTAAAGGAGGTCGGCCCCGGCATTGCCATGCAAAATGTCGTGACCTGCAGCACCGTTGATGGTGTCATTGCCGCCATTGCCGGAAATCGAGTTCGACGCATAGTTCCCGATGACGGTATCATTGCCCGACCCGACAATCAGATTTTCAATCAACGTGCCACGGGCAATCGCCAGGTTTCCGTTGCCGCCATCAATGTCCGAGAATGTGCCACCGTTCAGGTTGATGGTATTGTCAAAGGTATTGTCGCTTAGATTCAGGGTATCAACGCCATCCCGATCATAAATCGTCAGCGCGATATCGCCATCCCCCAGAACCGAGCTATTTTTGTTCACAAGCCCATCCATCAGGTCACCCAGATAGCCACCACCAAAGGTATAGCCGATCCCATAGATGGTGTCGCCGGCGGTCGCACTTGCAGCGCCGGGGGCTCCGTAAAGGTTCTGGATTGCCACAATATCAGCCATCATGGTCGAGACCAGCCCGGCATAGCTGTCATCGGTGGTGGTGTTATCCTCCTGGCTGAAATAAGACATGATCGACACAGCCCAACTGTCATTGGCAAAGGTCTCATCGACACCATAAACCGCGTCGCCATTATAGTTGCCCTGATGCCCCAGCCCCAGAGCGTGGCCGATTTCGTGGATGTAGGTCTGGAAACTATAGCTGTCCATGGTGGTGCCATAGGTGTTGACCCAGCCGGTCGAGATGTTGACTTCAGAAGACGTGATGAAATCGCCCGAAGTGACCGAGGATGTGTAAGCTCCCGAATCATTGTCATCAAAGGTGATCATGGCGCTGCCGGTGGTTGCCACAAACTCCAGATTGGCCACGACCTCCCAGGCCTGGAGCGCCCAGCGGGCCAGCTGTTGGCCATCGGCATTCAGGCCAGTCAGGTTGACGGTGATCACATTGCTGCTGCTGGTGTCAAAATGGCGCGGCCCTTGCCCCTGATCCGTCCAATAGCCATCGGTCAGATAATCTGCCAGCTCGTCCAGAGTGCCAGCCGCAGGCGGAACCCGCTCCGAGACTTCCACCCTGTAGGTGCCGGTTGACGTATTGTAAGCGCCTGCATTGATATAATAGGTGCCGCTGGCGGTGGGCGTAAAAGTGATCCGCGATTCGAGCGCGGTACCCCCATCGTCATTAAAGGCAACCTGAGCGCCGTTGCTATCCATCAGGCGCAAAACAGGATCGTTCAGAGTGCCGGCACCGCTGGGAGAGCCCATCTGCGCAATCGTATAAGTGGTCCCGGCCACCAGATTAACCGCAATCCAGTCCTGATCGCCTGAAAAAGAAATGTCACCGGCAAACGTATCACCAACATTGACGGTGTAAGGCGTAAGCGTCCCCGCCGGAGCATCCGCGGTCTCGGTGAAATGGGCGTATAGCGGTTGCGTTAAATCTGACATCACAGAATCCTCCTGATGGACGCGGCAGGCAATAAAAACTGTCTGGAATTTAACGCATTTTTAAGGAATGGGCAATGGGCTTGTTGTCACCAAGGCGCGAGTCAGCTGGTCAAACATGCGCGGCTTCAGGGTGCTGTCCATCACGTTTAGGGTGGCATCCGGGCCTTGCTGCACGGCGCTTGTTTCGGTGTGCCACTGCAGGCGGCCGGTCACCGCATGGGGTGAGGCCTTGCTGACATGCAGCCGGATCGCCAGCTGCGGCCCGGTGGGGTTGCGATTGCTGATCAGGATGCTCCGCCCGGGCGCGTGGTGTTCCAGCGCCTTTTTCAGTGATTCACAGAGCGCATCGGCATTGTCGAGCGCCTCTGTGCAAGACAGCAGGATTTGCGCACTTTCGGCGGGGATGGTCTGGGCGGTGTCGGGGGCGGCAGAGGGTTTGACGTGGGTGCTCATGGCATATCCTTTGGAGGCTGAAGCCGCGATCAAAGCCGCCAGCAGGGCCCGCAGGCCCAGAGTTCTGATAAACATCCTGCCATCCTTTGGTCCAAAACGAAGGCCACCACAAACGGGCGGGGCAGGCCTTGTGCCTGCGGCCCGAGGATAGCGACGACCCCGCCAAAGCGCCAGCGGTTTTTCCGGGGAACACATGACGGCCCGCCTTCATGCGGAGGTGTGGTCCCACATGCCACAGGTTCGTGCGTTCTGCGTGCGTCCGATAACCGCCGCTTTGGCCTGCAAACAAACTCTGGATATATTCCGGCCCGTGATGTTAACTATGATCAAGCCAGAAAACCACATTTTCACAAGGATCATATCATGACACATCTCTGGGTTCGTGCCGAGCAACGTCCACATGAAGAACGGGTTGGATTGACCCCCGAAGGGGCGGCGGCGCTGCTCAAGGCTGGGATCCGGGTGACGGTTGAGGAAAGCTCGGTCCGGGCGATCGGGATTGAGGGCTATGTGCAGGCCGGCTGCGAGATCGCGGCCGAAAACAGCTGGCCGGATGCGCCGGCGGATGCGGTGATCTTTGGGCTGAAAGAACTGCCCGCAGATGGCAGCCCGCTGAAACACCGCCACATCATGTTTGGCCATGCCTATAAGGGGCAGCCTTCGGGGCAGGTGCTGTTGCAGCGGTTCAAGGCTGGCGGCGGCACACTTTATGATCTGGAATATCTGGTGGATGAAAACGGGCGCCGGGTGGCGGCGTTTGGCTATTGGGCCGGGTTTGCCGGGGCGGCGGTGTCGCTGAAATGCTGGGCGGCGCAGCAACAGGGCGGGATTTGCCCCGCGGTTGGGGTTTACAGCGGCAAGGAGGCTCTGCTGGAGGATGTGCTGCAGACGCTCGACGCCACCGGGCAGGCGCGGCCGCGGGCGCTGATCATCGGCGCTTTGGGCCGTGTGGGCAGCGGGGCGGCGGATTTGTGTCAGGCGGTCGGGGTGCAGACCAGCAAATGGGACATGGCCGAGACCGCCTCGGGTGGCCCTTTCCCCGAGATTTTGCAGCATGAGGTGTTTGTGAATTGCATCCTTGCAGGGCCGGGGACTCCGGTGTTTGTGCCGGCCAGCGCCAAGACCGCGCCGCGCAAATTGTCGGTGATCGGCGATGTGGCCTGTGACCCGGACAGCGATTTTTCTCCGATCAAGGTTTACAACCACACCACCAGCTGGGAGCACCCCGCCCTTCGGGTGCATTCTGACCCGGTGCTGGATGTGACCGCGATTGACAATCTGCCTTCGATGCTGCCGGTTGAGGCCAGTCAGGATTATGCCGGCCAGCTGCTGGGCTCTTTGTTGGAGCTGCCGCAGATTGAGGCCGGGGTTTGGGGCCGTGCCAAGGCCGACTTTATCCGCCATAGCGCAGAGATTTGAGGAACCGATGAGAGTAGGGGGCAAAAACAGATGACAATTCATTGGTGCGGCACCGGGCTTTCGGCCATTCCCGGTTTGCGACGTCTGATCAAGGCCGGGCACGAAGTCACGGTGTGGAACCGTTCGGTCGACAAGGCCGAGGACGCCGTGGGCGACATCACCCGCCGGATCATCCCATTTGCGTTTGAGACCTTGGCGGCCGAGTTGCAGGCCGGGGATGTGCTGGTGTCGATGCTGCCCGGCGACTGGCATCCCAAGCTGGCCGAGCTGTGCATCCAGAAGGGGGCGCATTTTGTATCCTCCAGCTATATTTCGCCGCAAATGCGCGATCTGGACGCCGCCGCCCGTCAGGCCGGGGTGGCTTTGGTCAATGAGGTCGGGCTGGATCCGGGGATTGACCATCTGATGGCGCATTGGTTGGTGGCGGATTATCGCAATTCAGCCGGTTACAAGCCTGACAATTCGATCAGCTTCAAATCCTATTGCGGCGGCGTGCCGAAACATCCGAATCCGTTTCGTTACAAGTTCAGCTGGTCTCCGCTGGGGGTGCTGAAAGCGCTGCAATCGCCATCGCGTTCGATCCGCAACTACAGCCCGCTGGATGTGGCGCGGCCTTGGGACGCGATCCGCAATTACGCCGCACCTTTGCCGGTGCCGGAGACCTTCGAGGTTTATCCCAATCGCGACTCGCTCCCCTTCATCGTGGACTACCAGTTTGATGCGGATTGGCCGATCAGGGAATTCGTCCGTGGCACCTTGCGCCTGAAAGGCTGGGCCGAGGCGTGGAGCGAGGTGTTTACGCAGATCGAGACCGCCGATGACGAGCAGCTGCGGCGGCTGTCTGATCAGCTCTGGGCCGATAACGCCTATGGTGAAGACGACCCGGATCGGGTGGTGATGTGTGTGATGCTCAAGGCCGAGGAGGAGGGCCGGGCGGTTTATCACAAGACCTATGTGATGGACGCTTTTGGCGATATTCGCGGCAGTGCGATGGCGCGACTGGTGTCGGTGCCGGTGTCTTTGGCGGTTGAGGCGGTGTTGAACCGTGAGATCGCCGCCGGAGTGTCCGCCGCTCCCAGCGATCCCAGAGTGTTGCAGCACTGGATGGGCGAGGTCGATAAGCTGGCGCAGGTTTTGCAGGTGGTGGATCACCTGTAAGGGGTGTTCGCATAAAGCTACACCCCCTCGAACCGTCCCGCCCGGCCTCAGGGCCGGGCTGCGCCTGCCTGCCCCCCGGCAGGCGCAATCAGCCTTTCCACATTTTGCAACGTGGTGGAGTCTTCACACACCGCGTTTGCTGCAACGCCGAGCGTGAGCGCCTACCCAGGCAGGCGCATCCCGGCGGTTTTTGTTTGAAATACACAGTTGGCTTAGCCGCCCGTCCGCATCCCCAGCACATCCAGCATGTCATAAGAGCCCGGCTTGTGCCCTTGCCCCCACAGCGCGGCCTTGAGCGCCCCGCGGGCAAAGATCGCCCGATCCGTGGCCACATGACGCAACACGATGCGCTCGCCCTCACCGGCAAACAACACATCATGCTCACCCACGATGTCTCCGCCGCGAATGGCGCTAAAGCCGATCCCTCCGGTTTTGCGTGCGCCGGTGATGCCATCGCGACCGCTTTCCTGCACTTGGCTCAGCTCCACCCCACGGCCATCCGCCGCCGCCTGTCCCAGCATCAGAGCGGTGCCCGAGGGCGCATCGACCTTGTGGCGGTGATGGGCTTCGATCACCTCAATGTCGAAATCCTCGCCCAAAGCCGCCGCCACTTGCCGGGTCAGCTGCACCAGCAAATTGACCCCGAGGCTCATATTCCCCGCCCGCACGATCACCGCATGACGCGCCGCCAGTCGCAGTTTCGTCAGATCATCCTCGGAAAAACCGGTGGTGCCGATCACATGCACCGCCCGCGCCTGCGCCGACAGCTCGGCCAGCGCAACCGTGGCTGCCGGGGTGGTGAAATCAATCACCGCCTGCGCCTTGGCCATGGTCGCAAGCGCATCATCGCTGACGGTTACCCCCAGCGCCGGCCCGCTCATGGCCTCGCCAATATCCCGCCCGATCCAGTCATGCCCCGGGCGCTCCAGAACGCCAACCAGACGCGCACCGGCACTGTTGATCACCTGCTTGACCAACATCTGCCCCATGCGCCCCGAAGCCCCGTTAATCACGATTCCCGCCAAATCAGCCATTTTACCCTCGCTATTTTGTGTTTTGCCCAGTTTGACCGCCTTGCACAGAACACACAAGCAGCTTAGATGACGGATATGGTAAAACCTGTACATCATTCCGCATCGCACGCCCATCGCGGGCCTTCTCAACGTCAGCTACGGGTGGGGGAGTTGATCCGCCGCGCCCTGTCGGATGTTCTGATGCGTGGCGATGTCCACGACCCCGATCTGAACCGCATCTCGATCACCGTGGGCGAAGTGCGGACCTCGCCGGATTTGCGCGTGGCCACGGCCTATGTGTTGCCGCTGGGGGGCAAGGATAAGGAACAGGCGCTGCTATTGCTGCGTCAAAACCGTCACGAGATCCGCCGGGCGGTATCGAAAATCGTCGCTCTGAAATACGCGCCCGAGCTGCGGTTTGAAATTGACGAGACCTTTGACCGCATGGATGAAACCCGCCGGATACTGGCCCAAGACAGTGTGCGCCGCGACACTGATGGGGACGCATGAAGCGGATTTTGGCGTTCATATCGCTCTGCCTGCTGCCCTCGCTTGCTGCGGCCGAGTGCGAGGATATCAGCTATAAATCCAACAGCTATACGATCTGTCGGGTGCAGATCGGCGATGATCTGCGCCTGTGGCATAGCGATCCGGGCGGGGCGCTGTATGGGGGGTTTTACAGCATTCTGGACGATCTGAAGGCCGACGGTCAAACGCTTGGCTTTGCGATGAATGCCGGGATGTATCACCAGAACCGTGCGCCGGTGGGGCTGTTTGTGGAAAACGGTCAGCATCAGGTGCCGCTTGCCGATGGCGGCAATTTCGGGAATTTCGGTTTGAAACCCAATGGTGTGTTCTGCTTTGACAAAACCCGGTTTGCGGTGATCGAAACCCGTGCCTTTGACCGCAAGAAACCGCATTGTGATTATGCCACCCAATCCGGCCCGATGCTGGTGATCGACAACAAGCTGCATCACCGCTTTTTGCGCCATTCCGATTCGCGTTATATCCGCAACGGGGTTGGCGTGCGGGCCGATGGCCAAGAGGCGGTTTTTGCCATTTCCAACAATCCGGTGAATTTCCACGATTTCGGTTCGCTGTTCAAAGACCATCTGCACACCCCCAACGCGCTCTATTTTGACGGCAAAGTCTCACGCCTGTTTGCCCCCGATCTGGGGCGCTCGGATAGCGGTTTTGCGCTGGGGGTGATTGTGGGCACCGTGATCGACATTGACGCGGCTGGCCGCGCCGATTAAACGCGGTCCTCTTAAGTTCATTCACGAAGGAGCCGATCTTGGGACGTAGACGCAAGGGCCGCGATATTTCCGGCTGGATCATCATCAATAAACCTGCGGGCATCACCTCGAACGCTGTGGTGAACAAGCTGCGCTGGGCGATGGATGCGAAAAAGGCCGGCCATGCGGGCACGCTCGATCCCGAAGCCACCGGTGTGCTGGCGGTGGCGCTGGGCGAAGCCACCAAGACCGTGCCCTACATCACCGATGCGCAGAAAGCCTATCGTTTCGTGGTGCGGCTGGGGCAGGCCACCAACACCGATGATACTGAGGGCGAGATCATCGCCACCTCTGATCTGCGTCCGACGGATGACGAAATCCGTGCCGCTCTGGCCGCGTTTCGTGGGGACATCATGCAGGTGCCGCCACAGTTTTCCGCCGTCAAGATCGACGGGCAGCGCGCCTACAAGCTGGCGCGCGATGGCGAAGACCTTGAACTTGCCGCCCGCCCGCTCTGGGTGGAAGAGCTGGAGCTGGTCGAGCGCCCCGATGCCGATCATATCGTGCTGGAAATGATTTGCGGCAAGGGCGGTTATGTGCGCTCGATTGCCCGCGATCTGGGCGAAGAGCTGGGCTGTTTCGGGCATGTGCAATCGCTGCACCGGGTCTGGTCGGGGCCGTTTGAGGCCAGGGATGGCATTTCGATGCAGACCGTCGAGGAACTGGCCAAAACCGGCGAGCTGGATCAATACCTGTTGCCGTTGGAGCAAGGGCTGGATGATCTTCCCGAATTGCACTGCTCACCGGAGTCGGCCGCGCGTTTGCGCCATGGCAACCCGGCGATGGTGCTGGCTTCGGGGGTTGAGTATGGCGACGAGGCTTGGGCTTCGCTGGATGGTGAGGCGGTTGCGGTCGGGGTTTACAAAGCCGGCGAGTTGCACCCCTCGCGGGTGTTTAACAAGACCTCTGCGTAAAGCCTGTGTCAAACACGCCGGGCGGGGCAGTGTTGAAATCCGTAGTGTTAGGCAGCGCGTCTGCTAACATGCCAAACGCCGGATAATCGCTTCAGCGGATGCGCTGCACCACATAATCGGCAATATCGGCCAGCATGTCGCGGATCGGGTCTTCGGGCAGGGCGCTCAGCGCCGCCTTGGCCTTCTGCGTCCAGTCCAGCGCAATCTGGCGGGTCTCGGTCAGGGCGTCATGTTTGTGCAACAGCTCCAACACATGCTCCAGATCGCCCTCGCGCTGATCGCCCTTTTCAATGGCGCGCTTCCAGAACGCCCGCTCGGTTTCATCCGCCTTGGCAATCGCCTTGATCAGCGGCAAGGTCAGCTTGCGCTCGCGGAAATCATCGCCGACATTCTTGCCGATCACCGCACTGTCCGAGAAATCCAGCAGATCATCCACGATCTGAAAGCTGATCCCCAGCGCATCGCCATAGTCCGCCAGCGCTTTGATCTGCGCCTCATCCACCCCGGCAATCACCCCGCCGACTTCACAGGCCGCGGCAAACAGCGCCGCAGTCTTGCCCCGCACGACCTGCAGGTAAATTCGCTGATCGGTGGCCAGATCCTGAGCGGCGGTCAGTTGCAGCACTTCGCCCTCGGCAATGGTGGCCGAGGCATTGGCCAGAATGTCCAGCACGCTGAGCGAGCCGGTTTCGACCATTAACTGAAAGCTGCGGGCAAACAGATAATCGCCGACCAGAACGCTGGATTTGTTATCCCACAGCAGATTGGCGGTGGGCCGGCCCCGGCGCTGACCACTTTCATCGACCACATCATCATGCAGCAGGGTGGCGGTGTGGATGAACTCGACCGTTGCCGCCAGATGGATGTGATAAGGGCCGTCATAGCCGCACAGCCGGGCGGTGGCCAGGGTCAGCATCGGGCGCAGACGCTTGCCGCCGGCTTCGACCAGATGGGCGGTGACTTCGGGAATGCGCGGCGCGTGGCGCGAGGCCATGCGCTGCCGGATCAGCGCGTTGACCTGATCCATTTCCTCGGCCAGATGGGCGCTGAGGCGTTCATGCGGTTTGTCAACGGATTTGGTCAATCGTATCACCCTTTGCTTGGTCGGCTGGACAAAATGGCCGGTTTGCCTCTATGTGTTTGCGGTATGAAAGAATTACTGAGAACCACCGATGTGACCATTGTCACATTCGCCAAATCTCTCCTTCAGGGGCAGGGTATAGCCTGCTTTGAAATGGACGTAAATATGAGCATTCTCGAAGGTGGCATCGGCCTGTTTCCAAGGCGGCTGATGGTGGCGGATGCGGATCTGGCGGCAGCGCAGCAGGTGATGGCCGATAACGGGATCGAGTTTGGAATGAAATACTAGATGGTTTTTGATCCCGACACGTTAAGCAGCGATCTGTTTCTGGGTGGTAAGATACGGATTTTACAGCCGAAAATCGGATACCGCGCCGGGGTCGATCCGGTGCTGCTGGCCGCCAGCGTGCCTGTGGTTTCGGGGCAGAGCGTGCTGGAGCTGGGCTGCGGTGCCGGCGTGGCCAGCCTGTGTCTGGCGGCGCGGGTGCCGGGGTTGGCGCTGTCGGGGGTCGAGTTGCAGGACAGCTATGCCGATCTGGCGCGACAAAACGCGGCGGCCAATGGCCAGAATATGGTGGTTTATCAGGCCGATTTGCGCAAACTGCCCGATGCGCTGCGACAGGCCAGCTTTGACCACGTCATCATGAATCCGCCTTATTACCCGTCTGCGCATGGCACCAGTGCCGCAGATGGGGGCCGTGATCTGGCCCTGCGGGAACAGATTGCGCTGGCGGATTGGCTGGCGGTGGCGACCCGGCGGCTGCGCCCCAAAGGCGTGCTGACGGTGATTCAGGATGCCCGCCGCCTGCCCGAGCTTCTGGGCGCATTGGATCAACGGCTGGGCGCGGTCCGGGTGTTGCCGATCAGTGCGCGCCGGAACCGGCCCGCCGGGCTGGTGATCCTTCAGGCCCGCAAGGGCAGCCGTGCGGATTTTCAGCTGTTGGCCCCGCTGCTGATGCATCAGGGGGAGCGCCATGAAAAGGATGGCGAAAGCTATACGCCACAAATCCGGCAGGTGCTGCGCCATGGGGCGGGGCTGGATTTGGCGGCTGTTCATCAAAAATAAATCCTTATGGTGTTTTCTCGCCGGGGTCGGCTTGGGGCATTTATTTCTCGTGACAAACCCCATGATCTGTGGTCGACTGAAGGTGCGACAAACAAGCTAAGGGAGAACAGCATATGAGCATGAGTTCACATTTGGAAGAACTCCGTAAAAAACATAAGGAACTCTCGGATTTGGTCGAGCAGGAACAGCGTCGGCCCGGTTCGGATGATCTGGTGATTGCTGACCTGAAAAAGCAGAAGCTGCATCTGAAGGAAGAGATTGAGCGACTATCTGCTTGATTTTGCCGCCAGCGCAGCGCCGCTGGTGATCAAGACTGCCGCGACCCATAGCGCCCAGCTGGGGGTGGCGGCCCCTGCCAAGACCAAAATAAAGGTGGATAACAGCGGTGCCGCATAGGATGCGACGCCCAGAAGCTGGATGTTTCCGTGCTTGACGCCAAAATCCCAGACGTAAAACGCCAAGCCCACCGGCCCCACCCCCAAAGCCAGACAAGCGAGCCAGCCGATGGTCGTCTGCGGCCAGATTGTGGTTTCCAAGGCGAAATGCGCTCCGGTTGAAAGCGCTGCGGTGGCCAGACAGAACACCGCCACGCTACTGGTCGGGATATTGCCCAGACGGCGGGAAATGACCGAATACGCTGCCCATGTGATGGCGCACAGCCCGGCCAGAGCATAGCCGGACATGGCTTGGGCCTGAAACCCGGTGCTGCCATGCAGGATGATAATCGCAGCCCCGGCAAAACTGATGATTGCCCCGGCAATATGCCCCTTGAGCAGCCGTTCATTGGGCAAAAAGCCCGACAACAGCACGATCAGAAGCGGCCACAGATAAGCGATCAGGCCAGCTTCGGCGGCGGGGGCGCGGCGCAGGGCGGAAAAATAGAGGAAATGATAGCCGAATAACCCGGCCGTGCCAAAGGTGTAGATGCGCCAGTTCACATGCCGCAAGCGGGTAAAGCCGCCGGTTTTGGCTGTCCAGATCAGGCCGATGAGGCCTCCGGTCAGAAAACACATCGCGGTCAGTTGAAAAGGCGGCACCGGGGCGGCTTTTACCGTCAGCACTGCCAGCAAAGACCACAACAGGATGGCGGTAAACCCAATGGCTGTGGCGCGGGTTTGGGTCATGGGTTGGGGCGGGCTCTGCGGGTTTGCATCGGGCCTTACATCTCCATCCAGATTGTCACCGGCCCGTCATTGAGCAAGCTGACCGCCATATCCGCCCCAAACTGCCCCCTGGCGGTGGGGATGCCCAAGGCGCTGATCTGATCGGCAAAGTATTCGTAAAGCTCATTGCCCAGATCGGGCCGGGCGGCGGTGGAAAAACCGGGGCGGTTGCCGCGGGTGGTGTCGGCGGCCAGAGTGAACTGACTGACCACCAGCGCCGCGCCGCCTGTGTCCAGCAGCGAGCGGTTCATCTTGCCGGCCTCATCGGTGAAAATCCGCAGCTTGCTGATCTTTGCCGCCAGCGCCTCGGCATTTTCGGTTGTGTCCTGCTGCATGGCGCAGACGAAAATCAACAGCCCGGCACCGATTTTGCCGATGATCTGGCCGTCAACCGTAACCGAAGCCCGGCTGACCCGTTGAATAAGTGCCCGCATGGTCAATCTCCCTTATTGCTGCGCGGCGATCAGATACCCGACCCCGGCCGCGACAATCGCCACCCCCAGCACGGCAAAGGCGATTTTCCAGGTCGAGTAGGGCCGCTGCCCCTGCACCCGCCCGTTATGGCCATTGATCACGAAACGATAGGTTTTGCCGCGATATTTATAGGCCGCCATCCAGACCGGCAGCAGGATATGCTTGAAGGTGACGCCTTTGATCCGGGTTTCGATATTGTGAATCCGCTGCCGATCGCCGCCAATGTCAAATTTCACATCCCGCTCGATGGTGCGCTGCATGATCGAACGGGCTTCGTCATAGCCTTCGGTCAGGGGGACGGTATAGCCCTCGGCCTGAAACCCGGCCAGATATTCGGGCTGATAGGGTTCAAGCTGGCTGAGATCCCAAGGGGCGAGCGCATCGGTATAGCGTTTGGGCAGGCTTTTTGTGGCCAGCACCAGCACATCGTCAAAAAACCGCGCCACCCATCCGCTGACCGGACGCCAACGGATTTTGGCGACCTGCTGCGCCTCTGTTTTGCCGTTTCGGGTGACCATCCGGGTTTCATAATACACCGTGCCGCGCTGGCCGGTATAGCTGCTTTTGGTATCCGCATCATAGGTCCAATAGGGCACATATACCCCCTGCAATTTGCGCCCCTTGCGCGAATATTGTTGCAGCCCGCCGGGGGCAAACCACAGCCCGCCCAGCCAGTTGATCAGCGCCTGACGGGCATCGCGTTCTTCGATGGCAAAGGGCAGCACGGCGCGGGGTTTGATCTGGCGCGTTGTGCCGGTATCGGTCACCACCGGAGTGGCGCAGAATGGGCATTGGGCGGCGTGGATATCGGCATCGAACTCGAATTTGGCGGCGCAGTTGGGGCATTGCACAGCGCGGGTATCTTCCAGATCGGCGTCCGGCAGCTGTGCCGCCAGAGCCTTTTGGAAATCCAGCTCGACAATCGGTTGTGTGCCATGGCCATCAATGGTGGTTTGATGGCCGCAATGGCTGCAAACCAGCAGGTTTTCCTCCGGTGCAAACCGATAATCTGCGCCGCATTGCTGACAGGGGAAGCGATGCTCCTGCGTGGTGTCGGTCATGCCGGCTACGCCCCGGGCGGCGGAGGCGGCATGATGGTGAACAGCTGGGCCAGCTCGGCGATTTCATCGGCGGTTTTCCAACCATCCTGCCCGGCGGTCCAGACCAGGCTGTCGCGCGTCAACTTGCCTTCGCTTGACATCCGGCCCAGATCGGCGCGGGAAAACGGCCCCTTGGTTTTGCCGTTTTCTGCCAGATGCCACAGCTTTTCCACCGGCGGAGGCGGCGGCGGAGGCGTCGTGGCCTGTGGTTGCACCGGAATCGCGCCCCATGGCCCCGTCTGCGGGCTCATCTGGTTTTGCAGGTTCTGAGCCATCGCCACACCCATCCCCATGCCCAGCCCGGCCCCGATGCCGGCACCTCCGTTGGGGTTGGCGGCGGCGGTGGTCATGGCCTCGGCGGCGGAATACTGGGTGAAGCGCCCCAGATCACCGGCCAGACCCATCGAGGTGCGCTTGTCCAGCGTGGCCTCAACCGCCACCGGAAGCGAGATGTTTTCGATGTAAAGCTCGGGCATTGTCAGCCCGTATTGCTGCAGGGTATCGCTGATCTGCGCCACGATCAGCTTGCCCAGATCGGCGGTGTTGGCGGCCATGTCCAGCACCGGAATGCCCGAGGTCGCGATGGCGCGGGAAAATTCCTGCACGATGATATTGCGGATCTGATAGCTGATCTCATCCATGGTGAATTCGCCATCGGTGCCGACGATTTCCTGCAGGAAGCGCGCCGGGTCAGAGACCTTGATCGCATAGGTGCCATAGGCGCGAATCCGCACCGGGCCGAATTCGGGATCGCGGCAGATCACCGGGTTTTTGGTGCCCCATTTCAGATCGTTGAAACGGGTGGTGTTGACAAAGTAAACCTCGCTTTTGAACGGAGACTGAAAGCCATGATCCCAGTGGTTCAGGGTGGTCATGATCGGCATGTTGTTGGTTTCCAGCATGTAAAGCCCGGGGCTGAACACATCCGCCAACTGGCCTTCATGCACAAAGACGGCAGACTGGCCTTCCCGCACCGTCAGTTTTGCACCGTATTTTATTTCGTGGCCATGGCGTTCAAAACGCCAGACCATGGTGTCGCGGCTGTCATCAACCCAATGGATGACGTCGATAAATTCGCCGGTCAGAAAATCCAGAATTCCCATATTTCAATCCTTGTCAATTATGCGTTCAGATACTGGTATGCATTCAGATACTGGCCCCCATCAGCTCGGCCGCGATTTGGGTGACGATCGGGCGGGCCTTTAGCGCGGTCATGCCGGTTTGCAGGCGTTTGTCGTAAAGGATTTTCAGCAACAGACCGTCATGATAGGTCAGCAGGCCGAACTCCTCATCATCGTTGAAAATCGAAGGCCGCGCCTGCGGGCTGTCATTGGCCAGCCCCAGCCCTTGGGCCAGTTCTTCGTGGATGCAGGAATGGCGCAGCAGGTCGGGATGCTCGCCCCGGATTACGGCGACGGCCTTGGCGTAGGCCGAGCTGTTTTCCCCTTGAGAATAGGCAAACACCAGACACATGGTGGAGGGGGCCATCTGGGTGATGGTGCGCTCGGACGCGCCGCTGATGCCCGGGGCCAGCTGGCGCAGGCGCGGGCCAACAGCTTGGCGTTCGTCCTCGTTCAGGATCAGAACGTGATAATTCGGTTTATAGTCACTTAGCCGGATTGACAGCCCGGTCAGCTTGGCCAGACGTTTGATATAGTCCCGAATATATCTGGTATCCTGACTGCGTTGCTCCAGCGGCACCGAAGCGCCGAACTCGATTTTCATGCGGATCGGCTGTTCCCAGCGGCGCAGCTTGCTTTCGGTTTGCCGGGCAACGATGCTGCCATTATTGGCGGTGTATTCGTCAAACATGGCGATGCGGATGAAATTATTGACCAGATCGCGCTGGTAAAACGGCACATCCGGGCCACCGCCATCGGTGCGCAGCAGCCCCTGCACCCGCAGATCGGCCTGCAAGCGGGCCAGATGTTGGGCCATTTGCTGACTGGCGGCGGATTGCGGGGCAGCGGTGGGTTTTGCAGGCTTTGCCGGGCGCGGCGCAGGGGGCGGAGTTTGGCGCGGGGCCGTCATGTTGCAGCCACTCAGCCCAAACAGGCCGAGGGCAAACAACAAAGCAATCCGTTTTACGTTCCAGTCCATGCCGCTTTTCCCGGTTTAGTCGTCAGCCGCGTCAGGGCCACTGTCGTCCATATCCAGCTCAACCTTGTTCTTATGTGCCTTGGCCGAGGCCAGAGCGGTTTTCAGCTCGGCCTCCATCTGCTGCAATTCCTGCTCGGCGGCGGCGCGTTTGGCTTTGCCCTCATCGGCGATTTGCAGGCTCTCCTCGATGGTGGCGATCAGATCGGCATTGGCTTGTTTCACGGCCTCGATGTCAAACACGCCGCGCTCCATTTCCTCGCGCACCACCTTGTTGGCCTCGCGCAGGTTCTTGGCGTTGGCGGTCAGCAATTCATTGGTCAGATCATTGGCTTCGCGCACCGCCCCGGCGGCATTGGCCGAGCGCTGAATGGTCACGGCCTGCGCCAGCTGGGTTTCCCAGAGCGGCACGGTGTTGACCAGGGTCGAGTTGATCTTGGCCACCAAAGATTTGTCATTTTCCTGCACCAGCCGGATCGAGGGCAGAGACTGCATGGTCACCTGACGGGTCAGCTTCAGATCATGCACCCGGCGTTCCAGATCATCACGCGCAGCACGCAAATCGCGCAGTTCCTGCGCCACCAGAACCTGTTTGTCCTCGGGGGTCTGATCCAGTTCGGTCTGCTTGGCGGGGATGGTGCTTTCGTCCAACTCGCGCAGTTTTTCCTGACCGGCGGCGATGTAAAGCGCCAGTTCGTCATAAAAGCTCAGCGTTTTTTCATAGAGCTTGTCCAGGGACTTGATGTCTTTGAGCAGCTTGTGTTCGTGATCCAGCAGATTATCGGTGACTTTGTCCAGCTGGCCCTGAACGGTTTCGAACCGGGCGAGGAATTTGGCAAAAGGCGCGGTGCGGCCCAGCAGTTTTTCCCACCAAGAGCGCTTGCGCCGCACATCCAGTTCCGAAACCGAAAAGCCGCGGATGGTGGTGACCATATCGCGCAGGCTGTCGCCGGCGGGGCCAAGGTCTTTGTTGCGCACATCGGTCAGCATGGATTGGCTGATCTCGCGCAATTCCTCCTGAGCGCGCGCGCCAAAAGAGATGATCGAATTGGTGTTGCTCATGTCGATTTCGGCCATGCGCTTTTCAATTTCCGAAGCAACCGGCTGATCGGCATCCTGCAAGGTGATCAGCTCTTGCGCCGGTTCGGGCAGCACCACGGCGGTGACTTCTTGCACGGCCGTCAGGGTTTGTTCGGCCTTTTCGCGGGTTGCTTGGGTCATGTTATGTTTACTCCTGATACAATGGGCATTTGCGCCCGAAAATGGGTTAGTCGCGTTTGAGGCGCTCGCGCAGCACTTCGATTTCCACATCCAGATCGCTGCGGTCATCCAGCAGCAGTTTTTCGGTGCGGGTGGCGAAATTTTGTTGCAGATCATCCAGCAACGCCAGGTAATCCTGCCGGGCTTTGGGATCTTGATTATGGGCATAGAGATCGGCGAATTTCACCGTGGCATCGCGGGCCCCCTGCAAATAGACGCCCAGATATTTGCGGGCCGAGCGCAGATCACGCGGGTCTTGCTCGACGGTTTCAAACATATGCCGGGCGGTTTTCTGAAATGCGGCCACCCGGTCTTGCAGTTGCAGATCACGGCTGCGCAAAATCGCCTCTGACATCTGCGACAACAACTGTTCGGCATGATCCACCGCCTTTGCGACCCGCTGGTTTTGAAAACCATCCATGCCGGTCATCCCCTTATTGGTCAGCGGATCAAGCCCAAAGGACAGGCTGTGCAGCACCACCCCCAGCCCCCCGAAAATCAGCGGGGCAACCATATCCATGACCGAGCCAACCCCCGAAGCCATCCCGGCGGCAAACAGCCCGATTCCGGTAAAGGTCGAGCCCAGAATGATTCGGGGCAGGGCCGGGTGCCGGGCCACTTTGCGCTGCTCATAAGCGGTGCGGGCCTTGAGACCTTCGCGGGTCAGCCATGCGGCGGCGATCAACGCGGCAAAGGCCATCAGGTTCAGCCCGAGCCCCACCGGATCGCTGAAAAAGGCGCGAAACACCAGTGGTAGCGGCACAAAGAACAGCAGATTGGCCCGCCAGTCAGAATCGGGGGCGCTACGCACCGGCGACGGTGGCTGGGTGTTGCCATCAGGGCTGAATTTTCCTCCAAAACGCCGGGCCATCACGATGCTCCAAACAGCGAAACATAAAGTATCACTGCCACCAGCAAAGTATAGGCGAGTTTTCGAAGGCCGCGTCCTGACATCGTTTCCCTTTTGGAGCCCTTGGAAGGGTACTCAAGCATGGCGTGAACAATACGCTGAAACAGCTTTGTTTGTCTATATAGACAGCTCACCATGTCTTTCATATTTGCAAAACCGGGTTTGGGCGATATGAAGCGATAACACCCCAAACCAAAAGGAGCGCGCATCATGGCCGATCTCTTAACCATCGAAAACGCCGCAAATCTGCTGGTGTTGATCTTTTTGCAAGCCGTTCTGGGCTTTGACAACCTGCTTTACATCAGCATCGAAAGCAAACGCGCCCCGGCCCATCAGCAAAAATCCGTGCGTTTTTGGGGAATCATCATCGCGGTGATCCTGCGGGTGGTGCTGCTGTTTGTGATGATCAAGCTGATCGCCGCCATGTCGAAACCGTTTTATGTGTTTAAGCAGCCCGGCATGATCGAAGGCGGGGTGAATTTTGCCACCATGGTATTCATCATCGGCGGGATCTTCATCATCTATACGGCGGTCAAGGAAATCAGCCATATGCTGACGATGGAACATCTGGACCACGATGTCAGCGGCAAAAAAGGCAAATCCGCCGTGCAGGTGGTCGCAATGATTGTGATCATGAACCTGATTTTCAGCTTTGATTCGGTTCTGTCGGCACTGGCGATCACAGATGTGTTCCCGGTTCTGGCCATAGCGATTGTGCTATCGGGCATCGCTATGCTGGCACTGGCCGATGGGGTCACGGCATTTCTGGAAAAGAACCGCATGTATGAGGTGCTGGGCCTGTTCATCCTGCTGATCGTCGGGGTGGTGTTGCTGGGCGAAGCCGGACCGGCGGCGGCGCACGCGATGCATGATGATGGCTTGCAGCTCAAAATCTTTGGCCATGCGCTGATCCCGATGTCCAAAACCACCTTCTATTTCTCGATCATCGTGCTGGTGGCGGTCGAAATCATCCAGTCCGGCTATGCCCGCAAACTGGCGGCCGAGCGCCGGACGGGGGGTAAGTTGTAGCCACGGGCAGGGCTGCATTCAGCTCAATAACTCCGCCGCCGTCAGCGCCAAAAACGGCAAAGACATGGTGTGATCGCGGCGATCTCTGCTCTGGGGGCAGGATCTGGTGTGTTGACCGCATCACGGCCTTCGCCCCCGGATTGTCCAGCATTGGTGTGAGTCGCAATCACACCATGCCGTTCCTCCCGATATTATGCCCCGGTGTTCATCTCGACTCCAAGCGCACGGGCCACGGTAAAGATATCCTTGTCGCCGCGCCCACACATATTCATGCAGATCAGGTGATCCTTGGGCAATTCCGGGGCGATCTTTATCACATGCGCCAGCGCGTGCGAGGGTTCGAGCGCCGGGATGATGCCCTCCAATTCACAGCATTTTTCAAACGCGGCCAGCGCCTCGACATCGGTGATCGCCACATATTGCGCCCGGCCAATGTCGTGCAGCCAGCTATGTTCGGGCCCGATGCCCGGGTAATCCAACCCGGCGGAAATCGAATAGCCCTCTAGAATCTGCCCATCCTCATCCTGCATCAGATAGGTGCGGTTGCCATGCAGCACGCCCGGACGGCCTCCGGTCAGCGAAGCGCAATGCTCGTTCTTGGCATTCACCCCCTTGCCGCCGGCCTCGACCCCGATAATATTGACCGAATCATCATCCAAAAACGGAAAGAACAGCCCCATCGCGTTCGAGCCCCCGCCAATCGCGGCAATCACCGTATCGGGCAGGCGGCCCTCGGCGGCCAGCATCTGCTGTTTGGCCTCTTTGCCGATGATCGCCTGAAAATCCCGCACCATCGCCGGATAAGGATGCGGCCCGGCCACGGTGCCGATGCAGTAAAAAGTGTTGTCCACATTGGTCACCCAGTCGCGCATCGCGTCATTCATCGCATCCTTGAGCGTGCCCCGGCCCGAGGTCACAGCCACCACCTCGGCCCCCAGCAGACGCATCCGAAACACATTGGGCGCCTGACGTTCAACATCATGCGCGCCCATGTAAATCACGCATTTCAGGCCGAATTTGGCGCAGACCGTGGCGGTCGCTACCCCATGCTGGCCGGCGCCGGTTTCGGCGATGATGCGGGTCTTGCCCATGCGTCGGGCCAGAATGATCTGCCCCAGAACATTGTTGATCTTGTGGGCGCCGGTGTGGTTCAGCTCGTCGCGTTTCAGGTAGATTTTCGCGCCGCCCAGCTCGGCCGTCAGCCGGTCGGCAAAATAGAGCGGGCTGGGGCGGCCAACGTAATGCGTCCACAGATCATCCATTTCGGCCCAAAAACTGTCATCGGTTTTGGCGCGTTCATATTCGGCCTCCAGCGACAGGATCAGCGGCATCAGGGTTTCCGATACGAACCGACCCCCGAAATTGCCAAAGCGACCGCGCTCATCCGGGCCGGTTTTGTAACTGTTGGGCGGGGTTGTCATGGCGTTTCTCCTTTTGCGGCGTTGATAAAGGCCGCGATCAATGTGTGATCCTTGACCCCGGGGCGGCTCTCCACGCCCGAGGACACATCCAGCTGAGTCGCCCCGGTCAACCGCACGGCTTCGGCCACGTTTTCGGGGGCCAGCCCTCCGGCCAGCATCCACGGAATCGGCCAGCGCTGATTGGCGATCAGCTGCCAGTCAAAGGCCAGGCCATTGCCGCCGGGCAGGGGGGCGTCTTTGGGTGGTTTGGCGTCCAGCAGCAGTTGATCGGCGATGGTGGCATAGCTGTGGGCCGTGGTCAGATCGACGGGGCTGGCGATGCCGATGGCTTTGATCACCGGCAGGCCATAGCGGGCCTTGATCTGGCGGACCCGCTGCGGGGGTTCGCTGCCATGCAGTTGCAGCATGTCCACCGGCACGGCAGAGGTGATGGCATCCAGCAGCGCATCATCGGCGTTCACTGTCAGTGCCACCCGGGTGGGCGGGGATGGCAGGGCGCGGGCCAGAGCGCTGGCTTGTGCAATGCTGACATGGCGCGGCGATTTTTCAAAGAACACGAAACCGACATAAGACGCCCCGGCCATGGCGGCGGCGGTGACATCTTCGGGGCGGCTCAGGCCGCAGATTTTGACTTTGATGCCACTCATGAACCGCGTTTGGCGGCGTTTGGCGAACTCTCAAGCAAGGCAAGGATTTCGTCCTGCTCTTCGGGATTGTCGGTTTTCAGGCGCTGAACTTCACGCTCAAGGTCTTTGGCATCGCGCCGGTTGCGATTGGCCTCGGCGCGGATTTTGTATTCGCGGCTCCATTCCCAGACAAAGCCGACCATCAGCCCGATAACCACCCCGGCAAAGATCACCAGAAACAGCGGCATTTGCAGCGTGTTGGGCAGGCCGACAAAACCGGCCAGTTGCTCGGGCAGCAAATGCAGCGTCACGAGGCCACGATTGGCGATGGCCAGGGTGAACAGGCAAATGCCGATCAGCAGATAGAATGCATAGCGAATATAACGAATATAGCGCATGGGCCGGGCCTCTGAATGAAATGGTATAGATTATTTGCCGTTCAGCCGGTCGCGGAGCAGCTTGCCGGTTTTGAAAAACGGCACATATTTGGCTTCGACATTGACGGATTCGCCGGTGCGGGGGTTGCGGCCCACCCGGGCATCGCGTTTCTTGACCGAAAATGCGCCAAAGCCGCGCAGCTCGACCCGGTCACCCCGGGCCATGGCGGCGATGATTTCCTCAAAGATGGTGGCAACGATGCGCTCAACGTCCCGTTGAAGAAGATGCGGGTTGTCATCCGCAATTTTCTGAATCAACTCCGACCTGATCATCTTTCCCATCCCCTCTTACGTTCACCATCCCCGATGCGGCCCGGATAAATCGGCACCGGCATCGTTTTGTAGCGTTGAGTATAGGCAAATATTCACGATTTAGAAATAAAATACGATAGAAAAATGGGTAAAATGCGGGCTAATACGCTGATTTCGGCCGGTATTTTGTCGCTGACCCAAAAGGGCGGCATCAGTGCTGTGCTGTTGTAAGCTGCGCCCAGAATGTCGCCCAGCGATGCACCGGAATCCGAAGAGCCATATTGTGCCACGGCTTCTTTTTCTTCGGCGATTTCGCGAGCTTTGATCGACAGGCCCAGACGGCGGGTTTTGTTGTCGACATTGGTGACGCGCACGTCGATCTTGTCGCCAACACCGAAACGCTCGGGGCGTTGCTCGGCGCGGTCACGCGACAGGTCCGAGCGACGGATGAAGGATTTCATGCCCTCATAAGTCACCTCGATACCGCCATCTTCGATCGAGGTTACCTCAACCGTGATGATCGAGCCACGCTTGACGCCATCGGTGGCACCTTGGAACGGATCATCTCCCAGTGCCTTGACCGAAAGCGAGATGCGCTCTTTTTCAACGTCAACTTCGGTGACAACCGCCTTGACCACGTCATTTTTGTGGTAGTCGCCAATCACGTCTTCGCCGCGGCCTTCCCATGTCAGGTCAGACAGGTGAACCATGCCGTCAATGTCACCTTCCAGACCGATGAACAGGCCGAATTCGGTGATGTTTTTGACTTCGCCTTCAACTTCGGTGCCGGCGGGGTGGGTTTCAGCGAACACTTCCCATGGGTTGCGCATGGTCTGTTTCAGACCCAGCGACACACGGCGCTTGGCGCTGTCGATTTCCAGCACCATGACTTCGACTTCCTGGCTGGTGGAAACGATCTTGCCCGGATGCACGTTCTTTTTGGTCCACGACATTTCGGAAACGTGAACCAGACCTTCAACGCCGGGCTCCAGCTCAACAAAAGCACCGTAATCGGTGATGTTGGTGACGCGGCCCTTATGCACGGTTTCCAGCGCATATTTGCTTTCGACCAGCGACCATGGATCATCCTGCAGCTGTTTCAGGCCAAGGCTGATGCGGTGGGTTTCCTTGTTGATCTTGATGACCTGAACATTGATGGTTTCGCCAATCGACAGGATTTCCGAGGGGTGGTTGACCCGGCGCCAGGCCATATCGGTGACGTGCAGCAGCCCGTCCACACCGCCCAGATCGACGAAGGCACCATATTCGGTGATGTTCTTGACCACACCTTCGACAGTGTCGCCTTCGGCCAGCTTGCCGATGACTTCGGCGCGCTGTTCCTGGCGGCTCTCTTCCAGAATGGCGCGGCGCGAGACCACGATATTGCCGCGGCGGCGATCCATTTTCAGGATTTGGAACGGCTGTTTCAGACCCATCAGCGGGCCGGCATCGCGCACGGGGCGCACATCAACCTGGCTGCCGGGCAAGAAGGCCACAGCCCCGCCCAGATCAACGGTAAAGCCACCCTTGACGCGGCCAAAGATCGCGCCATCCACGCGCTCTTCGTCGGCATAGGCTTTTTCCAGACGATCCCAGGCGGCTTCGCGGCGGGCCATTTCGTGGCTGATGACCGCTTCACCCTTCGAGTTCTCGACCATGCGCAGAAACACGTCGACCTCGTCGCCAACGGCGATTTCAGGGGCTTCACCGGGATTTGCGAATTCTTTGACGTCAACGCGGCCTTCCATTTTATAGCCGACATCAATAATGGCCTGGCCACTTTCGATTGCGATGACTTTTCCTTTTACGACAGAGCCCTCGGCGGGGGTGTCAATTTCGAAGCTTTCTTCAAGGAGGGCTTCGAAATCCTCCATAGATACTGATTGAGCCATGTGGTCTCGGTTTCCTTATAATTACGTTTTCTGGCCGCGCGGTTGGCTCCGCCGGTCTGTTTCATTCAGGTTTGGCCCGAAGGGTGTTTGAGATACAACAAGGGCCGGAGCGACTCCGACCCTGCCCATTGAAATGGTTCCAAAACCCATCGAACAGCGCGCGTATAAAAGAATTACGCCGCGATGGCAAGGGCCATACACCCCTTGCAGCGGTTCTGTGCCGGGCCGGATTGGGCGCGGGCGTTTCGGAAAATTTTACCAAACTGGGTGGCAGGGGCAAAGAATAATTGAATTTATGTTCAATTCCTCTATGAATGCTATTTGAAACAGCTTGCATAATGCAAAGATAATATAAAGTTAAGGAGCCCAATCCGTGTCCTACAAAGATATTCTGGTCCATCTCGATGATACTGAAGTTTGTGCCGAGCGCGTTGCAAGTGCCGTTGCGCTGGCCAAACGTGAAGGGGCGCGCCTGACCGGGATCGCATTGGCGTTGGAATCGACGATTTCAACCTATATCGGCATTGATTTCCCCAGCTCACTGACTCAGGCCCAGCAAGAGATCGTGCAGAAATCGGCTGAAAGTGCGGTTGAGAAATTCGAAGCTGCGGCCAAAGAGGCCGGTATTGAATATGCCAGCCGGATCATCAAATGCCCCGGCACCAAGGCTCCGGCCCGGATGGCGTTTTTTGCCCGCCACGCCGATCTGATTTTTGTCGGCCAGCCCAACCCGGACAGCAAGAGCAAGGATTTTCAGGAATCTCTGCTGGAAAATGTGCTGCATAATTCCGGGCGCTCAGTTTATGTGGTGCCTTATATCGGTCGCTACGAAACAAAAGTGCGCCGGGCTGTGATCGCTTGGGATGGCGGTAAAAAAGCGGTGCGGGCAGTGAATGATGCGATTCCGATGCTCAAGGCGCGCAAATCTGTTGACGTGCTGGTAGTGAACCCGAAAAAGCGCAGCTCTGACTTTGGTGGGGCGCAGGGGGAAAACCTGGTGGAGCATCTGAAACGCCATGGGGTGAATGCTCAGGTGGTGGTCAAGGTGAACCCGGAATTGTCGGTGGATACCATCATTCAGAACTATATCTCGGATTCGGCGGCTGATTTGCTGGTGATGGGCGCCTTTGGCCATTCGCGGTTGCGTGAAAAAGCCTTTGGCGGTGTGACCGAAACCATCCTGCATCAGATGATCGTTCCGGTGCTGATGTCCGAATAATCGGCGCATCATTGCAGACATTAAAAACCGCCCCGCAGCAAGATGTGGGGCGGTTTTTTGTTGGCCGGACAGCTGCGCTGCTGAATAAGACAGGGGCTTTCATGCCGTGCCGTCCTGCCTCGGGCTGAAACCAAACCGCCTCTGGCACAGGGGCGAGGGCTGGGCTATGCTGGGGACCATGCTCAACTCTGTTATCATCCCGCCTCAAACCGCCCCCATCAGCCCGCAGCCGCCGCTGCTGATCGTGCATGGGCTGTATGGCTCGGCGCGAAATTGGGGGGTAATCGCCAAAAAGCTGTCCTCAGAGCGCAAAGTGATCGCGGTGGATATGCGCAACCACGCCGCCAGCCCCTGGCAGAGCAGCCATAGCTATGCCGATATGGCCGGCGATCTGGCCGAAATCATCACCGCCCATGGAGGGCGCGCCGATCTGCTGGGGCATTCGATGGGCGGCAAAGCGGCGATGGCGCTGGCGCTGAGCCATCCCGGGATGCTGCGCAGTCTGATCGTCGCCGATATTGCGCCGGTGGTGTATCAGCACAGTCAGGTGCAGATCATCCACGCGCTGCGGCGGCTGGATCTAAGCCAATACGAGACCCGCTCAGAGGCCAATCAGGCGCTGGCGGCGCATATTCAGGATGCCCCGACCCGGGCATTTTTGCTGCAATCGCTGGATCTGAAGGCCAAACGCTGGCGGTTGAATCTGGATGTGCTGGAGGCTGAGATGCCCAAGATCATGGGCTTCCCGGAATTTGACACCCAATATACCGGGCCGACGCTGTTTCTGTCGGGGGCCAATTCAGACTACGTGCAGCCCGCGCATCGCCCGCAGATCAAAGCCTTGTTCCCCAAGGCCCGGTTTGCCAGCATCCCCGGTGCCGGGCATTGGCTGCACGCGGAAAAGCCGCGCGAATTCGAGGCCGCAGTGCGGGTGTTTTTGCAAGCCGTTGCCAAAGGGCCGAGTGAGGCGCAGTAATGCGGGATGAGAGAATCCCCAGAGCCCGGTAAAAAGGGATGAAACGCGAGTGTTTCAGGGAGGTTGATCCAAAGGCAATGACAGAGGGGCGGGCAAGGGGGCTGAGATGTGCCATGCAAACGCGCCGGCAGGACACCCTCACGCCCCAATTGAAAGTTAAAACCACTGCCCCGGTTCCATCAGCCCCAGATCCAATAGCTGCTGCGAATGCCATTCGAACTTGCAGGAATTGTGCCAGCGGAAATTGTCAATATCAAAGGTTGATCCCGGGTTGTGCTTGAGCGCCTTTGCCGTGCGAAAAGAACAGATCGCCGCCGTGATATTATGGTGCCATTCGCAGGAATAGGTGTTGTATTCCTCATCATTAAAGCAATGATCCTCGCGCAATTTCAGTCCGGGCTTGGCCCGAAACAGCGCGATCCGGTCGATTTTGCGCTTTGCCGCCGGGATATGCTCTTCAAACCGCCAGCGCAGCCCGCCAAAGAAATCTAGCTGCCGGGTTTTCGGATGGTTGTGATTGGCTGGGTCGGGGCGGGCCAGCGCGTAATAGCCGGATTTGTCCAGATGCGCATCCTCAAGGCAGACGGCATTGGGGAACTGCTCAAGATCGGCAGCATAGAGGTCAATCACATAGGTCAGGATGCTGTTGCGGCGCTCTTCGGCGCTAAACGCCAGCATCTCGCCCACCGTGCGGGATTCGCAAAACGGAAAGAACAGATATTCGGCGTTATAGCAATAATACAGCCATTGCCCGGGGGCGACGTTGATGATGCTGTTCACCGCCGTTTGCAGCGCCGCATCTGCGGTCATGTCATAGGGGATCAGATGCACCACCTTGGCGATACGCTCGGGCAGGCTGATTTCGGGCGGGCCAAACACTAGCACTTGTTTGAAGCCCAGCTGCAGATGGTGGCGGATGCAGGTCTCTACCTCAATCAGATCCTCAACCAGAATCAGCGCCACCGGCCCTTTGGTCAGCGCCGCGCTGCCGGTCTTTAAAAAATCGTTCAAATCATTATACTGCATCGTCTGGCCTGTTCCCTTATATGCGGGTTTGCATCAGATTCGGTTAATTCTGACTTTATTGCAAGCCTTGGCTGCATTGTGTATGGAGGACCGCCTGAAACGTGCGAAAAATGGTACCCTGAGATGTCAAACACGAAAAAGCTGTTTATCAAAACCTATGGCTGTCAGATGAATGTCTATGACAGTGAACGCATGGCCGAAGCGCTGGGCGGTTCGGGCTATGAGCAGGTCAACACGCCCGAGGGGGCGGATATGATTTTGCTCAACACCTGCCATATTCGTGAAAAAGCCGCTGAAAAGATTTATTCCGAGCTGGGGCGTTATAAGGGGCTGAAGGCCGAAAACCCTGATCTCAAGGTCGGCGTGGCTGGCTGTGTGGCGCAGGCCGAAGGGGCCGAGATTATCCGCCGTCAGCCGCTGGTGGACCTGGTGGTCGGCCCGCAAGCCTATCATCGTCTGCCCGATCTGATGCAAAAGGTCGATGAGGGGCAAAAGGCGCTGGACACCGATTTCCCGCTGGAGAGCAAATTTGACAAACTGCCCGCACGCCCGCTGCCCAAACGTGCTCCGGCTGCGTTTTTGACGGTGCAGGAGGGCTGTGACAAATTCTGTGCCTTTTGCGTGGTGCCCTATACCCGCGGTGCCGAAGTCAGCCGCCCGCCGCAGCGGATCATCCGCGAAGCCCGCGATCTTGTGGATCGTGGCGTGCGCGAGATCAACCTGCTGGGGCAGAATGTGAACGCCTATAATGGTGAGGATTGGACTCTGGCGCAGCTGATCTGGGCGCTCAGCGAAATTGACGGGCTGGATCGCATCCGTTTCACCACCTCGCACCCCAACGATATGAGCGATGATCTGATCGAGGCCCATGGCAGCTGTGACAAGCTGATGCCTTATCTGCATCTGCCGGTGCAGTCGGGCAGCGACAAGGTGCTGAAAGGCATGAACCGCCAGCACACGGCTGAGCAATATCTGCGCCTGATCGAACGCATCCGTGCCGCACGCCCAGATATTCTGATCTCGGGCGATTTCATCGTCGGTTTTCCCGGCGAAGAAGATGCCGATTTCGAAGACACCATGGAGCTGGTGCGCCAGGTGCGCTATGGGCAGGCTTATTCGTTCAAATACTCGGCCCGCCCGGGCACGCCGGCGGCGGAACGTGCTTTTGTTGCCGCCGAGGTGGCCGATGAGCGGTTGCAGCGGCTTCAGGCTCTGCTGACCCAACAGCAGCGCGAATTGCAGCAGGCCATGGTCGGGCAGCAGGTGGATGTGCTGATCGAAAAGAAAGGGCGGCAGGAAGGGCAGATGATCGGCAAAAGCCAGCATTTGCACGCGGTCCATATTAACGCGCCACATATGCAGATCGGTGAAATCCACCGGGTTCTGGTGACCGACAGCAAGGCCAATTCGCTGGGCGCGGTGCCAATCGCAAGCTGAATCGGCACGATACGGGCAGTGTTTCTGAAATTGCAAAAATGACCGCGTTTTGGATGTACTAACAGTAAAATAGACACAATATATGGGGCAATGCGACTACATTTAGCATTTCTTGCTTCACATTTGCACGAATTTGAGTAAGAATTGCTGCGGTAATGCAGGCAACTGCTCGGGTTGCCCGGCTGTGAAACCTGAGGAAAATAATTGAAGGCCCAGAATTGCTCAACGGGGCCAAAGGTGTGGTTCATATGATGATCAAAACATTGAAAGGCGTATTGGGGGGGCTGGCTGTTGCCGCATTGGCGGTGTCGGTTTCAACCGCGCCGTTGCAAGCGCAAGATGGTAAAGTGCGTCCAGATGGTAACAAACGTGTTGGCGAGGTCTATATTCCAACCATCTGGGTTGACCCTGATGGGTGCGAACACTGGGTGATGGACGACGGTGCCGAGGGCTATGGCGATAACCGGCGCAACCGGGATGGGACTCCGGTCTGTCATCGGCGCGAGGCGTGTGGGGTAGTGCCCACCGATCATCTGTTCGCCACCGACCGTTCTGCGATCAGCCCAGCGGGTCGGGAGTCGTTGAAAAAGTTTTTCAAATCCACCAACGCCTTTGGCTATCTGATTTACGGCCATACCGATGCGCGCGCCTCTGATGAGTACAATATGCGCCTGTCCAAACGCCGCGCCAATGCGGTGGCCAAGGTGGGGCGCTCGATCGGGGCACGCATCGTCGATGTCAAAGGCTTTGGCGAGCGCAAACCGCGTGCCACAAACAGCACGGCTGCGGGCATGAAGCAAAACCGCCGTGTCGAAATTTACTGCTTGCGCTAGGGGTGTTGAAATGAAGATGTTGAAAACAGTTGGTTTGATTGCAGTTGTCTCGGTGCTGGCGGCTTGTGAAGGCGGCGAGGGGCTGCGTCAGGTCGGGCCGGATAAATCGGTTGATAAAGGCTATGACAAACGTCACCTCAGCGAAATGGTCGCCGGTGTCTGGGTGAACCCGGATGGCTGCGATGTGTGGATGATTGATAACGGGGTCGAAGGCTACGCCATGGCCCGGTTGCAGCCCGATGGCACCCCGGTTTGTTCCGGCGTGAACCCACCAAATGTGGTGACCGGTCCGTTCAAGAAGGGCTCGATCTTCCCGGATTATCTGTAAGGTTTTGCGGATGAGATACAAACTGAAACGGCCACGGGCATTTGCCTGCGGGCCGTTTTGTTTTTTCAAGCGGCAAACAGGTGCTTGCGCTGCCCAGCGGCGCTTGGCAAAATCGCCGGGTGATTCAGCAGATGGAGGGCTGATTGGGCCTTAGCACCGAAACCTTGGCAGAACCTGCCGGACAACAATTTGTGGAATTTGCCGACAACCGTTTGCTGATTGATTTATGCGGCGAATTTGACCGCAATCTGGCTTTTCTCGAACATAAATTCGGCATTCAGATTGCCCGCCGCGGCAACCAGTTGGCTTTGATGGGGCCACAGGAAGATTGCGCCGAGGTCGCCCGGCTGCTCGAGGCGCTCTATCTGCGGCTGGAAGCGGGGCAAGAGCTGGAACCCTCTGATATAGAACAGGAAATCCGCATGGGCGTGGCTTCTGACATCCGGGATGGCGATCAGCTCACGATGCCGGGCACCGGCAAGGTCGAGATCAGAACCCGAAAAAAGCTGATCCAGCCGCGCACCGAGGCACAGCGCGCCTATGTCAAATCGCTGTTTGCCAATGAGATGGTCTTTGGCATCGGCCCCGCCGGCACCGGCAAGACCTATCTGGCGGTCGCGGTGGCGGTGAATATGTTCATCGAGGGCAGGGTGGATAAGATCATCCTGTCGCGCCCTGCGGTCGAGGCTGGCGAGCGGCTGGGCTTTCTGCCCGGCGACATGAAGGAAAAGGTCGACCCCTATATGCAGCCGCTTTATGACGCGCTCAGCGATTTTTTGCCGGGCAAGCAACTGGCCAAGCTGATCGAAGAGCAAAAGATCGAAATCGCCCCGCTGGCCTTTATGCGCGGGCGCACCCTGTCCAGCGCCTTTGTCGTGCTGGATGAGGCACAGAATGCTACCACCATGCAGATGAAAATGTTTCTGACCCGGCTGGGCAAGGACAGCCGCATGGTGATCACCGGCGACCGCAGTCAGGTTGATCTGCAACGCGGCCAGCGCAGCGGCCTGCACGATGCCGAACGGCTGTTGCGGCATATTGATGAGATCTCGTTTAACTATTTCACAGCCAAAGATGTGGTCCGCCACCCGCTGGTTGTCAAAATCATCGAGGCGTATGAAGCCGATGATGACTGATCTGATCGAGGTCAATATCGAGGATTCACGCTGGCTGGATCTGGATATCGAAGAGCTGGCCGAACGCGCCAGCATTGCCACTTTGCAGCATCTGGGCATTCCGGCGCAGCATTTTGAAATCAGCCTGCTGGCGTGCGATGATGCCCGGATTGCCGATCTGAACCGGCAGTTCCGCGAAAAGCCACTGCCGACCAATGTTCTGTCCTGGCCTTCCGAGGAACGTGCCCGCCCCGGCCAGCACCCGCAGGCCCCTGAATGTGACCCGAACGGCCCGCCTCAGGAGCTGGGCGATATCGCCATTGCCTATGACACCTGCCAGCGCGAGGCCCGCCTTGCGGGCAAGCCGATCTGTGATCATGTCACGCATTTGCTGGTGCATGGAGTGCTGCATCTGTTGGGTTATGATCACATCTCCGATCAGGATGCGCTGATCATGGAAACAATTGAGACCGAAGTTCTTGGCAAAATGGGTATTGCCGACCCATATAGGGGCTAGACAAACTTGGAAAAGGAAAAGATGGGCGACACAGCAGAGGGATCCTCCAGCGCAGCGCATGGCGCGCCGGAGGATCAACCAAAGGACCAGACAGTCATCAAACGCGGTTTTTTGGAGCGTGTTGTCGGCGCGCTCAGCCCGAAAGATACTGGCGGCGCCCCGACCACTACACGGCCCGAGGCCCCGGCGCGTCGGGCTCTGTCCCCTGATGCCATGCACGGAATGCTCAATCTGGGCCGCCTGCGGGTTGAGGATGTTGCCGTGCCCAAGGCCGAAATCATCGCTGTGCCCGCAGACATCAAAAAAGACGATCTGGTGCAGCTGTTTCGCGAAACCGGCCTGACCCGGCTGCCGGTTTACAAAGACACGCTGGACACGCCGACCGGGCTGGTTCACCTCAAGGATTTCGCCCTGAAACACGGGTTTAACAACAGCGCCGGGCAGTTTTCGCTGCAAAAGCTGGTGCGCCCTTTGCTCTATGTGCCGCCGTCGATGCCGATCGGGGTGTTGCTGCAAAAGATGCAGACCGAGCGGATTCACATGGCTTTGGTGATTGACGAATATGGCGGGGTCGATGGCGTGGTGACGCTTGAGGATCTGATCGAGCAGGTGATTGGCGAGATCGAGGATGAGCATGATCTGGAAGGGGATCAGCTCTGGGTCAAAGAACCCACCGGCTGCTATCTGGCGCAGGCCCGCACCCCGCTAGAGGATTTCGGGGCAGAAATCGGGGTGGATTTGCGCCTGTCCCAAGAGGATGACGAAATCGACACGCTGGGCGGGCTGGTGTTTTTGCTCTGCGGCCATGTGCCGGCCCGGGGCGAAGTGGTCATCCATCCCAACGGTGCGGAATTCGAGGTGGTCGATGCCGATCCGCGCCGGATCAAACGGCTGCGGGTGCGGGTTGGGAATGCGCAGGTGCCTGCCGGGGATAACGTCAAAATCGCCGCCAAACCCGATGCCGGGTCCGAGCCCGAAGGTGAATGATCCGTTGAGCGGGTTGCTCCAGCAGAGCATGGGCCGCAAGACGGTGCTGGCGCTGTTTTTCGGCCTGCTGACGGGGGTGGGGCAGGCACCTTTTGCACAGACATGGTTTGCTATACTGGGCTTGTCGGCCGTGTTCGGGCTGTTCCTGACCACCGTCAGCATCCGGCAGGCGGCTTGGTTGGGCTGGGCTTTTGGCACCGGCTATTTCGGGCTGGTGCTGAACTGGATTGTTGAGCCCTTTCTGGTTGATGTCGCCCGTCATGGCTGGATGGCTCCTTTTGCACTGGTCGGTCTGGCTGCCGGGCTGGCGCTGTTTTGGGCGCTGGCTTTTGGGCTGGCGAAAAAGCAGGGCAGCTTGCTGGCGCTGGCGGTGTTCCTCACCCTGGCCGAACTGGCCCGCAGCTATGTTCTGACCGGCTTCCCCTGGGGGCTGCTGGGCTATATCTGGCTGGATCGCGGGCTGGATCAGCTGGCCAGCGTGATCGGCCCACACGGGCTGACTTTGCTGACTTTGCTCGGTGTTTGGGCGCTGGTCGGAGGCATCCGGCGGCGCAGTTGGGGGGCGCTGACAGGGCTGCTGGCTGGCTTTGCCGGGCTGCTGGCCTATGGGCTGTGGCTGGCCGGTGCCGCGCCTGTGCCGCGCCCCGATGCGCCGATTGTGCGCCTGATCCAACCCAATGCGCCGCAGCATCAGAAATGGGATCCGATGCTGGTCCCGATGTTTTTCCAACGCAGCCTGAGCCTGACTGCCGCAGCGGCCAAACCCCGGCCGGACCTGATCATCTGGCCGGAGACCTCGGTGCCTTACCTTCTGAACCGCAGCACCGGGCCGCTGGCGCAAATGACCGAAGCCGCGGGCGGAGCGCCCGTGGTGTTTGGCGTCCAGCGCCGCGACGGTCCGCGCTATTTGAACGCTCTGGCGGTGCTGGATCGCGATGGCGTGGTCAGCACCATCTATGACAAAGCGCATCTGGTGCCGTTTGGCGAATATATCCCCGCCGCCGCTCTGGCCAAAAGGCTGGGGATCACCGGGCTGGCGGATCAGGACGGTTTCGGTTTTGGCGCGGGGCCGGGGCTGCGGTTGCTCGATCTGCCGGGCTTGGGCCGCGCTTTGCCGCTGATCTGCTACGAGGCGATCTTCCCGCATGAGGTGGTCGGCGCGCCGCGCGGTGATTTCCTGCTGCAAATCACCAATGACGCCTGGTTTGGCAATCTGACCGGTCCGCAGCAGCATCTGGCACAAACCCGGTTTCGCGCCATCGAGCTGGGCTTGCCGATGGTGCGGGCCGCCAATACCGGGATTTCAGCAGTGATTGACGGGCGCGGGCGGATCACCACCCGGCTGGCGCTGGGGCAGGCGGGCTTTGTCGATGCGCCACTGCCGGCGGCTTTGCCGGCGACGATCTATGCCAAAACCGGCGATACCCCGCTGATCATACTGCTACTGATTGCCACAGCCGGGCTTTTGTTCTCCAGAAGGCAGAGTTAATGATTGACCAATACAGGTGGTGATCGTATGCGATGATATACAAACCGCCACAACGGCTTCCTGACGTGGCGGTGTTCATGATTTATTATTGGAGCACTACCTATGTCCCGCAAGAATTACACTTTTACCTCTGAATCCGTTTCAGAGGGGCATCCCGATAAGGTCTGCGATCGGATTTCCGACGCCGTTCTGGATGCGTTTCTGGCCGAGGAGCCTCAGGCCCGCGTGGCTTGTGAAACCTTTGCCACCACCAACCGGGTGGTAATTGGCGGCGAGGTTGGCCTATCGGACAAGACCAAGCTGGATGAATATCTGGGCAAGGTAGACAGCATCGCGCGTGACTGCATCAAGGATATTGGCTACGCGCAAGAGCATTTCCATTGGAAAACCGCCGAGATCACCAACCTGCTGCATCCGCAATCCGCCCATATCGCGCAAGGGGTCGATGCCAGCGCCGATAAGGCCGAGGGCGCGGGCGATCAGGGCATCATGTTCGGCTATGCCGTGGATGAAACGCCCGAGCTGATGCCGGCTCCGATCCTCTATTCCCATGCCATTTTGCGCCGTCTGGCCGAGGTGCGTAAAAATGGGTCTGAGCCGACTTTGGGCCCGGATTCCAAATCGCAAATCTCGCTGCGCTATGAGAATGGCAAACCGGTTGAGGTGACCTCGATCGTTTTGTCCACCCAGCATTATGACGAAGATCAGACCTCGGACGATATCCGCGCCATTGTCGAGCCCTATATCCGCGAGACTCTGCCCGCCGACTGGCTGACCGATGCCACCGAGTGGTGGGTCAACCCCACCGGCAAATTCGTGATCGGTGGCCCAGATGGCGATACTGGCCTGACCGGGCGCAAGATCATCGTTGATACCTATGGCGGCGCGGCGCCGCATGGGGGCGGCGCGTTTTCGGGCAAAGACCCGACCAAGGTGGATCGCTCGGCGGCTTATGTGTCGCGCTATCTGGCGAAAAACGTGGTGGCGGCGGGGCTGGCCAACCGATGCCTGATCCAGCTTTCTTATGCGATCGGGATTGCCCGGCCTTTGTCGATTTACTGCGACACATTCGGCACCGGGCAAGTGCATGATTCCGTGATCGAAAAAGCCATTGATCAGGTGATCGACCTGACCCCACAGGGCATCCGCGAGAAATTGCAGCTGAACCGGCCGATTTATGCCCGCACCGCAGCTTATGGCCATTTTGGCCGTGCGCCCGAGGCTGATGGCGGCTTTTCCTGGGAGCAAACCGATCTGGTTGAAGCCCTGAAAAAGGCGGTGTAAACGCGCCCTCAGGGTTTGGCCTGGCGCTGTTTGATGAAAACAAGGTGGGCAATTTGCCCGCCTTTCTTGTTTGGATTTGTTCGATGACTGAAAAACGCCCGTTTCGCAATTTTTATGGCCGCATCCGGGGCAAAGCCTTGCGCGATAGCCAAAAGCAATATCTGGATGAGGATCTGGCGAAACTGTCGCCCGGCGCCGTCAGCTGGCAGGACAACCCCGAGCGCACACCGCTTGATCTGAACGCGCTGTTTGGGGGCGGGCCCGTGTGGCTGGAGGTCGGCTTTGGCGGCGGCGAACATATGGTGCATCAGGCGGTTCAGAACCCGGATGTCGGCATCATCGGCTGCGAGCCCTATATCAACGGCGTGGCGATGTTGCTGGGCAAGATCCGTCAGGCCGGGGTGAGCAATGTGGCCGTGCATCCGGGCGATGTGCGTGATCTGTTTGACGTGTTGCCAGAGGCGTCGATTGAGCGGGCCTTTTTGCTCTATCCCGACCCTTGGCCCAAAGCTCGCCATCACCGCCGCCGCTTTGTCACGCCTGAGCATCTGGACCCTCTGGCGCGGGTGCTGAAGCCGGGGGCGATATTCCGGGTGGCCACGGACATCCCGGATTATGTGCGCCAGACCATGGAGCAAATGATGGCGCGTGATGATTTCATCTGGTTGGCTGAAGGGCCGGAAGATTGGCGCAAGCCTTGGGCGGATTGGCTCTCGACCCGGTATGAGCAAAAAGCGCTGCGGGAAGGGCGCACGCCGCATTATATGACGTTTCGCAAGGTGTGAGGGATGCCCCCCCGGCAGGCGCAGCCCGGCGTTTTTTAGGTCAAACACAGTGATGCAGAGGTCTTTTCTGATCAGGGATTGCCCCCAACCCCTTGCCTAATTGCGCCGCAATTTCTGCAAAACCCGCGCCCAGCCGCCGGTGCAGATAAAAATCGACAGCACAAACCCGGTGACAAAGCCGGCAACATCCGCAATCCAATCCGGCCCCGCCCCGAAAAACAGCCCAAAGACCAGCTGAATCAACAGCAAAAACCCGATCATGCTAAACGCCGCCAACCCATTTTCCCCATGGCTGACCAGACTGACCCAGAGCAAAAAGGTAAAGGCTCCGATCAACCCATACACCCCCGGATACGCTCCGATCAGCGGCATCCGGCTGTCGATGATCAACCCGTAAACCAGCGCTCCGATAATGCTGGCGGCGAAAAACACCACCAGAACCGCCCATGGGCGCATCACTTCGCCAACGAATTTGCCAAAGGCCAGCAGCAGCACGCAGGCAAACAGCATATGGGTAAAGGACGCATGGACAAAAGCATAGGTGACAAAGCGCATCAGATATTCCGGCGGATAGCGCCCCAGCTCAATCATCCGGCTGACCAGATAGCCCGAGATCCCATAATCGCGGATCATCTCGGGGTGGTGATCCAGCCCCGTCGTGCCCCCCATCAGCCCCAGCCCCCAGACATATTGCGCCGCCTCGATGGCAAAAATCGCCAGCGCCAGCGCCACCACCACTGGCGGCACGGGGTTCAGAGGGGGAATATTGGGATTGCTGCTCATCTTGGTGGCTCCATTGGTTGACGGCCCTTTGCGCCTGTGGTTAAGCGAAAACACCGGATGAATCCAGACGGTGCAACACAATGGAGAGATTATTATGACAGAGGTGGTCCAAACATCTCGCACAACGGGTGCAGAACGTAAACAACGGGTGCTGTCGGGCATTCAGCCTTCGGGCGGGTTAACGCTGGGCAATTATCTGGGGGCGATCAAGCGCTTTGTCGAAATGCAAAACAGCGGCATCGAAACCATTTACTGCATGGCCGATTTGCACGCCATCACCGTCTGGCAAGACCCGGACAAGCTGCGCCACGCCACCCGCGAGCTGTGCGCGGGCTATGTTGCCGCCGGGCTGGACCCCAGCAAATCTATCCTGTTCAACCAATCTCAGGTCAGCGCCCATGCCGAGCTGGGCTGGATCTTTTCCTGCGTGGCGCGGATTGGCTGGCTGAACCGGATGACTCAGTTCAAGGACAAGGCCGGCAAAAACCGGGAAAATGCTTCGGTCGGGCTGTTCAGCTACCCGACCCTGATGGCCGCGGATATTCTGATTTATCACGCCACCCATGTGCCGGTGGGCGAGGATCAGAAACAGCATATCGAGCTGACCCGCGACATTGCCGCCAAGTTCAACCATGATTACGGGGTCGATTTTTTCCCGATCACCGAGCCGGTGATTGAGGGCGAGGCAACGCGGGTGATGTCTCTGCGTGATGGCTCGAAAAAAATGTCGAAATCCGACCCGTCTGATAACAGCCGCATCAATATGACCGATGATGCTGACAAGATCGCTCAGAAAATCCGCAAGGCCAAGACCGATGCCGATGCGCTGCCAAGCGAGGTTGAGGGCTTGGAGGGGCGGCTTGAGGCCAGCAATCTGGTGAATATCTATGCGGCTTTGGCGGATATGACGGTTGAGCAGGTGCTGGCCGAGGTTGGCGGCAAGCAGTTTTCCCAGTTCAAACCGATGCTGTCCGAGCTGGCGGTGGCGCAGCTGTCGCCGATCAATGCCGAGATGGCCCGACTGATGCAGCAACCCGATGAGATCGACGCGATTTTGTGCAAAGGGGCGGATCAGGCGCGGGCGATTGCTGAGCCCATTCTGGCGGATGTGAAACGCATTATCGGCATGGTCGGGTAAGGGCAGCAAAGCCCCACTGATCAGAAAAGTTCCCGGATCACTTGTGATCCGGTTCACGACTGGCCCGCCCTTCAGGGCGGTCGCCAGCCTGCCGTTGCGTGTTTCTTCTCGGGAGTTCCCACCCGCTCAACGAACCGACTCCCACGAAAGGCAAAGCTTGCAGCGCGGCCCGGTCTGGTCCATTATTCCTCATATCCAAAGGAGGAAAACATGCGTAAATTTCTGGTGGTGCTGGATGACAGCCGCGAATGCCTGAATGCGATGCGCTTTGCCGCGATGCGGGCGGCCCATACCGGCGGCGGGGTTGAGGTGTTGTCGATCATTCCGCCCGACGAGTTCAACCACTGGATCGGGGTGGGTGACATCATACGTGAGGAGGCTCGCGAGAGCATCCGCGTGCATTTCGAGGTTTTCGCCAAATGGATGCGCGACCGTCAGGGTGTCGACCCCGAGCTGGTGATCCGCGAGGGCGAGCCAGTGACGGAGCTGTTGCAACAGATCGCCGATGATACTGAAATCGGGGTGCTGGTGCTGGGGGCGGGCAGTGACAAAAGGGGGCCGGGGCCGCTGATCACCAATCTGATGAAATCCGCGGCCAGCCTGCCGATCCCGATCACCATCGTGCCCGGCGAAATGACCAAAGAGCGGCTCGAAGCCATCACCTGATAGATTAGAATAATTCTAAACCCACTTGACAGCCAGCCCTTGCCAGCGCATATCTGTGGGCAGACAAAAAGGTATGCCATATGTTTATCCAGACTGAATCGACACCTAATCCCGCAACGCTGAAATTCCTGCCGGGGCAGGAGGTCCTGCCTTCGGGCACGGCAGATTTCCCGGCGGCCAAGGACGCGGAAAAATCACCTCTGGCCAAACGGATTTTCGCGGTGGATGCCGTGATGGGCGTGTTTCTGGGCGTGGATTTCATCACCGTGACCAAGGATGACAGCATCGCTTGGGAACATATCAAACCCGCCATTCTGGCCGCGATCATGGAGCATTACCAATCCGGTGACCCCGTGCTGATCGGGGATGCCGAAAACACCGGCCATGCCGATCACGACGATGATGATGACAGTCAGGTTATTAATCAAATCAAGGCGTTGCTGGATACCCGCGTGCGTCCGGCGGTGGCTCAGGATGGCGGAGACATCACCTTTCACGGCTTTGATCATGGGGTGGTTTACCTGCATATGCAGGGCGCTTGCGCCGGCTGTCCGTCTTCGACCGTGACCCTGAAAATGGGCATTGAAAACCTGCTGCGCCATTTCATTCCCGAGGTCACCGAGGTGCGGGCGGTTGAGTTGTAAACCACTGATTCTGGCCTTTGACACATCGGTTGCGCATATCGCCGCAGCTGTGTTGGCGGGCGATCAGATCGTGGCCGAAAACACCTTGGAAATGGCCAAAGGTCAGGCCGAGCGCCTGTTTGACGTGCTGGAGGAACTGCTGCAACAGGCGGGTATCACTTGGTCCGATCTGAACGCCATCGGAGTAGGCATTGGCCCCGGCAATTTCACCGGCATCCGCATTTCGGTTTCCGCCGCCCGCGGGCTGGCGCTGGCGCTGGGGGTGCCGGCGGTGGGGGTCTCGGCCTTTCAGGCGCAGGCGATTGACGCCTCTGGGCCGGTGGTCTCGGCCGTGCCCGCGCATCGCGGTATGGTCTATGTGCAAACGCTGACCGATCAAGGCGAGGGCAAGCCCGAGTTGATCCGGCTGGGCGATCTGCCTGCTTACAGCGCTGGCCAACAGCTGATCGGCCCCGACCAACCGCTTAGCGCCGCCGCGATTGCCCGGATCGCGGCGCAGCGTTTTGAAACTCCCGATCTGCCCCGCCCCGCGCCGTTATATGTGCGCGCACCGGATGCAGCCCCGCCGCGCGATCCGGCGCCGGTGATTTTGCATGACAGCTGAGCAACTGGCCGCCCTGCACCGTAAATGCTTTACCACCCCACGCCCGTGGCGGGCCGAGGAATTTGCCGGGCTGCTGGGTTCTTATGGCGTGTTTTTAGAAACCCGCCCGGCGGGGTTCGCGCTGGGCCGGGTGATTGCCGATGAGGTTGAGCTGCTGACTCTGGCGGTCGAGCCTGCCTTGCACAGGCAAGGGCAGGGGCGGGCTTTGTTGCGCGCCTTTGAGCAACACGCCCGGGCGCAAGGGGCGCGGCTGGCGCATTTGGAGGTCGCCAGTGACAATCACGCGGCACTGGCGCTGTATCAGGCTGAGGGCTATCGCGAATCTGGTCGCCGGCCCGATTATTACCGCACCCCCGAGGGCGATTTCCGGGACGCGCTGTGCCTGCGCAAATCGCTTATCTAAGCCGGATTGGCATGATATCCTGTCTGCGGGCGCAAATCCGGCGCTAAGTTGTGGGTAAATGTGAAATAGCTATTGCCATCCTTTTGGCCGGGCGGCTTAATTACTGTCATGTTTCTGGGCGTTTTGGCATTGCTCTTACGGGTGTTGCGGCGCTTTGAGCGGTAATCCGTGTAACAATTCCGGGAGAGAAAATTCATGACCCTTATGCAAAAAGCCCTGACTGCGGCGGCCACAGTGGCCCTGAGCGCCAGTGCCGCCATCGCTGATCCGGCGATCATCTTTGACATGGGCGGCAAGTTCGACAAGTCTTTTAACGAAGCGGCCTATACCGGTGCGAAACGCTGGGCCGATGAAACCGGCAACAGCTTTCGCGAGATCGAGCTGACCTCTGAAGCGCAGCGGGAACAGGCTCTGCGCCGCTTTGCCGAAAAGGGCTATAACCCGGTGGTGATGACCGGTTTCGCCTTTGCCTCGTCGCTTGAGGCCGTGGCAGGCGATTTCCCCGATACCAAATTCGCCCTGATTGATATGGTGGTGGACAAGCCCAATGTGCAATCCATTGTTTACAAGGAATATGAGGGCTCTTATCTGGTTGGTGTGATGGCCGCGCTGGCGTCGAAAAGCGGCACGGTGGGGTTTGTCGGCGGCATGGATGTGCCTTTGATCCGCAAATTCGCCTGTGGCTATGTGCAGGGCGTCAAGGCGACCAACCCGGATGCGACCGTGATCCAGAACATGACCGGCACCACCCCTGCGGCCTGGAATGACCCGGTCAAGGGCGGCGAGCTGACCCGGGCGCAGATCGCTCAGGGCGCGGATGTTGTTTATGCCGCAGCTGGGGGCACCGGGCTGGGTGTGCTGCAAACCGCCGCTGATGAAGGCATCCTGTCAATCGGTGTCGATAGCAACCAGAACCACCTGCATCCCGGTCAGGTGCTGACCACGATGCTCAAGCGCGTGGATGTGGCGGTGTTCAACGCGTTCAGCGCCGGCACCGATCTGAAGCCGGGCATCAATGTTTTGGGTCTGGCCGAGGGCGGTGTTGATTATGCGATGGACGAGCATAACAAGGATCTGGTCACCCCCGAAATGCTGGCCGCGGTCGAGGCCGCCAAGGCGAAAATCATCGCTGGCGAGATCAAGGTGCATGATTACATGTCCGACAATAGCTGCCCGATCAAATAACCTTTGACGATGCAGACACATAACACGGAACGGCAAGATGATCCTGCCGTTCCCGCCCTTGAACTGGTCGGAATCTCCAAGGCTTTCGGCCCGGTGCAGGCCAATAAGAACATTTCCCTTTCCGTGGCCCGAGGTTCGATTCATGGCATCGTTGGCGAAAACGGGGCCGGGAAATCGACTTTGATGTCAATCCTTTACGGCTTTTACCGGGCCGATGCGGGCGAGGTGTTCATCAACGGCAAACGCACCCCGATCCCTGATAGCTCGGCCGCGATTGCGGCAGGGATTGGCATGGTGCATCAGCATTTCAAGCTGGTGGAAAACTTCACGGTTCTGGAAAATGTGATTTTGGGCACAGAGGATGGCGGGCTGCTGAAACCGTCCCTGACCAAGGCCCGCAAATTGCTGAAAACTCTGGCCGATGAATATGAGCTGAACGTGAACCCCGATGCGATGATCGAAACCCTGTCGGTGGGGCATCAGCAACGGGTCGAGATCCTGAAAGCACTCTATCGCCATGCCGATATTCTGATTTTGGACGAACCCACCGGGGTGCTGACTCCGGCCGAGGCCGATCATCTGTTCCGCATCCTCAAGGGGCTGAGGGATGAGGGCAAGACCATCATCCTGATCACCCACAAATTGCGCGAGATCATGGAGGTCACCGACACGGTTTCGGTGATGCGCCGTGGCGAAATGACGGCGACGGTGAAAACCAGCGACACCAGCCCGACCCATCTGGCCGAGCTGATGGTGGGCCGCAAAGTATTACTGAAGGTCGATAAAACGCCCGCGCAGCCGGGGGCGCCGATCCTTGAGGTCGACAAGCTGCAAGTCATTGATGACAAAGGCGTTGAGCGGCTGAAATCGGTGTCGTTTCAGGTGCGGGCCGGTGAGATTGTCGGCATTGCCGGCGTTTCAGGCAATGGCCAGACCGAGCTGCTCGAGGTGCTGGGCGGTTATATGGACGCCACTGGCTCGGTGCGGCTGAACGGCCAGCCGCTTGATCTGAGCGGCAAGGGCGCCGATGCCCAATCCCGCCGTCACCATGGCATCGCGCATGTCCCCGAAGACCGTCAGGCCGAGGGGCTGATCATGGAGTTCATGGCTTGGGAAAACATGATCTTTGGCTATCACAACGAAGCCGCCTATAACAAGAACGCGCTGATGATGGACAATCCGGCGATCCAGCAGGACACCCGTGAAAAGATGGAGCGTTTTGACGTGCGGCCGCTGAATCCACGGCTGTTGGCCCGGAACTTTTCCGGCGGCAATCAGCAGAAAATCGTGCTGGCCCGCGAGATCGAACGCAACCCGGATCTGCTGCTCATCGGCCAGCCCACCCGCGGCGTTGACATCGGTGCGATCGAATTCATCCACCAGCAGATTGTCGATTTGCGCGATGCGGGCAAGGCGATTTTGCTGGTCAGTGTCGAGCTGGAAGAGATTCTGGCGCTGTCGGATCGAATCCTGGTGATGTTTGACGGGCGCATCATGGGCGAGCGTCTGCCCGAAGACACCGACGAAAAACAGCTGGGGCTGTTGATGGCCGGGGTGGATGACAAAGGGGGGATGGCGGATGGATAAGATACCAAGATGGGCCGATGTGTTCCTGATCCCTCTGATCAGCCTGGCGCTGGCGCTGACCGCCTCGGGGCTGGTGGTGCTGGCGATTGGCGAAAACCCGTTTCAGGCGGTTTGGGTGATTGTTCGGGGCTCTTTGGGGTCCAGCTCGAACATTGGCTATACGCTTTATTACGCGACCAATTACATGTTCACCGGCCTTGCGGTGGCGGTGGCGTTTCATGCCCGGATGTTCAATATCGGCGGCGAAGGTCAGGCGGCGATTGGCGGCATCGGGGTGGCGGTGGTGCTGTTGGCGTTTGACTGGCCGCATTGGGCGCTGGCGCTGCCTTTCGCGGTGATCGGCGCGGCGCTGTTCGGGGCGCTGTGGGCGGCGGTTCCGGCCTATTTGCAGGCCAAACGCGACAGCCATATCGTGATCACCACCATCATGTTCAACTATATCGCGGCCACGGTGATGGGGTTTCTGCTGAACGGGATCATGAAAAACCCGGCCTCGCAAAATGCCGAAACCAGAGGCTTTCCGGAAGGGGCTCATCTGCCCAGCCTGCATGATTTTCTGGCGCTGTTCGGCATTCCGTTTTCCAAAAATGCGCCGGTCAATATCAGCCTTCTGCTGGCGCTGCTCTGCGCCGTTTTGGTGTGGTTCTTGCTGTGGCGCACCCGGCTGGGCTATGCGATCCGCGCCTTTGGGTTCAGCCCGGGGGCGGCGCAATATGCCGGGATCTCGGCGGTGAAAATCACCATCATCGCGATGATGATTTCCGGCGCACTGGCCGGTATGCTGGCGGTCAATGCGGTGATGGGCCAGCAAGAGCGGCTGATCAAGGAATTCGTCGAAGGGGCCGGATTCGTCGGCATCGCCGTGGCGCTGATGGGGCGCAATCATCCGGTGGGCATCATCATCGCAGCGCTGTTATTTGGCATGTTGGCCCAAGGCGGGTTTGAGCTGCTATGGGAAATGCCCGGCATCAGCCGCGAAGTGGTGTTGGTGATTCAGGGCATGATCATCCTGTTCACCGGCGCGCTGGATTACATGGTGCGCGGCCCAGTTGAACGGATGTTCTTGCGGGCGCGTCAGCAAAAAGGGGCGGGCTGATGGAGTTTGCACAGACATTCTTGCAGGTCATTGTGACCATGGATATGACGATCCGGCTGTCGGTGGTGCTGTTGCTGGCCTGTCTGGCTGGGCTCTATTCCGAACGCGCCGGCATCTTTGACATCGGGCTGGAAGGCAAGCTGCTGATCTCGGCGTTCTTTTCGGCCACGGTGGCTTATAAAACCGGCAATGTCTGGCTGGGGGCGCTGGCGGGAATCGCGGCTTCGATGCTGTTTTCGCTGCTGCATGGGATGGCTTCGATCACCTATCGCGGCAATCAGCTGATCTCGGGCGTGGCGCTGAACTTTTTGGCCTCGGGTATGACCGTGGTGATTGGGCACGCCTGGTTCGGGCAGGGCGGCCAAACTCCACCCCTGCCCAAAACCGCGCGGTTTCAGGAAATCACCTTGCCCTTTGCCGATGCCCTGCGCGATCTGCCCCTGATCGGGCCGCTTTATGCCGATGTGCTGTCCGGGCAAAAGCCGCTGGTTTATATCGCCTTTTTGCTGGTGCCGCTGACGTGGTGGGTTCTGTTTCGCACCCGGTTTGGCCTGCGCCTGCGCGCGGTGGGCGAAAACCCGGCTTCGGTTGATACTGCCGGCGTGTCGGTGATCCGCTATCGCTATGCGGCGGTGATGATCACCGGGGTGCTGTGCGGGCTGGGCGGAGCCTATCTGGCCACCTCCCAAGCTTCTGCTTTTGGGCGCGAGATGGCGGCCGGGCGCGGCTATATCGCGCTGGCGGCGCTGATTTTCGCGAAATGGCGGCCTTGGTATGCGCTGTTTGCCTGCCTACTGTTTGGCCTGCTCGAAGCTATCAGCAATCTTTACCCCAATATCAACGTCTTTGATCTGTTCGAGATCCCGGTGCAGTTCACCCAGGCTCTACCTTACATCCTGACGGTGGTGATTTTGGCGGGGTTTGTCGGCAAAGCGGTCCCGCCGCGCGCGGGCGGGGAGCCTTATGTGAAAGAGCGATAGCGGGGGGAATTTCCCCCGATCGCTTGCGATCCGGTTCGCGACCGGCCCCTCCAGGGCGGTCGCGAAACGCAGCGGATGTTCTTGATGCTTCGGGTCGGTTTTTACAGAAACGCCCGTGCAATCCGAAAGCCGCCCTCGGGCCGGTCGCGAACCTACCGTTTTGCCCGACCTCCAGATTTTGGGATCCGGCCCCATGTTTTAACGCCCCCCAGCCTAATCCACATCACTCCGCCCACCAAAGAATACCGCTTCTGTGTCCTCAACGCCGCTTTGGTCCCGGAAAAGTTGGTTAATCCTGCGTTAACACCTTTGAGGCACCGGGCTTTTCCTGTTAAACTACGCCCCAGTTTGATGAAAGAGCCTGTCTGGATCGGGAAGCGGCCATGCAAATTTACCTTCCGATTGCCGAAGTATCGGTAAACGCGTTTCTTCTACTGGGCCTTGGCGGCATGGTGGGGATTTTGTCGGGAATGTTCGGCGTGGGCGGCGGGTTTTTGATGACTCCATTGCTGTTCTTCATCGGCATCCCTCCGGCGGTGGCGGTGGCGACCGAAGCCAACCAGATCGTGGCCTCGTCCTTTTCCGGCGTTCTGGCGCATTTCAAACGCAGAACCGTTGACCTCAGGATGGGCGTGGTGCTGCTGATTGGTGGCCTGATTGGGGCTTATCTGGGGATTCAGCTGTTCAACTTTCTGCGCAGCATGGGGCAGGTCGATCTTCTGGTGAAGCTTAGCTATGTGGTGTTTCTGGGCATCATCGGCTCGCTGATGTTCGTCGAAAGCCTGAATGCAATCTGGCGCTCGAAAAAAGCCGGGGCCGTGCCCAAGCGCAAAAAGCACAACTGGATCCATAACCTGCCCTTCAAGATGAAATTCCGCACTTCGGGGCTGTATATTTCGGTGATCCCGCCGCTGCTGGTCGGGGTGGCCGTTGGGGTGCTGGCGGCGATCATGGGGGTCGGCGGCGGCTTTGTCATGGTGCCGGCGATGATCTACCTGCTGGGGATGCCGACCAAGGTTGTGATTGGCACCTCGCTGTTTCAGATCATTTTCGTCACCGGCTTTACCACTTTGATGCACGCCACCACCAACTATACGGTGGACATCGTGTTGGCGGTTTTGCTGCTGGTGGGCGGGGTTGTCGGAGCGCAGATCGGCACCCGTATCGGGGTCAAGCTGAAGGCCGAGCAGCTGCGGGTTCTGCTGGCGCTGCTGGTGCTGGGGGTTTGTGTCAAACTGGCGCTTGATCTTTTGTTGCAACCGTCCGAGCTTTACTCGCTGGGCGCAGGCGGGGGGCATTAGATGATCCGGCTGCTGCTGTTTCTGCTGTTGTTTGCGATGTCGGTTCAGGCGGAAAGGATCGTGGCTGATCTGTCGCAAAGCCGTGTTGGGATTTCGGCCACCTTTGACGGGTCCGAGATTTTGGTGTTTGGGGCGGTCAGCCGTCAGGCTCCGGTGCCGACAGATGGCGCGTTGCAGGTCATCGTCACGGTTGAGGGGCCGCCCAAGACAGAGATGGTGCGGCGCAAGGATAAAAAGCTGGGCATCTGGGTGAATTCGGATTCGGCCCGGATTGAGAATGTTCCCAGCTTTTACGCTATCGCCACCACCGCTCCGCTGGCTGAATCGCTGAAAGATTCCGAAGATTTGATGCGCAAGGTGTCGATCCGCCGCGCGATTGCCTCGGTCGGCACCCAGCTGGATCTGGGAGGCAGCACCGAATTTGCCGATGCGCTGATGCGGATTCGCACCGAAAACGGGTTGTATTCGGTGCGGGAGGGGGCGGTGAAGTTCATGTCGGATACACTGTTTCGCACCTCGATTGATTTGCCCTCGAACCTGACGGCCGGGGAATATACGGCGCGGATTCTGATCACCCGCAACATGAATGTGGTGGATGTGTTCGAAACTACGCTGGATGTGCGCAAGGTGGGGCTGGAGCGCTGGCTCTACACTCTGGCCCATGACAAACCGCTTTATTATGGCTTGATGTCCCTGCTGATCGCGATTGTCGCAGGGTGGACGGCTTCGGCGGTGTTTAGCTATTTCAAGTCTTAACGGTTTTGCAGAGTCCGCTATGAACGGCGCAGGCTGGATTTGAACTCGGCCAGCCGGAAGGCTCCGATCACCTGCCCCGCGCCGAAATAGCCGCATATGCCAATCCCGACCAGCAGCGCCAGCGCCAGATAGCGCCACGCCCCCGCTGCCAGCATCGGGTTCAGCACCAATTGAGCCCCCAGCAACAGGGCCCCCATCAGCAGCGATGCGACAAGGATGCGCCAGATGCGGGCTTTGAACCGGGCATCAAACCGCGCCGCGTCGCCCATATTGCGGCTGCCCAGCCACAGCAAAATCACCATTCCCCAGCTGGCCACAGTGGTGCCGATGGCGGCGGCCAGATAGCCGATCACCGGGGCCAGCCCGATGGCAAAGCCGGCATTGATCAGCATGGAAATCGCCGCATAGTAAAATGGGGTTTTGGTGTCGGCACGGGCGAAAAACAGCGGTTGATAGATTTTTTGCAGCAAAAATGCCGGCAGGCCGAGGCCATAGATCTGCACCGCTGCGGCGGTGGCGGCGGTGTCGTCGGGGCCGAATTTGCCGCGCTCGAACAGCACCTGCACCAAAGGCATCGGGATCACGATCAGCGCCACCGCTGCCGGGATGGTCAGTGCCAGCGAGATTTCTCCGGCTCGGGAAAAGGCTTGCTGTCCGCCCGCCCCATCTCCGGCCTGCAAACGGCGCGATAGTTCCGGCAACAACACAATGCCCACCGCGATGCCCACCACCCCCAGCGGCAGCTGATAGAGCCGGTCGGCGTTATAGAGCCAGGCAATCGCGCCCTCAAACTGGCTGGCCACCTGACGGCCGACCAGCAGGTTGATCTGCACCACCCCTCCGGCCAGCGCGGCCGGGGCGGCGATGATGGCCAAGCGTTTTAGCTCGGGCGTGAACACCGGGCGGCGTGGCAGCAGCGCAAAGCCCGCTCGTTTCGCCGCCACCCAGACCAGCGCGAATTGTGCAACCCCGGCCACCGGCACCATCCAGGCCAGCAGCAGCCCGATATCGGCCTCCAGCGCCCGGCCCAGCACCAGCGCGATGATGAAAATCACATTCAGCAACACCGGCGCGGCGGCGGCGGCGGTAAAGCGGTGCAGCGCATTGAGCAGCCCCGACAGCAGCGCCGCCAGCGAGATGAACAGAATATAGGGAAAGGCAATCCGCCCATAGCTGACGGCCAGATCAAAGCGCTCATCCCCGACAAACCCGGCGGCCATGGCCCAGACCAGCCACGGCATCAGCACCATGGCCAGAACGCTCAGCCCGATCAGGATTGCTGCCAGCCCGCTAAAGGCATCCTGGGCAAAACCATGGGCATCCTCTCCGGCCTGATGTTTTTTGGTGAACATCGGCACAAAGGCGGTGTTGAACGCGCCCTCGGCAAAGAAACGGCGAAACATATTGGGCAGCGAAAACGCCACGATAAAGGCTTGTGCCGCCGGGCCGGTGCCCAGAAAGGCGGCGATCATCATATCGCGGGCAAAGCCCAGAATACGGCTGAGCAAGGTCCAGAAGCCCACCGTCATAAACCCGCCCAGCATTTTGTTTTTCAGGCTCATTGCGCCCGCGCCCTTAGGCTGCCGGTGGTGATGGACTGTTGCAGCTGTTGTTTCAGCGCCTGCTGAAAATCCTGATCTTCCAGCTTTTGCCCCTGCATATCCCTGACGTAAAACGTATCCACAACCTGTTCGCCATAGGTGGCAATCACCGCGCTGGCGATCGAGACATCCGCATTGGCCAGCGTGCGGGTTAGATCATAGAGCAGGGCCGGGCGGTCACGGGTGTCGACTTCGATGATGGTGTAAAGCTCGCTGCCCTCATTATCAAAGGTGATGGCGGTGGGCACCCGAAAGGCGCGCTCGCGTTTTTTCAGCTTGTCGCGCGATTGCAGGACATCATCGGCAATGGTGTTACCTTTGAGGGTGCGCATCAGGGTGGCGTGCAGACGCTCCAGACGGTCGCCCTCGTATGGGGCGCCGTTATTGTCCTGAATCCAGAAAATCGCCGTGGCATAGCCATCCTTGCTGGTATAGGTGTTGGCATCGACCACATTGGCCCCGACCAGCGCCAGCGCTCCGGCCAGGCGTGAAAACAGCCCCGGATAATCGGACAGCACAAAGCAAACGCGGGTAGCGTCGCGATCCTCGGACGGGGTCAGGTCGATGGCAATGCCGCCCTCGGGCAGGTCTTTGAGCAAGCGGGCAAAAGTGACATGCGCATGGCCGCGCAGCCCTTGCCAGTAATCGCTGTTATGGCGGCGGGTTTCGGTTTGCAGATCCTTTTTGCTCCAATCAGGCAGCGCGGCCCGCAGGGCTTTTTGCGCTTCGATCCGGCGGTTGGTGCGGTTGAAATCTTCCAGACCATTTTCCAGCGCCTGCCGGGTGTCGTTATAGAGGTTGCGCATCAACATGGCTTTCCAGTTGTTCCATGTCTCGGGCCCGACACCGCGAATGTCGCAAATGGTCAGTAGGGTCAGCAATTCGAGCCGCTCAACGGTTTTCACCGCCTTGGCAAAGCCGCGCACCGTGGCCGGGTCGGAAATGTCGCGTTTCTGCGCCACATCGGACATGCGCAAATGGTTGCGCACCAGCCATTCCACGGTTTCGCATTGCGCCGGTTTCAGCCCCAGCCGCGGGGCCACCTTGCGGGCAATACGCGCCCCCAGGATCGAGTGATCCTCGTCCCGGCCTTTGCCGATGTCATGCAGAAACAGTGCCACATACAGCACCTTGCGATTGACGCCGGTTCGGATCAGCTCGGAGGAAATCGGCAGCTCTTCAGTCAGCTCGCCGCGTTCGATCTGCGCCAGAGTCGAGATACACTGAATCGTATGTTCGTCCACCGTATAATGGTGATACATATTGAACTGCATCATCGCCACGATCGGGGCAAATTCGGGGATAAAGGCGGCCAGCACACCCAGCTCGTTCATCCGGCGTAGGGCGCGTTCGGGGTTGCCGTGTTTTAGCAGCAGGTCCAGAAAAATCCGCCGCGCTTCCTTGTCATGGCGCATCTCATCGTCGATCAGATGAAGGTTCTGAGTCACCAGCCGCATCGCGTCTGGGTGGATCAGGATTTCGGTGCGCAAAGCCTCTTCGAACAGACGCAGGATGTTCAGCTTATCCTGCAAAAATGCCGCCTCATCGGCGATGTTCAGGCGGTTTTGCTCGATCTTATAATTGGCCCGGGTCTTTTTGCGGCCCCGGAATGGCCGTTTCAGGCGGGGTTGCTGTTTGACGTGCTGGGCCTCGAGCGCGGTCAGCAGAATGCGAGTCAGATCGCCGACATGGGTGGCGTGGCGGAAATAATCTTGCATGAAATGCTCGACCGAGCGCCGGCCGCCATGGGATTTATACCCCATGCGCTTTGCCACCTCGACCTGCATATCAAAGGTCAGCTGTTCTTGAGCCCGCCCGGCAATCAGATGCAAATGGCAGCGGCTGGCCCAGAGGAAATTTTCCGCCTTTGCAAAGCGGTCATATTCATCCTGACGAAACAGCCCCAGCCCGACCAGTTCGCCCACATCATCGACCTGATGCACATATTTGGCGATCCAGAACAGCGATTGCAGATCCCGCAAACCGCCTTTGCCCTCTTTGACATTGGGCTCGACCATATAGCGCTGGCCGCCCTGTTTGATGTGGCGCAGGTCGCGCTCGGCCAGTTTGGCTTCGATGAATTCCGGCGCGGTGCCGCGAAACAGCTGCTCGGTCAGGGTTTGTTTCAGGTCATCCGCCAGCGCCGGGTCACCGCACAGATAGCGTTCCTCCAGCAAAGCGGTGCGGATGGTGAAATCTTCGCGCCCCAGCCGGATGCAATCGGCGATGGTGCGGCTGGCATGGCCGAGCTTCAGGCGCAGATCCCACAGAATATAGAGCATGTATTCAATGATGCTCTCGGTTCCGGGGGTCAGCTTGTCGGGGGTTAGAAACAGCAGGTCGATATCGGAATGCGGCGCCATTTCGGCCCGGCCCGAACCCCCGACCGCCAGAATGCTCAGACGTTCGTCATCTGTCGTGTTCGCGCCCGGATGCAGGTGGGTGCTGGCAACGTCAAAGGCGCTCTGCACCAGACAATCGGCCAGATAGGCATAAGAACGGCGCACCAGATCGGCGGCGAAGGGGTGCTGGGCAAAGGCGTGCTCAATCGCCTGATTGCCGCTGCTGCGGGCCTGTCGCAGATAGTCAACCGTTGCCATACGGATCTGGCGCTGATCACCGGCGGCGGCAGCCGTCTTGAGGGCAGCTGCGGCGGCATCGGTGTCAAAGATCCGATGCGCCGGACAGATCAGACTGTCAGGCGCATAGAGTTTCTGGTTGATCTGCATCCTGATCGCTTACGACCCCGCCCCGCCAAAGCTGCTGGGGGCGGGATCAATGATCACCGGCTGTCTGTTGCGGATCTCGACCACGGCCAGCCCGCGCTGGTTGGTGCCGTTGGCAAGCAGACGGAAAATACCGTTCGCGCCGACGAACCCGCCGCCCTGGGTCAGGCCGGACACCGCCAGCGCATTGGGCTTGCCGGCTTTCACCAAGGCACCAATCGCGGCGATCCCGTCATAGGCCAAGCTCGCAGTCGGGTGCGGCGGGGTGCCATAGGCCGCGCTATAGCGGGCGTTAAACTTGGTGGTCATCCCCGGATGTGGCACCGCATACCAGCCGCCCTGCACGCCAGGCAGCGCCAGAGTGGCCGGAGGGATGTCCCAGCGGGTCAGGCCAATGAATTTGGTGGTGCTGGGGCTGACACCCTGATCGGGCAGCATTTGCGTCAGCATCGGTAGTGCGCCGGCGGTGTCAGCGGTGAAAAACACCGATTGCGACCCGGTGTTGCGGATGCTGCGGGCAATATTCGGCACAGCGGCGGTGATGCCATTTTGCGAAAATTCATAAGAGCCAACGCCCGAATACACCGCCCCCTTTGCGGAAATGGCTTGCAGCACGGCCTCTTTGCCGGCAATACCGGCGGGGTTTTTGGCATGAACCACCATGATCCGGCCCAGCCCTTTGCGTTTGGCATAGCCGACCAGACGGTTCGCGGTGTTCTGGAAGGTATGGCCCAGCACGAACACATTGCGCCCGGCAATGGCGGTATTGTTGGAAAAGGCCAGCACATTGACATTACGCTTGGCCACGGCGACACCAACAGCATTGGCGGCTTCGGCATAGAGTGGGCCGATGATGATCTTGGCCCCATCATTCACAGCCGCGGTGGCAACCTGTGCAGCCTGCGCAGGGTTGCCAGCGGTGTTGTAAACCTTCAGGTCGATCTTGACCCCATGCAGATCGGAAATCGCCAGACGGGCGGCGTTTTCAAGGTTCTTGGCGATCATGTTGTCACTGGCCTTGGCCGAGCCCCCGGGAACCAACAGCGCCACCGGAACCGGAGCCTTGGTGTTAATCGACGGGCCTCCACCGGTGCTGACGGGCTGACAGGCGGCCAGCCAGAGAATGGCAAATACGGCAACACATTGGCTGACAATTTTCTTTGGTTTACTGAAAAATGAAAACATAGGCTGATCCCCGCTTCCTTGCACATAACGCTTCAAGATGAGACAAGCCTAAGGGGTTGCAGAAAAATAGTAAACGCTGTGAAGGGCCGGAAAGTGGTGAATTTTGAAAAGAGGCAACTTGTTGCGGGTTTGTATTTCGTGGCCACTCCGATTGGGGCGGCGCGTGACATTACCTTGCGGGGGCTGGATATTCTGGCTTCAGCGGATGTGATCGCAGCCGAGGACACCCGCACATTGCGCCGCCTGCTGGATATTCACGGAATTGCGCTGGGCGATAGGCTGCTGATCGCTTATCACGATCACAATGGCGAAAAGGTCCGACCTCGGCTGCTGAAGCTTATAAAACAGGGCAAATCGGTGGCTTACGCTTCTGAGGCCGGAACGCCGCTGGTGGCCGATCCCGGCTATGGGCTGGGGCGGGCGGTGATCGAGGCTGGCTTGCCCCTGATCGGCGCGCCGGGGCCCTCAGCGGTGATCGCGGCGCTGATGGTGTCAGGGTTGCCAACGGATCGGTTTTTCTTTGCCGGGTTTGCGCCCAATGCCACCGGGGCGCGGCAAAAATTCCTGGGAGGCTTTGCCGAAGTGCCCGGAACGCTGGTTTTTTACGAATCACCCAAACGCATTCAGGGAATGTTAAAGGATTTGGTGCAATGCTTGGGACCAGAGCGGCAGGCGGTGGTCTGTCGTGAATTGACGAAACGGTTTGAAGAAGTGACGCGTGGCACCTTGCAGGAACTGGAAACGGCATTTTCCCAACGCTCGGTAAAGGGGGAAATCGTGGTTCTGGTTGACCGCCCGCACGCGGCAGCGGTGTCGGGGCAATCGGTCGAACAGGCTTTGCAGGAAGCTCTGAAAACCATGCGGATCAAGGATGCGGCCACGGCGGTGTCTCAGGCGCTGGGGGTGCCCCGGCGCAAGGTATATCAGGCGGCTTTGGACATGCAGAGGGATGAAAAATGACAGGTTTGGTTTCGTATCATGCGGGTGTGGCGGCGGAACAATCGGTTGCGCGTCATTATGCCCGCGCCGGTCACCGGATCGCGCGGCGTCGTTGGCGGGGGCAAGGTGGTGAAATCGATCTGATCACCCGCGATGGGGATGGGCTGGTTTTTGTCGAGGTCAAGAAAAGCAAAAGCTTTGCCCGCGCCGCCCAGCGGGTGACGCACCGTCAGATGCAGCGGATTTATACGGCAGCGTCCGAGTTTTTGGCGGGGGAACCCAATGGTCAGAATACCGATGTGCGCTTTGATGTGGCGCTGGTCAACGAGATGGGAGAGGTCCAGGTGATTGAGGCGGCATTCTGAGGATTGTGGGCCATAACCATTGCACCTGAGCGCGGTCTGGGTCATGTAAGGATCAGCAACAGATGAGGAACGGATATGGCACTAAAGGTTGCAATTCAGATGGACCCGATCGAGTCGATTGACATTGACGGGGATAGCAGCTTTCGCATTGCCGAAGAGGCGCAGGCCCGTGGGCATCAGCTGTTTTACTACACACCGGATCAGCTGTCGTACCAGGCAGGCCGGGTGATGGCGCGGGGCTGGCCGTTGCAGGTGCAACGCCAGAAGGGCAATCATTTTTCCTTGGGTGAACAGCAAGATATTGATCTGGCCGATTGGGATGTGGTCTGGCTGCGTCAGGATCCTCCGTTTGACATGGGCTATATCACCACCACCCATTTGCTGGATATGATTCACCCGAAAACTCTGGTCGTGAATGATCCGTTCTGGGTGCGCAATTTCCCGGAAAAGCTGCTGGTGCTGCAATTTCCCGATCTGACCCCGCCGACCATGATCGCCCGTGATCTGAACAGCCTGAAACAGTTTAAAGACCACTATGGCGACATCATCATCAAACCGCTTTACGGCAATGGCGGGGCAGGGGTGTTCCGGTTGGATGAAAATGACCGCAATCTGGCCTCGCTGCACGAGTTGTTTTCCGGCCTGAATCGCGAGCCCCTGATCGCGCAGCAATTTCTGCCGGATGTGTCCAACGGGGATAAGCGCATTCTTTTGGTGGATGGTGCCCCGGTCGGAGCGATCAATCGCGTGCCAGCCCCGGGTGAGACCCGTTCGAACATGCATGTGGGCGGGCGACCGGAAAAATGCGCGTTGACACCGCGCGATCAGGAAATTTGCGCGGCCATTGGTCCGCTCTTGCGTGAAAAGGGTCAGATATTCGTCGGAATCGACGTGATTGGCGATTACCTGACCGAAATCAACCTGACCTCGCCCACTGGAATCCTTGAGCTTGAGCGCTTTGATGGCAGCAACATTGCCGCGCAAATCTGGCAGGCGATCGAGGCAAAAAAGGCTGGCTGAATGGGCTATCGCCGCAAATTGCTGAATATGGCCTGTCGCCAGATTGCTCGCCGTCAGCTGCTGCGCACCCATGACGCCAATCAGGGCCGCCGCCGCTTTGCCCGCGTGGCGCGGCTGCTGTTCCGTGCCCCGCCTTTCGCGCTTTATTTGCCGGATGATCTCAGCGCACAGCAGCACACCACCCGCGCCTTATGGATCAGCGCCGGTCAGGTGCATCCCCGCCGGGTCATTTTTTACATTCATGGCGGAGGCTTTGTGGTCGGCAGGCCTTGGACCCACAAAAAAATGCTGGCCCGACTGTCGCGTTTGAGCGGCCTCAGAGTGTGCGCCCCCCAATACCGCCGATCTCCCGAACACCATTTCCCGGATGCGTTAAACGATGTCAAAACCGCCTATCAGGCTCTGCTGGAGCGCGGCTATGACCCGCGGGATATCGTGATTGGCGGCGACAGCGCCGGTGGCAATCTGGTCTTTGCCCTGCTGGCGGATTTATGCGCCCAAGGCCACCCCCCGCGTGCTGCATTTGCGTTTTCGCCCTGGACGGATTTAACGCTGACCGGGGCGTCTTTGCGGGAAAATGCCCAGCGTGATCCGTTGCTGCCGGTTTCCCGCATTGAGGAATTGCGCGGCATGTATCTGGGGGATGCCGATCCCAGCCGCCCGGATGTCTCGCCGCTCTTGGCGCAATACCCTGATTGCCCGCCAGTGTTTTTGCAGGTCTCGGAAACGGAAATCCTGCGTGATGACACGCTGCGTCTGGCCGAGCATTTACGGGCACAAGGAGCACGTGTCGAGCATGAGGTCTGGCCAGACCTGCCCCATATCTGGCACATTTTCGATGGCTGGCTGCCCGAAGCCCGGCAGGCGCTGCGTGCGACAGCGCAGTTTATTGCCCGCCATTTTGAAGAGAGCGGCGTATCGCGCTGATTTGCGAGTATAGCGAAGCGGGAGTGGATTTCGATCCCAAAATCCACCAAACACCAGCGTAAAACCAAAGACTGATAGCCAAAAGGCACAATCATGATTGCCGTTTGGCCATAGGGAAAGCGATAGCTGCGCAAAACTGGTCAGAAGCTCGCGCAAATGTCAGCTCTTCACCATCCTTGCCGATGAAAACCGCGTTGCTGCGCCAATTGCCTGACCCGGCCCCGAATGAAAGGCCGGCAAGAATAGACTCTCAACCTATAGCCAAAAAAAGGCCGCCCGATTTCCCGAGCGACCCTGATAATTAGTTCTGTAGCGCTTCAGATCACTCGCGGTTGCCCAGCAGGTTCAGCATCATCATGAACATGTTGATGAAATCCAGATACAGGCTCAGCGCGCCCATGATGGCAGCTTTGCCCAGCCATTCGGTATCTCCGTAATGGGCGTGGGCCAGATAGTCGTTCTTGATCTTTTGCGTGTCATAGGCGGTCAGACCGGCAAAGATAAGCACCCCGACGACCGAAATCGCAAACATCACCATGGACGATTGCAGGAACAGGTTGACGATCGACGCCACGATCAGACCAATCACCCCCATGATCAAAAAGCTGCCCCAGCCCGAGATGTCTTTTTTGGTGGTGTAACCATAGAGCGACAGGCCGGCGAAAGCGATTGAGGTGATCAGGAACACCTGAGCAATCGAGAAACTGGTAAAGACCATGAAGATATAGCTGATGGAAACACCCATCACGGCCGAGAACACATAAAAGAACAGCTGGGCGCCGGCGGCAGACAGTTTGTTGATCAACGCACCAAAGGCAAAGACCATGATCAGCGGAGCGAACATCACCACATAGCGGGTGATTCCGGTGAACAGGGTCATCATCATCATTTCATTGGTGCCCACGGCCCAAGCGGCCAGAAATGTCAGCAACAGGCCAACGGACATGGTGCCATAGACCTTGTTCATATGGGCGCGCAGCCCTGCGTCGATCTCGGCGGTGCGGGTGATTGCACCGGTTTGGATCGTGTTAAAGTTAGCCATGCAAACCTCCAGATTCAGCAAAATCAGTCAGTAACCACGCAAAATGGTCACACTCTTACCCTATATCGGGAAAGACGAAGCGCTTTTCAAGGTGTTTGCGGCGCATTTTAATTTTCCGCGCCGCGGGCACCGGAAAATTAGCGCATCCAGATGACGCGGATAGGCATCGTATCGTGTTGCCAGAACGCACCCTGCAGACGAATAAGTGATGTTCTTCATCCACGGAAACATCCCACGACACGGCGCGGGCTCTATGCAGCTGAGATACCTCGTTTGGCTCTCCCCGATGCGCCGTCCGGGATCAAAGCAAGGCGTTATGACAGAGCAACCGCACCCCTCAGCCGACCCGGGAATACAGAGCGGTCAGCGATAACACCCCCCCAAGCGACAAAAGAACGGCCCCGAAAAACGCAAGACCAAGACCCGTCAGGGCATTCAGATCGTGTCCTCAACTCAACGACAGCGGGCCGCCACCGGCCATATCGTCGAACCATTTGATCTCAATCTCAAGACTGTGCTGCGTGCCTTTGCGGCGCTTGTCCTCATCTTCGACCTGCACATCCAGAATCAAGGTTTCCGGCATGTTCAGCGTGATCGACTCTTTGCCCTGTGACAGAGTCACCTGACCCGCCGAAATTTTATCCGCCATCTGGCGCAGAAAGGCGCAGACACTTTCCCTGCTCTGGCGTTCTTCGCTTTTGAACAGTTTGACTTCCCGACCCATGCGATCCTCCTTTCGCTGTCTGGGGCCGCCCGCGGGTGGCGTATAACGGCCCCCTCATATTCAAGCTGTACGTCGGGGCTGGGTTTTTCAAGAGGGGACAGGATTGAGCGATGCTCTGAAGTGCTGTATCCGGGGCTCTGACGCCTCTGTTGACCACTGCCAAGGATCACCCGATGCCCCTGCAACTGCGCCCTTTACGCCCACAAGACAGCGCCGCCGCTGCCCGGCTGTTTTTTGACGCGGTGCATCAGGGCGCGGCGGATGTGTATTCTGAACAAGAGCGCATCGCTTGGGCAGGGCACAAGCCTGATCCGCACGTCTGGCAGGGGCGTTTTGACGGGGTGAACGGCGTGGTGGCCGAGCGCGATGGCGTGATGCTGGGCTTTATGACTTTGGATGACGGCGGTTCTATTGATCTGGCCTTTGTCGCGCCGGATGTGATGGGGCAGGGGGTGGGGCGGTTGCTGTATGAGGCCATCGAGCGTCAGGCCCGGGCGTGGGGCATCCGCCGGCTGACAACGCAGGCCAGTCTGAAAGCCAAACCGTTTTTTGCCCGTATGGGCTGGCAGGTGGACCGTCCGCAGAGCGTGATGAGGCGCGGCACAGCGCTGTGCAATTTCTGGATGAGCAAGACACTCTGAGGCCACCGCCCCGCGCCGGGATTTGCGTTTTGCCGCAGAGGGCGATAGCGTCGGCCCATGTTGTTCCAAGGCTTTGACGAAATCGACATGGCGCTGCCCGGAGCGGTGATTCACGCCCGCATTGGCGGTTCGGGGGCGCCGCTGTTGCTGTTGCATGGCTATCCGCAGACCCATGCCATGTGGCACAAAATTGCCGGGCCTTTGGCGGAAACCCATCAGGTGGTGGCCGCCGATTTGCGGGGCTATGGCGACTCCGTGGCTCGAGAGGGTGATTTTTCGTTTCGGGCGATGGCCGCGGATATGGTGGCGCTGATGGGGCGGCTGGGGCATCGTCATTTTCATGTGGTGGCCCATGATCGCGGCGCCCGCACCGCGCATCGGATGGTTCTGGATCACCCGGAAGCGGTGGCTTCGGTGGTGCTGCTGGACATCCTGCCCACGCTGGATGTGTGGCGGGTGATGGATGACTGGCTGGCGCGGCGCTATTACCACTGGAGTTTTCTGGCCCAGCCCGACCCGATGCCGCGCCGTCTGATCAATGGCGATCCAATCGGGTTTCTGCATGCGGCGCTGCTGGGGTTGTCAGGTTCGGCCGAACTATTCGACCCTCGGGCCATGGCCGAATATGAGCGCACCGCCCGCAATCCGGATGTAGTGGCCGCCTGGTGCGGAGATTACCGTGCGGCGGCCGGGGTTGATTTGGACCATGATCGGGCCGATCTGGGCCAGACCCGGGCGCAGCCCTGCCTGATCCTGTGGGGCAGCAAGGGCGTGGTCGCGCATCACCTTGACCCGGTGCAGACGTGGCGGGTCTGGTTTCCCAATGCAAAGGGTCACGCGATTGAGGCCGGTCATTTTCTGGCCGAAGAACAACCGGAAGCGGTGTTGGAGGCGGTGCAACAGCATCTGGCCAAAGCCGGGTAAGTGGACTGTTTGCAACCAGCCAGTTTCTCTGAACATGCTCCGAACACAAACAAGGCAGACCGCCGGCGCAAGTTCGAGGTTGACGGCCAATAGAGGAGTCTGGCAAGGTAAAACCCATGTCCGGTTCCGGGGTCCGCCTCGGAAGCAATAGGGAATGCGGTGCGGGCCTGTTATTGAGCAACGTCTTGATCATTGGCCCAATTCCGCAACTGCCCCCGCAACTGTAAGCGGCGAGCAGGGTTGATATGCCACTGGGGGTTCCCCGGGAAGGCCAGCCCGGCGCGACGACCCGCAAGTCAGGAGACCTGCCAGACTGTGCCCCGCATAGGGGATCAACCGGCGCCGGGGTGTGCGTCAGGCCGTGTAACCCCCAGCCGGGGGGCGGTTTTGTTCACCTCATCGCCACAATTTTTTTAAAAAACCGTGCCGGGGTTGGCACGACGCAATAAGGACGAGACTTCATGAAAAAGCTGCTCTGCGCGGCCGCCGCCGCACTGGCCATTCCGACAATGGCACAGGCCCACTTTCTGCTGGAATACACCACCGACACCCTGATCGAAGCACCCGGCGATGTGCCGGTCAAGCTGATCTTCTGGCATCCGTTCGAAAACGGCCATGTGATGGATATGGACATGCCGCAGGAATTCTACATGATCCACAACGGCAAAAAGACCGACCTGAAAGACACGCTCAAGCCCGTGCGCTTTACCGGCGGTGAAAACGAAGGCGCGGCGTTCAAGGGCTCGGTTCCGGTCAAGCGGTCGGGCGATTACGTCATGGTGACGGTGCCTGCCCCTTACTATGAAGGGTCCGAGGATATCTATATCCAGCAGATCGCCAAGGCGTTTCTGAACCGCAACGAACTGCCGACCGACTGGATGAACCCTGTGGGCCTGCCAACCGAAATCGTGCCGCTGAACAAGCCTTACAACATCATCGCAGGGGGCACCTTCACCGGTCAGGTTCTGGCTGAAGGCAAGCCTGTGGCCGGTGCTGAAATCGAGATCGAATACATGGCGGCCGAGCCCGACATGAACACTTCGGCCTCGTCCAAGCCGACCGTTTCGCCAATGGCCGGCGGCGCTGTCGTGGCGATTTCGGATGCCAATGGTTACTTCACCTTTGGTGTGCCCAAAGCCGGGTATTGGGGCTTTGCCGCGCTGGGTTCTGGCCCTGCGACCGAACATGAGGGCAAGGAGCTCAGCCAGGATGCCGTGATCTGGATCCGCGCCTGGGATATGGAGTAACAACATATGCACATCGTTGACGGAGCCCTCTCCAACCCGGTGGTGATCGGCGGGGCCGTTGCTGCCGCCGGTGGTATCGCCATGGGCCTGAAATCGCTGGACCTGGACCGCATCCCCACCGCCGGGGTGCTGTCGGCCAGTTTCTTTGTCGCTTCACTGATCCATGTGCCGATCGGCCCGTCATCGGTGCATCTTATCCTCAACGGTCTGGCCGGGCTTTTGCTCGGCTGGGCCGCCTTTCCGGCCCTGTTTGTCGGGCTGTTGCTACAGGCCGTGTTTTTCGGCTTTGGCGGCTTGACGGTGCTGGGGGTCAATACGCTCAACATCGCCTTTCCCGCAGTGCTGGCGGGGCTTTTGTTCCGCTCCATGATCGGGCGTGGCACGCCTGTCGCCGGGGCCATCTGGGGTGGCATTGGCGGAGCCTTTGCGATTGCCGCTACCACGGCCATGGTCGCGATTTCGCTGGCGCTGTCGGGGGATGAATTCCTGCCCGCCGCAAAACTGGTGTTTTTCGCCCATATCCCCGTCATGGCCATCGAGGCCGTCCTGACTGGCTTTGCCGTGCTTTTGGCGCGCAAGGTCAAACCCGAATTGTTCGCCAAGGGAGCATCCGCATGAAACAGATCATCCTTATCCTCGCCCTTTGCTGTGCCCCGCTGCCTGCGCTGGCACATAAGGTTATTGCCGGGGTCTTTCCCGCCGGGAGCGCCATTGAAGGCGAGATCGGCTTTTCCAACGGCGACATGGCCGCCAATACCGAAGTCATCGTGACCGGGCCGGATGGGGCCGAACTGGGCCGGGCCACCACCGATGCCGATGGGTTCTTTGTCTATACCCCGACCGCGCCAGTGGCGCACACCTTCTTTGCCGATCTGGGCGCGGGGCATGTGGCCAAGGCCACCATGTCTGCCGAAGATGTGGCGAAAATTCTCGGCGTTGCCGCTGACACCGCCGCCACGGCTGCGGCCAAACCGGCTGCCGATGCGGCCCCTGTGGCGGGGGGCGTGACCGTGGCTTCGCTCAGCGACGAAGAACGTCAGGCCATCGCCAAGGCGGTGCGGGACGAAATCCGCCCGCTGCGCCGGGAAATCTCGGCCTATCGTGAGCATAACGATTTCCAGACCATTCTGGGCGGTATCGGCTATATCATCGGGCTGTTTGGGCTGGGCTTTTACATTGCGGCACGGCGCAAGCTGACCTCCTGATGGCGCACGCGCTGGGGGAGCAGGACAAGACGCTGGCCAAGGCCGGCGTCAAGACCGGCGGGCTGATCGCGCCGCTTGATCCGCGGATGCGTATCATCATGGCTTGTGTCTTTGGCGTGGTCACGGTGGCACTGTCCTCGATCCCGGCGTTGTCGCTGGCGCTGGCAATCACGCTGGCGCTGCTGCTGGCCTCGCGCCTGCCATGGCGCGAGACCCTCAAACGCATGGCGATGATGGATGGGTTCATCCTGTTCATGCTGGTGTTGTTGCCCTTTTCCCTGCCGGGGGATCCGATTTTTACCATCTGGGGCTTGACCGCCAGCTGGCAGGGGCTGTGGAAAGCCATCGAGATCGCCCTGACCGCCAACGCCGTGATCCTGTCGCTGATGGTGTTGGTCGGCACGATGGAGCCGGTCACTTTGGGCCACGCGCTCCACCGGCTGCGCTGCCCGGAAACACTGGTGCATCTGCTGATGTTCACGATCCGCTATATCGAGGTGCTGCGCGAAGAATACCAACGCCTGCGCGGCGCGATGAAGGTGCGCGGCTTTCGCCCGGGCTCGAACTGGCACACTTACCGCAGCTTTGGCTATCTGGTCGGCATGATGCTGGTGCGGGCGATTGAACGGTCTGAACGCATCTTGGGCGCGATGAAATGCCGGGGCTTTTCCGGCCGGATGCTGCTGTTGCAGGAATTTACCCTGTCGGGCCGCGACATTATCTTTGCCACCGGGCTGGGCTGCCTGTGCCTGTGCCTGATCATTCTGGATTTCGCATGACACTCATTTCGCTCCAAGACATTCACTTTGCCTATCCCGGCCACGCGCCGATTCTGGCCGGTGCCAGCCTTGAGCTGCACCCCGGCCAACGGCTGGCCCTGACCGGGCCGAACGGCTCGGGCAAATCCACGCTGCTGCACATCACGCTGGGGCTGAAACGGCAGACTTCGGGCATCGTCAACATCTTCGGCCAGCCCCGCAGTGCCGAGGCTGATTTTCACGAGGTGCGCCGCCGCATCGGGCTGGTGTTTCAGGACGCCGATGATCAGCTGTTCTGCCCCACCGTGGCCGAAGACATCGCCTTTGGCCCGCTCAATCTGGGCAAGACCCGCGACGAAGCGCTGGTGATCGTCGATCAGGTGCTGAATGATCTGGACTTGATGCATCTGCGCGACCGCATCACGCACAAGCTTTCAGGCGGGGAAAAGCGGCTGGTGACGCTGGCAACCGTGCTGGCGATGGACCCCGAAGCGCTGCTGCTGGACGAACCCACCAACGCGTTGGACACCAAAAACGAAGCGCGGCTGCTGGAGATCCTGAACGCTTTGCCGCAGGCGATCCTGCTGGTCAGCCACTCACCTACCTTCCGGGACGCGCTGGCCCCTGATCGGCTGGACTTGCAAGAGGGCCGGCTGGTGGCGATGTAAGCACCCGCCGGCTGCCCCATGGGAAAACTGGCGCGGTTCAGGAGTGAGCCCCTGCATTCACTTTCGGGCGTGTCGGTGGCGACGATTCCAGCCTAAAGCTGGGCAAACGGCCAATCCCGTTGCGGCAAATCCAGCGCATAAGGCACGGGGTCATAGCGTTTGGTTAGCCCCATCGCCCGCCATTGGCGAAAGGCTGGGTCGGTCAGTTGGGTTCTGACATAGGCTGCGCTCTGATCATCGACGGGCAGATCATAGCCCGCGATGCGCGCGGCAACCGGTGCATAAAACACGTCTGCCAGCGAATAGCTGCCGAACAACCATGGCCCGTCAGCACCAAAGCGGCTGCGTGCCAGCGTCCACAGCTCACCCAAACGGTCCAGATCGTTTTGCACCCCGGGCGAGACCGAAAAGCCACGATATTGGCACAGCAATTGCATGGGGCATTCAGCGCGCAATGCGCCGAAGCCGGAATGCATTTCCGCCACCAGCCAGCGGGCCAAAATTCGGACGGATGCGTCTGAGGGCCACAGGTCCGCATCGGGGTGGGCCTCGGCCAGAGTTTCGGCCATGGCCAAGCTATCGCCCACCACGTCACCTTGCGGGGTGCGCATGACCGGAACCAGCCGGGCCGGGGCAAGGGCGGCCAGATCCTGTTGCAAAGTGCCGTCATACAGCCCGACCATGTGATTACGGTGGGGGATGGCAAATTTTTCAAACATCAACCAGCCGCGTAAGGACCAGCTGGAAAAGGAGTGGTCTCCGAGATACAAATCATAAGTCATGGTGAATGGAGTAGGCGCAAACTCCGGTCTGGGCAAGACCTGTTTTGCTCGCCCTTGTTGGCGGTTCTGCCTGACTTGTCACGGTAAGTGGTTGATCGTGCAGGCTTTCCAGCTGTTGTTGTGATGCTCCAGTCGGGTGACCGAAAGGTTGTCGACACTGTGCGAGACCACCTCACAGGCGCTCAGCCCATCGGCGATTTGCACCTGTGTCATGATCACCCCGATATGCGCTACCGCGATGATATGCTGATCCGGGTAAGTAGCGTTGATCTGGCGCACAAACCCATTCACCCGCGCCGCCGCCTGATTCCAGCTTTCGCCATTGGGCGGTGCGATGTCGCCGGGGGTTTCCCAATAGGCGCGGCTCAGTTTTGGGTTTCGGCGGCTGATTTCGTCGAATTTCAGCCCGTCCCAATCGCCGAAATTGAACTCTCGCAGCTGCGGCGTGTTGGGCAGGCGGGTGCGGGTTTTCTGTATCGCATCCGCCGTGGCGCTGGCGCGGATCAGGTCCGAGGACACCAGAAGCGCGTCTTTGGGTAGATAGGCGTCAAGCCGGGCGATTTGCGCGGTATCCGACAGATCTGCGGGCACATCGCGCCAGCCGACAAAGGTTTTTTCATGGGTTGGCCCGTGTCTTATCCACCACCAGACGGTCATTTCGGCAAGTCTCCTTTCAGCAGCATCGGCAGGCCGGCGATGACATGCACCACCAGATCAGCGCGCGCGGCCAGAGCCTGATTGAGCTCGCCCTGAGCCTGCCGGAACCGGCGTGACAAAGCGTTCTGCGGCACAATCCCGGCTCCGACATCGTTGCTGACCACCACCACCGCGCCGGCACAGTTTTGCAGTGCGTCCAGCAGCGCCTGTTGCGCCGCCGGCAGGTCACTTTCGGCCAGAAGATGGTTGGTCAGCCACAGGGTTGCGCAATCCAGCAGCACCATATCTGCGGCACTGGTGCTGTTCAGGGGGGCGGTCAGGTCCAGAGGGGCTTCGATGGTGTGCCAGCCCGTGCCGCGCTGCTGTTGATGGCGGGCGATTTTGGCGGCCATTTCGCCATCATGGGCCTGAGCGGTGGCCAGATAGATTTTGTTCAGGCCGCTTTGCTGCACCAGCCCTTCGGCAAAAACCGACTTGCCCGAAGCCGCCCCGCCGATCACCAGCGTCAGTTTGGGATGGGTTGCGTTTAGCTCTGTCATGCGGGGAATCATAGCAACTGCGCCGATCAAGGTTAAGGGCAAATCTGCGCTCTTGGCATTTGCGCGGCTGCGAGGGTAAACTGCGGCCATGAAACATATTCAAAACCTCGGCCAAATCGCACGCCCTTCCGTTCTTCGCATCAGCCGAATCCTTGCCCCCATCATCGCCGCTCTGGCGCTGTTCGCCCCGGCCCATGCCGGTCAGATCACGCTGCAAGATCTGGACCATCTGCCCCCGGCGGACCTCTATATATTGGGCGAGACCCACGACAACGCCCTGCATCATCAGGCGCAGGCCCGCGTCCTGAGGGCGCTCAAACCCAAGGCGGTGGTGTTTGAGATGCTCTCGCCCGAGCAAGCCGCCCGGATCACGCCTGCGCTTTTGGCCAACCCACCGGCGCTGGCCGAAGCACTGGATTGGGCCAATAGCGGCTGGCCCGATTTCGCGCTCTATGCGCCGCTCTTTGCTGCGCTGGGCGATGCCAAAATCTATGGCGCCGCCCTGCCCAAGGGCAAAGTCCGGCAGGCCTATTCCGAAGGGGCCGCTGCGGTTTTCGGACCCGGAGCGGCGAGATATGGGCTGGATCAACCAGTGCCGCAGGCTCAGCTTGAACAGCGGAAACAGGAACAGTTCGAGGCCCATTGCCGGGCGATGCCGCTTGCAGCCATGGGCGGCATGATCGAAGCGCAGCGCATCCGCGATGCCGCTTTTGCCGATGCGTTGCTCAGGGCGCATCAGCAGGTGGGCGCGCCCGTGGTGCTGATCGCCGGGGCAGGGCATGCGCATTATGACTGGGCGGTGCCGGCAGCGTTGCAAGCGGCTGATAGCGGGCTTTCGCTGCTCTCTGTGGCGCTGCTCGAGGCCCCGGCTCAGCCGCAAAAGCGCTATGATCTCTGGCTTGAGACTGCGGCGGCAGAGCGCGAAGACCCTTGTCTGGCCTTTGCCAAATAGCGCTGCGCGGATCGGCAGTTGAAACGGGCCCAAGCTGGGCCTAATGTGGCGTAACGGTTCAAGGAAAGGGACAAGATGCTGGCGGATAAGCGTATTCTTTTGATCATCGGCGGCGGCATTGCGGCCTATAAATCGCTGGAGCTGATCCGGCTGCTGCGGGCTGAAGGCGCTGAGGTGGTGCCGGTGCTGACCAAGGCCGGGCAGCATTTTGTCACGCCGCTATCGGTGTCCGGGCTGGCGGGGCACAAAGTCTATCAGGATTTGTTCGATCTGACCGATGAGGCCGAGATGGGCCATATCCAGCTGTCGCGCATCGCCGATCTGATGGTGGTGGCCCCGGCCACGGCCGATCTGATGGCCAAGATGGCGGCGGGGCTGGCCAATGATCTGGCTTCGACCCTGCTGCTGGCCACCGATACGCCGGTGCTGCTGGCCCCGGCAATGAATGTGCAGATGTGGCAAAACCCGGCCACCCGGCGCAATGTGGCGGTGCTGGCTGGGGATGGGATCGGCTTTGTTGGCCCCAATGAGGGCGAGATGGCCTGCGGCGAATTTGGCCCCGGCCGGATGGCGGAACCGGCCGAGATCGTCACCGCTGTGCAGACCGCGCTGGGCGATGGGCCGCTGGCGGGCAAGCATATCCTGCTGACGTCGGGGCCAACGCATGAGCCGATTGACCCGGTGCGCTATATTGCCAATCGCTCCAGCGGGGCGCAGGGGGCGGCGATCGGGCGGGCTCTGTTGGCGCTGGGGGCCGAGGTGAGCTTTGTCACCGGCCCGGCGGATGTGCCGCCGCCGCAAGGGGCCAGGGTGATCCGGGTTGAGACCGCGCAACAGATGCTGAACGCGGTGCAACAGGCTCTGCCCGCCGATGCGGCGGTGTTTGCCGCGGCGGTGGCCGATTGGCGGATGCAGAATGCGGCGGACTCCAAGATCAAGAAAGACGGCAAAGGCGGGTTGCCGGTGCTGCAATTCGCTGAAAACCCCGATATTCTGGCCACGGTGTCGCAGATGACACAGGGGCGGCCCAAGCTGGTGGTGGGCTTTGCCGCAGAAACCGATGCGGTGATCCAGAACGCCATCGAAAAGCGCAAGCGCAAGGGGTGTGACTGGATTTTGGCCAATGATGTATCACCCGAAACCGGCATTATGGGCGGCAGCGAAAATGCGGTGACGCTGATCACGTCTGATGGGGTGCAGCAATGGCCGCGCATGGGCAAGGACAAGGTGGCCGAAAAACTGGCGACCGAGATCGCCCGGGTTTTGCAATAAGCTGATTTAAAAGGAATATCTGGCGCTTTGGCCTGTTTTGGTCGCGCCATATCAAAAGGGGTATGTGATGGTTGTGGTGAAAATGACGTGGCTGGCAGAGGCGGATCAGGCGTTGGGTCTGCCGGTTTATCAGACCTCCGGGGCGGCGGGGGCCGATTTGCGGGCCAATTTCGCGCCGGCAGAGCGGGACGGGATATGCCTGCAACCGGGCGAGCGGGCGCTGGTGCCCACCGGGTTGCGGCTTGAAATTCCGCTGGGTTATGAAATCCAGCTGCGGCCCCGCTCGGGTCTGGCGTTGAAACACGGCATCACGCTGCCCAACAGCCCCGGCACGATCGACAGCGATTACCGCGGCCCGCTGGGGGTGATCGTGATGAATGCCGGGCAGCAGGCGTTTGACATCAACCATGGCGACCGGATCGCCCAGATGGTGCTGGCGCCGGTGGTGCAGGCGCATTTGGAACTGGCCGAAGATTTAACGGATACCGCACGCGGCCAAGGCGGGTTTGGCTCGACCGGGCAGGGCTGATGTTTGTCCTTGGCCTGGCGGTTTTCATCTGGCTGCTGGGGGCTCTGTTCAAGGTGTCGCTCCGGGCCCGCTGGGGGGCTCTGGCGCTGCTTTATGGCGTGATATTGGGTCTGCATTTGCTGCTGCCCAACAGTGCTTGGGTGCGCGATATGATCGGGGGTTCATTGCGCAGCTGGCTGCTGACCGGTGGCGTGGTGGCCGTGGGGCTTGCCTATTGGGCGCTGTTGCGGTTGTTTAAGGCCAAAGGCAAGCAACGCGTTGAGCAGATGACAGACACCCCCAAAGAACCCACATTTTCCGAGACCGAGCTGAACCGCTATGCCCGCCACATCATGTTGCGCGAAATCGGTGGGGCGGGGCAGAAAAAGCTGAAACAGGCCCGGGTTTTGGTGGTCGGAGCCGGAGGGCTGGGCTCGCCCGTGTTGCTCTATCTGGCCGCCGCCGGGGTGGGGCGGATTGGGGTGATTGATGATGATGTGGTGGATAATTCCAACCTGCAACGTCAGATCATCCATCGCGATGCAGATATTGGCATGGCCAAGGTGTTTTCCGCTCAGGCCGCCATGTTGGCGCAGAACCCGCATATTGAGGTGCTGCCTTATCAGCGGCGGTTCGAGGAGGGGATCGCGGCCCAGCTGCTGGCCGATTATGATCTGGTGCTGGATGGCAGCGATAATTTCCAGACCCGCTATCTGGTCAATCGCAGCTGTGTGGCGCAGTCGATTCCGTTGATTGCCGGGGCGATCAGCCAGTGGGAGGGGCAGATCAGCCTTTACGATCCCGCACGTGGCACGCCGTGTTATCAGTGCATTTTCCCCGAGGCTCCGGCGCCTGGGCTTGCGCCGTCTTGTGCCGAGGCCGGAGTCGCCGGCCCTTTGCCCGGGGTGATCGGCGCGATGATGGCGCTGGAGGCGATCAAGGAAATCACCGGGGCAGGGGCGGGTTTACGCGGTGAGATGCTGATTTATGATGCGCTGTTTGCCGAGAGCCGCAAGATCAGGCTGACCCGGCGCGATGATTGCCCGGTTTGTGCGCATAAGGGGGGCGAGGCGGGGTAGCTGGTGCTTTGCCATCTGTGTCCCGCCCGGCCGTCAGGCCGGGCTGCGCCTGCCGGCCCCCCGGCAGGCGCAGCCCTTCGTTTTGTGTATCAACCTTTGTGATACAGAGAAGTTTTGCTCCCCCCCAAAAAAACAACCGCATGTCTCCTTCCCCCTCACCTGTGCCACAAAAACCTTGCGCCGGGGGGGATATTACCCATACTGGCCGCGAAAGCTCAGCCAAACCCAAGGGGATGATCATGAAGATTATTGCAACGCTCGCCGCCATGGCCACTGCGCTGATCGGCAGCGCCACAATCGCCGCTGATCTGCCCGATCTGGGCGGCAAGGAAGTGGTTGTTGTGACCGAAAACGCCTATCCTCCGCTGCAATTCGTCGATCCGTCCTCGGGGCAGGCGATTGGCTGGGAATATGACGCGATGGCGGAAATCTCCAAACGGCTGAATATCACCGTGGTCTATGAAAATGTCAGCTGGGATGCGATGATCCCGGCGGTCTCGCAGGGGCAGTTCGATCTGGGGATGACCGGCATTACCATCCGCGATGACCGCAAGGAAAAGGTGGATTTTTCAGACCCTTACATGCGCAGCGAAATGGTCATGCTGGTGCGCGGCGATGAGGATCGCTTTACCGATGCCAAAAGTTTTGCCGCCAATGACGATTTGTTGATGGCCGCTCAGCCCGGCACCACGCCGTTTTATGTCGGGGTTTACGAGGTGCTGGACGGCAACGAGGCCAATCCGCGCATCAAGCTGATGGAGACCTTCGGCGCCACCGTGCAGGCGCTGCGGGCCAATGATGTCGATCTGGTGCTGACCGATGGCACGGCGGGCAATGGCTATGTGGCGGCCTCGGATGGGGCGCTTAAGATTATCGGCGAAAAGCTGGGCTCTGAGGATTTCGGATTTATCTTCCCCAAGGGCTCGGATCTGGTGGGGCCGATCAATGCCGCGATTGCCAGCATGGAAGCCGATGGCACGCTGGATGCGCTGAACAAAAAATGGTTCCTCGATTATAAATTTGGCAGCTAACAGAGCAACCGGCCTGGGCATCCTGCGATGATCAACACGCCCCCACAGGATCGGGATTTCCCCTATTGGCTGGTGGTTGCGCTGGCGATTGCGGCCTATCTGATGTATCAGGTGGTGGCTGATGATCTCTATGCGCAGGTGCTGTCCACCCTGTCCAAAGGGATCGGGATCACGATCTTTGTCACTCTGGTGGCCTTTGCGCTGGCGTCGGTGCTGGGGCTGCTGCTGGCGGTGGCCAGCATGTCGCGGTTTTTGCTGCTGCGCCAGATGGCAAGGTTTTATATCGAGATCATCCGCGGCATCCCTATCCTTGTTCTGCTGCTTTATGTCGCCTTTGCCTTTGGCCCGGCGATGGTGGCGGCGCTGAACTGGCTGCTGGATGCGCTGGGGCTGGAGCAAATCCGCAGCCGGGATTTCCCGCTGATCTGGCGGGCGATCATTGCGCTGATGATCGGCTATTCCGCCTTCATCGCCGAGGTGTTTCGCGCCGGGCTGTTGTCGGTAGATCCCGGGCAGATCGAGGCTGCCAAGGCGCTGGGCCTCAATGGCTGGCACCGGTTTCGGTTTATCGTGTTTCCGCAGGCCTTTCGCACCATCATGCCGCCGCTGGGCAATGATTTTATCGCCATGATCAAGGACAGCTCGTTGGTATCGGTGCTGGGGGTGCTGGACATCGCGCAGCTGGGCAAAGTCACTGCGGCCGGCAATTTCCGCTATTTCGAGACCTATAACGTGGTGGCACTGCTCTATCTGATCATGACGGTGACGTTGTCGCTGCTGTTGCGCCGTCTGGAACGGAAAATGCGGCAGAAATATCCTTAAATCCGCTTTGCCCTAAAAGGGGCTGGACCTTGCCCCCGGCCGCCCCTAGCGTGGCCCGCAAATCAAGGAGACCCCGATGACCAACCCGCTTTTGTCCGACTGGCACACCCCGTTTGAACTGCCCCCCTTTGATCAGATTTCCGACGATGATTTTGCCCCGGCCTTCCAGCACGCTCTGCAACAGGCCCGCGCCAACATCGCCGCCATTGCCGACAACCCACAAACGCCCAGCTTTGCCAACACCATCGAAGCGCTCGAGCAGGCCGGTCAGCCACTGCGCCGGGTTCTGTCGGTGTTCTACAATCTGGCCAGCACCGACAGCAATCTGGCTCGCGAGCAACTCCAGCGCGAGTTTTCCCCCAAGCTGGCGGCGTATTCCTCGGAAATCAGTCTGAATCAGGCGCTGTTTGCCCGGGTTGAAACCCTCTGGCAGCAGCGCGATCAGCTGGAGTTGAGCGACGAACAACAGCGGGTTTTGCTGCTGTCGCGGCGCTCTTTCGTGCGGGCCGGGGCTCAGTTGCAGGGGGATCAGCGCGACCGGCTCAAACAGATCGTGCAGCAGCTGGCGGTTCTGGGCACCCGGTTTGGCCAGAACCTGTTGGAGGATGAGCGCAACTGGGTTCTGGAGCTGAGCCCAGAGCAACTGGACGCTCTGCCCGATTTTCTGCGCAGCGCCGCGGCGCAGGCGGGGCAGGATATGGGGCGGGACAAACCGGTGATCAGTCTGGCCCGCTCGCTGGTGACTCCGCTGTTGCAGAGCGCCCCGGATCGGGCTTTGCGTCAACAGGTCTATCAGGCCTTTACCGCCCGCGGGGCCAATGGCGGCGAAACCGACAACCGCGAGATTGCCGCGCAAATTCTGGCGCTGCGGGCCGAGCGGGCGGCGTTGCTGGGCTATGACGATTTCGCCAGCTATCGGCTGGATGTCGAAATGGCCAAGACGCCGGAAAATGTGCGCGATCTGTTGATGCAGGTCTGGCAGCCGGCCAAAACGGCGGCAGAGCGGGATCAGGCGATCCTGACCGAACTGCTGCATGAGGACGGCATCAATGGCGATCTCGAACCCTGGGATTGGCGCTATTATGCGGAAAAGCGCCGCCAGCAGCTGCATGATCTGGATGAAAGCCGGATCAAGCCCTATTTCCAGCTGGATCGGATGATCGAGGCCGCGTTTGACTGCGCCAACCGTCTGTTTGGGCTGGAGTTTGCGCCGATGGATGCCAGCCTCTACCACCCCGATGCCCGCGCTTGGGAGGTGACGCGTGGCGGTGAGCATCTGGCCGTGTTCATCGGTGATTACTTTGCCCGCCCCTCCAAACGCTCGGGCGCGTGGTGTTCGGCCCTGCGCGAGCAGAAAAAGCTGGGCGGAGAACAGCGCCCGGTGGTGCTGAACATCTGCAATTTCAACAAATCCGACCCGGCATTGCTGTCCTTTGACGATGCCCGCACCCTGTTTCACGAATTCGGCCATGCGCTGCATCAGATGCTGTCGGATGTGACCTATGGCAGCATATCCGGCACTTCGGTGGCGCGTGATTTTGTCGAATTGCCCAGCCAGCTGTTTGAGCATTGGCTGCAGGTGCCCGAAGTGCTGCAACGCTTTGCCACCCATGTCGACACCGGCCAGCCGATGCCGGCGGATATGCTCAAGCGGCTCTTGGCGGCGGGCAACTATGATATGGGGTTTCAGACGGTCGAATATCTGGCCTCGGCGCTGGTCGATCTGGAATTTCACAACGGCCCGGCACCGGTTGATCCGATGGCTCGACAGGCCGATGTTCTGGCCGGAATCGGAATGCCCGATGCCATCGCCATGCGCCACGCCACGCCGCAATTCGCGCATGTGTTTTCCGGCGATGGTTATGCCAGCGCCTATTACAGCTATATGTGGAGCGAAGTCATGGATGCCGATGCCTTCGAAGCGTTTGAACAGGCCGGCGGGCCGTTTGATCCGCAAATGGCCAAGCGTCTGGAGCAGCATATCCTGTCTGCCGGAGGCACCAAGGATCCGGCGCAGCTCTATGAAGCTTTCCGGGGTCAGATGCCCACGCCCGAGGCGTTGCTGCGGGGGCGGGGGTTGATTTAGGGTGGCCTGACTTTAAAGCAAGGGTGGGAGTGGCCCGCGATGCCTTGAGCATTCTCGGGGCATTTGGGCCGCTTGGTGTGTCAGGTTCATAAGACCCCTGCAATATGCCCTGTAATGTCAAACCTGTAATGTCAAACACGCCGGGCGAGGCAGATCAGAGGGGCGCGGCCTTGTGCAGAGCTCTTTCAAAGGGTGGGCGCTGTCGGATTATTCCCGAATCTCATCTGGGGCCACCCCCCAAAGGGCGTCTTTGCGAGCCCAGCCGCGTTGGCCATCGGCGCTCAGGCGGCACCAGAGCGGATCACAACTGCCCAGCCGCGCAATTACGCCCATTTCCAGATGCGCGTTTTCCAGAGATTTGCTGTCAGGCTGGGCAAACAGGGTTAGCATGTCGCGCTCCACAATCACCGTGCGCACCCCTGAGAGCAGCGAATAATGCATCCAGCCCCCGATGCCGTCCCGGTCCTCGACCCGGCGCCAGTGGCCATATTCGGCAACGATTTTCAGCGGCATGTGGCGGTGCTTGAATACCCAATCAATGCGATGGGTCAGGCTGGGGCCGCGGCGCACATTGCCCTCGGCGGCTTTGAGCGAGACAAAACGCGGCAGCGGCAGATTGGTCACCGGCCCGCGTTTTTGCGCCGGTTCTGCCGCCAACGGTGTTGCCGCAATGGCTGCCCACAAAGCAACAGCCGAAATCACGGTTCTGAAGATCCTGCCCTTCATCGGAAATGCCCTTTTTGCCTATTCTTTTCAGCAGGGTTCTTGTGCCTTGCCGCATGATCGGTCATCTTACACAAAACAGATGCCAAGGAAAGTCAAAGGAAAGCCAATATGCCAGCAGAACGCTTAAGTGTTGTCGTGACGCGACGCTTGCCGGAAGAGGTTGAAACCCGCCTGAAAGAATTGTTCAATGTCCAGCTGCGCGATGACGACACCCCGATGAGCCGGGATGAACTCGTTTCCGCCATGAAACACGCCGATGTTCTGGTGCCGACCCTGAGTGATACGATCGATGCGGCGATGATTTCGCAGGCCGGCGAGCAGCTGCGGCTGATTGCCAATTACGGTGCCGGGGTGGATCACATCGACGTGCAGACCGCCCGCCAGCGCGGGGTGCTGGTGTCGAATACGCCCGGCGTGCTGGCCGAGGACACCGCCGATATGGCTCTGGCGCTGATTCTGGCGGTGACGCGGCGCATTCCCGAAGGGCTGGCTCTGATGCAGTCCGGCAAATGGCAAGGCTGGTCTCCGACGGCGCTGATGGGCGGGCGCATCCGGGGGCGGCGTCTGGGCATTCTGGGCATGGGGCGCATCGGTCAGGCGGTGGCGCAGCGGGCCCGGGCGTTTGGGATGCAGGTGCATTACCACAACCGCAAGCGCCTGCACGCCGATACCGAAGCCGCGCTGGAGGCCACCTATTGGGAAAGTCTGGATCAGATGGTGGCGCGGATGGATGTGATCTCGATCAACTGCCCGCATACGCCGTCGACCTTTCACCTGATGAATGCCCGGCGCCTGAAGCTGATGAAGAAAAGTGCCGTGATCGTGAATACCTCGCGCGGCGAAGTGATCGACGAAAATGCTCTGACCCGGATGCTGCGCAATGGCGAGATCGCCGGGGCCGGGCTGGATGTGTTTGAGCGTGGCACCGAGGTCAACCCACGGCTGCGCACGCTGGATAATGTGGTGCTGCTGCCGCATATGGGCTCGGCCACGGTGGAGGGGCGCATCGAGATGGGCGAAAAGGTGATCATCAACATCAAGACCTTCGCCGATGGCCACCGCCCACCGGATCAGGTGGTGCCGGCGATGCTGTAGCCGGGGCTGTGGGGCCGTTCTGTTGCATCGGCCCCGGGCGCATGGCGGATTGAAAACAGCCCCGCGATGCCAAAGCGGGGTTGATATTCCCGGATCAAAGGCGTATCTGCAAACGATCCTGGCCCGTTTGCGGGCAGATACGGGGCACATTACGGGACAAATACGGACGCTTAAACCATGGCACGCACAAACCCTATCCAGTTTATCCAGCAGGTCCGCTTGGAGGTTTCCAAGGTCGTCTGGCCAAACCGCCGCGAGGTGATGCTGACCACGACCATGGTCTTTATTCTGGCCGCCCTGACGGCGACCTTTTTCACGCTGGTTGATTTGATGATCCGCTTTGGTTTGAAGTCGGTTCTGCAAATCTTCAGCTGAAGGAATTTCGCCATAAGCACTTGAAACAAACCGCTTTCGGTTGTAGTGCAAACGGCGTCACAAAGGGCTGGCGTGCAGCGATTCGGCTTGCACGCTGCTTTTTTTGTTTTACGGGCGGTTTGATAACTGTTTGTGGTATATGAATTTTTCGCGCTTTGGCGTGGTTGGTGGGTGGCCTGAGAAACGGCCTGACAGAGGACAATGACGAGATGGCAAAGCGGTGGTATTCGGTAAGCGTTCTTTCGAATTATGAGAAAAAGATTGCCGAACAGGTGAAAAGTGCCGCCGAAGAGGCCGGCCTGCAGGATCAGATCGAAGAGGTTCTGGTGCCCACCGAAGAGGTGATCGAAGTGCGCCGCGGCAAAAAAGTGCCGACCGAGCGCCGCTTTATGCCCGGCTATATTCTGGTGCGCATGGAGATGTCGGATAAGGGCTATCACCTGATCAACTCGATCAACCGCGTCACCGGCTTTCTGGGCCCGCAAGGCCGCCCGATGCCGATGCGCGATGCTGAGGTCAACGCGCTGCTGAACCGGGTCGAGGAAACCGCCGAATCGCCACGCACGCTGGTGTTTTTCGAGATCGGCGAAAAGGTCTCGGTCACCGATGGGCCGTTTGAGGGCTTTGATGGTATGGTCGAGGAGGTCGACGAAGACAACCAGCGCCTGAAGGTGACGGTTTCGATTTTTGGCCGGGCAACCCCGGTCGAGCTGGAATTTACCCAGGTCAGCAAAGAGGCCTGAAACTGAATGTGGTGGTTCCCTTTTGGGGCCATCGACACTGTGGGAGGGGCGGTGAGCGCGCTCATCAATCCGAACCACACAACCCGAACCCCTGCATGACGCGTCATCAGGGATGTTGAAAAAAACAGGAGAAGCCAAATGGCTAAAAAACTGGCCGGCACGATGAAGCTGCAAGTGCCTGCAGGTCAAGCAAACCCGTCCCCCCCCGTGGGTCCGGCGCTTGGTCAGCGCGGCATCAATATCATGGAATTCTGTAAGGCGTTCAACGCCAAGACTCAGGATCTTGAGCCCGGTGCCCCTTGCCCCACCGTGATCACCTATTATCAGGACAAATCCTTTTCCATGGACATCAAGACGCCCCCTGCGTCTTATTTCCTGCGCAAAGCTGCCAAGCTGAAATCTGGTGCCACCAATCCGGGCCGCGATATTGCGGGCACCGTGACAATGGCGCAAGTCAAGGAAATCGCCGAAGCCAAGATGAAAGACCTGAATGCGGTCGACATTGATGCTGCGGTCAAGATCATCATGGGCTCGGCACGCTCTATGGGCATTGAGGTGAAATAATCATGGCAAAGCTTGGAAAAAGAACGACTGCGGCCCGCAAGGCATTTGCCGGCAAGGAAAATCTGACGGTTGAAGAAGCTGTTGCGCTGGTCAAGGCCAATGCCAAAGCGAAATTTGACGAAACCGTTGATATTGCCCTGAATCTGGGTGTCGACCCCCGCCACGCCGATCAGATGGTGCGTGGGGTTGTCACGTTGCCAAATGGCACCGGCAAGACGGTTCGCGTGGCGGTATTTGCCCGTGACGCCAAGGCCGAAGAGGCCACCAAGGCCGGGGCCGACATCGTCGGTGCCGAAGATCTGATGGAAACCGTGCAGGGCGGCAAGATCGAGTTTGATCGCTGCATTGCCACCCCAGACATGATGCCGGTTGTTGGCCGTCTGGGTAAGGTTCTGGGTCCACGCAACCTGATGCCAAACCCCAAGGTTGGCACGGTGACCATGGATGTGGCCGCTGCGGTTGAGGCTGCCAAAGGTGGTCAGGTGCAATTCAAGGTGGAAAAAGAGGGCGTGATTCACGCCGGTGTTGGCAAGGTGTCGTTTGACGAAGCCAAGCTGGTGGAAAACATCCGTGCTTTCATCGATGTGGTTGCCAAGGCCAAACCATCCGGGCTGAAAGGCACTTACATGAAGCAGATCGTGCTGAGCTCCACCATGGGCCCGGGCGTGACGATTGATGTCGCCAACGGCACCGGTAACTAAGCCTGTGGCGGGGCGATCCCCGCCAGATGAGATTTGGCAGGCGGAGTTTTTCGCCTGTCCGATAGCAGGGCCGCAAGGCTCTGTTCTGTCCGAGACGGAGGGTTGGGCCAAGGCCCGTTAATTCCTTCCTGAGATGGGAAACGAGACATAATTTTATGCGAGGAGATTTCCTCGGGTGATTTTGGCCTCGGGACCCGGAAAATTGGACCCGAAACGTCCTGCATCCTTGCAGGGCACAAACTGAGCCGGAGGGGGAAACCTCTCCATAATTGGAGTAAAACTGTGGATAGAGCACAAAAAGAAGCCGTAGTCGCTGAACTCGGCGAAATCTTTGACAGCTCTGGCGTTGTTGTGGTTGCACATTACGCCGGTCTTACAGTTGCGGATATGCAGGAACTGCGGGCGCAAATGCGCGAAGCAGGCGGTTCTGTGCGTGTTGCCAAAAACAAGCTCGCCAAAATTGCCCTTGACGGAAAGCCTTGCGAAAGCATTGGTCAATACCTGACGGGCATGACTGTTCTGACCTATTCCGAAGACCCCGTGGCGGCTGCCAAGGTGTCTGAGGGCTTTGCCAAGGAAAACGATAAATTCGTGATCCTGGGTGGGGCAATGGGTGAGAACGCTCTGGACCCTGCCGGTGTGAAAGCCGTTGCATCCATGCCTTCCCGCGAAGAGCTTATTGCCTCGATCGCTGGTTGCATTGGTGCGCCTGCTTCCAACATCGCTGGTGCCGTTGGCGCGCCTGCAAGCAACATCGCTGGTATCTTGTCTACGATCGAAGACAAGGCTGCATAAAGCAACTGAAATGACCGGCCTGTGGATACCCCATAGCGTTGGAACACAAATTTAAAACGAAAGAGACAGTAAAATGGCTGATCTGAAAAAACTGGCTGAAGAGATTGTGGCGCTGACCCTTCTTGAAGCACAAGAACTGAAAACAATCCTGAAAGACGAGTATGGCATCGAGCCTGCTGCCGGTGGCGCTGTTGTCATGGCTGGCGGTGGTGATGCCGGTGGCGATGCTGCTGCTGCGCAAACCGAATTCGACGTGATCCTGGTTTCGGCTGGTGCGTCGAAAATCGGCGTGATCAAAGAAGTCCGCGCCATCACTGGCCTGGGCCTGAAAGAGGCCAAAGAGCTGGTCGACGCAGGTGGCAAAGCCGTCAAAGAAGGTGTCGATCAGGCCGAAGCCGACGACATCAAAGCCAAGCTGGAAGCAGCTGGCGCCGAAGTCGAAATCAAATAATCCAGCCGGGGCGTTTTGCCCTGTCTGTATGTTGAAAAAAATCTGGCTGAATCCGATCAATTTCGGGTTCAGCCGAGCCTGTCTTGGAAAGGGTTTTTACCCGAAACCTTTTCCAAGACCTGGTTCACGGTACGAGAGCAGGGCCGATGGGAGGCCCGTGCGAGAATAGACCATGACCCGGTTCGCGAATGTGGTGTGTGCCTGTGCCCAGACAGCCATACACCAGCGAACAAATTGAAAGGCGACAACAGCGATGGCGCACTCTTATCTTGGCCAAAAACGGCTGCGTAAATACTATGGCAAAATCCGCGAAGTTCTTGAGATGCCGAACCTGATTCAGGTTCAGAAGTCTTCTTATGAGCTGTTCCTGAAATCCGGCGACCAGTCCGAGCCAATGGATGGCGAAGGCATCAACGGTGTGTTCCAGTCGGTTTTCCCGATCAAGGATTTCAACGAAACTGCCATTCTGGAGTTCGTCAAATACGATCTGGAAAAGCCCAAATACGATGTTGAGGAATGTCAGCAGCGCGACATGACCTATTCGGCGCCGCTGAAGGTGACTCTGCGTCTGATCGTGTTCGATATCGATGAAGATACCGGCGCCAAATCGGTCAAGGACATCAAGGAACAGGACGTGTTCATGGGCGATATGCCCCTGATGACCCCCAACGGCACTTTCGTGGTTAACGGCACCGAGCGGGTGATCGTTTCGCAAATGCACCGCTCGCCGGGTGTGTTCTTTGACCATGACAAAGGCAAAACCCATTCCTCGGGCAAGCTGCTGTTCACCTGTCGCATCATCCCATATCGCGGCTCGTGGCTGGATTTCGAATTTGACGCCAAGGATATCGTCTTTGCCCGCATCGACCGCCGGCGCAAACTGCCTGTGACCACCCTGCTTTATGCGCTGGGGCTGGATCAGGAACAGATCATGGATGCCTATTACGATACCGTGACCTACAAGCTGAAAAAGAACAAGGGCTGGGCCACCAAGTTCTTCCCCGACCGGGTGCGCGGCACCCGTCCGACGCATGATTTGATCGACGCCGAGACCGGTGAAGTGATCGCCGAAGCCGGCAAAAAAGTCACCCCGCGGGCGGTGAAAAAGCTGATTGACGAAGGCAAGGTGACAGAGCTGTTGCTGCCCATTGACCAGATCATCGGCAAATATGTCGCCAAGGACATCATCAACGAAGAAACCGGCGCGATCTATGTCGAGGCCGGTGATGAGCTGACGCAAGAGCTGGACAAAGAAGGCAATGTGATCGGCGGCACTTTGATCGAGCTGCTGGATGCTGGCGTGACCGAAATTCCGGTGCTGGACATCGACAATGTCAATGTCGGCCCCTACATGCGCAACACCATGGCGGTGGACAAAAACATGAGCCGCGACACCGCGCTGATGGATATTTACCGTGTCATGCGCCCGGGCGAGCCCCCCACCGTTGAATCCGCCTCGGCGCTGTTTGATACCCTGTTCTTTGACAGCGAGCGTTACGATCTGTCCGCTGTGGGCCGGGTGAAAATGAACATGCGTCTGAATCTGGACGCCGAAGACACCCAGCGCACCCTGCGCCGCGAAGATATCGTGGCCTGCATCAAGGCGCTGGTCGAGTTGCGCGATGGCAAGGGCGCGGTGGATGATATCGACCACCTTGGCAACCGCCGGGTGCGCTCGGTCGGTGAGCTGATGGAAAACCAGTATCGCGTCGGCCTGCTGCGCATGGAACGCGCCATCAAAGAGCGCATGTCCGGTGTGGAAATCGACACGGTGATGCCGCAGGATCTGATCAACGCCAAGCCTGCTGCGGCGGCGGTGCGTGAATTCTTTGGCTCTTCGCAGCTCAGCCAGTTCATGGACCAGACCAACCCGCTTTCCGAGGTTACTCATAAACGCCGCCTCTCGGCGCTTGGCCCGGGCGGTCTGACCCGCGAGCGCGCCGGCTTTGAGGTGCGCGATGTGCATCCCACCCATTACGGCCGCATGTGCCCGATCGAAACGCCGGAAGGGCCGAATATCGGTCTGATCAACTCGCTGGCCACTTTTGCCCGGGTCAACAAATACGGCTTTATCGAAACCCCCTATCGCAAGGTTGTCGAGGGTCAGGTGACGGATGAAGTGCATTACATGTCCGCCACCGAAGAGATGCGCCATACCGTGGCGCAGGCCAACGCGCATCTGGACGGGGAAGGGCGTTTTGAAAATGATCTGGTGTCCTCGCGTAAATCCGGGGAATATCAGCTCAGCCCGCGGGATAACATCGACCTGATCGACGTCAGCCCAAAACAGCTGGTATCGGTTGCGGCCTCGCTGATTCCGTTTTTGGAAAATGACGATGCGAACCGGGCGCTGATGGGCTCGAACATGATGCGTCAGGCGGTGCCGCTGTTGCAGGCCGAAGCGCCGCTGGTGGGCACCGGCATCGAAGGGGTCGTGGCCCGGGATTCCGGCGCGGCCATCATGGCGCGTCGCGGCGGGGTGATCGACCAGGTCGACGCCAACCGCATCGTGGTCCGCGCCACCGAAGATCTGGAAATCGGCGACCCCGGCGTAGATATTTACCGCCTGCGCAAATTCCAGCGCTCGAACCAGAACACCTGCATCAACCAGCGTCCGCTGATCAAGGTTGGCGACAAGGTGGGCAAGGGCGAAGTGATCGCCGATGGCCCCTCGACCGATCTGGGCGAGCTGGCCTTGGGCAAGAACATCATCGTCGCCTTCATGCCGTGGAATGGCTACAACTACGAGGATTCGATCCTGATTTCCGAGCGCATCGTGCGCGATGACGTGTTCACCTCGGTGCATATCGAAGAGTTCGAAGTCGCCGCCCGCGACACCAAGCTGGGCCCAGAGGAAATCACCCGCGACATCCCCAATGTCGGCGAAGAAGCGCTGCGCAATCTGGATGAGGCCGGGATCGTTTACATCGGCGCCGAAGTGCAGCCCGGTGATATTCTGGTCGGCAAAATCACGCCAAAGGGCGAAAGCCCGATGACGCCCGAAGAAAAACTGCTGCGGGCGATCTTTGGCGAGAAAGCCTCGGATGTGCGCGACACCTCGCTGCGGGTCAAACCCGGCGATTTCGGCACCGTGGTCGAGGTGCGGGTGTTCAACCGTCACGGCATCGAAAAGGACGAACGCGCCTTGCAGATCGAACGTGAAGAGGTCGAAAGCCTGGCCCGTGACCGCGATGACGAGCTGCATATTCTCGATCGCAACACCTATGCCCGTCTGAAAAACATGATTCTGGGCAAGGTGGCCGTCAAAGGGCCAAGGGGTGTGAAAGCAAAATCGGAAATCACCGAAGAATTGCTGGAAATGCTCTCCAAAGGTCAATGGTGGCAACTGGCGCTGGCCGATGAAAAGGACGCTGCCGAGGTCGAAGCCCTGCACGCGCAATATGAGGCGCAGAAACGGGCGCTGGATGCACGTTTTGAAGACAAGGTCGAAAAAGTGCGCCGCGGCGATGATCTGCCTCCGGGCGTGATGAAAATGGTCAAGGTGTTCATCGCGGTCAAGCGCAAGCTGCAACCGGGTGACAAAATGGCCGGGCGTCACGGGAACAAGGGTGTGATCTCGAAGGTTGTGCCGATGGAGGATATGCCGTTTCTGGCCGATGGGACTCCGGTTGATTTCTGTCTGAACCCGCTGGGTGTGCCGTCGCGCATGAATGTCGGGCAGATTCTGGAAACCCATATGGGCTGGGCCGCACGCGGTCTGGGTCAGGACATTGACGAAGCCTTGCAGGGCTATCGCCGCTCGGGCGATCTGACCCCGGTGCGCGAAGCCATGCGCGTCGCCTATGGCGATAACGCCTATGAAGAGGGCATCAAGGATATGGATGATGACGCCCTGCTGACCGCTGCGGGCAATGTCACCCGTGGGGTGCCGATTGCCACGCCGGTGTTTGACGGCGCCAAAGAGGATGACGTCAATGACGCGCTGAAACGCGCGGGTTTTGAGACCTCGGGGCAGTCGATCCTCTATGATGGCCGCACCGGCGAGCAATTCGCCCGTCCGGTCACCGTGGGTGTCAAATATCTGCTGAAACTGCACCATCTGGTCGATGACAAGATCCACGCACGCTCAACCGGGCCTTACAGCCTTGTCACGCAGCAACCTCTGGGCGGCAAGGCCCAGTTCGGTGGCCAGCGTTTCGGGGAAATGGAGGTCTGGGCGCTGGAAGCTTACGGCGCGGCCTATACCTTGCAGGAAATGCTGACGGTCAAATCCGATGACGTGGCTGGCCGGACCAAGGTCTATGAAAGCATCGTCAAGGGCGATGACAATTTCGAGGCCGGTGTCCCTGAGAGCTTTAACGTGCTGGTCAAAGAGGTCCGCGGTTTGGGCCTGAACATGGAACTCCTGGATGCGGAAGGGGAAGAGTAGGGGCCGCAACGCCCCATCACCCACCCATCCGCAACCAAATTTTTGAGGTATCAAAATGAACCAGGAACTGATTAACAACCCATTTAACCCGCTGACCCCGCCCAAGGTGTTTGACGAGATCAAGGTCTCGCTGGCTTCGCCCGAGCGTATTCTCAGCTGGTCTTTCGGCGAAATCAAGAAACCCGAAACCATCAACTACCGCACCTTCAAACCCGAACGTGACGGTCTGTTCTGTGCGCGTATCTTTGGCCCGATCAAGGATTACGAATGCCTGTGCGGCAAATATAAGCGCATGAAATATCGCGGCGTTGTCTGCGAAAAATGCGGGGTCGAGGTGACCCTCCAGAAAGTGCGCCGCGAGCGTATGGGCCATATCGAACTGGCCGCGCCGGTGGCGCATATCTGGTTTCTGAAATCGCTGCCCAGCCGCATCGGTCTGATGCTGGACATGACCCTGCGCGATCTTGAGCGCATTCTTTATTTCGAAAACTATGTGGTGATCGAGCCGGGTCTGACCGATCTGCAATATGGTCAGCTGATGTCGGAAGAAGAGCATATGGATGCTCAGGACGCTTACGGCATGGATGCGTTCACCGCCGGGATCGGGGCCGAGGCCATCCGCGAGATGCTCAGCCAGATTGATCTGGAGGCCGAGGCCGAAGCGCTGCGGGCCGATCTGGCCGTGGCCACCGGTGAATTGAAGCCGAAAAAGATCATCAAACGTCTGAAAATCGTCGAGGCTTTCCTGGAATCCGGCAACCGCCCGGAATGGATGGTGATGACGGTGGTGCCGGTGATCCCGCCCGAGCTGCGCCCGCTGGTGCCGCTGGATGGGGGGCGCTTTGCCACCTCTGACCTGAACGATCTCTATCGCCGGGTGATCAACCGCAACAACCGTTTGAAACGGCTGATCGAGCTGCGCGCGCCGGACATCATCGTGCGCAACGAAAAGCGGATGTTGCAGGAATCCGTGGATGCTCTGTTTGACAATGGCCGCCGCGGCCGGGTGATCACCGGGGCCAATAAACGCCCGCTGAAATCGCTTTCCGATATGCTCAAGGGCAAACAGGGCCGGTTCCGTCAGAACCTGCTGGGGAAACGGGTGGATTTCTCGGGCCGTTCGGTGATTGTGACCGGGCCCGAGCTGAAGCTGCATCAATGTGGTCTGCCCAAAAAGATGGCGCTGGAGCTGTTCAAGCCGTTCATCTATTCGCGGCTTGAGGCCAAGGGGCTGTCTTCGACCGTCAAACAGGCCAAAAAGCTGGTGGAAAAAGAACGCCCCGAAGTCTGGGACATTCTGGATGAGGTGATCCGCGAACATCCGGTGATGCTCAACCGTGCGCCGACCCTGCACCGTCTGGGCATTCAGGCGTTCGAGCCGGTGCTGATCGAAGGCAAAGCCATTCAGCTGCACCCGCTTGTCTGTTCCGCCTTTAACGCCGATTTCGACGGCGACCAGATGGCGGTGCATGTGCCGCTGAGCCTTGAAGCACAGCTTGAGGCCCGCGTCCTGATGATGTCGACCAATAACGTGCTGTCGCCATCCAACGGGGCGCCGATCATCGTGCCGTCTCAGGACATGATTTTGGGGCTGTATTACGTCACCATGATGCGCGAGGGCATGAAGGGCGAGGGCATGATCTTTGCCAATGCTGACGAAGTCCAACACGCGCTGGATGCTGGCGAAGTGCATCTGCACGCCAAAGTCACCGCCCGTATCAAGCAGATCGACGAGGACGGCAACGAGGTGATGAGGCGCTTTGAAACCACGCCGGGGCGCATTCGTCTGGGGGCTCTGTTGCCGCTGAACGCCAAGGCTCCGTTTGATCTGGTCAACCGTTTGTTGCGCAAAAGCGAAGTGCAGCAGGTGATTGACACGGTTTACCGCTATTGCGGCCAGAAAGAGAGTGTCATTTTCTGTGACCGGATCATGACCATGGGCTTCCGCGAGGCGTTCAAGGCCGGGATTTCCTTTGGCAAGGACGACATGCTGATCCCGGATACCAAATGGACCATCGTTGATGATGTGCGCAATCAGGTCAAAGGGTTCGAGCAGCAATATATGGACGGCCTGATCACACAGGGCGAGAAATATAACAAGGTGGTTGATGCCTGGTCGAAATGCTCTGACGAGGTGGCCGATGCGATGATGGGCGAAATGTCGGCCATGCGGGTCGACGATGCCGGGGCCGAGCTGGAACCAAACAGCGTTTACATGATGGCCCATTCCGGGGCGCGTGGTTCGCCCGCACAGATGAAACAGCTGGGCGGGATGCGCGGTCTGATGGCCAAACCTTCGGGCGAGATTATCGAAACGCCGATTATCTCGAACTTTAAGGAAGGTCTGACCGTGCTTGAGTATTTCAACTCGACCCACGGGGCGCGTAAAGGTCTGGCGGATACGGCGCTGAAAACCGCGAACTCGGGGTATCTGACCCGCCGTCTGGTCGATGTGGCGCAAGATTGCATCGTGCGCAAAGAAGATTGCGGCACCGACCGTTCCATCACCGCTGCGGCGGCTGTGAATGATGGTGAGGTGGTTGCTTCTCTGGCCGAACGTGTGCTGGGCCGCGTGGCGGGCGAAGACATCACCCATCCGGCCACCGGCGAAGTGTTGGTCAAGCGCAACCAGCTGATTGACGAACACATGGCCGATGCGATCGACAAGGCTGATCTGGTCACCGTGCGGGTGCGCAGCCCGCTGACCTGTGAGGCCGAAGATGGGGTTTGCGCCGCCTGTTACGGCCGCGATCTGGCCCGCGGCACGCAGGTCAATCTGGGCGAAGCGGTGGGCATCATCGCCGCGCAGTCCATCGGCGAGCCCGGCACCCAGCTGACCATGCGAACCTTCCACATCGGCGGGATTGCGCAAGGGGGGCAACAGTCGTTCCTTGAGGCCTCTCAGGCCGGCACCGTGGCGTTCAAAAACGCCAATCTGCTGAAAAACGCCTCGGGTCAGATGATCGTCATGGGCCGCTCGATGCAGCTGGTGATCGTGGACGAAAACGGGCAGGAGCGTGCGCATCACAAGCTGTCTTATGGCTCGGTCGTGCATGTCAAAGAGGGCCAGAAGGTCGAGCGTGGTGACAAGATGTTCGAGTGGGATCCCTATACCCTGCCGATCATCGCCGAAAAATCCGGCACCGTGCGCTATGTCGATCTGGTGGCCGGGATCGCGATCCGCGAGGAAACCGATGACGCGACGGGGATGACTCAGAAAATCGTGGTTGACTGGCGCACCGCGCCCAAAGGCAACGATCTGAAGCCCGAGCTGATGATCCTGGATAAAAACGGCGATGTTGTGCTGAACGCTGGTGGTCACCCGATGACCTATGCCATGTCGGTGGATGCGATTTTGTCGGTCGAAGATGGCGACGAAATCAAAGCCGGTGACGTGATCGCCCGTATTCCGCGCGAAGGTGCCAAGACCAAGGACATCACCGGTGGTCTGCCCCGGGTTGCCGAATTGTTCGAGGCGCGCCGGCCCAAGGACCACGCGATCATTGCTGAAATTGACGGCTATGTGCGCTATGGCCGCGACTACAAGAACAAACGTCGGATTTCGATCGAGCCCGTCGATGATGCGCTGGAGACCGTGGAATATATGGTGCCCAAGGGCAAGCATATCCCAGTGGCCGAGGGTGATTTTATCCAAAAGGGTGAATACATCATGGACGGCAACCCGGCTCCGCATGATATTCTTGCGGTGATGGGGGTTGAGGCTCTGGCCAACTACATGGTCGACGAGGTTCAGGACGTTTACCGTCTGCAAGGGGTGAAGATCAACGATAAGCATATCGAAGTGATCGTGCGCCAGATGTTGCAGAAATGGGAGATTTCCGACAGCGGCGAGACCACCTTGCTGAAAGGCGAGCATGTGGACAAGGCAGAGTTCGACCAAGCCAACGCCAAAGCCCGTGACAAGGGCGTGCGCGAAGCCAAGGGCGAGCCGATCCTGCTGGGGATCACCAAGGCATCGCTGCAAACCCGCAGCTTTGTATCGGCGGCGTCGTTCCAGGAAACCACTCGGGTGCTGACCGAAGCTTCGGTTCAGGGCAAGCGCGATAAGCTGGTTGGTCTGAAGGAAAACGTCATCGTTGGCCGTCTGATCCCGGCGGGCACCGGGGGCTCGACCATGAAGACCCGCAGAATTGCGCAGGAGCGCGACAATGTGGTGATCGAAGAGCGCCGCAAAGAGGCCGAAGAGGCCGTGCGCCTGGCGGCCCCGGCTGCGGATGATGTCGTGGGCGGTGACGTGTTTGGCGACAGTGCCATGGGCGACACACCCGAGAGCCGCGAGTAACAGCGCGCAAATCATAAACAACAAAGCCCCCGCACCATCTGGTGCGGGGGCTTTTCGTTGCGGGCAGGGGGCTTACATTGGCCCGAACCATGCCCGGCGGCCCCATGCCAAAGGATGTGCTTTTACCCCCGCCCGAGCGGCCCAAAGTGCTGTCCCCCTGCACAACCGTCCAGCGGCAGGATCACATCACCCGGTCAAAAATCTCGGTATGGCCGGGTATTCAGAAAAGCCGGTTGTCAGAATGATATTTCGGCAATGATCTTTGCCGGAGCAACCCCGGATTTGAGCACCCGAACCCCGGCGCGTTGTGCAAACGCTTTTTCAACTTCTGCGCGATGCTCCTGTGAAACCCGATCGCCCGAGCAAGCCCCTTTCAGCACCCAACGCTCATAGGCGAAAGGCCCCGCAACTACGCCAGCGATGACCCTCGGAGCAACATCATTCTTCTTAACCTTTCCCGATGCAATCAACGTCTTGATCGCTTCGGCCGTAATCTCGGCGCTTTCTTGAAACGCCATGTTGGCTATCTTTCGCTCTTCATCACTCGGAGCACCATCGTTCAGGCAGTGGCGCGCAACAAAGAGCCAGTCATGTATCATATAAGCTGGCGCATAACCCCAGGGCGAGAAACCATTGAAAAGCTGTCCGGCCTTCGGAATTGACCCGCCATCAGTATACATCATTTCCGGTCGTATGCGCGTCACTGCCGCGCCGGGCTTGTTACGGTGAAAAGTGAGCGGATTTGTGCGGCTCGGGACAAACACGAAACGCCCATCTCCCAAGCGATTGCCTTCCCTCACCCACATCACCAAAAGCGACCCCTCAAATCGCCCCACGGGCGCTTTGTCGAAATCGACAGTGCCACAGGCCGCCAGCACTGTGATGAGCAATAGTAGGATATGACGAAACCGCAACATGACATCAGCCTTTCAAACCATCGGAGTGACCAAGGCATTGTAGCACATTTTGCGCCTTTTTGCGGTCTGAAATGTGCTGCGTAGAATGCGCAGAGCTGATGGGATAAGTTTCGCGCTCACAGCTCATGAAGCATCAGCTTAGAATCAAAGACTTATAGCCCAATAGCATGATTGTAATTCTGTGATTTCGCCACCCAACTGCGAACCAAAGCCATGTCAGTGCTGCGGCACAGATTTGGCGGAGCAGAATCCAATCCGTCGAGTCCCGAGAATCATCGTCCAGGGCATCAGCATGACAACGCGGAACAGGCACGGCCTTTTCTTGAGTACAGGTGAAACACTTCGTAGCATTCTTCAGAAGCCAAAGTGGTGAGCCGGCCGGGATCCGAACCCGGGACCTACTGATTAAAAGTCAGTTGCTCTACCAACTGAGCTACCGGCCCACACAAGGCGCTTAATTAGGTAGGTGAAGCGCCGGGGTCAACCCCGAAATGTAACCTTTTTTAATCCCTTACTGGAATTTCTTAAAAACCCTCGCTATATGGCCCCTATGGGCGCTCAATATGCAAATATCAGCCTGCCGTTCATGAAAATGCACGGGCTGGGCAATGATTTCGTGGTGATTGATTCTCGCGGAAAGGGCGATGTCGTGTCTGTTGATTTGGCCCGGGCGCTTGGGAATCGGCATATGGGCGTTGGATTCGACCAGTTGGCGGTGATTTCTGCCGGCTCACATGACGGGCATTTGCAATTCTTTAACAGCGATGGCTCCCGCTCCAGCACCTGCGGCAACGCCACCCGCTGCATCGCCCGCTATCTGATGCAGCAAACCGGTGCCCGCGAATTGCATCTGAGCAGCGATCATGGCGATCTGTTCGCTCGCGATGCTGGCGGCGGGCTGACCTCGGTCAATATGGGGCAGCCGCAGCTGGATTGGAAGGATGTGCCGCTGGCCCGGCAGATCGAGACCGTGATGCTGCCGATTGAGGGTGCCCCCACCGCCACCGGCATGGGCAACCCGCATTGCACCTTTTTCGTCGAAGATGTCGCCGCCATTGATCTGGCCGAATTCGGCGCGGCGCATGAACATCACCCGCTTTACCCGCAGCGCACCAATGTGCAGATCGCCCAGATCACCGGCCCCGATCAAATCCGTATGCGAGTCTGGGAACGTGGGGTGGGGATTACGCTGGCCTCGGGCTCGTCCTCATGCGCAACTGCGGTGGCAGCGGCGCGGCGGGGGCTGACGGGGCGCAAGGTGCAGATCGACCTGGATGGCGGTCGCTTGCAGATCGACTGGCGCGCGGATGGGGTGCTTGGCTGCCGTCTGAACGCCTATGAATCCGAAGCCATGAAGGATCTGGCCGGGCAGGCGGGCCTGAAAAATGCGGTCGTGGTCAACACCTGCGCGGTCACGGCCGAAGCGGTGCGCAAATCGCGTCAGGAAATCCGCCGCCTGCGTCGCGAGAACCCGGATGCCAAAGTGATCGTCACCGGCTGTGCGGCTCAGGTCGAGCCCGAGACCTTTGCCAAAATGGATGAGGTCGATCTGGTGGTGGGCAATTCCGAGAAAATGCAGCCCGGCACCTGGGCGCAGTTCGGCCCCGATTTTATCGGCCAAAGCGAGCGGGTGCAGGTCAATGACATCATGTCGGTCACCGAAACCGCCGGCCATCTGATCGACGGGTTCGGCAGCCGCTCGCGGGCCTATGTGCAGGTGCAAAATGGCTGCGATCACCGCTGCACCTTTTGCATTATTCCTTATGGCCGGGGCAATTCGCGCTCGGTTCCTGCCGGAGTGGTGGTGGATCAGATCAAGCGGCTGGTGGATAAGGGCTATCACGAAGTGGTGCTGACCGGGGTGGACCTGACCAGCTGGGGCGCGGATTTGCCTGCGGCCCCGCGCTTTGGTGATCTGGTGATGCGGATTTTGCGGCTGGTGCCGGATCTGCCGCGTCTGCGGATTTCTTCGATCGACAGCATCGAGGCCGATGACAACCTGATGTGCGCCATCGCGACCGAGCCCCGGCTGATGCCGCATCTGCATCTGTCGTTGCAGGCGGGCGATAATATGATTCTGAAGCGCATGAAGCGCCGCCATTTGCGCGAGGATGCCATCGCGTTTACCGAACAAGCCCGCCAATTGCGCCCGGATATCACCTTTGGGGCCGATATCATCGCTGGCTTTCCCACGGAATCGGATGCGATGTTTGAGAATTCGTTAAAGCTGGTCACCGATTGCGATCTGACCTGGCTGCATGTGTTCCCCTATTCTGCCCGCCAAGGCACTCCGGCGGCGCGGATTCCGCCGGTCAATGGCACTATCATCAAAGCCCGGGCGGCACAGCTGCGGGCGGCGGGGAAAAAGCAGTTGATCAAGCATTTGCGTCATCAAATCGGTCAGCAACACAGCATCCTGATGGAAAACCCACGTATGGGCCGGACCGAGCAATTCACCGAGGTGGTGTTTGACAGCGATCAGCCCGAAGGTCAGATCATCACCGCTCATATCCATGGCCAAAATGGCAAACAGTTGCTGGGGGCCGCGGCTTAGGCGGGGCGCGGCCTCTGCATCGCCTGAGATCGGATGGCTTTTGGCCCTAAAGCCAGTCGCGCAAGATCGGGATCAGGGGCAAATCTGCCGGCGGCATGGGGTAATCCCTCAGCCGGTTGGGCCGCACCCATTTCAGGGTCTGCCCCTCTTTGGCCACCGGTATCCCCTGCCATTTGCGACAGGCAAACAGCGGCATCAGCAGATGGAAATCCTCGTAAGCGTGGCTGGCAAAGGTCAGCGGGGCCAGACAGCTGGACCAGGTATCAATCCCCAGCTCTTCCTTCAACTCGCGCACCAGCGCCGCCTCGGGGTTTTCGCCCGGTTCCACCTTGCCGCCGGGGAATTCCCACAGCCCGGCCATGGATTTGCCCTCGGGCCGTTGCGCCAGCAAAATCCGCCCTTCGACGTCAATCAGCGCCACCGCTGAGACCAGCAGCACCGTCATGAGCGATAATCCGCGTTGATCTCGATATAACCATGGGTCAGATCGCAGGTCCAGATCGTGGCCTTGCCCGATCCGATCCCCAGATCAACGCTGATCAGCAGCTCGTCCTGTTGCATATGCGCCGCCGCGTCCTGCTCGCGATAGCCCGGCGCCACCCAGCCCTTTTCCGCCACCAGCACATCGCCAAAGCGGATCGACAAAGCATCGCGGTCGGCCCGCGCCCCGGATTTGCCCACCGCCATCACGATGCGCCCCCAATTCGGGTCTTGCCCGGCAATGGCGGTTTTCACCAGCGGAGAATTGGCGATCGCCATGCCCACCTTATGCGCATCGGCATCGTCATGCGCCCCGGTGATGCGCACCTCTACAAATTTGCTGGCCCCTTCGCCATCTTTGACCACCTGTTGTGCCAGATCCAGCATCACCTGATGCAGCGCGTCATAGAACGGCCCCTCGACGGCGGTGATCTCAGCCGCTTGTGAACGCCCGGTGGCGGCCAGAAGCAGGCTGTCCGAAGTCGATGTGTCGCTGTCCACGGTGATGCAGTTAAAGGTCTTATCGGTCAGATCGCTCAGCATCTGTTGCAGCAGCGGGCGGGCGATTTTGGCATCGGTAAAGATATAAACCAGCATGGTGGCCATATCCGGTGCCACCATGCCCGAGCCCTTGGCGATGCCGGCGATATGGATTGGCCCGCCATCGCCCTCAATCACCGCGCCCGCGCCCTTGGTAAAGGTGTCGGTGGTCATGATCGCACCGGCGGCATCGGCGATGCGGCTGGGCGACAGACCCTGTTTGAGGGCGGCGATGCTGGACGTGATGCGCTCATAAGGCAGCGCTTCGCCAATCACCCCGGTCGAGGCCGAAAACACCCGGCTTTGCGGCAGGTTCAGCGCATCGGCCACGGCCCCGGTAACGGCCTGCACCGCCTCGATCCCGCCGCGCCCGGTAAAGGCGTTGGCATTGCCAGAATTAACGATGATCGCGGCCCCGGCATCGCTGTCGAGGCCGATTTTGTCCTGACAATCCAGAACCGGCGCGGCCCGTGTCGCGGATTTTGTGAACACACCGGCGATGGTCGAGCCCGCACACAAATGCGCCAACATTACATCATCGCGGCCCTGATACCGCACCCCGGCGGCCAGCGCGGCAAAAGACACCCCATCAATGCAGGGTAGATCGGGAAAGCCCCCTTTCGGGGCCAGAGGGGAAACGGCGCTCATAAATCCATCATCCTGTTTTGGGCGGGGCCGGTTCTGCACCAGCCCCGAAAAGCGTTTTAGTCGATCAGGCTGTTATCATTGATCACAGCTGGCGCGATGCTGTCTTTTTCTGCCTTGGTGATCTTGGCCTTGGCGGTCAGATCCTCGATGACTTTTTTCACCGCATCTTGCTGAATCTCGGCTTCCAGCTCGGCCTTGATGGCGTCCAGGCTGGGGGCGTCTTTCAGCCGGGTTTCGTTCAGGATCAGCACATGCCAGCCGAATTGGGTTTTCACCGGGTTTGAGATTTCGCCCGGTTTCAGCGCCATCACGGCTTCTTCGAACGGCTTGACCATCATGCCCGGACCAAACCAGCCCAACGCGCCGCCATTGGCCCCGGATGGGCCGGTGGATTTGTCCTTGGCCAGCTCGGCAAAATCAGCGCCTTCCTCCAGCATTTTGCGGATCGCTTTGGCTTCGTCTTCGGTTTCGACCAGAATATGCGCGGCGTTGAATTCCTTGGTGGGTTTGGCATCGGCAAAACGCGCATCATAAGCAGCCTGCAGCGCTTCGGGTGTCACCGCATCGGTAATCTTGCTGTCCAGAACCGCCCCGGCGCGCAAGGCCCGCAACTCGTTTGCAACGCTCAAAGTGATGCGCTTGGGCGTGTCACCCTGCATCGCCTGCGACAGCAGAGTTTGCTGGATCAGCTGGTTCAGCACCCCTTCGAACAGCGCATCGGCGGGCAGGGTCTGATATTGCTGGGGCAGGGCACCCTTGGCGACGATCATGTGACCGACCGTAATATCGGTGCCATTGACCGTGGCCACCACCGTATCCGCATCAGGACCATCTGCACTGGCCGGAAGCGCCAGAGCCGCCGCGAAAATTGCGCCAAGCAGAAAATTATTGCGTTTTAACATCTATTTTTCCTCAGATCGGGTTGCACGGCGGCGCACAACATTGACACTGCTATGCCAGCTGCTTACATCGCCAAAGGGTTTTGGTGGCAGCCGGGGCTGCGTTTCGTCGTTCGTATGTAGAATGGACGGCGTTGCGGGGCAAGGGACTGTCACACAAGATTTACCAGATGAGATCAGTTAGGCAGGGAAAATATGTTAGGTATCGGCACCATCGCCAAAAAAGTCTTCGGCACCCCCAATGACCGCAAGATCAAGGCCACCCGACCGTTGATCGAAAAGATCAATGCGCTCGAGCCCGAGTTTCAAAAGCTGTCTGACGATCAGATCAAGCAGAAAACCCAAGAGCTGGCCAAACGCGCCAATGAGGGCGAAAAGCTGGATGATCTGCTGGTTGAGGCCTTTGCCAATGTGCGCGAGGCCGCCCATCGTGCGCTGGGTCTGCGGGCCTTTGACACCCAGCTGATGGGGGGGCTTTTTCTGCATCAGGGCAATATCTCGGAAATGAAAACCGGCGAGGGCAAAACCCTGGTTGCCACCTTCGCCGCCTATCTGAACGCGCTGACGGGCAAGGGCGTGCATATCGTCACCGTCAATGATTATCTGGCCAAGCGTGATGCCCAATGGATGGGGCAGGTCTATGCTGCTCTGGGGCTAACCACTGGGGTGGTTTACCCCAACATGTCCGACGCAGAACGCCGCGCCGCCTATGCCGCCGACATCACCTATGCCACCAATAACGAGCTGGGTTTTGACTATTTGCGCGACAATATGAAAGCCGAGCTGGCCGAGATGGTGCAGCGCGACCATCATTTCGCGATTGTGGACGAGGTCGACTCGATCCTGATTGACGAGGCCCGCACCCCGCTGATCATCTCCGGCCCGTCCGAGGATCGCTCGGATCTTTACGTCACCGTCGATAAGCTGATCCCGCAGCTGGGCGATGCGCATTACGAGCTGGACGAGAAAAACCGCACAGTGTCCTTCACCGAGGAAGGCAACGAGTTTATCGAGAAAATCCTGCACGAAGCCGGCATTCTGCCCGAGGATCAGACGCTTTACGATCCCGAAAGCACCACCATTGTGCATCACGCTAATCAGGGCTTGCGGGCGCATAAACTGTTTACCAAAGACAAAGATTACATCGTGCGCGGCACCGAGGTGATGCTGATCGACGAATTTACCGGCCGGATGATGGCCGGGCGGCGGCTGTCGGGCGGGCTGCATCAGGCGATCGAGGCCAAAGAGGGCTGCCCGATCCAACCCGAAAACGTCACCTTGGCGTCGGTGACGTTCCAAAACTATTTCCGGCTCTATGGCAAACTGTCGGGCATGACCGGCACCGCCCTGACCGAGGCCGAAGAATTCGCCGAAATCTACAAGCTCGGCGTGGTCGAAGTGCCTACCAACCGCCCTGTGATCCGCAAGGACGATCATGATCAAGTGTATCGCACCGCTCGCGAGAAATATGAAGGGGTGGTGAAGAGCATCAAGGAAGCCCATGAAAAGGGGCAGCCGATTCTGGTGGGGACCACCTCGATTGAGAAATCCGAGATGCTCTCGGACATGCTCAAAGCCGCTGGCATCAAGCATAACGTGCTGAACGCCCGCCACCATGAACAAGAGGCGAAAATCGTCGCCGATGCCGGTAAGCTGGGCGCGGTGACCATCGCCACCAACATGGCCGGGCGCGGCACTGATATTCAGCTGGGCGGCAATGTCGATATGATCGTGATGGAGGCTCTGGCCGCCGATCCCGAGGCCAACCCCGAAGAGCTGCGCAGCAAGATCGAGGCCGAACATGCCGAGGAAAAAGCCAAGGTAATCGAGGCCGGCGGCCTGTTCGTTCTGGCCACCGAACGCCATGAAAGCCGTCGGATCGACAACCAGCTGCGGGGGCGCTCGGGCCGTCAGGGCGATCCGGGGCGCTCGGCGTTTTTCCTGTCGCTCGAAGACGATCTGATGCGGATTTTCGGCTCGGAGCGGCTGGATGCGGTGCTGGGCAAGCTGGGCATGAAAGAGGGCGAAGCCATCGTGCACCCTTGGGTCAACAAATCGCTGGAGAAGGCACAGGCCAAGGTCGAGGGGCGCAATTTCGACATCCGCAAGCAGTTGCTGAAATTTGACGATGTGATGAATGATCAGCGCAAGGTGATTTTTGCTCAGCGCCGCGAAATCATGGAAGCCAGCGACCTTTCCGAAATCGTTCAGGATATGCGCCATCAGGTGGCCGAGGATCTGGTGACCACCTTTATCCCGCCCAAAACCTATGCGGATCAATGGGATACCGAGGGTCTGTATGCTGCGGCAATCGAAAAAATGGGTCTGGATGTGCCGGTCATTGCATGGGCCAAAGAAGAGGGCGTGGATGACGAAGCGATCATCGAACGCCTGTGCGAAGCGGCGGACAAGCTGATGGCCGAAAAGGCGGCGCAATTCGGCCCCGAGGCTCTGCGCAGCATTGAAAAGCAGATTTTGCTGCAAACCATTGACGGCAAATGGCGCGACCATCTGCTGACGCTGGAGCATCTGCGCTCGGTGGTTGGGTTCCGGGGCTATGCTCAGCGTGATCCGTTGAACGAATACAAAAACGAATCCTTCCAACTGTTTGAAAGTATGTTGAACGCCTTACGCGAAGACGTCACGCAACAGCTGTCGCAAATCCGTCCGCTCTCGCCCGAAGAGCAAGAGGAAATGATGCAGCAAATGCTGGCCCAGCAACAGGCCGCCGGCTTGAATGGGGGGGCAGGCGTAACCGCGCCAGAGTTTGACGAAAACGACCCGGAAAGCTGGGGCAACCCATCGCGCAATGCCCCTTGCCCTTGCGGCTCGGGCCGTAAATTCAAGCATTGCCACGGGCGTTTGGTGTAAAGCTTGCGCAAAAGCGGCATAGGCGCGGGCGTGCGGCTGCTCTTGGCCGCCGCCCTTTTGCCGTTTCTGGGGGCTCTGGCAGCGGCGCAACCGGCTGAGCCGCCCCTACCGCCGCCCTCAGCCGGGCCGGTTCCCGGGTTAGCTGATCAGGTCAGGCAGACAACCAGCCCCTACACCGCCCCGAAACGCCCCGATTATCAGGCTTACAGCCCGCTCGGTCTGGCCTGCGAGGTCAAGTTGACCGCCCATGCCGCCCCCGGTGCCATGGCGGTGCTGCAGCTGCACGCGCCCTGCCTGCCCAACCGCGCCTTGACTGTGCGCCATCAGGGGCTGGTTTTCAGCGACACCACCTCAAATATCGGCACTTTCACAGCGACTGTGCCCGCCCTGACAAGTCAGGCCACCTTTGAGCTAAAGCTGGCCGATGCGGCGGCGGTGATAACCAGCCTCAGCCTGCCTGAAGCGGCGCATTTTCGCCGGGTGGGGCTGCAATGGTCCGGCTCGGATGATCTGCAACTCCATGTGTTCGAACTCAATGCCCGCTCCGGGCGCAAAACCCATCTCTGGGCGGGACAGCCGCAAAGCACCGCTCGCGCGCTCCGGGGGCGTGGCGGATATCTGACCCGGCTGGGCAACGCCCATATGGCCGATGCTCATCAGGCCGAAATCTACAGCTTCCCCGCTGGGCGGGTGCATCACCGGACCACGATCCGCCTGCATCTTGTGGTACCTGTGACGCGCTCGAACTGCGATCAGGCGCTTGCGGCGCAAACCCTGCATGGCACATCCGGCGGTGGCGATATTTCCATCAGAATGCCGCCCTGTGATCAGATTGGCACTGACCTGGTGCTGAAAAACCTGCTAAAAGATTTGAAAATCAGCGGCGATCAAGGGTGAGTGGCTAAATATCATGCGATTAATCTGTGCAGCGCTGCTGTTTTTTTTATCATGGGTCGGTCCGGCTATGGCGCAAGACGTGGTGCTGACCTCGCGTGATGGCAAAGTGTCAATCGCGGGCACATTGCTGTCCTTTGACGGAGAGTTTTACCGCCTGAAATCGGCCTATGGCGCGATGACACTGGAAAAAACTGCGGTCAGCTGCGCCGGCACGGGATGCCCCGATCTGGAAAATTATGTGGCCGAGATCACCCTTGCCGGGGCGCGGGCCATTGGTCAGCAGCTGATGCCGGCGCTGCTCGCGGATTTTGCCCGCCAGAGCGGCTTTGAGCTGCGCCAGATCATCCGCGACGATCTGCATTTCAGTTATGAATTGCGATCCCCCGATGCTGGCAAACCCGTCGCCCGGTTTCATTTTGCCCTGTCGAATACGGCAGATGGCTTTGCCCGGCTGATCAAGGGCGAGGCCAATATGGTGCTGGCCAGCCGAGCGGTGACGGATAAGGAAATCATCGCCGCCCGCAAGGCCGGGCTGGGCCATTTGCGCGAGGCTCGGCGGCAACGGATTGTCGGGCTGGATGCTGTGGTGGCGCTGGTGGCCCCGAACAACCCGCTGGGCGCGATCTCGCAGGCTGATCTGGCCCGGCTGTTTGCCGGAGAGATCAGCAACTGGCAGCAAATTGGCGGCCCCAACGCGCCGGTTTATCTGCACCTTCCGGCGGCGTCATTGGGAATAGCCCAACGATTTCAACAGGATGTGATGGAAGCCAACCAGTTGGAGCTTGCCGCTGACATCGCGCGCCATCAGGATGCGGCGGCACTGGCTGATACTGTGGCGGCGGATCCGTTTGCGATTGGCATCAGCCGGTTGTCCGAAATTGGCAACGCCAAAATCCTGCGCTTTCGTTCAGATTGTGGCATCGGGTTGCAGGCCAGCGCCCGCTCGGTCAAAACCGAAGACTACCCGCTGACGGCGCCGCTGTTCCTTTACCTTCCGGCCTATCGCCTGCCCAAAATCGGCCGCGAGTTTCTGTCTTATCTGCAGGATCCATCGGCACAGCATGTGGTGCGCGCCGCCGGGTTTGTCGATCAGCGGGTGGAGGAAATCGCGCTAACGGATCAAGGGGCACGTTTTGCCCATGCGATTGCCGCAGCGGGGCCGGAAACCGATCTGGCCGAGCTGCAACGCATGGTCACCCGCCTGCAAACAGGCAAACGCCTGAGCCTGACCTTTCGGTTCCAGCCCGGTTCCAGCCGGTTGGATGCGCAATCCAAAGCCAATGTGGTGTTGCTGGCGCGGTTGCTGGAGGCGGGCAGATATGATGGGCGCGAATTGTTGTTTGTCGGGTTCAGTGACGGCAAGGGGCCGGCCAAGGTGAACCGTAAAATCGCCCAAAAACGGGCGGCAGCGGTGCGGGCGGCGGTGCAGAAAGCGGCCAAAACCCTCAGACCACAACAGCTTTCCCTACAGCTGGCCGCTTTTGGCGAAGCTATGCCGATGGCTTGTGATGACAGCCCGTGGGGCCGGCAGGTGAACCGGCGGGTTGAGGTTTGGGTGAAAGAGCGCCTATAGATACCCATCCCCGCGTAAGCTGATTTCACAGGATTTGCCAATGATCAGATGATCATGCAGCGTCAGCCCCAGGCTGAGCGCGGCTTTTTCGATCTGAATGGTCATGCTGATATCGGCATCCGATGGCGTAGGGTCGCCCGACGGATGGTTGTGCACCAGAATCAGCGCCGAGGCGTTCAGCTCCAGCGCCCGTTTGACCACTTCACGCGGGTAAACCGGCACATGGTTGACCGTGCCTTTGGCCTGTTCCTCATCCTCGATCAGAATGTTTTTATTGTCGAGATACAGCACCCGGAAATGCTCGGTCTCGCGGTGGGCCATGGTGGTGTGGCAGTAATCCAGCAGCGCCTGCCAACTGGACAGTGCGTGTTTGTGCATGATTTTCGAACGTGCCAGACGGTGGGCTGCCGCTTCGACGATTTTTAGCTCTTGCACCACTGCATCGCCCACCCCTTTGATTTCGCGCAACCGCTCGGCCGGGGCCGAGATCACCCGGTTGAAATCGCCGAATTTATCCAGCAAACGCCAGGCCAGCGGTTTGACATCGCAGCGTGGGATGGCACGAAACAGCAGCAGCTCAAGCATTTCGTAATCCGGCAGCGCATCCGCCCCGCCCTTGATAAACCGCTCTCGCAGCCGTTTGCGGTGGTCGCGAATGTAAGACGGTTGCGCCCCGGCGTGAAGGGCGGGCGTGACCTCGTCCCCCTGAAACAGGGGCAGGGGCATTTCGGAAAAGTGGTTGCTCTGGCTCATGCCCGGAATGATGAATCAATTTATTGAAAAAACAATTAACTTCGCCGGGTAAAAAATGCCCGATGCCGGATGAACCGGTTTCGGGGGGCTCTGTACAATACCACATAACATAGAGAGCGCCGGGCTGCGCCTGCCGGGCGGGCAGGCAGGCGCAGCCCGGCCTTGAGGCCGGGCGAGAGCTGGTGCCTTGTGGGTTGTTATCTGCGGCGATGTTTTCAAATTCGCGCATGATTTCCTTTTGCCGCGTGGTCAGGTTGACCGGCGTTTCAACCGCCAGTTCGATGAACATATCACCGGTGCCATTACCCCGCAGCGCTGGCATGCCCTTGGCGCGAAGCCGCATTTGCCGCCCGGATTGCGACCCCGCCGGCACTTTCACCCGGCTGCGGCCACCATCTATGGTGGGCACTTCGATGTCTCCGCCCAGCGCGGCGGTGCCGATGCTGACCGGCACTTTGCAATAAAGGTTGACGCCATCGCGCTGGAACAGCTCGTGCTCCTTAACGTCGATAAAGATATAGAGATCACCGGGCGGGCCACCCCGCAGACCGGCTTCGCCTTCGCCCGACAGCCGGATGCGGGTGCCGGTTTCCACCCCCACCGGGATGTTGACTGAAAGCGAGCGCTCTTTTTCCTTGCGTCCGACCCCGTTGCAGGATTTGCACGGGTTGTTGATCATTTGCCCAGCACCCTGACAGGTGGGGCAGGTGCGTTCGACGGTGAAAAAGCCCTGCTGCGCCCGCACCTTGCCCATGCCGGAGCAGGTCGGGCAGGTCACAGGTTCAGAGCCGCTTTCAGCCCCGGTGCCCGAGCATTCGGCGCAAGACACAGAGGTCGGCACGGTGATGGTTTTTTGCAGACCGGCAAAGGCTTCTTCTAGGGTGATGCGTAGATTATAGCGCAGATCCGAGCCCCGGGTGGCGCGGGGCCGTCCGCCGCCGCGACCGCCGCCCATGAAATCGCCGAACAGATCATCAAACACATCGGAAAACGCCGAAGAGAAATCTCCGCCATGACCCGGATGCCCCCCGCGCGGGCCGCCGCCCTCAAAAGCAGCATGGCCGAACCGGTCATAGGCCGCGCGTTTGTCGGGATCCTTGAGCACGTCATGGGCTTCGTTCACCTCTTTGAACTGGGCCTCGGCATTGGGATTGTCGGAATTGCTGTCTGGGTGCAGCTCTTTGGCGCGCTTTCGATAAGCCTTTTTGATCTCGGTGGCCGAAGCGTCTTTGCTGACCCCCAGCAGATCGTAATAATCGCGCTTTGACATGAATAGTCCCCCTTTTTGGGAACGCAAAAGCCGACCCGGAATGATCCGGGTCGACCTCAGGCGTCAGTCAGACGCCTTATGTGCGTTTATCGTCGTCCAAATCTTCGAAATCCGCATCAACGATGTCATCATCCACCGGCGCAACGTCTTCTTCCGGGTCGGCTTCGGTTTCGTTGCCCGCAGCCTCTTGTTCGGATTTGTAGATGGCCTCGCCCAGCTTCATCGCCGCTTCGGTGACGTTCTGGATGCCGGATTTGATCTTGTCGGCATTTTCGCTTTCCAGTTCGTCATTCAGCGCGGCAATCGCCAGCTCGATTGCTTCGATCGTGGTTGGATCGACCTTGTCTTTATGCTCTTCCATCGCCTTTTCTGTCGAATGGATCAGGCTTTCGGCCTGATTTTTCGCCTCAATCAGCTCTTTGCGCTCTTTATCGGCATCGGCATTTTCTTCGGCTTCTTTCACCATGGCTTCGACCTCTTCATCGGACAAGCCGCCAGACGCCTGAATGGTGATTTTCTGCTCTTTGCCGGTGCCTTTATCCTTGGCCGCAACCTCGACAATGCCGTTGGCGTCGATGTCAAAGGTGACCTCGATCTGAGGCAGGCCGCGCGGGGCAGGGGGGATTTCTTCCAGATTGAACTGACCCAGCAGCTTGTTATCTGCGGCCATTTCACGCTCGCCCTGGAACACACGCAGGGTCACGGCGCTCTGATTGTCCTCAGCGGTCGAGAAGACCTGAGACTTCTTGGTCGGGATCGTGGTGTTGCGATCAATCAGCCGGGTGAACACGCCACCCAAGGTTTCGATCCCCAGCGACAGCGGAGTCACATCCAACAGCACCACATCCTTGACGTCGCCCTGCAAAACACCGGCCTGAATGGCCGCACCCATGGCGACCACTTCGTCCGGGTTCACACCTTTATGTGGGTCTTTGCCAAAGAATTTGCCGACCTCTTCGCCAACTTTTGGCATCCGGGTCATACCGCCGACCAGAACCACCTCGTCAATGTCGCCGGTGGACAGGCCTGCATCCTTCAGAGCCTCTTTGCAAGGCTTCAAAGTCGCCTTGATCAGATCACCCACCAGACTTTCCAGCTTGGCGCGGGTCAGCTTCATCACCATGTGCAGGGGCTGGCCGCCATTGGGGTCCATCGAGATGAAGGGCTGGTTGATTTCGGTCTGAGTAGCCGAGGACAGCTCGATCTTGGCCTTTTCAGCGGCCTCTTTCAGCCGTTGCAGCGCCATCTTGTCTTTGGACAGATCAACGCCGGTTTCTTTTTTGAACTCATCGGCCAGATATTTGACGATTTTCATGTCAAAATCTTCACCACCCAAGAAGGTATCGCCATTGGTCGATTTGACCTCGAACAGGCCATCATCAATTTCCAGAATGGTCACATCAAACGTGCCACCGCCCAGATCGTAAACCGCGATGGTTTGGCTGTCTTCCTTGTCCAAACCATAGGCCAGCGCCGCTGCGGTGGGCTCGTTGATGATGCGCAGCACCTCAAGGCCAGCGATCTTGCCGGCATCCTTGGTGGCCTGACGCTGAGCGTCGTTGAAATAGGCCGGAACGGTGATCACGGCCTGTGTCACTTTTTCACCCAGATAGGCTTCGGCGGTATCCTTCATCTTGCCCAGAATAAAGGCTGAAATCTGACTGGGGCTGTATTTTTCGCCATTGGCTTCAACCCAAGCATCGCCATTGCCGCCATCGACAATCGCATAAGGCACCTGTTTGCGATATTTGCTGATCGCCGGATCACTGGCGCGGCGGCCAATCAGACGTTTCACGGCGAAAATAGTGTTGCTGGCGTTGGTTACGGCCTGACGTTTGGCCGGCTGGCCCACCAGACGCTCTTCGTCGGTGAAGGCTACAATCGAAGGCGTGGTGCGCACCCCTTCGGCATTCTCAACCACCCGAGGTTGCGAACCATCCATGATCGCAACGCAAGAGTTGGTGGTCCCCAGATCAATCCCAATGACTTTTGACATGTTTCATATTTCCTTTTGTTAGGCGATGTTGTGGCGCACGGCCCCGTAAACAAGCATCCGCACACCGATCCCAAAATCTCCGGGGCGTCGACCCCGGTCGTGCTTCAGGGGGTATATAGGTAAGGGGTTTGACGGCTGCAAGGCATCGCCCGGCGGATTATTTGCCTTTCTGTGCAAAAAATTGAATCTATTTTGGCCGGTCGCGAAATTTCGCCCTTGCGACATATCTGGTATTGTGAATGTTATGGTTTTTCATTATGCCAGCAAGGCTCTATTTCCCGACTCGAACATGAACAGGATATTCCCATGCAACAGATTGCCCTTGTCGTCGTCGCCATTATCCTTGGCCTGACCTTTGGAAAACTGACTGGAGGGCTGACCTTTTCCTCAGCCGTTTGCCTGATTGCCGGGCTGTTTCTGGTCACCCCTAGCCTGTTCAAATTCCACTTTTCCGATTTTGCTATCATCCGCAGCCATAGCGGGGCGATTTTCAAAAATATCTGGATCAACTATCTGCTGCTGACCTCCATCGCGCTGATCATCGGCTATACCAGCCAGAATATCGGCATTGCCGCGGCGCTGTTTTTGCTGGCGCTGCTGCCGGGTGGGGGCATGGTGATGATGTGGATCAAGGTCAGCGGAGCGAATGTAAAGGTGGGCTTTGTGATCTTCATGCTCAATCTGGCACTGCTGCTGCCGGTGACGCTGATCTTTGGTCAATTTAACGATCTGGCAAGCGGGTTTTTCCCTTCGGTTGACCTCAGTACCCTGGACGGCACCGCGGCGGGGCGTCAGGTCAAACCTTTTGCGCCTTTTGTGTTGCTGATCATCATCCCCTTTGTGGTCAGCCGTATCGTGCTGAAATTTTTCCCAGCTGTGGTCAGCTTTACCGCCACCCATCAAAAGCTGATCTCAAAAGCCACCATGTTTGGCATCGTGTTCTACCTGTTCTCGCTCAGCACTTCACAGCTGTTGTTCAAGGTTGCACCGCTGGATCTGTTGCGGGCGGGGCTGGCTACGGCGGTATTCTATGCGGTGGTGTTTACAGTGGCGATCAAGCTGACCGACAAGACCCCGGACGGCAAAGCCGTGTTCTGGCATATCGCCACCCGCTATATCACGCTGGCGCTGATTTTGGCGGTGTTCAGTGTCGATACTTACGGCACCAGCTTTATCCTGCCGATCATGTTTGCCTATTTCATCCAGATCGGCGCCGCCGGTTTTCTGGCCCGGATTGAAGTCGAGCAATCCGAAGGTAAATAGGCGCTCAATCCGGCACCCTATGCGCCCTGAACATCATTGTCCCGGCCTGTGTCGTGCAAGCTCCCTCAAAACGGGCGCCGAGCCATCGGGGGGCGGCGACAAAGGCCCGGGCGTGTTGAGCCGGGCCTCGGCTACGCCAGAGCAGCAAAGATGTGACGCCTCCTTGTTGCGGGTCTAAAACACACCCCGGCTAACAGCTCTGCACCGGGCTGAACCGAGCCTTCCTAAGCATGTTCCTTTTCCAGATGTAGTTTCATATCCATCAACACATGTTGCAGGGCCAAGGTTTCATGCAGCAGGCGTTTGGCCTCGTTGATGGTGATGATGCCATCCTCGATCGACTGGCTGTATTCCGACATCAACATCGCAAAGCGCTGAGACAAAGCGATCACATCGGTATTCACCCCGCCTTCTGCTGAAACATTGCGCTTTTCCAGATGAAACGAAATCGTCACCCCGGCCAGATCTGCCAGCGCCGAGGTCACATGCGGATAAGAAGCCTCTTTCTCCAGACAAGCGGCGGTGTCAATCGGCATGAAGCGGTCGGTATGTTCATCCGAATCCGAATAATACCGGCCCAGCGTCGCCTTGGATTTACCGGTCAGCTTGCAGGCATTTTCGATTCCAACATCCTTGACCAATGCCTCGGTGTGTTTCTTGAGGTACTTTTTAACGTCAGCCATCTAAACTCTCCTGAACCGGCCATTGCCCTGTCGAGGGGGAAAGGCCCATCTCTTTTCCCATTAATAGGATTATTACGCTTTGTCATATATAAATCCAATCCCGCGTTTTTGGGATTGTAACGAGTGGCCAGCAGACCCAGTGCTGGTTTCGGGTGGGGGTTCTTTGTGTTTCTGTCGCGTGGGAATGGCAGGGCCAGAGCTATCTGGCAGCAACGCTTAGGCCCTTTCGGTTGGGTAATAGGTATATGAAGCCCGGTTCTTGCCTTGGTTCGGGTCGGATTCGGGCTTCTTTTTTCCCAGACACAGCCCTTTATGGCGTTTGACAAAACGCCCCAGGGCGGCCATTGCTCAGCCGTTTTTGCCGCAGCGGATCACGGCACCCGGCTTTTCATCTGAAACATCAAGCGGCACGGTTCCCTTGGGAATGCCAAAAGCATGGCAGAGCGTTCCTGTCTCCTGTCGTAGGTCCGGCGCTTTGGCGCGATCAACCTACCCGTCACGCTTTGACGAGGCGTATTTTTCCGAATCCGTGTAATAATCGTCAAACCCGATCCGGCGGCGGATTTCGGCGAAATCCATCAGCCCGGGGCGGGTATCATCACGCATGGAGCGCAGACAACTGACCATGGCCTGCATCGCGCTGGCCATCAACGTCAGCGGATAGGCGGCGATGGAATAACCAATGTCGTGCAGCGCGTCATTGGGCAGGTCCGGGGTGTGGCCGCCTTCGACGATATTGGCCATATGCGGCAACGCAGCGCTGGCGCAGATCTGGCGCATTTCGGCCTCGCTATGGGGGGCTTCGACGAACAGGATATCGGCCCCGAGTTTCGCGAATTCTTCGGCGCGGTGCAGGGCTTCGTTCAGCCCATGTTCGTGGCGGGCATCGGTGCGGGCGAGGATCATGATGTCCTGACCCACACTGCGCAGCTCTTCCCGGGCATCAACCGCGGCGCGGATGCGGTCAAAGGCTTCGCCTCGCGCCACGACCGCCTTGCCCGGCGTGTGGCCACAGCGTTTGGGGGCGAGCTGATCCTCGATCATCACCGCCGCACATCCGGCCTGCGCCAGCCCCTTGACCGTGCGTTTGACATTCATCGCATTGCCATAGCCGGTGTCTCCGTCCGCGATCAGCGGAATGTCGATGGCGCCGGTGATGTTGCGGGCCTGATCGACCACCTCGCCATAGCTCATCAGCCCCAGATCAGGCGCTCCGATCCGGCTGGCCGAGGCGGCAAAGCCGGACATGAAGGTTAGATCGTAGCCCTCCTGCCCGATCAGACGGGCTGAAAGCGCATCAAAGCAGCACGGCATGATGTGGCAACAATCCTGCGCCAGAAGGGCGCGTAATTTGGCGGTTTGGGTCATGTCGGCCTCACCAGTTGAACGGGATGTAAAGCGCCAGCCCCGGCAGCACATAAAGGATGGCCACCGACAGCAGCATCAGCGCCAGAAACGGCCAGACCCCGCGTGAAACCTCGCCAAGCGAAGTGCGCGCCACCGCCTGAATCACATAAAGGTTCAGCCCCACCGGCGGGGTGATGAGCGCACATTCCACCATGATCACCATGAAGATTCCGAACCAGATCGGATCAAAGCCCAGTGCGGCCGCCGCAGGCAGCAAAACCGGCGTCATGATCAGGATCATCGACAGCGCTTCAAACACCAGCCCCATCACCAGCAGCACCACGCTGACCAGCAGGATGAACACCAGCGGCCCGTCGATATTGGCGGCGATAAAGGCCGAGAGATCCTGCGGGATGCGATAAAGCGCGATGGCTTTGCCGAACACTTTGGCCCCGGCCACGATCAGCAGGATGGCGGTGGTGGTGACGGCGCTTTCTTTCACGGCTTCCCAAAACGCGGCCCATGTGAGGCTGCGCAGCCAGAAGGCGGTGATCGCAACCGCAGCGGCAAAGCCGACAGCGCCGGCCTCGGTCGGGGTGAAGGCCCCGGAATAAAGGCCAAGCACGATCAGCAACGCCAGCGCAAAGGACGGCAAGGCGCGGATCGAGGTCTGTTTGCGATGCTCTGCCGTCGCTTTTTCCACCGGGATATAGCCGGGGGAAAGGCGGGCATGCAGCATGGCGAAGCCGATGAACAAGCTGATCAGCAGCAGCCCCGGGCCGACTCCGGCCATAAAGAGGCTCAGCACGGATTCTTCGGCGACAAAAGCAAACACGATCATCGGAATCGAAGGCGGGATCAGAATTCCCAGCGTGCCCCCGGCGGCCAGCAGCCCATAGACAAAGCGTTTGTCATAGCCGCGATTGACCATTTCCGGGATCGCCACGGTGCCGATGGTGGCCGCCGTGGCCACCGAAGAGCCCGAGATCGCGGCAAACAGCCCGCAGCTGAGGATGGTTGCCACCGCCAGCCCTCCGGGCCAATGGCCGACCCAGGCCTGCACGGCGGCAAACAAATCCCGCCCGACGCCGCCTTTGAGCAGCACATTGGACATCAGCAAAAACAGCGGTACCGCCAACAGGATGAACCCATCCAGCGTCGATAGCATCGCCTGCGGGGCCATCAGCGGAGAAAACCCGCCCAGCATCAACATGCCCAGCCCCATGCCCCCCAAGGCAAAGGCAACAGGCACGCCGATCAGCAAAAGCATGAACAGGCAGGCCAAGATCAGAACAACGGTCATTCGTGGCTTGCTCCCAAAGAAGAAATATCTGCGCTGCGCAACGACAGCAGCTCGACCAGCGCCTGAACGGTCAGCAGGGCAAAGCCCACCGGCACCGCAAGCTCGGCCACCCAGCTGGGCAGGTTCAGCAGTGATCCGGTGGTGCGCCCGCGCATCCAGCTGTCATGGAAAATGTCCCAGCCCCAATAGGCGACGATGGTTGAAAAGGTGATCAGGATCAACAGCGACACCACCACGCAGAGGCGCTGCGCCAGTGGCGGCAACAGCCCTGTGATGGCGTTGACCGTGATATGGCGGCGCATATTCAGCACCCAGCCCAGCGACAACAGGCAGCCCCAGATCAGGCAAAGCTGGCTCAGCTCCGCCGCCCAGATGGTGGGCTTGATGAAAAAATACCGGGCGATGACCTCATAGGTCAGCATCGCTCCGGTCGCTGCCAGCAGACAGGCCCCCAACAGGCCCGCATATCGGGACATAATCGTAATGAGATGCATTGAAATCATAAGCGCGCCGCCCGCCCGGGCGCGCGGCGCGCTCTCCTTTTATTTGCCTGCGGCATCCAGAACTTTTTGACCCGCTGCACCAGCCGCCGCCAGATAGGCGTCATAAACCGGCTGCGAGACCGCTTTCCACTGCGCCAGCTCATCGGCGCTCAGATCGACGACGGTCATGCCGTTTTTCTCAGCTTCGGCATAGGCGTTGGCTTCGATCGAAGCCACTTTGTCGCGCACCGCATCCTGCGCCACTGCGGCGGCTTCGGTGATCTGGCCGCGGATCTCGTCCGATAGCCCGTCCCACCAGTCATTATTGACGACAACGACAAATTCAATATCGGCGTGGTTGGTCCGAGTGATGGTGTCCATCACCTCCCACAGCTTGCGCGACTTCACACCGGAAACCCCGGTCATGCCCACATCAACCGTGCCGCGCTGATAGGCCAGATATTGTTCGGAGCCGGAAATCAGCGTTGGTGCCCCACCGGCAGCGGTCACGAAATCGCCCAGAGTTTTGCCAAACACCCGGACTTTCTTGCCCTTCAGATCAGCCGGCGTGCGGATCGGCCCGCCCTTGGATAGCAGGATTGCCCCGCCATAGGCCTGCCAATACAGCACCTGCCCGCCGGTCTTTTTGATCTCGGCTTCGATGGTTTCGCGCACTTCCGAGCCCCTGGCCACGGCGGCGCGCACCTTTTCTTCGCTATTGAGCAGGAACGGCATATAGAACACATCCACCACCGGTGCATCCCCGACATAACGGGTCAGCGAGGCCACGCCGGCCTCAATGGAACCAGAGCCAACGGCGGCGGGAACTTCTTTATCTTTATAAAGCGTGGCGCTGTCGTAAATTTCGACATCAATCGCGCCGTTTGTGCGTGCTTCTACCTCTTTTTCAAACAGCATCAGGTTCTGGCCCAAATGGCTTTTCAGCGGCAGTTGCAGCGAAATCCGCATTTTTTCCTGTGCCACAGCAGCAGAAGCCGTCAGAGCCACGCCAACCGCAGCGCTCATCAATAATTTTAGCATATCATCCTCCCAGAAGGGCCGTGCACATTAGCCGGCCATTTTATCCGACGATCTAAGCAAACATGCCTGAATTAAGCAAGATGAAAGATTTTTACTTGTGGGGGTGTGTTATTTGCCCGGTCGCGAGCATGTTTGTCGGCGGATTGTGCATAAAACCATTTGCAGTGGGTAAAACTTTAGCCTAAACCGCGCTTGGTGTTGCACCCGTAGCTCAGCTGGATAGAGCGCTGCCCTCCGAAGGCAGAGGCCACAGGTTCGAATCCTGTCGGGTGCGCCAGTTTCCCCTTTTTTCGTGACTCAGATCAGAGACGCAGCCCTGCGTTCCTTCTCGCGTTGTAGTGGTGAGGCGGGGCAGCATGCACCAAGAGCCACAGGATTGCGGTTGAGGGTTTGCCCGTCCGGTGGTCGAGGGAGGTTGCACTTTACTGGTCGCGGATGCGGGGCGTGTTTTGCAGACACGCTTCCGTCAGCTTTCCAGGCAGGCTTGACCTTAGCAACGGAGCAATCCCATGACCTCTTCTTTGACCTTTACCACCTGTGTCGCGGATGAAGCGATTAACACGGGGTGTGCTATGGTATAAAGATCTTTGTGTGATGCTATTGGTATGGAGCTTTGAACATGGCGTTTAGTCGGACAAGTCTTGGCAGTGTCGACCTTAACCTGCTTTCGGCTCTGATCGCTTTGGTCGAAGAGCGCAGCACGGTTCGGGCAGCGGCAAGGATGCATCTGGCCCAGTCAACGGTATCGGGCATTCTGGCCAGACTTCGGGAGGTGTTCGACGACGAAATTCTTGTGCGCAATGGTCGGGTTCTGGAGCCCACTGTGCGTGCTTTGGAGTTGGTTCGGACAGCCAAGCCCCATATTGATGCGTTGGCCGCAGCCGTTGGTGCGACTCTGGAATTTGATCCGGGTCAGGATCATCGCGCGTTTCATCTGGGGTGTACCGATGGCGTTGCCTATGCCCTGTTGCCAAAACTGACCCGCATCCTGCAAGAAACAGCGCCGCAATGCGAATTGGTGGTTCGTATCGGGGATTTTCGCACATTGCCCGATATGCTTTCCACGGGCGAAATCACCACTGCGGTTGGCTATTTACGTGACAATCTGTCGGCCACAACACGCGTGACGACACTTTTCAACGCCGAATGGGTGGTTATACGAGACGCGAAGCAACCGCCGGTCACCGGGCTGGATGATTTCTGTGACAGACCTCATGCGATCGTAACTCCGCGTGGCAATCTGACGGGCTTCGTCGATGAAAAGCTGGAAGAGCTGGGCCGCAGCCGCCATGTCGCTGTGGGCTTGTCACAGTTCTCATTGCTGCTTGCAACGCTGACCGGCAATAATCTGATTGCCACAGTGCCCGATTTCATCGCGCGCAGCTTGCAAGACTTTGGTGGGTTTGAAATTGATCCCTGTCCTGTTGATGTGTCCCCCGTGGTCAATCATCTGGCCTGGGTGTCCACGGCACAACAGGATCCATCGCAGATATGGTTTCGCGACCTGATCAAATGTAATTTTCAAGGGAAGCAGACATAGGTTCAGGGTGCCGCATGTAAACTGCATTTCGCGTTGGATTGACGATTTTGACAATCGGGAAATCCGATTTATCAATTCTGGCATCAGAGGGCATCCTTGAGGTATCAATCTCTGGAGGACGCTGAAATGGCACGAGTAGCGATTATTCTGACATCCCACGGCACGCTTGGCGATAGCGGCAAAGCGACCGGGTTTTATTTTGATGAGATGGCGACGCCTTACTGGGCCCTGAAAGATGCAGGCCACACTGTGACACTGGCCTCAATTCAGGGTGGCAAGCCGCCGTTTGACCCCGGCAGCATCAAAGACACCCCGGACGAGCGCCCGGCAGCCGTGCAGCGGTTTCTGACCAACGACGATGCGATGGCCGAGCTGGATAACACCCCGGCGGTTGCGGACCTTGATCCGGGTGACTTTGACGCTGTGTTTTTACCCGGTGGCCACGGCACGATGTTCGATTTCGCAGACAATGCGGTGCTGGGCGCACTGGTCGGCAAGATATATGACAACGATGGCGTGATCGGCGCAGTTTGCCACGGCCCTGCGGGTCTGTTGGGCGCCCGCCGGGCCGACGGCCAGCCCGTTGTTGCCGGTCACAAGGTCAATGCGTTCACCGACGCAGAAGAGGCCGCAGTGGGCCTGACAGAGACCGTGCCTTTCCTGTTGGAAACCACCCTGCGTGAACAAGGTGCGGCGTTTGAGAACGCGGATAACTTCAACGCCCATGCCGTTCGGGATCGCCAGTTGATTACCGGCCAAAACCCCGCATCGGTTGCTTCTGTTGCGGATTTGATGCTCAAAGCTCTGGCTTAACGCGTTGCAATCGACGCCAGTTAATCCCGTCAATCCGGGCAAGGTATTTGGTATGAAGACGTCACTTGTCATCGTCGCGATGATCTTCTGCGCCGCCAGTCGTGCGAACAAGGCTGCGGATTATCTGCTGGCGTTCGTGCGATGCGATGAAGCGAAACGGATGGCCGCCTAGAGCCAGAGCCGGGCTGGGGGTTCCGTGACGGGTTGAGAGCCGGGAGAGAAGCTTCCGGCACCCGTCAGGGAGAACTGTCATGGCCCGGACCAGTATTGCATCTGAAACCGCCATCACCGCAGCGCAGAACGATCGGTTCCGCTATGCGCTGATTGAGGACACCGCCCGTCCGGACGGTCTGGAAGGCAAGGTGTTTGTGCCCCCCGGCGTGATGGCGAATGGCGATGACTTCGTGCGCATGGCGCTGCCGCTGACGGCGAAATACAGCACCTTTCAACAGGAGTCCGATCCCTACGGCCTGCACGAGATGGGTGTGATCACCGTGTTCGGCATCAGGGTCTGGTGGCGCATCGATCTTTACGACACCGACTATCGTTACGGCTCGGACGCCCCCGCAGATCCCGAGCAAACCCGGCGCGTTTTGACTGTCCTGCTGCCGTCTGAATATTGAACTTTTGCACCAACGCATACAATCATTGAGCCCGAGCAAGAGGTCGCTCCGGCATCGGGTTCAATAATTGATCTGGGAACAATATAGCCGGTGTCGAGTAGAGAGTTTTGCTCATATAAGCCGGAAATCACAAGACACCAGATGATCATTCACAAGACCAGCCGCCCGCATCCAGGCATACACATTCGTTGGGACACAAGACCGGGACCCTGCGGCCTTCAGGTCTTTGGGAATATAGCTAAACGGTAATTTTATGACACTATGCACCTATGGCCCATCCAATTTCTTTCCGCCGCCACGTTCTTTCTATCCGGGAAAAGGAAGGGCTGAGCTTCGAAGAAACGTCAGAGCGGTTCGGTGTCGGCGTTGCCTCGCTTAAACGCTGGTCGAAACGCCTACATCCAAGGCCTTATGAGCGCAGGAAAATCCGCAAGGTTGACCCCGAAAAGCTTGCTCAGGACGTTCGCGACCACCCCGACGCCTACCAATACGAGCGCGCCGCCCGGTTCGGAGTGTGCCAGAAGTCGATCTGGC
>PDWJ01000095.1_pt1 | contig 119305 bp, 92 predicted proteins | sample 1430881 | NCBI WGS metagenome assembly PDWJ01 (sample SAMN01162460, study PRJNA174530) | Oral metagenome, whole genome shotgun sequencing project. | biome: Marine environment; feature: Marine mammal; material: Swab sample of the gingival sulcus; isolation source: swab sample of gingival sulcus... | reverse complement strand
AGGGTTACAGCGCTTCTAACTTAGCTGTCATTAGGCATATGGCCTTGAACTTGATAAAGAAAGAAACAACAGCCAAGGTTGGTGTAAAAACGAAACGAAACGAAACGAAACGAAACGAAACGAAACGAAACGAATGAAGGCAGGCTGGGATAATAAATACCTGCTTAAAATTATTGGGATGATTTAAGCCCGATTGCCCTGCACTCCAGTTTTGAGAACAAGAGCAGAGGCATCAGATCAAGTGCGATAAAGTCGGCATAGATTCGACTATTTCAAGCCAATGCACACTGTTATAAACCCGCAGATTCAGATGACTAGCCGTGGCCAGCCGGTTGGGTCTGTGTTTTCGGAGAAGTAATAGAAGCCGGAAAGACTGATTCCCGCTGTGGACGGGCGATGGCGTTTTCGATAAACAGCTGGGATACACGTTTTACGATATCGCTCTGAAAGGCTTTTTCGTAGCAAACATCTATGACATAGGCTTTCACTTTAACCTGAAGGGCTAAACGCTCTGCAATAATGACTTCATTCAAGACAAAACTGACCGGCTTTTTCAAGTAGGCAAAACGGCTGGTTACAACGACTTCATGAATCAGGTTTTGGGCAAGCTCGATGTTTGCGTCCAGAGCGATATGAAAATCACACACAACCATCATATCCAGTGCGCCGGCATTGCCGGTCGAAACCATTTCGGTGATGAAGCGAGAGTTGGGAATGGTTACGATATTGTCGTCTAACGTGTTAAGCCGAACCGATCTCAAACCGATACTGATAATTTCTCCATAGGTATCATTAAAGCTGACCCGATCACCTACTTGAAAAGGGCGGTCGAAGAGTAGAATAATTCCGGCGATAATGGAGGCCGCGACATCTTTGAGTGCGATACCAATGGCGACGGCAGCGGAACCGCCAAGTGCCAGAATCATTTCGCGGGGAGGTTGGATAATGCCGGTGATCAGCCAATAAGTACCGATGAAATACCAGACAAAGGTAAACAGGGTGGCCAACTGCAGAATCATAAAACGTCTGGCCGGAATCGATGTCATCAAGGCTTCACAAAAGTGTCTGACCACTTTGTTAATCAGCCAGAGAACAAAAATTGCAGATAACAGCATGATGGTTTTGCCGAGATCCAACAAATCGCTTACAGCGGAAATTTCCTGTAGTGACTGGTGATCCATTTTTTAGCCTAATTCCACAACATGTTCTTACGGTGTAAAAAGCCGGATAAGGAGCCATACCAATAAGGATCTATCCTGTAGCGTTTGGATTTATCCCGAATAATCATTCCCATATTGATGCCCTGTTTTACCGCGTGTCTGACAATCGATTCCGAAAAATGGGTTACCAGCATAATTTCCCTGGTCGACAAAGAGGCATGCAGAACAATCGCGGTATAAATGAAGTATAAATCATCTTTCATGCCAGTTAACAAATTCGCTGATGGTCTTTCCGGTACGCCCACTTCTGCTGTTCGGCCTTTGACTTTGACTGCGTTTAACCATAGTTCAATCGCAGCCAGCGGATTGCCTCCCGATTGCTCCCATAGGATATTGAACACTCTGGAGTTTGCGGCCCGGATACTGCTTGACTCGCTGCTTGCCGCCGCTGAAAGCAGCATATTGTTATATTTCAGGCGTCGTCTGCCGCCTTTGTGGCGGGACAAGATCAATCGACGAATATCCATAGGCGACCAACGGGGCATTTTATACAGGTTACTCACTCGCTGTTCTCTGGCAAATACATCACTCAAATAACTCCAGCTGGGTGCATTGAACACAATGATCCAATATACATTGGCCAAATGAGCGTTCATACACTCCATTAGGGATCGGTAAGCATTCAGATAGCCGACCTCGGCGAGAAACAGATTATGGGCAGAGTCAATCACCACCACCTGAGGTGTAATATTCGCATCTTGTTTTACCAGTCCACTGGCATCTGAAAACACCTTGATCTCGAGTAAACCGGCAAGCTGATCGAGGAATGTTTGGGGGTCGGTTAGCTTGGTATTGACATCCAGTATATTGACAGGGGTGTCTTTCCAGAAATTCGGCAATCGTTTGACAAAGGTCGACTTGCCGCTACCGGATTCGCCTACTACCACGGTAACATTTTCATCCGTTTTGTCCGCAAGCCACCTTTTCATCGGTGCCAAAGCGGCGGATACATCACCGACATCAAACAGCAAATCTTCGGAAGCCTTGCGTAACATCCAGTCACTATAGTTTTCATCCGGTTCCGGTTCAGCGTCTTCTCCTTCCGGTTCTTCTTCCGACCGGCTTTCCAAACGAACACGCAGCAATTTCACTGAGAACGAACGGTAAGCATCAAAGACCATCAGTTTTTGATTGATGCTGGCAACGCTATCGACCAGATGAGCCAACAGAAATATCAGAGGCCATGCGGTTTTTAAAGCCCACCTGAAGACAAAGCCGCGTTTGCTTGTATCGCCCGTCGCTTCCTGACCTAAAACTGTCGTAACAAATGTATCGACAGCCTGTTGGTATTTTGTCAATAGCCAAACGCAGGCAATCCAGACAATGGCTATATCCACCAGGCTGATAAGATAAACTAAATACCCTCCTCCGGTTGCATAGGCCAACCACCATAAAAGCAGGCAGCTCAAAGCCACCCAGGCCATTTTACGACTGTCCTGCACCAGTTGTTGCTCCGTATTGCTGGATAAGAATAATCCGCTTCGGGTAAAAGTACGGGACATACCCCATTCAATTGTGACGCGAAGAGCCCTGAAGGCAGCGTAAACCGTCCCCACTGGTGCAATGAATCCGATAATTTGCCAGGTATCCTGAATCGTAGACCCCACTAAATTGGCGGCGATCAATATAAACAGCCAGGATGCATTGGGCTTTAACACCCAAAAAAAACCGCTGCTCAAATAATGCAACGTGGGGTTTTCAAGTTTGCTGATCAATCCCTGTTGTAACCGGGCCAATGCGGAGGCGGCCTCACCTGCAATTTTTACCAGAACAAAAAACAAAAAAGACAAAGCCAATAGTTGGGACACCCAAATGAGCAGCAAAGTGAGGCTTGTCTCCTGCTGTCGGGAGAGTCGATAGGCTTTGACAAAGGGACGACCAAGATGACTCAGGATATTGTTAGGAGCGCGGTTTATTTCTTTATACAAACCATCAAAGAATACTTGTGGCGTCGTTAACTGAGTTAAAAATGTCAACCAGCCTTGATTCAACAATGTTTGATTACGCCATTGACTCACAGCATTAGTCAGTGACGATTGAAATTCATTGAGCCGAGTGATGGATCTATGGATATCGGGGCGGAGCTGGGCCAGATAGGTCAGATCGATCCCATCATCGATGCGTTTAAGGGACAAGATCGAAATCCAGAGCGAATCAACCTCCGGGAAATGGTTATTTTTTTTTATGAAAAGTATCAGCCAGCTTTCAAGTGCAGCCTGATAACGCTTGATCCACTCTTTTACTAGCTGAACATCGAGTTGGGAATTAGCATTTTGATCCCGTTTATCCAGGCTGGCTTCAAGTGATTCTGCGACAGCGACGATTTGCTCCCAGTGGTCAATTTGGCGGGCTAACATCACTACTACTGCCGGAGGTTGATTCAGAAACCGGATTTTTTGTTTTAATAGGTCGCTTTCAGCGACTCGTCGTTGATTATTGATATTCAGCCATTCCACGCCCTGATCGCCGCAGACGGCGATTTCATCAGACAGAGCCAAAGGTTCACGCAAGCCATTCAATTGTTTTTCGAGTTGGGTAATTGTAGAGGCCAGCCATTGTTTGTTATCCAGGGGCATCGTGAACAACGAAGACAGGCGTTGGTTGGTGTTGTTGCTGACCTTAGCGGCCAACAAACCCTCAAGATAAAGGGTTGCTGACGTTAAAGACTGAGTTTCCGAGACAAGCCTGGGAATCGATTGTCGATAGTAATCACAGTTGGCCGAGACCGGATTCAGCACCGCAAAAGTGAAAAAAACACTTAACAAGCCAATACAATGTCGCAACGTACGACTGACTGTGTTCACTGCTTTGCCCCCATCAACTTTTTCGGTTGTCACGTTCAAAAGGATTGACGTCGGTGATGTGCCTTTGCCCGATGACACATAGTGGCTGTCAAAAACCCGGGGTCAGTCAGAACGGGACGGGAAACCTTCTCATAACCAGACGAATTTCTTGCAAGACCTCGTCCGGCAGGCTAATTTCAAATGCATCGATATCCTCTTTGAGCTGGGCGAGTGATGTTGCGCCGATAATAGTCGCTGTAACGCCATCGACCTGATTGCACCAGGCCAGTGCCAATTGCGCTGGCGTTATGTTGTGCTGGTCAGCGACTTTTATGTAATCGGCAATAGCGGCATCCACTTGCGGGTTGTCCCGGAACAAGTTATTACGCTGCACTATACTCCATCGGCTTCCTTCAGGTCGGGCGCCATTCAGATACTTACCGCTAAGCGCTCCTCCGGCCAGTGGCGACCAGGGCAAAAAAGCGACATTTGCATGCACACAGTTTTCAATCAGGTAGGGCCAGTCCTTGGTGTGTAACAGGCTGAATTCGTTTTGTATGGAGACCATTGCGGGTAGCGAGTGTTTGTCCGCCAGGCGCAAATACTCATTGATACCCCAAGGTGTATCGTCAGAAAGCCCGCAGTGTCTGATCTTACCGGCTTTGACACAGGCTCCGAGCGCTTGCAGTATCTCCAGCATTTGATCGGAGTGTTGTTTTGCATCCACATTGGTAAACGAAATTTTGCCCGGCCAGTGTTTTGAAAAGTGAGGTGAACTCCGGTTAGGCCAATGCAATTGATACAGGTCGATATAATCAGTTTGCAATCGTTGCAGCGAGTCATCCACTGCCCTGACTATCGCTTCACCCGTGATAGGCCCGCCATTGCGTATCCAAGGTAAGCCCTTCCCGGCAATCTTGGTGGCCAGGACAATCTCTTTTCTTTGCGGTTTGTTCTTGACCAGCCAGTTGCCGATGATTTTTTCCGTTGCGCCATAGGTCTCAGGTTTGGGTGGTATGGAATACATCTCTGCCGTATCGATGAAATTGATGCCTTGGGTCAGCGCATACTCAATTTGTTCATTGGCATCGGTCTGGGTGTTTTGGGTACCCCATGTCATAGTGCCGAGGCACACTCGGGATACCTTGATATTGGTGCTACCTAACTTGTCATACTTCACAGTCGTTCCTTTTTGTTATTGGTTTTTTTCGGGTATTCTGGTACCAGTGTCACACATATTTCATTGCGCTACAAACTTGTGTGTTCACCGTTACCTCGAGTGATTGTCCGGCATTGGGGCGCGAGATATTGCTGAGCAGGTAGCCGGAAGCGTGGTTGCGCTAATACCGGGAGTATAGAGCCGCACTTGAACTTGGCACAGAACGACGTTGAATCATCGTCAAAAAGGCGTGATAATCATTCTTTGTTGTTTCTCTTGCAATCTAAAATAAAAATTAGCAGGGATGATGATTTATCTCATTGTTTCTGGAAACATTCCACCGTTTAATAAAACGGAGTCACCGGGAATAGACTATGAATCAGGAAAAAATCGACAGTCTCGCCAGATCACGAGGCATCGTAACCGAGTATGTTGATACATGGGGCAAGGATACGCTTGTCCATCCAGATAGCGAAAAAAATGTCCTTGTCGCAATGGGTTACCCGGTTGATGACGAAGAAAAATTAGACGTAATCCTTCAAAAAGAGCAAAACCGACATTGGCGCAGCCCGCTCAACCCTGTATACGTATTTCGTGCGGGTGAACCGGTTATCATTTCGGTGCGTCTTCCGGTCAGCAAACAAAAATCCAGGATGGTCTGGAAAATCATTTTCGAGGGTCAATCAGCCGCTGAGATAAGCCAGGCTTATGATGCAAAGTCGGGCAAACTGCAAAACACCCACAGTATCAGGACACGCATTTACCAGGAATGCCTGCATACTCTCGATGTTCCGGATGCACCGCTCGGCTATCACAAGATCCAGCTATGTGGAGGCAGGGGCAAGGTACTGGCCGAGGCGAAATTAGTTATTGCGCCAGAGTCTTGTTATATTCCCGACTCGATGGTGAATGGCGACAAGCTTTGGGGTTTCAGCGTCCAACTGTATTGTCTCAGAAGCCAGGTTAACTGGGGCATAGGTGATTTCAGTGACCTGGTGAAACTGATCGAGAGAAGTGCCAAGCTGGGGGCGAGTTTTATTGGTCTGAATCCATTGCACGCACTATATCCCGCAAACCCGGAGCAGTGCAGTCCATACAGCCCTTCCAGTCGCCGATGGTTAAATACACTTTATATAGATGTCACTGCGGTCGATGGCTACGATAGCCTGCCGGAAGTACAGGAGTATGTGTCTTCCGCTGAATTTCAAATGAAATTGAGTGAAGTTAGAGCGGTTGAATACATTGACTATACCAGGGTTGCTCAGTTGAAACTTCCGGTATTGAAAAGGCTCTATTCACACTTTGTCAGTCAGCATATTCAGAAAAAAACCAAAACCGCAAAAAGCTTTGACAAGTTTGTTCGAGACGGTGCCGAGAGCTTGCAGCAACTCGCCACCTATGATGCGCTACAAAGCCAGTTTAAATCTAAGTCTAAAGGTAAAACCGGCTGGGGTTGGCCAGTTTGGCCTGCCCGGTTCAAACACTACCATAAAGCCGATATCATCGAGTTTCGCAAACAAAATGAGCAGGAGATCGAGTTCTATTGTTATCTGCAATGGATTGCCCAAGATCAGCTCGAGACTGCCAACCGGGCGGCACAAACGTCCGGCATGCAGATCGGCCTGTACCGTGATCTCGCCGTGGGTGTGAATCTGGGTAGTGCCGATGTTTGGGCAGATCAGGATTTGTATTGCACCGATGCCAGTATCGGTGCGCCGCCTGATGTTTTTAGCCCCTTAGGTCAGAATTGGGGACTGCCGCCGATGGATCCCAATATTTTGCGCCAACGAGCTTATCAACCCGTGATCGATTTGTTTCGTTCGAACATGCAGTCCTGTGGTGCATTGAGAATTGACCATGTGATGGCTTTGATGCGCTTGTGGTGGACAGAGAACAATGGCGGTGCAGCGGATAAAGGCGCCTATGTTGATTACCCGCTGGATGATCTGTTGTCTGTTCTGGCTTTGGAAAGCCATCGCAACCAGTGTCTTGTGATAGGAGAAGACCTGGGTACTGTTCCTGACAGTTTTCGCAGTAAGCTACGAGCAAACGGAATTCACACTTATCGGGTATTTTTCTTTGAGCAAGCGCCAGATGGTGGATTTTACTCGCCTGACCATTACCCAGTACAATCCTTGTCAACACTGACTACTCATGACATGCCTACCCTGAACGGTTACTGGCACTGCAAGGATCTGGAACTTGGCAAGAGTCTGGGCTTATATCCGGATGAACAGCTTCTGAGGCGGCTTTATGATGAACGATTGGTTGCCAAGCAACAAATGCTTAACAGCCTGCATGGCCATTTTTCGATACCGAGCGGTATTGGCCGTGATGCGATGACTCAACCGATGAGCCGGGAGCTGAATTTTGGTATGCAAGTCCATATGGCGAAAGGGGTCAGCTCGCTCCTTAGTCTCCAATTGGAAGACTGGCTGGAAATGCAGAATCCCGTCAATGTACCGGGTACCTATAAGGAATACCCGAATTGGCGACGTAAACTCAGTGCCAATCTGGAGGATATATTCGCTAATCCGGATCTTGTCAGTTTGGCAGGGCAACTGACTAAAGCCAGACAAAATGCGGGCCACCGGTTCAGACAGAACCGGAAGGCCAAAAATGAACTCAATTAAACAGGATCAAACTTTGCCTAATATGAAAAAACAGCACCAAACAAAGCAAACAGACCGGAAGCAACATCCACTGGCTCAAGCGCTAAACAGCGCCCGTTGTATGCATCCATTCAATGAACTGGGGATTCATGACCATCAGGATGGCAGCAGCAAAGTGATTCGAGCCTGGTTCCCGGATGCGATTCGGGTCAGAATATTGGATTTTTCATCCTCGGAACTGATCGGCGAGATGGAGCAAATCGATTCATCAGGGCTTTTTGAGCTGGTATTATCGGGCCGCAAAAGTAATTTCTATTACTTTTTCAACGTGGCTTACTCAACGACCGACGAAGAAATCAAAATCATCGATCCATACCAGTTCGTAGAAGAAGCCTATCATTCGGTTCACTACGTAGATGTCGAGCCAGTCAATATCTATCGGCAACTGGGCGCTCAGCTTAGAACGCTTTATCTTGCAGAAGACAAGAAAGTGGATGGCGTACAGTTTTCTGTATTTGCGCCCAATGCAATGGCAGTAAGTCTGATAGGAGATTTTAATCATTGGGATGGTCGACGCCACCCGATGCAGAAAACTGATTGCGGGCATTGGGTAATCTTCGTGCCTGGCCTTTGCGACGGAACCAGGTATAAATTTGAGCTAAAAGACTCGGCGGGTCATACCTTGCCACATAAAGCCGACCCGGTCGGTTTTCTCGCGGATCAGTATCCCTCTCATGCTTCCGTTATATTCGACCAGAACCGGTATCAATGGCATGACCATGAATGGATGGAACAACAGCGGGAGGTGAATCTCTACCAGTCGCCGATGAGTATTTATGAAGTTCATTTGGGATCCTGGAAACGACGGGTAGAAGAAGGCAATCGTTGTTTGAACTACCGGGAATTGGCTGACGAGCTGATTCCTTATGTGAAGGAGATGGGCTTCACGCATATCGAGATTATGCCGGTATCAGAGCACCCTTTCAATGGCTCCTGGGGGTATCAACCGGTCGGCTTGTTTGCTCCGACAAGCAGATATGGTCAACCGGACGACTTTAAGTATTTTGTCGATCAGTGCCACCAGAATGGTATTGGTCTCATTATTGACTGGGTGCCGGCGCACTTTCCTGATGATGGCCATGGTCTGGCACGATTTGATGGCAGTCATCTCTACGAATACGAAGACCCAAGACGTGGTTGGCACCCGGACTGGAACTCCTGTATCTACGATTATGGCAAGGATACAGTGCGGTCGTTCCTGCTGGCATCCGCTCTGTTCTGGCTGGAACAGTATCATGTTGACGGTTTACGCGTCGATGCCGTTGCCTCCGTGTTGTATCTGGATTACTCTCGAAGTGAAAACGAGTGGATACCCAATGTGGATGGCGGCAATGTCAACTACGAGGCAGTCAGCTTTCTGAAATGGATGAACGAGGAAGTTTACAAACGCTTTCCTCATGCAATCACCATTGCCGAAGAATCCACCTCCTATCCGATGGTTTCAAGGCCGGTTTCCGAGGGTGGACTGGGTTTTGGTTTTAAGTGGAATATGGGTTGGATGCATGACACGCTGACGTACATTTCCAAAGACCCTGCTTACCGCCGTTTTCATCATGGCGAACTCACCTTCAGTATGATCTACGCTTACGATGAGAACTTTATCCTGCCGATTTCACATGATGAAGTTGTTCATGGCAAACGGTCGTTGTTACGCAAAATGCCGGGCGACGAGTGGCAACAAGCTGCCAATCAACGCTGCTATGCGACGTATATGTATGCTCACCCAGGTAAAAAACTGAATTTCATGGGCAATGAGCTGGCCCAATCATCAGAGTGGAATCATGAATCTTCGGTGGACTGGCACTTACTGGAGTATGACAAACACAAGAAAATGCAGCAGCTATACCGGGATCTCAATCGACTTTATCGTGACACCCCGGCGTTATACGAACAGGATCATACCCCCGGTGGCTTTGCCTGGCTGGATCACGAAGACGCAGACCACAGTCTTTTGGCTTTCGTGCGAAGAGCCAAGACCACTGTTCAGAAGGTGTATGTAGTATGTAATTTCACTCCTGTACCGCGTGATCAATATATTTTGGGAGTCGAAGATGCCGGAGAGTATCGGCTATTGTTGAACTCAGACAGTGAACAATACTTTGGCTCGAATTACGATTTGGATCCGCAGTTATTATCCGAGGAGCGACATTGGCAGAATTGCTCCCATTCAGTGACATTGAATATCCCACCATTGGCGACTGTTTATATTATTTATGATAAGCGTTCCAGCTAAACTGTTACCCGGTAATCCGGAACCGCCAGGCTGTAGTGAGCAGCCGGGCGGTGTTAACTTTGCGGTACATAGTCCCTCGGCTGAAAAAGTCGAGCTTTGTCTTTTTTCTGAGGATACAGAAGAGGAGGTCGCGCGTTATACGCTCAACGCAAAAACAGGGAAAACCTGGCACGGCTTCCTGCCTGAACTGGATCGTTCCTTGCTTTATGGCTATCGAGTCTATGGCAAGCATTTTCCGGAAATGGGTTTTTGCTTTGATCCGGATAAACTGCTTATCGATCCCTATGCCAGGTGTCTCAATCGCCCACTGACCTGGAACAAGTCGTCTTACCAGGGCGACAGTCAATTTATGGTTCCCAAGGCAAGAATTGCTCACAGTGACCATTTCGATTGGCAGGGAGTCAAATCGCCCAATATAGAGCGGTCACAATTGATCCTCTATGAGTTACATGTAAAAGGCTTTACCCAGGTTCATCCAGATATCGATGAAATATACCGCGGCAAATTTCTCGGTTTGTGCCAGCCTCAGGTAATCGATTACCTCAAGTCGCTGGGTGTAAGTTGCCTTCAGCTGTTGCCGGTCGCCAGCTTTATGCCCGAACCCTTTATTACAGAAAAAGGGCTGACTAATTACTGGGGATACAATCCGATTAATTTTTTTGCCCCGGACTGTCGCTATGTCGTGCACGATGCGATCGGCGAATTCAAAACCATGGTTCGGGAGCTACACAGAAATGACATGAAAGTCATTCTGGATGTGGTATTCAATCACACGGCAGAAGCCGGACTGAGTGGGCCAATACTGTCATTCAAGGGGTTTGACAACAAAGGTTTCTACCTTTTCGAGCAAAGCCAGGGCGGCGGGCCGGATTACAATCGTTACGCCAATAACAGTGGTTGCGGTAATTGTATCAATATGGATGATAACTTCGTTATGCGTTTGGTTATGGATGCCCTGCGCTACTGGGTTGTCGAAATGCATGTTGATGGTTTCCGTTTTGATCTCGCGGCAAGTCTGGCTCGTGAACACAATGAGTTTCGCCATAGCTCGACTTTTTTTCGTCTGCTGAAACAAGACCCAGTTCTAAGCAACGTTATTACTGTTGCCGAGCCATGGGATATTGGCCAGGGAGGTTATCGTTTGGGCGACTTTCCGGTTTCCTGGCATGAATGTAATGATAAATACCGAGATCGGGTTCGCTCGTTCTGGCGAGGTGATAAAAACGGGCTGGGTGATTTTGCCACCCGACTGATGGGTTCGAGAGATATTTTCCCGAAAAATCATCGGCGCATTCAAACCTCGGTAAACTATGTTACCTATCACGACGGCTACACTCTGCAAGACCTGGTGTCATACAATGAAAGGCAAAACCAGGCCAATGGAGAGTTAAATCGGGATGGCTCCGCTAACAATCTGTCTTTTAATCATGGCGAGGAAGGCAAGTCGCATAATAAGGAAGTCGTTCAATTACGATTACGTCAAAAACGAAACTTTTTCACGACTCTGTTGATCTCACAGGGTATTCCTCATGTGCTTGCAGGTGATGAAATTGGCCGGACACAGTTAGGTAACAATAATGCCTATTGCCAGGACAATGAAATTAGTTGGCTCAATTGGCATCTTGAGAAGAACGAAAGCGATTTATTACATTTTTTCAGACGCATGGTCCGCATACGCAAACAGTTTCGATTGCTACGCAATGTGATGTTTGCAGATGATATGTATTATCAACACAGTTACCATGACAAAGCCTGCTGGTACAATCCTGATGGTTCTCTTACCAACCTCACTGATTGGCATGATGAAGACAGCAATGCTTTCGCGCTGCTACTGAAAACGGATGACAACCATCCAGATCCTGAGTGTTTGCTGATATTGCTCAATGCCTGCAAAGAAGGAAAGTTGTTCAGTTTTGAAGAATTTGATTGGCAATTAGTGCTGGATACTCGCTACGCCAAGGGCCTTCCAGACTCTTCTGTGCCGGAACGACCTGAAAGTGCTGCAGGCTGTACCCAACCAATTAGTCAATATCAGCTAATTGGTCGGAATATCGCGATATTTTCTCGATGAAAATACAACGCCACGGAGTTCTGATGGTTCAGGGCACGACCTCTGATTCAGGTAAGAGCACCTTGGTTGCAGGTATTTGTCGATTACTCGCCAATAGCGGTGTTTCCGTCGCTCCTTTCAAACCACAAAATATGGCCCTGAATAGTGCGGTAACCGAAGATGGTGGTGAGATAGGCCGTGCCCAGGCATTGCAGGCGATTGCCTGTCGCCTGGAGCCCACGGTGGATATGAATCCGATTCTTCTGAAACCCGTCACTGATCAAGGGGCACAGGTTATCGTTCAGGGCAAAGCCTTTTTCAATATGCAGGCAGAGGCCTATCATGATTACAAAAAAACGGCCAAAGCGGCGGTTTTTGACTCTTTTAACCGGCTGAAATCTCAGTTTGACTGGGTGATAGTGGAAGGCGCAGGTAGTCCGGCCGAAATAAACCTGAGACACAATGACATCGCCAATATGGGTTTTGCCGAAACCGCTGACTGTCCAGTGGTGTTAATTGCAGATATCGATCGAGGCGGTGTTTTCGCACATTTGATCGGTACCCTGCATTTACTCTCTCCATCCGAACAAGCCAGAACCACAGGGTTTGTCATCAATCGGTTTAGAGGTGATATAGACCTGTTGACCCCAGGGCTTGATTGGCTGGAAGCGCATACCAACAAGACCGTGTTTGGGGTGCTGCCATACCTGCAGGGTATGCATCTTGATGCTGAAGATGGCGTAAATCCGATAACGAGTCTGCCATCGACCAGTGCTGCTCCCCGGCTACGTGTGGTTGTGCCCGCACTGCCACGAATGAGTAATCATACTGATTTTGAACCGTTGCGCCTGCATCCCCAGATTGATTTCAGCTATGTTCGTGAAACACAGTCAATTCCCTCCTCTGACCTGATCATTTTACCTGGAAGCAAAAGTGTGATTTCTGACCTGGCCTGGATCAAGCAGCAAGGTTGGGTTAGCCATATTGATAAACATCTAAGATACGGCGGCAAGCTCCTCGGGATCTGTGGTGGTTTTCAAATGCTTGGTTCCCGGATTTATGACCCTGATCATATCGAAGGAATCACCGAAAAGGCTGATGGGTTGGGTCTACTCGACTTGAGCACGACTCTCAAACCGGAAAAACAGCTTAAACGTCAGACGGGCTTGCTTACTTTGGGTAATAATTTGGGTAAGCCATCAGGGAGCAAGGTTGTGGGTTATGAGATTCATGCGGGTGAGAGCGTCGGCCCGAGCCTGGCGCGGCCATTGTTGTTGGTTAGCGGGCAGCCGGAAGGCGCAATATCAGACGACAACCAAGTAGCTGGAACTTATCTTCATGGGCTTTTTGATCGACAGGAAGCACTTGAGCGGCTTCTGTATTGGGCTGGGTTGCCGGCGACTGTAAACAGTTTTGACTTCGGCGCCGTGCGTGAGGCTTCTTTGGAAAGACTTGCCGATGTCATTAACGATAATCTGAATGTTGAGGCATTGCTTGAGCAGTCCTTTTGAGTTGATTGATATCACTGCAACCCGGAAATCCAATATATCCATTAAAAAACAATCATATATGTATGGATCTCTTGTTAGAGGCTGTTGACGCTTCACATTGGTAACCACTGAATAGCACACACCATAGCCACCATCGACTCAAAATTTCGTTTCAATTTATCGTATCCTGTGGCTATTGCTCGATAGTGTTTTAATTTTGCAAACTGATTTTCAACCAGATGCCTGTTTTTATATAAACTCCAATCCCTGTTACCACTGCCCACCGTTGAATTTCTGCGTCTTGGTATTATTGGAATCGAACCACTATCCCGGATTTTTGCTTGTATGCCCGGCCCTGCTTCGGCTAATAGCCTGGTCAACCAGGGTTACAGCACCACTACTATGCGGATGAGCTTTGATATAACTCCCGTCCATAAAACCCCATTCCAAATCCGGTGCCGCCAACGGCGAGCAGGATTTAAGGGTGCCACCGGGTAACCGGTTTGAGCATTTGGAAGGCAAGCTAAAGGGTTGGTGCTCGATCCGCGTGAACAAACGATATCGCCTGATATTCCAGTGGGATTCTGGCGAGGCTAACAGGGTCTATCTGGATCCTCATACGTACAGGTAAGAGGTGAACCATGGTTGAAACACTGAAAATTCCCGCTCATCAACCGACCAGTGTGGGCACTATGCTCAAAGAGGAATTTCTGGAACCCTTTGGCATTACTCAGGGCGAACTGGCAAAAGCGATGGGCGTAGGTCGAAAAACCGTCAATGAATTGTGTGGCGGTCGTCGCGGGGTGACTGCGGAAACAGCTTTTTTGTTGGCAAAGGTTCTGGGAACTACCCCAGAGTTTTGGCTGAATCTCCAATTCATGAATGACATGTGGCTGGCTAAGCACAATGAAGTGTTGGCTGAGAAGCTGGAACACGCTCGGCCACTGGTGACCGCGTAATATGTAAGGGAAGTGCTATGCAAATTGACGAATTGACGCCGGATGAAGTAGCACTCCTTCAAGTGTGGCGAGATAAGCGGGCTCAGCGTGAAGCTGCACGACCAGTACATCCTGGACATGCTGCCGCCAAGACGACCGGCGGTAATCTCGATGGCTACTGAAAGGCAATCAGAAGATAAAGACCGTAAAGATTGCAAGTGGTTCTATACAAATTATTACAAAAATTATTCGAATAATGCATGATTGGACAATATGTGCGGGTTGCAATTGCTATAATGTATGCAGGCATTTCACCTGAGCCACCTCCAATATCGTAATAGCAGAAAATTCTTCGATCCGGTAGTTGGATGTACGTAAAAAGTCTGGTGAATATTTGCGGATGATGGGAGAGATGAATCATCCGCTGGTAACAATAGTAAAATGGTTAAGTTCTACAATTTAACCAATCAACTCAATGTGCAAATTGATCTAATGACAGAAAAGGGGATTAGTAGTGAACCTAGCACACGCAATAAATCAAGCAAGTAATGAAATAAGCGAATGGAACGGATTTCAACGAGGTGATTGGAGTGAAGGCGTCGATGTTCGAGATTTTATTATCAAAAACTATACGGTCTACGAAGGTGATGCAAGCTTTCTAAGTGGTCCGACCCAGCGCACCAAAGCGATCTGGGCCCAGGTACTCGATCTGATGAAACAGGAAAATGCGAAAGACGGGCCACTGGACTTTGATCCTGATACACCATCGAGCATTACTTCACATCGACCCGGGTATATAGATAAAAGTAAAGAGATTATCGTTGGTTTACAAACGGACGCGCCGTTAAAGCGAGCCATTATGCCAATGGGTGGCCTGAAAATGGTCCAACGGTCTTGCGAGGTATACGGTAAAAAGCTGAATCCTGTCGTTGAAGAAATATTTACCAAGTATCGAAAAACCCATAATCAGGGTGTGTTCGATACCTATACTCAAGATATTTTTGCCTGCCGCAAAGCCGGAATTATCACCGGATTGCCCGATGCCTACGGGCGTGGTCGGATCGTCGGGGACTATCGTCGTGTCGCTCTGTATGGAATTGACTGGTTGATCGCAGCGAAAATTAAAGAAAAGGCTGGTTTGAACCCGGATGAAATTGATAGCCCCAAAATTCGTCTGCTCGAAGAACTCACTGAACAGATAAACGCGCTGGCCAGTATGAAAGAGATGGCGGCTGAGTATGGTTTCGATATTTCCAGACCTGCGGCCAATGCCCGGGAAGCGATTCAGTGGACGTATTTTGGTTATCTGGCATCAGTGAAGTCCCAAAATGGCGCAGCCATGAGTCTTGGTCGTGTTTCGACATTTTTCGATGTCTATATTCAGAGAGATATCGAGCGAGGGGTGCTGACAGAAGAACAGGCGCAGGAGTTGATTGACGACCTGGTTATCAAACTGCGTATGATTCGTTTCTTGCGGACACCTGAATATGATCAACTGTTTTCTGGTGATCCGGCTTGGGTAACCGAGTCTATCGCGGGAATGGGTGAAGATGGCAGACCTCTGGTCACCAAGGGATCCTTCCGTATCTTGCAGACACTCTATAATCTGGGGCCATCCCCCGAACCGAATTTGACTGTTTTCTGGTCTAGCCAGCTACCGGCTAAGTTCAAAGAATTCTGTGCCAAGGTTTCTATTGATACATCGAGCATTCAGTATGAGAGCGACGACTTGATGCGGCCTTACTGGGGCGATGACTATTGCATTGCGTGCTGTGTGTCGGCTATGCGCACGGGTAAACAAATGCAGTTTTTCGGCGCCCGATGTAATCTGGCCAAGGGCTTGTTGTTTTCGATAAACGGGGGCAGGGACGAAGTATCCGGAGTGCAGGTCGCTCCGGAGATGGCGGTGATGGATGACGAGGTGCTCGATTACGACAAGGTAATGGAACGCTTTGATTATTATATCGGATGGGTTGCCAAGACTTACATCAAGGCGCTGAATATCATTCACTATATGCATGATCGTTACTGCTATGAAAGTGCACTGATGGCCTTGCATGATAGGGATATTTTGCGAACCATGGCTTGTGGTATTGCCGGGTTGTCTATCGTTGCAGACTCGTTAAGTGCGATAAAATACGCGAAAGTCCGCCCGATAAAAAATGATGAAGGTATTGTCGTCGATTATGAAACCACAGGGGATTTCCCTAAATATGGTAACAATGATCCCCGCGTGGATGATATTGCATCAAGCGTTGTCACCCAGTTTATGGATCATTTGCGCCGTCACCCCACTTACCGTCATTCAGTGCCCACGCAATCGGTACTGACCATTACCTCAAATGTGGTCTATGGCAAGAAAACCGGCGCTACTCCGGACGGCCGGAAAGCCGGTGAACCCTTCGCTCCTGGTGCCAACCCAATGCATGGTCGGGATGAAAAAGGCGCACTCGCTTCATTGTTAAGTGTCGCCAAACTGCCTTACAAAGATGCGCAGGATGGTATATCCAATACCTTGAGCATTGTGCCAAAGGCACTGGGTAAGAATGATCAGATCAAGATCAACAACCTGACTTCTTTGCTGGACGGGTATTTTAAAGCGGAGGGGCAGCACTTGAACGTCAACGTGCTCAATCGCGACATGTTGCTGGATGCGATGGAAAACCCGGAGCAGTATCCGCAGCTGACAATACGGGTTTCTGGGTATGCGGTCAATTTTGTCAAGTTGACTCGTGAGCAGCAGCTAGACGTTATCAGCCGTACTTTTCATGACAATATGTAGTCGTTCCTAGTAGCGTTACCGGTCATAACAGCCGCGTAGCCTGTGGGTTACTTGCTACAACAGGTAGCCCGCGCCAGTTCTACACCCTCTCTTCAAACGCAATGGCGAATGCCGAGAGGGTGTCGTCGTTTCTGTTCGGGCTGGGTCAGGTGCCGGAAAGGGTGCTTGTTACCCGTTCATATCGTTTACAGAGGTTTTTTTACAATGGCATTGTCTTTTCAAGATTTGCCTACCCGAAAATATGATGCCAAACATATGCTCGGAAGAGTGCATTCATTTGAGTCTTTCGGTACTGTCGACGGCCCGGGTACGCGTTTTGTCGTGTTTCTGCAGGGTTGCATGTTTCGCTGCAAATATTGCCATAACCGGGATACCTGGAGTCGTGATGACGGCAAGCTTTATTCAGTAGAAGAGGTGGTTGGTGAAATACTCCCCTATACCCCTTTTATTGATGCATCCAACGGAGGAGTGACGGTTACCGGTGGCGAGCCTTTGCTGCAACGGGATTTTGTCTGTTTACTGTTTAAAATACTGCGTTTTCAGGGGATTCATACCTGTCTGGATACCAATGGCTATGTGGCTAGTTCAGGCTACGGCTTGGCGCTCGATAAGCTGATGAGTCACACGGATCTGGTATTGCTTGATATCAAGCAGATGAATACGGTCAAGCACGTTGAATTGACCGCAGTCACAAACCTCTATACATTGAACTTTGCGCAGTATTTACACGAAATAAACAAACCGACATGGATTCGCTATGTGGTCGTGCCAGGCCATACGGATGACCTGGATGACGTGCGTCAGCTGGCAGAGTTTGTCGCGCCCATGAACAATGTGGCAAAAATAGAGTTGCTTCCCTATCACGCGCTCGGTGAGCATAAATGGAAGGCATTTGGTAATGCCAGTGCACTGGAAGGCGTTGGCGCGCCGACACCGGAAAAACTTGCCAGCATTCAGGCACTGCTAACAGAATATGATATTGAATCGACGGTTTGACAAAGCTGAGTTTCCCCCGCTAAAGGTCACCGCCCCCAATCGGTCAGCGTTAACCGGCTAACAGCTCAATAACCCGAAGATAGCGATGTATAGCTCAATTTATTTGACAACTTGAGTCAAGTCACAAATACATAAAATAGTTCGCTTTTACCAAGGTTTTAGGATTAATATAAACGACCGATAGCTAATCAAGCGATGACTTGAGGTTGTACTCGGGTCATCAAAAACGAACCTTAATACAAGGGGATCTTATGCGAGCAACTAATACAATTGCCTCTCTTCTGGGTAGCTCACCGTTCAAGCCAATGCAGGCACATATGCGTATTGTCAAAGAATGTGTAGAGGAAGTACCCAAGATGTTTGATGCATTGATTGCCAAAGATATGGAAGCCGTTGGTAAATGCAAAGACGTGATATTTGCCAAAGAGAACGAAGCCGACAAGTTAAAAAACGATCTTCGGGCTCATCTTCCCAAGAGCCTGTTTATGCCGGTGGATCGTAGAGATTTGCTGGAGATTCTGGAGTTGCAGGACAGCATAGCCAACACAGCGCAGGATATCGCTGGCTTGTTGATGGAACGAGATATGACTGTGCCTGAAGGAATGGAAGAACCGTTGGCTAAATTTGTCAATCGTTGTAACGATGCCTGTTCCCATGCAGCCATGGTAATCGAAGAGTTGGATGAACTCATTGAAATCGGGTTCCGCGGCCGAGAAGCCGGAAAAGTCGAAGAAATGGTTGCCAAGCTCAATTCAGTTGAAGATGAAACGGACCATATGGGTATGGCATTGGCCCGCACCCTGTTCGCCAAAGAGGATGATATGAAGCCAGTGTCGGTTATGTTCTGGTATCAGCTATTGTTGTGGATTGGCGATCTGGCAGATTACTCAGAAAAAGTCGGGGATCGGATGCGCTTATTGATCGCCAGGTAGAGGCCAAGAGGGCCGATAAAATTCTCCAACCCAATACCATGATCTGACAGGAGGCGTTTTGCCAACGCCCTGAATGGAGTGAATATCAAGATTATCAGGAGTTTCATATGACTATTATTTCTGAATGGAGCTTTTTGTTCATGACAATGGCTGTCGTATTTGGCTTGTATATGACTTGGGGCATAGGTGCCAACGATGTTGCCAATGCCATGGGTACGTCGGTCGGCTCCGGAGCCATTACCGTCAAGCAAGCAATTATAATAGCGGCCATTTTTGAATTTGCCGGTGCCTTTATCGCTGGTGGTGCGGTTACCAAAACCATCCGCAAAGGCATTATTGACCCAAGTTCTATTTCCGGGGCGCCGGAAATCCTCGTCTACGGGATGCTGGCGGCATTGTTAGCTTCGGGCATCTGGTTGATGGTCGCTTCTACCCGGGGCTGGCCTGTTTCAACCACGCACACTATCGTTGGGGCGATCGTTGGTTTCGCTATCGCCGGTATTGGTTTCAGTGCCGTAAACTGGGCAAAAATAGGTGGTATCGCGGCGAGCTGGATCGTTTCACCACTGGTGGGTGGTACTATCGCCTTTGCTTTGATGATGAGTATTCGAAAGCTGATCCTGAATACTGATAACCCTTTCGAGAAAGCGAAAAAATGGGGGCCTGCCTATGTGTTCCTGGTCGGCTGGATCGTCTCACTGGTGACCATGTTTAAAGGACTCAAGCACCTGAAACTGGAACTGTCTCCGTTTCAAAGTTTTATCGTTGCCGTTGTTGTCGGTGTTATCGTTGCCGCGATTGGCAAGAAAATGATCGATAAAATTAAGGTTGATAAAGAAGCGGATAAAGACTTCTATTTTGCCAGTGTCGAGAAAGTCTTTACACCTATGATGATATTCACTGCCTGTGCGATGGCTTTTGCTCATGGGTCCAACGATGTTGCTAACGGCATTGGCCCTATGGCGGCAGTCGTTTCGATTATCGGTAGCGGCGGTGAAGTTGAACAAAAAGCCGGTTTGCCATTGTGGATTCTTTTCCTCGGTGGCTTTGGTATTGTCGTTGGCCTCGCCACCATGGGTTATAAAGTGATGCAAACCATTGGTACCAAAATTACCGAGTTGACGCCAACTCGTGGTTTTTGTGCCACCCTGGCTGCAGCTATAACCGTCGTTGTCGCCTCAAAAACCGGCTTGCCGGTTTCGACAACGCAAATCGCGGTAGGTTGCGTAATGGGGGTCGGTCTGGCCCGGGGTATCGGTGCCATTGACCTTCGGGTTATTGGCAATATTGTGTCATCCTGGGTGATTACACTGCCTGCCGGTGGTATTCTGGCGGCCCTGTTCTTCTACCTGTTCAGAGCTTGCTTTGGTTAAATTCTGATAAATGGTTGGCCCTCGCTGATGCGGGGGCTTTTTCTTTGTAACAGCCTGGCTATCGGTTTTCAGATCCGGGAAAAAGTATTCGCCGCTTATGTCCAAGATTATTGTGAAAACGTCACCCAGTGGTGACCATATTCCCTTTTTTAAAGGCATTCTTACCCAGTCGCTGGTTAACGCGGGTATTGACTTTGAAAATGCTTACCGTTTGGCGCATGAGGTAAAAGACAGCCTGAAAGACATTCCAGAAATTACGACAACTGCGCTGAGGGCGAAAGTTGCCAAAGCCATTGAAAGCAGCCTGGGCTCTGATCAAAGACGGGCCTATCAGAATGAAACGCTGCTGCCGCCGGAAATTCTGATTCACACTGATTCCCATAGCTCAGTTTTCTCGGTTGGCTTGTTGGCTCGTTCTCTTGAAGCCTGTGCGCTGACTTCTGCGGAAGCGTCAGGCGCTGCTCGATGTGTTTATGCAAAACTAAAAGCATCCGGGCGAAAAGAGATTCATCATAAAATGTTACGAAAAACTATTTACCAGTGTTTGCAGTCTGAGTATTCTCAGCAAGCGGCCAATCGCTACGTTGGTTGGCGCTGTTTCAAAGCCAGCAACCGGCCCCTTATTATTCTCATTGGTGGTGTTGCCGGCTCGGGTAAGAGTACCATTGCTTCAGAGCTGAGTTATCGTTTGGGTATACCCGGTACTCAGTCTACTGACTTGATACGTGAGATCATTCGGTCTTACTTGACGCCGCAAGTTGTGCCGACACTGTCCTATTCAAGTTTTGAAGCATGGCGTGGTTTGAAAACGGCACAGAACAATGACGAACTAAAGCATGAAACCAAAGTGGTGATGGGTTATCTATCACAGATGGAAACGCTGAGCCCTGCGTTGGAAGCGACATTGGCCAGGTCGGTCACCGAGGGCCAGGATTTGATACTCGAAGGTGTGCATATCATTCCAAGTCGTCTTGATTTGAGTGTTGTGGCAAAAGACGCGATTGTCATACCGATTTTTATGGCTGTGACAAAAAAAGCATTACTTCGTAATCGCTTCAATGTAAGAGGTTCTGAAAACAAACGGCGAAAAGCCTCTCGTTATATTGAAAGCCTGGATGATATCTGGGAGCTACAAAGTTTTATTTTAAGTGAAGCAGATGAGGAAGGCATTGCTATTATTAATTCCGCGTCGCTGGAACAGGCTGTGGCTGAAACTATCGAAGTAATCAGCAACACTATGGTGAAATTACACGCATCAGAGTCTGAGTCCTATCGCAAAATGGCTGGAATTAAATAATCGCTTAGCCTTTCGGCTAGCAAAAGGTGTTATAAAAACATGCGTGTGGTCGTCGTCCGGCATTACAAAACCCAGTTTAACAAAACAAATAAAATCATGGGGTGGGGTAATTCGCCGCCCGCCAAAGGTTGGGTGCGTGATCTTGTTTTTGTAAAAAAAAAGCTCGAGCAAAATGCGTTGGGTATTTCTACTGTTTACACCAGTGATTTGGAGCGGGCAAAGCGTACCGGGATTTTTTTAGCTCAGCAACTGGGGATAAAAAACCACCCGGTTATCCATTCAGCCGGGTTAAATGAAATCAACTACGGAGCCTTGTTTGAAAAAGACAAAAGCTGGGTAGAAAAGATGATACCCCAGCATAAAAAAGATCCTGACTTTGTCTATCCTGAGGGCGAAAGTTTCAGGCAGATGCAGAAGCGAAGTGTCGACTTTCTTGACTCCCTGGCAAAAAAACACCAGGACAATACCATTCTGCTCGTGGTACACGCGGGTATCATCAGAGGCTTTATCGCTCACTATCTCGACCTGCCCTATGCACCCTGCCTGAAAATGAAAACAACCCATCGTTATATCGGATATTACCGATTCAACGGCAAAGACAATCGGTTCGTTCAGTATACCGAATTGGGTCAGCCCTCTCAGTTTGTCAAGGATCGGATTATCTGTGTACCGCATACTGCTACCAGCAAGTCTGGTCAGCCGCGCTATGACGACTGACCAGCGTCGTTTTTGCTGGACGTTTTCCCTGGGTTCGAGTTAGCTTCTACAGGGAGGAATATGCCAGATTTGATCGGAGTATTCCTGAATCGACCGATCCGAGTTGAATTTGCCTAAATATGCGGTATTCAGAATGGCACTCCTGGCCCAGGCAGGTCGGTTCTGGTAACGGCGATTCACTTCTTCATGCGCCTTGGCGTAGGACTCGAAGTCAGCCAGGCACAAGTACGGGTCTCCCCAATCCAAAAGGCTGTGTTTGATACTGGCCAGTTCACCGGGCGAACCCGGCGTAAAGTAGTCGGTTTCCAGCCAATCCAGACTGGCTTTTATTTCCTGGTTGGCATAGTAGTAATCCCAGGGACTATAGCCTCGCGCGTACAAGGCTTTGACTTCATCAACCGTCAAACCGAAAATAATGACGTTTTGCGTGCCCACCTCTTGCGCAATTTCAATATTGGCACCATCCAGTGTGCCCAGTGTAATCGCGCCATTGAGCGCCAGTTTCATATTGCCGGTTCCGGATGCTTCTTTACCTGCAGTTGAAATTTGCTCCGACACGTCTGCAGCCGGAATGATTTTCATCGCCAGGGAAACCCGGTAGTTAGGCAGAAAAACCACCTTGAGTTGGTTATTGACTCTTGGATCATTGTTAATGGTTTCGGCGACTTTGTTAATTGCGTAAATAATATCTTTCGCCAGTTTATAGCCAGGCGCAGCTTTTGCTCCGAAGATAAAGACCCGTGGTTGCATTTCATAGTTCGGAATTTGCAGAAGACGGCGATAGAGGGCCATGATATGCAACAGGTTCAAATGTTGCCGTTTGTACTCATGCAAGCGCTTGACCTGCACGTCAAAAATGGCCGACGGGTCAACGATAACGCCGGTTTCGGCCTTGATAATTTTGGCTAAATACTCTTTGTTCTGATGCTTGATTGCCATGTACTCTTGCTGAAACGAGGGGTCGTCGGCCACTTGCTCCAGTTGCCTTAACCGGTGCAGGTCGGTCAGCCAACCGGTTCCGATAGTTTCATCGATCAGTTTGGCAAGGCGTGGGTTACAGGTCTTCAGCCAGCGTCTGGGTGTAATGCCGTTAGTGACATTGATAAATTTTTCTGGCCACAGCTGGTTCATTTCCGGGAACAGGTCTTTTTTCACCAGTTCCGAGTGTATTTGGGCAACCCCGTTGACTTTGTGCGAGCCAATGACGCAAAGGTGACCCATACGCACCATTCGTATCGGGCCTTCTTCAATAATCGAAAGCTTACTCTTGATACCTGGGTCGCCTGGCCACTTTGCCTCTACTTCGGTTTTTAAAAAGTGGTCATTGATTTCGTAAATGATTTCCAGATGGCGCGGCAAGACTTTGCGAAACATATCGACAGGCCATTTTTCCAGCGCCTCCGGCAGGAGAGTGTGGTTGGTGTAAGAGAAAACCTGTTGACAAATGGCCCAGGCGTCATGCCATTTCAATCGGGCACGATCAATCAGGATTCGCATTAGTTCAGGTATCGCAACGGCGGGGTGCGTATCGTTAAGTTGTACCGCAAATTGCTGGGCGAATTTGCTCCAGTCGTCACCGTGGGCACGCTTGTACCGTCGAACCATATCTTTTAGCGAGCAGGCACAGAAGAAGTATTGCTGAATGAGTCGAAGTTCTTTGCCTGCCGGGGTGTCGTCATTGGGATAAAGAACTTTCGAGATGGTTTCAGCTTCGACGTTTTCGCGCTGGGCATCGACGTAACCTCCCGCGTTAAATACATCGAGGTTGAACAAGTCCGATGAACGGCTTTCCCAAAGACGTAATACGTTAACCGTATTGCCGAGATAACCGACGATGGGCACGTCCCAGGGCACGCCTTTGACAATTCGGGCTGGGCGCCATTCTTTGCAGACTTCTCCCTGATCATTGAATTTGGTTTCGACATAACCGTAAAACGCAACCTCTTGGGTGCTTTCGGGGCGACAGAGTTCAAATGGATTGCCGTACTCACGCCAACTGTCTGGCCGCTCGAACTGGCGCCCATGCTTAAATTCCTGTTTAAACAAGCCGTTTTCATAATGGATGCCATAGCCCATGGCAGGCATGTCCAGGGTTGCCAGCGAGTCGATAAAACAAGCGGCCAGGCGGCCCAGGCCACCGTTGCCAAGAGCCATATCTTCTTCCTGGTCAGCAAGCTCGTCGATGTCTTTACCCAGTTCCTTCAAGGCGGCTTGTGCGATCTCAAACAACTCCAGATTGTGCAGGTTATTACTCATCAGCCTGCCCATCAAAAATTCCAGCGAGAAGTAATGAATTGCACGCGTATCATGTTTGTAGTGTTTTTTTTGTGTGCTGCGTAGTCGATCGAAAACGAACTCATTCAGCGTCACGCAAGTGGCCTGCCACCAGGCTTTTTCATTGGCCTTGTTTTCATCGGTTCCCAAAGTGGCATTCAGATGTTTGAGAATCGAGTTCTTGAATTCCTCAACGCTGATTCGGGGTTGTTTCGTTTGAGTTGTTTCAGGTGCCATATTCTGCTCCGCAGTCATCATTTATGTGCAGTTGATGGGTAGTTGTTATAATTTTACTCAGTATCCATCACGAGAACCAAGTATCTCCCGTTTACCGTTGAAAATACACCTAAGATTACCAAGTATCAAAGTTGTTGTCCCAAATCATAGTATGGGCTTCTTGTTATCGCCATTTGCTTCACTTTACGCTAAGTTAAGACTATGCATAATGTTGGACATCGTAAAGGCGCACGTTGACCAAAGCGATGATAGTTTCTTCTGTTTACGTATTCCATAGGTAATTGGTAGGGTACGAGTGTATGAAAGTTCTGTTTCTTGCTTCTGAAAAAGAAGGCTTGGTGAAAACCGGTGGCTTGGCTGATGTGGTTAGAGCATTGCCAGCCCACCTGAAAAGACAAGGTATAGATGTGCGAGTGATGATTCCGTGTTACCGGGATTTACTCGTGCAGAATTATTCGCTGCGGATCCCTTCGCTGGATATCCATCTGACTCATCATGATTGTTATGGTTCAGCCATCCGCCAGACCCTGGTTGATGATGTGCAGGTGTATTTGCTGGAGCACAATGCATTTTTTGATCGTGGCGGGCTTTATAACGAGGATGGCGGCGATTCGTACAACGATAATGCACTGAGGTTTGCATTGTTGTGCAAGGGTGCGCTGTGTGTTTGCGATACGCTGGATTGGATTCCCGATATTGTTCACTGCAATGACTGGCAAACCGCACTGGCGCCGTTTTATTTGAAGGAGCACTTTGCCGGCAATACCAAATTCAGTCATACCAAAACGGTACTTACCATTCACAATGGTTTGTTTCAGGGCCATGCCCCGGCGTTCCTCAAGGAGACACTGGGCATCAACGATTACTTTTTTGTACCCGAAATATTCGAAGATAACGGCCAGATAAACATGCTCAAAGGGGGTATTGCTCTGGCCGATGCGGTCACAACCGTTAGTCCAGGCTACCACGATGAACTGCTGAACAAAGAGACGAGTCATGGCCTTTGGCAAAGCTACCACGCCAAAGGGAGTGCTTTCGTAGGTATTTTAAACGGCTGCAACTATGAGCACTGGGATCCGGAAGTTGACCCAGATTTGCCCGAAAACTATGGTATTCACAATATTGCGGGCAAGGCAGGTTGCAAGTACACGTTGCAGAAGGCACTTGGGCTGGATGTCGAAAGCCCGGCGGCGCCCTTGTTCGGTATTGTCAGTCGTCTCTCGGATCAGAAGGGTTTTCAGTACCTGGTTCCGGCGTTGTGGCGCTACTATCAGATGGCACAGAGCGACACCTCTGTGCGGCCAATACAGTTAGCGGTGCTTGGCAGTGGTGATCAGTGGATTGCCGGCCAGCTGAGGCTATTGGCGGATCAGTTTCCCGAGAGTGTCAGTTTTACCCAAGGCTACAGCGAGTCGCTGGCCCACCAGATTGAAGCCGGTTCGGATTATTTTTTGATGCCATCGGCGTTTGAGCCTTGCGGCCTAAACCAGTTATACAGTCTCAAATATGGTGCGGTTCCGATTGTTCGCTCCACCGGCGGGTTGTGCGACACGGTTGTCGGCTTAACCCGTAACTTCACCAATCAAAACTATGCGACAGGCATTTCATTTGAGCAGCAAACCGACGACGAATGTTTCGAGGCGATTCAGCTGGCTGTTACGCTTTGGTACGACCATTTCGAACTATATCAGGCGATCCAGAAGCGTGGCATGGAACAGGACTTTTCATGGAGAAAACCGACGGAAGAATTTATCCGACTGTATCAAAAGTTGCTTGCGCACTGAAATTGACTGTTCAGGGGCGGTTTGCTGCCCCCCGTGGTCTTTAGAGCCGGTTTTCGCCTGTATGCAAATACTGACCAAGATCGTTTCCAGCACACGCTGTGGTTGGTGTGGCGATGACCCGCTGTATGTCGATTGCCATGACTCACTATCGGGCAGACCTGTCGCTTCTTCGCTGTCGCTGAATGTGTCATGCTTTGTGATTGGTATCGTAGAATTTCAACAATCGGGTGGCTATACTCGCGATCCCCAAAAAATAAAAATGCGTCTTACGGCAAAGGACACCTGAGTGGATGCCGATTAGGGAAAAGAGAATAAAATGAAAAGCCTGTATTGTTCTGTCGGGTTGCTGATGGCGGTGGTGTCGGCATCGACGACAGCAGACCTGCAAATGTTGGCTGATTCCGAATTGAGTGCGGTGCGGGGCCAGGCTGGTTTGTCCATTGAGCTGGCGACTGAAATTGATATTGGTGAAATTGCCTATAGAGACGAAGGATATATAGCCATTAAAGATATACATCTTGGTGGTTTGGGCGGCTCCATGCTGGACAATATGCTGATCACCCTGGATATCGCAGGCCCTAATGAAGTGTTACATCGCGGTTTTTCCCGCTTTGCGATGTGGGCGGATGCTGGTCTGGTTGATAGTGCTCATTTGGATGTTGCCGATGCTGCTGCCAGGTATTCTGTTGGCGGAAGTTATGGTGAAGCCTTTAACGATGGTGATATGGTGCTTCATGTTGAATCATTGGATTCCGGGGCCAACGCATCGAACGATACAGAACAGAATATTGCGGCCTACCAGTCGGCGGTGGACTTTGCACTATCCGTTGGATCTGTCGGGTTGACCGAGCAAGGTTATGCGGTTGGCAGTGGTCCTACGGGTGGTGCGATGTTTTCGGATATTGATGCAGAAGGGTATCTGGGGCCGGTTGATATTGTCATTCGCAATGGTAGCGGGGCTACCAGCCCGGTTTCGGGTGGTGCTATGGATGTATCTGACGCTGTCACTGAGGTCGATGCCTATTTCCGGGTAACTGATCTGGATTTAAACTGGGATGCAGCGGATGTGTTGTTAATTTTCAATTTTGCAGCGATGAAGCAGTTGGATGTCAAAATCAACAACACGCGTGGAAATGACTATGTCGGTCAATTCGGCTTTGCCAAGGTCTCTGCCAAATTTGCCGAAGGCGCCAGCAATATCAATGGCGTTACCGGTTTGGCCATCTATGATGTTGAAATTCGTGCTGATGTCGATATGCCACACGTACAGTTTGGCAATGCGTCCAGCATTGGTGGCATCTACTTTACCGACTTTGTATTCCAGACAGATGTTTTGGTTTACGGTCACTAAAAGCCGTTTTTGGCGCTTGGTGAGATGCTTTTCTGCAATATATTTCGCAAAGCCTCCGTGCGATAGTGGAGGCTTTTTTATATCGAAACCGGTGTTCGTTTTACATGGTCAGTGACACTTCCCGGTCTCTTGGGCAATTTTGCGTTATCGCATTGACCATAGAGAACAAGGCCGGAATGTGGTGTGCAATGATAGGAATACCTGTGGTCAGCACAGACACAGATATATCCCGCGCTTCGTCCGCCCAGCACAGCTTGTTCAGCAAACCAATATGGCCAAATGCGGCACGACTGTTTTTACCCCACATGCCTATAGGGCTTCCGCCGAGCATTAATCCGGCACTGTAGCGCATCGGTATCATTAGCGTCCGGTCAAACTGGAGCGACCCGTATTCATGTACCGCCCGGCGTACTGTATTCTCCTGGCAAATTTGCTTGCCCTCCCATTCACCGCCGTTCAACATCATTTGGTAGAACCGGGAAACTTCTTCGGCTGTGCCGATCAAATTGCCCGCCGGCATGACCGAGCGGTACCATTCAGAACTGTTTATGACTTGTTCTACCGTGTCGATATCTGCGCCCAAGGCCCGTTTGATCACTTTGGTAATCGGAAATATGGGCCTGGGTCCGGTGGCGTAATTGGTTGCCAGTTTATGGCGTTTATCTTCGGATATACCGTAAGTGAAATACTCCATTGCCATCGGTTGGCGAATCTTTTTGTCGATGTAATCCTGGATGGTGTTGCCAGTGACTTTTTCAAGTACCCGGCCGAGCACGAAGCCACCGGTAAGTGCGTGGTAAGACAGGTCATTGCCGCTGGAAGAGATCGGTTTGGTGTCGCATATCAAACGCCAGATTTCATTTTCATCCCACAGCACGTCAATTGGCGTGTCTTTCGCCACCCGGGGGATGCCGCTTCGGTGAGAAAGGATTTGATGCACGGTGATGTTACGCTTGCCGTGCTTGCCAAATTCAGGCAGATAGTAGCTCACCGGGTCGAGCAAATTAACCAACCCATCCTCTGCTAACATATGCATTAACAAAGCCGTGACCGCTTTTGATGCCGAAAACAGACAAACCGGCATATCTGGCGTCGCCACCACTCTTGGTGTATTGGCCTGGTCTTTTGGACCATTGCCTGTCAGGTAGCCAATCGAGCGATTAAAGACAATTTTGCCCTGTCTGCGCAAGCAGAAAGTAATGGCTGGCTGTGTGCCGGTCAAATAGAGATTGACCACAGACTGCCAGATCGCTTCCGCCCTTTTGGCATTGAAGCCCACGGATTCCGGGGTGACCTCCTGTTCATGGTTGATTCTGATTGATTGTGAAACACCCTCAAGGCGGCTGGTGTTCAGTAGCTTTCTTATCATGAAATTTCGCATGCATCCACCCTCGTTCCTAGTGATGGGTGTAGTTATAACGTGAATTGATGTTGAGGTAAATTACAAAGTATAAATTGTGGAGAATAATTGATATACAAAGATAAAAGTCAACGCTGGTGTAATTATTGCTAGTTTGCACGGAGGCAGCGCAAAGCGGCAATATTTCGTCGCCTATCGCTAATGAGACTACACTGCCAGCCTAATTGGCGACGTGAAGTGAAAGAAGCTCCTGGGTCAGAGGATCATCAATATGTCCAGCATTGTCAATATCGGCTTAACCGGACTCCTTACGCATCAGGCTGCGCTGAATACCACCAGCCACAATGTCAGCAATACCGATACACCTGGCTATAGTCGTCGGGAAGTGGAATTTGTGCAAAAGTCGCCCCAATTTGTGGGTTATGGCTACGAAGGATCCGGAGTCCAAGCGCAAACGGTAAAGCGTATCGCTGAAGAGTTTCTGGTCGGTCAGGTGCGCGCAGATGAGGTGGTCTATAACAGAAGTAATGCGTTTTTAACCCAGGTTGAACAGTTGGACGGATTATTGTCACGAGATGCAACCAGTCTTAGCTCTGCGATGAGTGGCTTTTTTGGTGCGCTGCAGGGTGGCGCGGATGATCCAACTGCGATTCCAGAGCGGCAGATTGTGCTGAGCGAATCAGAAAACCTGGTTAGCCGGTTTCACTCCCTGCATACCCGGCTTGAAGATCAGTCGACTGCGACTATCGAGCAGATAACTGCGGCGGTTTCGGAAGTGAATAGTCTGGCTCGTAGTTTAGGTTACCTTAACCAGGCCATTTCCAGAGCGATGCCGCTGGCACAGGGAGACCTGCCCAATTCACTGTTGGATGAAAGAGACGAATTACTCAGGAAGCTCGCAGAGAAAACCTCGCTGGAGGCGATCGTCAAGCCAGATCACACCGTCGATGTATTTATTGGCAAAGGCACAGCCCTTGTCGTCGACGCTGCAGTCAGCGAGGTATCGGTGCTCGAGGATCCGTTGGATCCTTCACAAATTGAAATCGCCCTGACCCAAAACGGGTTACAGCGGCAGATTACCGAAGATATCGTTGGTGGCGAGCTGGGCGGAGTATTGCAGTTTCGTGATTCACTGTTAACTGAAGCGTTCAGTACCATGGGTCGCATCGCTTTAGTATTGGCGGACACGGTAAATCGCCAGCATCGTCTTGGCATGGATCTCGAAAACAATCCGGGTGACTTCTTTTTTGCCGATATCAATCGTATTGATTTACAGAGAAGTCGCGTACTTGGCAGTGACAACAATGCGTTGCCGCACGATCGCGTGGTGTCGCTGGAGATTCGTGATGTCGATCAACTGGCTATCGACGAGTACACCCTGTCCTTCGAAGGGCCTGCCGACTCGGATTACACCCTTAGAAACAACACAACAAATACCGTTGTCAAACAGGGTTCGTTGCCGGATGGCTTCCCGGTCAGTATAGACTTCGATGGCCTCCGGTTAAGGCTGGAATCAGGCTCTTTCCAGATGGGTGACCAGTTTCTGGTGCAACCGACGAAGCACGCTGCCAGGGATATTTCCCTGCATATCGACCGGGTTGAAGAAGTGGCATTTGCGGCGCTGATCAGAACCGGCGCCGACCTGGGCAATCGGGGCAGTGCCGTTATTTCTCCCGGTACCATGCTCGATGTCGATAGCCCCCTGACCAGGCAAACCTTGTCCCCGTTTGGGACGCCGGGCGAATTGTCGCCACCGATAGCGGTGCGCTTTTTAACCGACGATATCTATGAAGTAATGGATGCCAGTGACCCGGCAAATCTGCAGCCTTTGAACCCACCCTTGAACTCGCAGCAATATATCTCTGGTGTGGCCAACTCCTTGTTTACCGCCGATCCGGCAGAAACGGTTGTTTCCGCCGGAGGCACCAATATCGGTCAAATGCCTGTTCCCGGACCCAGGCCCGGTGCCGACTGGCAATCCTTCGACAATGGTTACAGCGGGCAGACTATCACCGTGCTCACTCGAGATCCGGACACCGGAGTGGCAACACCTTCATCGGTAACAATCAATCCGGATGCGAGTGCTTCAGCTATCGCCAATACTTTGAGTGGTATCGCGGGGGTGCAGGTCAACGCCTATTCCGAAATAAAAATCAGACAGTTTGTCGACGATGGTGATGCCAATCCGTTAGAGCTGTCGTTGAATGGTCAAATACTGACTATCACGCCACCGGCAGTGCTTGGTCCGGATGCACTGGCTGATGCGATCAATGCCAATGCGGTGCTGCGTGACCAGTCTATCTATGCCGTCAGTGATGGTGTCGAGCTGTCGGTGTTTGCCAGCAGCGGCGTCGATCTGGTCGTTGAAGTGGGCGGCGCGGGCGATAGTGTGACTGTCGACAAAATCAGTCCTTATGACAACAGTGTATTGGCATCCAGGTCGGTGGTCTCTGGTCAGGGTGTCGCGGTGGCTGGTTTTCTGGATGTCACTTTATCCAAGGGTGCGACACTGTTTTCCGCAACCAATGGCGTCTTCCAGCAAACCCCCCCCGCTCGTTCCGCTTATTTGGGATTCACTGCGGAGATTTCCGGTGTCCCCCAGGCAGGTGACGTATTTCGAATCGGCTACAATGAGGCAGGCGTATCGGATAATCGAAACGCGCTCGGGTTAGTGGCCCTGGAACTGGCCGAAACCTTTGCCGGGGTCAGCACGTACACGGACGTGTATTCATCTATGGTTGAGAAAATAGGTACCGAAACCAGTCGTTCCAGATTGAACACAGAAGCCAGTGAATCATTGTTGAAACAGTCAATAAGCAACCGCGATAGCGTATCTGGCGTCAATCTGGATGAAGAAGCGGCACGACTTGTCCAATATGAAGCAGCCTACAATGCGTCCAGCAAAGTTGTCACCTTGGCGCAGGAGTTGATGGATACACTATTGGGCACATTTCGCTAGAAGCCTGGTGTTGGCCGGTGATTCTACCATTGATTACGGCCACTGTTTTTTTAGAAAAACACCCCCCCATACTGCGCTCTGACCGCTTGCGGGCGGCGTGTCCCTCTGTATCTAGGACAGCAGGCTACAACAGTTGAATCATCCGAGCGTTTGTAATTATCTGCATCATTGGTTATCTTTGCTAGACGACCAGCTTACAGCTAATAAACAGACCAAACAGGAACCACATATGAAAGGATTAATGATGGACAGTTCGCTGTCGATTTCGGGTATTCTCACTCATGCTGAAACGATTCACCCCAAAAGCAAAATTGTCAGTAGAAACGTGACCGGGGATATCCACCAATACACCTACGGTGAAGCGGCAAATCGCTCGCGTCAACTGGCTAACGCACTGGTTAGATTTGGTGTTGAACAGGGAGATAGGGTCGCTACTCTGGCATGGAATACTCACCGTCATTACGAGTTGTATTTTGCTGTTTCCGGCAGCGGTGCAATTTTGCACACAGTCAATCCCAGGCTGTTTCCACGGCAACTCATTTATATCATTAATCATGCCGAAGACGAAGTATTGTTTGTAGACTTGACCTTTGTGCCAATTATCGAAGAGATATATGGCTCACTGAAGACGCTGAAGCATATTGTGGTGCTGACAGACGAAGCCAATATGCCGGAATCCTCCAATTTGAAATTGCTCTGCTATGAAACCTTGATTGCCGATGAGTCAACCACTTTCGAGTGGCCCGCCGTAGACGAAAATTCAGCCGCTTCCCTCTGTTATACCTCGGGCACGACGGGCAATCCGAAGGGCGCGCTTTACTCGCACAGGTCAACCGTGCTGCACGCCTGGGCCTGCTGTGGCAGTGATGCATTTGGTATAGCCAACCGTACCACTGTGATGCCAGTCGTGCCCATGTTCCACGTAAACGCCTGGGGCGTGCCCTATGCGGCGACAATGAGCGGTGCCGCTCTGGTATTGCCTGGAGCCGGTATGGATGGGGAATCACTCTATGAGATAATCAGTTCAGCGGGGGTCGACTTAATGCTCGGTGTACCGACGGTATGGCTGGGCTTATTGAATTATTGTGCCGATCAATCACTGAAATTGACGTCGGTAAAAACCGTTGTGGTCGGTGGCGCGGCAGCACCATTATCCATGATCGAGGCGTTCCACACCGAGCATGATGCCTTTGTTATGCACGCCTGGGGCATGACAGAAATATCACCGGTTGGTTCAGTCAACAGTATGAATCAGTATACAGCCAGCCTGAGTCTGGAACAACGATTTCAAGTGCAAACCAAACAGGGTCGCCCTATTTTCGGTATCGAAATGGAAATAGTGGACGCCAATGGCCAACCTCTGCCGCATGATGGTAAAGCTTCGGGTCGATTACTGGTGCGAGGCCCCTGGGTGGCTAAATCCTATTATAAAGATGAAGATACTTCGGCCTGGAGCAATGGCTGGTTCGATACCGGGGATGTCGCCACCTTAGACCCCATGGGTTATATGAATATTGTCGATCGCGCCAAAGATATGATCAAATCCGGTGGCGAATGGATCAGCTCTATTGACCTGGAAAATGCCGCCACCGGCCATGAAGCCGTTATGGAATGTGCGGTTATCGGTGTTCCTCATCCTAAATGGGATGAACGACCATTGCTACTGGTCGTTTTGAAAGAAGGTAAGAAAACGACGAAAGAAAGCGTACTGGCCTTTCTTGCCGACAAAGTGGCCAAATGGTGGCTGCCCGATGACGTGATATTTGTTGACACCTTGCCTCATACGGCTACCGGCAAGCTGTTAAAAATGAAACTGCGTGAGCAATACAGCGATCGATTGACCGATTGAGTCAAGCTTCGCGAACAAACAAAGCCTGTAAAACAGGTGCAAAGCTGACCCGCCCTGAGCGGGCGGCTTCCTGCATCGAACCTGTGTTTGAAGTGTTTAGTGCCTTTTTCGATGCCTTTGTCGCTCAATTCGCTGAGCTTAGCCTGATATCCAAAGGCTGAGAAGTATCCAAATGCACATCTCGTTGCGGGTAAGAGATTGGAATCTGTGCATCGTTCAGTGCATTGTAAATGGCCACATGAAGCTCGCTGAGCGTTGACAGTCGATATTCACTTTTACCTACATAGGCGTGTAAATTGATAATTAGCGCGTTGTCACCGAGGTTTTCGAAATAAACGGTCGGCACCGGTTCCGACAGTACCTGAGAATGTGCCTTGGCGAGTCTGGTGACAATCGCCATGGCTTGCTCTACGTCAGACCCATAGGCAACACCTATGGTGATCATCAACCGTGTGGTTTGGTCCGATAATGTCCAGTTAAGTAATCGGCTGGTAATAAACTCTTTGTTGGGTACAAGCAGCTCTTTGTGATCCCAGTTTCGAATCGTTGTGGCACGGATTTTAATGCGGGTGACAACGCCGTCGGTATCGCCTACCGTCACCACATCGCCGACCCGAATCGGACGCTCGAAAAGGATAATCAGACCACTGACAAAATTAGCGACAATTTCCTGCAGGCCAAAGCCGATACCGACACTCAGCGCAGCTGCCAACCATTGCAGCTGCGTCCAACTGACGCCAATTCGGTTCAATACCACCAATAAGCCTATTGCCACGATCAGGTACTGCAAGAGTGTGCGCGTGGTATAGAGCCCTCCCCGACTGTTCTTCATATAGGGCAGCAGGATAAATTCCAGCAAGGCCGGCAGACGTTTAGCCGCGATCAGCGTAATGGCGACGATAAACACAGCGAGGCCAAGATCAAACAGAGAAACCGCATGGTTGATTTCCCTGCCGTTTTCAACACCGGTGTAATGCCACAAGGTAAACTCGTCAAGAATGCTGAAGGCTGGCAGAATATCTGCCCAGATCAGCCAAAAGCCAATTGCGCCTGCGACCGAAAGGCCGGTGTTCAGCAGCTTCTTTGCTCCCTTACTGACCGCATCGAGATCAATTTTTGGCTCTTCCACATCCAGCCAAGGATCGCTGCCAGCGGCCTCTGTTGAGGATTCCTGGGCTTTTTGGCGAGCCGCTGCCCGACGTTCCAGGGCATTTTTATAGGCTAGTTTACGACTGGCCAAGGTCAGCCAGCGTATAACAAGCTGGTGAATCAGCGCCAGAACAATAGTGAACTCGAAGGTATGCATAAGCTGCAAAAACAACATGCTAACTGAATAAAGATAGCCCGACAAACCGGCCAGACCAAATAACAATGGAGCGACAAGCAATAAATAGCCCAAGGTATTGGCAGAGCTCTGGGTCGGTGATTGAGGGTCTGCTTGGGCAGCCTGGATTTGCTTTTGTTTCAGCAAAGTCGAAAGCAGACAGTAGCCTAAAAGCACCATGGTAAACAGCGACGCAAGATGGGGTAACGCACCGGTTAACGAGCCAAAATCGTAGCCGATTAAAATCAACGAAAAAAGAATGGCCGGAATTAACAGATACAGCAGCTTGTCCATGGCCAGCTTGATTTGATCGACGTTAGATTCAGTCCATTTAAAATGGACGCGCAACAATCCATTTTCGCGACATAATTGACGAACCAACTGCACAAAAAACAAAAACAGTGCAACGGGCGGCAAAACAACGCCGATTTCGGTTATCAAATGACTCCCCCCGACTGTCGACTGAATGGAGAGGGCGAACAGCATCATGACTACGGGCAAAGGTGACGCCAATACAATCGACAGCAGCAATGCCTGCAACGTAAATTGAAAAGAGTCGGTCGTCAGGCGTTTCAGTGGTTGCGCCGAATTGGCCAAAGCCGACATCAATGTCCGTCGCTTCAGTACAAATACTAGAAGGCTAATAACGCCAAAACCGACGGCTAGAAAGTTGTCCACCACAAGCTGTTGAAAGGCGTTGGCTAAAGTCTGTAACCTGGTCAAAGACAATAACCGGGTAAACTGTTCAGGGGTTCCGGCCAGCAGGTTAAAGTCGATTGCCCGGGCACTCTTGACCCAGAGCAATCGCTCTGAAATATAGTCTCGATAGTCTTCTATCAGCGTAACCAACTGGCGCAACGAATAGTCCAGATTACTGAGTGCCCGCAAGCGTTTTTGTTCCGATTCAATCACTCGATCCAGAATGTTTCGTCGACTCTCCAGTAAAAACTGTAATTCGTCATGCAGTTCAGCAGCATGAGGCAGGTCTTTTGTCATTCGGGCTATGGTGTCGGCAATATTACGCAGGCTGCGTCTTTCTTCTTCATACTGAATTCTCTTGAGGCCAACTTCAGCGAGTTGTCGCTCGCTGGTCAGATTTAACCAGTCAGTCAACGAAATGGCGGCAATACGCCGCCGGTCTTCCAATAGAATCTGTCCCATCGCTTGACTCAGCCCGGCCACTTCGATTTTTTTACGCGTGGCAGAAAAGTCGTCACGTAACCGTTGGACAGTTTCATTCAAGTTCTGTTCGTGCTTTTTGACTTGAGCCAGCTCTTGCACAATGTTCCGGAGTTCACTGCTCAAGGCCAGATTCCGGGCGGCCAGATCGATCACAACCGGTTGCTGATTGGCAACATTTTGTTCAGCTTGGGCCGCTCTGTCCCGAAATTCCTCGGCATCTCTGGCACGCCGATTGGCCAGGGCGTTTTCCAAGTCCTCGATCTGGTGGTTGGTCAACTCCAGTATGCGCTGTTTTAAATTGATCCTTGCGTCGATCAAGTCCAACAGTACAGGGTGACGAACCAGCTCCGCCTCGAGTACCAGTTTTTCAGATTTGACCAGGCGTATCTCCAGTTCGCTCTGCCATTGTTTGATGATGGTATCCAGGTTCTGTTGCAACCCGCTTGCCATTGCACCGTGACTGGCGCGTGCCGGCAGATCAAATCGGGGCAGAGACCAAAGCTGCCGTCTGATTTGCTGTGGCCGGTTTTGTTCTGTGACCAGTTGCTCTTGCAACATAGACAATTCAGATTCTAACGTTGTTTGTTGACTGACTATGCGGATCAGACGTTGTTCAATTTCCTCGATTGGCTCGTCGGCAGGAACGGTCAGTCTGATTGGCGGATTACGTTCCAGCCGTTTGGTTTCTGCTTCAAGTTCACGTATCAGCTTGGGTAACCGGTTGACGGATTCCCGATATTCAGCCGCTTGCTGTTCAAATTCTGTAACTTGCTGCAAACCGGCGACTATGGCCTCCAATTGATTGGACAGTTCCGTTTTGCGCGACTCGCTCAATACGGATTCTTGCTCAAGCTGTTTTATTCGGGCTTCAACCTGTTTTTTGTCAATTGCGGCTTCAATTGGCAGACAGAGTAAGAGCAATAACGATACGATTGGGTAACACACCCATCTGAAACCTGATAGTCTATAAAACCTCATAGTCGATATTCCAAATGATGACCGATTGTTGTGCTTCTTGATGTTGATTAGTGTAGTCCGAATTGGCGGTTGTTTTCTGGTGATCGATAACATACTTTTCTGACTGGTTTTCGAGCAGATTTCTTAGTATGCTGAATCCTAGAAAAGGTGATTCCGGCACTGCAAATCAGCCGCGACACGCAATAAAAATAAACGAGAATAATAACTATGACATACCTTAGTGAAAATGGCCGGACGTTTCCACTCGGCTCCCGGATTTCCTCGGATGGAGTCAATTTTTCACTTTTTTCCCGGGATGCCAGTTTTGTCGAGCTTCTTTTATTCGATGATGCCAATGACAAAAAAGCCGAGCGGGTGATTCGTCTGGATCCTTTGATTAACAGGACAGGTGATTACTGGCATATTTTCGTGCCTGGTCTGCAGTCAGGTCAGTTGTACGGCTACCGTGTCGGCGGCCCCTACGAACCGCATCGCGGCTTGTTGTTCCGGCCTCAAAAGGTATTGCTGGATCCGTACTCCAAGGCGGTAGTCATGGGTTCCAACTACAGTCGCGAAGCTGCCATCAGAGAAGGTGACAACGAAGCGCAGTGCATGAAGAGTGTGGTGGTCGATGACCGAATGCAATGGCAGGACCAAGGAGCCATTAAACGGCCGCTGGAAGAGACAGTCATATACGAGATGCATGTAAAAGGGTTTACGGCGCACCCCTCTTCCGGAGTCAGCCCGGAGAAACGAGGCACCTATGCCGGTGTCATCGAGAAAATACCCTATTTACAGGGGTTGGGTGTGACCGCAGTCGAGTTGCTTCCGGTGCAGCAATTCGACCCACAGGATAGCCCAAAAGACGGCTTGACCAATTATTGGGGTTACTCCCCGATCAATTTTTTTGCTGTCCATCAGGGTTACAGCTCGGATAAAACGCCGCTTGGCGCGATCCGGGAATTCAGAAACATGGTTCAGGCACTGCATCGAGCCGGGATCGAGGTGTACCTGGACGTTGTGTTCAATCACACGACAGAGGGTGGCTGGGGAGGGCCAACACTGAGCTTCAAAGGTTTGCAAAACAATGCCTATTACATTTTCGACAATAACAATCGTCAGTTCGCCAATTACAGTGGCTGCGGCAATACCTTTAATGCCAATACCTCCGTTGCCCGCCGATTGATTTGTGAAAACCTTAACTATTGGGTTCAGGATATGCACATTGACGGCTTTCGCTTTGACCTGGCTTCCATTCTGGCTCGCGATTCATCCGGTCATGTTTTGCGTGATCCACCGATACTTTGGTCGATCGAAACCGATCCGATTCTAGCCGGTACCAAGATCATTGCCGAAGCCTGGGATGCCGCCGGTCTTTATCAGGTCGGCAGCTTTGTCGGTGGTCGCTGGCAGGAGTGGAACGGCCGATATCGAGATCATTTACGCCGTTTTATTAAAGGTGACACCGGTGTGGTCGGAAATTTTGCCGATAGTATGATAGGTTCGCCACGACTGTATTATGACCAACGCGCCACGCCGCACAGGTCGGTGAATTTCGTGACAGCCCATGATGGTTTCACTCTCAATGATCTGGTCAGTTATAACGACAAGCACAACGAAGCCAACGGTGAGTCGAACCAGGATGGCGAAAGTAACAACCTTAGCTGGAACTGTGGGGTTGAAGGTCCAACAAATCTGAAAGACGTTAACGATCTGCGGCGGCGTCAAATGAAAAATTTCATCACTATTCTGATGATATCCATGGGGACGCCAATGCTGAGCATGGGCGACGAAGTCTGCCGAACCCAGCGCGGCAACAATAACGCTTATTGTCAGGACAATGCGATTAGCTGGTTTGACTGGGATTTGGTAGAAAACAACAAAGATATTTTGCGCTTTACCAGAAAACTGATTCATTGGCGTCGGAGACGCGGCACGCAAAAAATAGCCCACCCGACACTGGCAGATATATTGGACAGAACGAAGATACAATGGCATGGCACTAAACCATTTGAACCGGATTGGTCGGACTACTCCCATTGCATCGCTGCCGTCATTCTGGAACCAAAAGCCAATGATTTGGTGTATATTGCTGTCAATGCTTATCACCAGAATACACTTTTCGAGCTGCCTCATCCCGAGTATGGTCGCTGGTATCGAGTCATCGATACCGCGCTGCCAAGCCCTGATGATGTGGTTGATATGGAAAATGCAATCAATTTGGAAGATCAAACCCGCTATTTGTTGCACGCCCGCTCGGTCATTGTTCTGGTCGCTCATGACAGCGCGCAGCAACGAATCGCCTAAGCCGGCTACCGTGGCCCACCGGGTTCGTCTTGATCGGACGTTTGTTAGAGGTTTCGCTATGCGAATGCACAATTTTTGGCTAATTGGTGTCGTCGTTTTCTTACCTGATATCGCGATCGCCTCTGAACAAAGCAGTCGCTGCGTCCTTGATTCTGTTGCCGGTGCCGCTGATGAAGTCACGGTGGCGGAGATAAAAAACCAGTGCGATTCGATTGGCAGCCGGGTGGCATTGCCTGAGAGGTTGCTCGAAGAAAAGGCGACGGAAGAAAACAATTTCGTTATTACCCCGCACCGGCAGAACTATATTTTACCTTTCACCTATATGGATAAGCCGAATCAGGCACCGTACCGGTTCCAGACCGAATATCCCGGTCTGGATAAACCGATTCAGAATCAGGAGGCCAAGCTCCAGATCAGTTTGAAAGTGCCATTGACTTATACGGATCTGCTGACGCCTAATGACGGTGTTTATTTCGGCTTTACATTGAAATCGTTCTGGCAGGTCTATAATGGTGATATTTCCGCTCCGTTCCGGGAGACCAACTATCAGCCAGAAGTTTTCTATCAGGCGCCGATTCAGTCTGAGTTTATGGGGGGTGTCTGGTTCACGCGCATTGGCCTGGAGCACCAGTCCAATGGTCGTACTCAGTATTTGAGCCGAAGTTGGAACCGAGTGTTTGCCGGCATCGGCTTTCAAAGGCACAATTGGATGCTTTTTATCCAGCCCTGGTATCGTCTGAAAGAGAAAGAAAAGTCGGATGATGGTGACCCGCGCACACCACCTCAGGCGAAAGGGGATGATAATCCGGATATCGAGGACTATATGGGCCACTTTGAATTGATGGCGGTATACAAACAGGATCGGTTGCAATACTCGGCCCTGGCTCGTTTGAGTCATAAAGGCAAAGGCGCACTGGAGCTGGATATGAGCTTTCCGCTGTGGGGGCGATTAAAAGGCTACGTGCAGTATTTCAATGGCTATGCTGAGAGCCTGATCGATTATAACCACCGTAGCCAGCGTATCGGGTTGGGGCTGTTATTGACCGATATTCTCTAATCAGGGTTCAGCTTTGTTCATCGCTCAGGAAATCGAGAAAATTTTTCGAAGAAACTTTCTGATCTTTTTCCGGTGTTATACACTCCTCTCAACGTCCTACATAGATTCTGACTAATGATGAAAAAATATCTGCTTCTGGCCGTCATAGCTGCATTGGTGCTTTATTATTTCGGGTTGTTTGCCGATTTTATCCAACTGTTCAAACTGGCAGATGGTCATACCAATTGGCAGTATGTGGCCAACTGGTCCAGCGGTGTCCTGATAACGGCTTTATCGATCACTGCAGTGATTCTTTTCCTCAGCCGGGCTGAAACTACCCGGGCCAACCTTGAACTCAAAGCCATCAAAAATGATCTTGAAATACGTGTTCAGGAGCGCACGGCAACCTTGGACGAATCTAACCGATTGTTAAAAGAGGAGATCGATCAACACCTGGAAACCACCAATCGCCTGCATGCGTCGGAGACCTACATCAAAAATGTTTTGGAATCCATGCCAACCATGTTGGTGGGCCTGAATGCGAAGGGTGAAATTACTCAGTGGAACAAAAAAGCTGAACAAAACACGGGGATTGCCGCCAAAGACGCGCTCGGCAAAAATTTGTGGGACGCCTATCCGATTGTCACTGTTACCGAGAGCCAGGTGAAGCAGGCGCTGGAAAAGAAACTGACATTGAATTTCAAACAGAGTCAGCGAGGCTTGTTTCACTACGATACTACTATCTATCCGTTGCAGGGCGCGCTCGAGCCGGGCGTGGTGATATTGATCGTCGATATGACCAACCAGGTTAAATCGGAAAACAAGTTGATTCAGCGTGATAAAATGTCGGCGATGGGTGAACTTGCCTCTTCCATGGCGCATGATATCAATGTACCGGTACAGGCCATTTTGTCCGATATTTCCCGTGCTCAGCAGGTACTAAAAGGAATTTCGGATCAAGTTCACCCTGCCGCCTGTGCACAATTGGCAGGACAGCTGGCTGAGCTTGACAGAGAGTTGAGCGATGTGGCTAGCCAGGGCAAGCATGCCGTCGCTATTGTTTCCAACTTGCTTAACTTCGCCAGTTCTCATGAAGAGACCAAGCAAGAGTCGGATGTGGCCGAGATAATGGATCACACGATCGAGCTTGCGCGCAGTGTGTTGTCTTTACCGCACGGATTGCGGTTTACCGATCTGACAATAGAGCGAGATTACGATCAGGATCTGCCTTTGCTGCCTTGCTTTGTTTCAGAGATTCAGCAAGTGTTTCTCAGTTTGCTGCGGCATTGCTTCTACGCCATTGGTGAGGTCGACCGGGAAGGCTATATTCCGACCATTCGGGTACGGATTCTGGCCTGTTACGATGCGCTCTGGGTCAAGATTTCGCACAATGGTTTAGGGCTGACCAGTGACGAGCAGCAATATATATTCGAGCCGTATTTCGGTAACGAAAAGTCAGACGCCGATTATGACGCAGGCAAGCGGCTGTCATTCCCGCACTTTATTATGACTGAGCATCATCCCGGCCAGATGGCGGTGACCTCGGATATCAATGTCGGCACCACCTTTCATATTCAGCTTCAGCTCCATGCTTGAGGCATTTGTTCAACCAGGATATTTCTGCCTTACCACTGGCGGCGGCTCAGGCTTTTGCCGAAGGTCGGCTTGAAATGCGTTGATACCAGCGCGACAAATGCTCGTGTTCCGGCTCGATACGCAGGTTATTCACCTTGTTGAAGTCGATGGTGCATAGCGCCGTGATATCAGCAATACTGAACTGCTCCGTCACAATGAAGGTTTTGTCTGCCAGGTGAGTGTTCAATGTGTCAAAAAACATTCGCGCATTTTTTTTGCATTCATCGGCCCATTCCTTAATCGGGGTCATTCGATCCTTGAAGTAGCCACTGCTATGCTGGAAGCACATTCCGGTGGGTAGCAGGAAGTAAAACTCAAGCCAGCGTTGCCACATCTCGATCTGTGCTTTTTCTATCGCCGTTGTGCCCATCAATGGTGCCTCAGGGTGGATCTCCTCGAAGTATCGACAAATTGCGACGGTTTCGGAAATACAGGCGCCGTTATCGAGTTCCAGCACGGGCACTTTAGTCATCAGGTTCATTTGTCGAAATTTCGGTGTGAGGTTGTCGCCTTTTTGCAGATCCAATTCAACGTATTCGACATCGACCCCCTTTTCGGCTAAAAAAATCCGTACCCGCCGCGGGTTGGGGGCGATTTTCATTTCATAGATTTTCATTGGAACCTCTTCATCAGCCAGCTCAAGTTCTATACGCAGGCTCTCGCTTAGTCCGCGCACTACGAGCCAGTACTTGATTGCCTGTGGAGTTGATACGGCATGATAAACCCTCTGCTAGGTTAGCCGGGGTTTTCAACCAATTGTTTGATAAAGGCGTATTCTTGCTCCATTGTCCTGGCACAGTTTTCAGCGATAAAAGCGGCCAGTTTTTTGCCCACCAGCGGAATGTTGCACTCGATTTTCACTGACACATCGTTGATAGAGTGATCACCTTCCCGAGTCAAAATGCACTTGCCATTCAGAGTCACGGGTACACCATGAATATGGATATGGAAGTTGCCTTCATAGCCTTCACCGGGTTGGCCAGACCAGCTTTCAGTTTGATCTACCGTATTCCAATCACTGAGAAATCTTTTCAGTATACCGGGCACTTCAGTCGGAACCTGTCGGTGCATGGACAGGTTCAATTTTGTTTCAGTGAGGTCGCACTGGTCGATCTCGATGTTTCTTGCGCCCAATGATTCATGCTTGGCCTGGAGATCCTCAGGGGTGCCAAAGGTTTTAAAAACACACGCTACCGATGCCTGATAGACATGTCTGGCGGTCACTTCCATCTCTTAACCCTTCCTTTCCACTTTTCAGTTTTCATTTATTATTTATCAAGCGTATCCAGTCGCTCTGCTCGTTGTTGGTTCTGTGTTGCCTGCTTGTGCTGTGTCGATGGCCCGGCCTCTGTCGACGGTTCACTGTCTTCTTTCAGTTTAAAGACAATCTGGTGCCGTCGGGAGTCGATCCGGTCAATGACGACTGTAAGCTGGTCATCTAGAAAGAAACCCCGTTTTTTGCTCTTCAGCGATAGATAAACCTGATCAAAACTGTATTTATCCGGCATATCCTTGGTCGAGACAAAGCCTTCCAGGCCGACATCATCGAGTTTGATAAAGAATCCGGCTGATGTACTCCGAAACAAGCGAGCCTGAAAGGTCTGACCCTTGAGTGTCTCGGCGTACTGCGCTTTCAACCATTGTTCCATCAGGTTGACCGACTGTCTTGCCCGTTGTTGGGCATCTGCCAGAAGCTCCAGGCTTTTTTGAGTGAGCGGCCTGAACGAGGTGCCTTTTATCTTGTTCTTGATTAAACGATGAACATAGAAGTCAACGTATTTTCTGATTGGGGAGGTGAAGTTGGTGTATAGATCCAGCCCCATGCCACAGTGGGGCGCGGCTTGTGTAGCAAGTACACTGCGTTCGAGTTGCCGGTCGATCACGCTTCTCAGCGGGCTTGCATCAGGCGTGCGCTCGGCCAGATTGACCAGTTCGCTGAATTTATCCGGTTCGGTGAGGTGGCTGGTATCAAGTGTCGTGCTATGGTGAGGGTTGATTTTGTCCTGGATAATTTTACCAATATTCTCGATACGATCTCGCCGAACACCGCTGTGTGTTATAAACAGGCCGGTTGCGCATTCCTTCGCCATGAATTGTGCGGCACAGCGATTGGCAGAGATCATGCATTCTGCAACAATGTGGTTGCCTGCTCCGGGAATAATTTTGATGATTTGGGCGATTTTTTCCTGGTCATCGAGCTGAATCTGGAAGTCGAATTGCTCTTCGCGAATGGTCGCATACTGCGCTCGCCATCGATTGAAAGCCTCGGCGAGCAAGTGCAGTTGCTGAATGGATGCCTGGGCGGGTTCAGGAATACCTGTCTGATTGCCGGATTCGATAAAGGCGTTGACCTGCTCGTAACTGAGCTTGGCGCGAGATCGGATCAGGGCCAGTTTCAGTTGATAGTCGCGAATGCTGCCGTCCAGGCTGACATCCATCTCACAGACCAGTGCATATCGGTCTTCATCGGCTACAAGTGAGGCCAGGTTTTGGGTGATTGCCATGGGCAGCATCGGCACTGTGGTGCCGGGGAAATAAATACTTGTGCCGCGCTTGAAAGCCTCCCGTTCAATCGCCGAATCTGAGCCGATAAACTCGGTCGGGTCGGCAATGGCCACTTTCAGCTGCCAGCCATCGGTCATCGCCTCGGCGAACAGGGCGTCATCCATATCTAGGGTGGTGGCAGAATCAATAGTTACAAAAGGTATGGTTCGCAAGTCTTCTCTGTCGCCCGGCTCGATCGACAGGTTATCCAGTTCCTGCTTGATTTGCTGGTTGACCTCCTTGGGCCAGAAATGCCGAATATCGAATTTGGCCATGCTGAAAAGTCTTTCTATTCCCGGCTGGTTCGGGCTGCCTATTTTTTCTACCACTTCGACTTGCGGTTTACCAGTTTTGTAGGGGTGTTGCGTCAGTTTACATTTGATCAAATCGCCGTCTTTGGCGTGTTGGGTTCGATTGGGCGGTATGTAGAGCCAGCGGTTTACGTTGTGTACTTGAGGTTCGGCGAAACTGACTTTGTTTTTCGTTCTCAATACCGCGACAAATGTTTTCAGTTCCGGTTTAAGCAGTCTTAACAGTTCACCATAGTCCTTGTTTTTAGCATCGGTGAAAATTTCGATTTCCACTTCATCGCCGGGAAACACCCGGTTCATTTGCTCTGGTGACAGGTAAACATCCTTGCCGGTGGCATCGAGGGTCACAAAGCCAAAACGGGAATTGCTGCCTTTGACTTTTCCGCTGGCAATTCTTCTGTTTGCGTTAATTTCCTTTTTCAACTGTTTAAGTTGCGTGAGCGCATCCATATTTAACATGAAACTGAACCAATTTATCTAGTATGAGGACTCATCGCCGTGCCCGAAGCCTGAACCTTGCCGACGTGTCTCTTTGGGTTGTTTTGACAGTAGGGATTCTATAATACCGAAAAACAGTTTCAATAGGGATAAAAAGTAATTTAACTGAAATCCTGTTGTAGTTTCAGGTTGATCGCATCTATTTCAGAAAGCAGTTGGTCATTGCTTAGTGGCCGCCCAATCAAGTAACCCTGTATGTAATCTACGCCCTGAGATTTCAACCAGGCAAGCTGGTGGTCGCTTTCAACGCCGACAGCTACCGTCTCTGCGCCAAGTGTTCGGGATAACGCTAACAAGGCACTGGTTCGCTGCCGTACTTGGGCGTTTTCCGAGAGTGTCTTGATGCAGCTTTGATCCAGCTTGATTTGCTGAATCGGAAACGCGGAGAGATTTGCGGCTGTCGCACTTTCTGCTTTGACTTTGCCAACGCCGAAGGTGATCCCGCTGCCGGCGATCTGCTTGCTGAGTGACAGCATTTGGTCGGTATGGTCAATCAGCCAGTCGTGATTGACTTCCAGTCGAATCAGGTCTGGCCGGACAAAGGTTTGTTGTAACAACTGTGCTATATACGAAAAGATATTTTCATTGCTTAAACTATAGCCGGAGATATTGAGAGACAAGGTCAGGTTTGTCTGGTTTTGTTGATTGACTTGTTTAATCTTTGCACAGGCTTTACGCAGTACCTCCAGGTCGATACGAACGATTTCATCGGTGATTTCTGCTGCTGTAATTATGTCATTGGTGTCTGTCCTGGCCAGCACAGGGTGCTGCCAGCGGACCAGCGCTTCCAGACCGGCCAAGGTATTGTTACGGATATCGATCAGCGGCAGATAGAACACTTCCAGCGTATCATTGCTCAATGCTTCTGGTATAGAGGTATGCAATGCGCTGAATCGTTGACCCAGTTCGTCCAGCTCCCGGTCGCAGTAGCGAAAGCCGGTTGTGGCTTTTTTGGCGTCATGCAAGGTCGATTCGAGTTGGGTCAGGGCTTGCTCCGCCGCTATTCTGGGGGTGTCTGGTGTGTTGGATATAAACAGTACACTGGCAACGATATCGAGTTGCAGCGTTAACTCGTCGAGTATCAGTGGTTCGCACAATATGCCACGGATGTGGTTGACCAGTCGGGTGGTTTCACCAAGTTGTTTGCATTGCGTTGTCATAAGCGCGAACTGGTCACCGCCAAATCGGGCAATCGTGTCATTGGCAGAGGCGGCTCGGGTCAATCTGCCTGCGAGTTCTTGCAACGCGCGATCACCTACGTCATGACCGTATTGTTCGTTTACCCGGCTGAATTGATTCACCCCAAAACAAAGTGCAGTGACCTGTATCGAGGTACTGTGGTGAGTTGCTTTACCAAAGCGGTAGACCAGATTGAGAGCCTGCTCGAGACAGATCTGGAATACACGTCGGTTGACCAGATGGGTGATCGGATCCTGATAGAGTGATTGTTGTGAACTGGTCGCCCCGGCTTCTTTTTGTATCGCCAGTGCCATCACCTCACTACAGGTATGAATCAATTGGTAGTCTTGCTGACTAAGCAGTTTGCTGTCTACTTTGTAGGTAATGAGGCAGCCCAATATATCGGTTTCAATTGTAAATGGCGTTGCGTACAAAAACTGTATTTTGTCTGGCTGTACCGTTTTCAGATAGTTTCGCCATTGCTCGTTGTTCGGGTTCAACTTGAATTTTTTACCCAGCTCGATGGCCGCGTGCAGCATGTTAACAGGCTCGACACGCCGACTCAGTGCCTCGGCAAGTTTGGCGTTCAGTCTTTTACTGATCAGTGAATTGACCCCGGTGTTGTTTGGATCGTATATCATGCCGATAAACTCGCTGTCCGGAATGATACTCTCAAGATGGTCTATCAATTGACCAATCGATTTTTTCGCTGGCTGGTTGGACGAGAGAATTGCCAGCGATTGATTGACCGAACTCAAAAATCGAGTTCCTCCGGTCGGGTTTTCAGTCATCTCGGCCGTGGTTGAAAAGTCAGCAGTGAGGCGATAAAAGGTAATGCCGCCGAGGCCGACAATTACCGTTAGCGCGAGTGTCCCGAAGATCAACAGACTGGACGCCACCGGGTCGCGCGCGGCGGGTCGCCAGACAATGCTGCCGATATCATTGCCGTAAACCCCCGTTATGGTCAGTCGATTCAGATCCGGTGTTCGCCGTTTTGTGGGTAGTGCGACGAACTCAATTCCGGCCCGAGCCACGTCTTCGGTTAGCCCAGCGAGTTTGGAATTGGAGACCGATTGAAGCAACACCAGATACATTTTGGCTAACCGGTTGTGCCGCACCTTGGCCGACGGTGAGACGGGTTCCGGGTCTCGTTGTAGCCGGGATACTGCAGCGATAAAGAGGTTTTCGTCGATCGTGATGTAACCGGTAAATGCTTCGGCCGAGCTGTGGGGTGTTTGGGCTGCCTGATTCAGCAGTGGTATCAGATCGAATTTGAGCTTGTCGAGCGGAATCGACATGATCGGCGGCTCACTGATCTGGTGATACAGGATTGCATTTGTGTGAGCCATGACCAGTATACCCTGGATGCCCAGTTGTTCCTGCCGGGCGGCGTCAGGCAGTATGGCCTCCCAGGTTTGTCGGGTCAATGAGGTCTGCTTGGATTGACCGTTCAGGTCGGCCTGCATCTGAGCCACGGTTGCCAAAGACTTGGCCTCTGACTGCAATGCGCCCAGGATGGTTTTGCGGATATTTTGAGTGTCGTTTTCCAATATCGCGTCACTGGCGAGATAACCAATTAACAAAATGGACACCAGTGATACCAGGGTCAGGCTGAAGATTTTGACTAGCAGGTTAAATCGCGTCATGTTTTTTGATTCTGATTATTGCATCCGGTAAAAGTTGCACGATGCTGTCATGGCGAATATAAAAGTATATGAACAAAGTGGCAATCATGCCAGATTGACGACACACAAAAGCGATGCCTCTACTCAGACAAGCAAAGTCAGCAGGCGCCGGCGCTACCAGCCAAGCGAAAACACCGGATCGACAAAAAACATCACTGCGACGAAAGTCGCGGTCATTATCAGGCTGCTGACAAATGCGTGAAAAGCCCACTTGAAGCCCTTTTCATCCTGTTTTTTAACGATAAACTGGTAAGCACTGAAAAGTGCCAGAGCCACGACAATCAGTGCAAGGCACACAAATGCGCCGTTTATTACCGTGGTGTTGTCGATCAGGCGACGCTTGGCTTTGGTCACTTCAATCGGTTCTTCGGGGTTTTTAATGAAAGCGCCGGGAATCATATTGTTTGCCGGCAGGCTGATGGAATAACGATAAAACGGCCAAAATCGACCACAGCGGACAACGATGGGGTCGCCTGCGTGTTCGGTTTCCAGCGTGTTGGCCCCGAACAAAGGACCTCCACAAAGGTGAAACTCTTCGATCATTTGCTCCCGGGATAGTTCTTGATAGCTTCGTGCAACGCCAAAGAGCGCCTTTCCACTAAGGTGAAAAAAGGTGTATTCGAAAATGGCAAGGCTATAGCTGACTGCACCATACAAGAAAAAGAAAACAAGCAGATTTTTCAGTATTTTTGCGCTGGTGGATCGATTTTCTGTCAGTTTCACATGGTTACCTTTTTGATTTGCCGAATCTGAGCCTCGCATTCTGAAGATGGCATGTTTGCAGTTTTTTGGATATTAGGCGATGGTGGTAATTTGGCTCATTTTCTATTTGCATTTCCTGGTTGAATTATACTATATGTCAAAATAATTATTGGCTGTAGAAGTAGCAGGAAATGGCTGCCAAATAACCTGGTATAAGGAGTTGCAGGATAGATAAGTTGATAGTTGCTGAATTCAGGTCGTATCGCTTGCGGATAGGGTGTGTTCTAATTGTACTGTTATTGACATTGGTTTCCGGCTCGGTACAGGCTGTCGGTCGGAAGGAGGTGGCATGCAATTGGTTGAAAAAAGAATTCGCTCGTTCCACGCTAAGCTATGATGAGCAAGTGGCAGAGATGGAATGGTTTATCGAGGCGAGTAAACCGTATCGTGGTATGACAATTCGCGTCGTGTCTGAGCGAATTGACACCCATTGGTACGAAGCCTCGGTATTGGCCAAGGCATTCAGTGAAATAACCGGTATCCATGTCGTACACGAGTTGACCGGAGAAGATGATCTGGTTAAAAAGCTGCAGGCACAAATGGACACCGACGAAAACCTGTATGATGCTTATATCAATGATAGTGACCTGATTGGTACTCACTTCCGATATCAAAAAGTCGTGCCCCTGGGCCGGTTTATGCAAACTGCGGCAAAAGCCGAAACACTGCCGACATTGGATTTGGAGGACTTTATCGGTATTGACTTTGTCACGGCGCCAGATGGCATTATCTATCAATTACCGGATCAGCAGTTTGCCAACTTGTATTGGTATCGCCATGATTGGTTCAACCGCCCCGATTTAAAATCTCGCTTTAAAAAAATTTATGGTTATCCATTGGGTGTACCCAAAAACTGGTCTGCTTATGAAGATATAGCGGAGTTTTTCACGGTGCATGTGAAAACCATCGATGGTCAGCGGGTTTGGGGTCATATGGACTATGCGGCCGAAGACCCTTCGCTTGGCTGGCGAATTTCTGATGCCTGGCTGTCGATGGCTGGCGCCGGGGATATTGGTTTGCCCAATGGCGTGCCGGTCGATGACTGGGGAATCCGCGTGCTGGGTTGCCGGCCTGTCGGAGCATCCGTTGCGCGTGGTGGTGCGTTAAATGGTCCAGCTGCCAACTATGCGGTAAACAAGTTTATCGAGTGGCTGGACAAATTCGCGCCGCCGGAAGCGAAGACCATGAACTTTACCGAAGCCGGAAAGGTCGTGGGGCAGGGTCAGATCGCACAACAAATATTCTGGTACACCGCTTTTACTGCCGCTTTGTCCAAGCCGGGGTTGCCGGTCGTGAATGCTGATGGCACACCGAAATGGCGGGTCGCTCCGTCGCCCAGGGGCGCCTATTGGGATCAGGGAATGAAGCGTGGCTATCAGGATGCAGGTGCTTGGACGTTAATGAAAAGCACACCGATTGATCGACAGAAAGCCGCCTGGCTGTATGCGCAGTTTGTGGTGTCAAAAACGGTCTCATTGACCAAAACGCTGGTCGGTTTGACGCCGGTACGTCGTTCTGATATCGAATCTCAAGAAATGACGATGCAGGCACCTAAACTGGGTGGCTTTGTCGAGTTTTATCGGAGTCGTGGCCGTGATTTGTGGACTCCGACTGGAGTTAATGTGCCGAATTATCCCCGCTTGTCGACACTTTGGTGGCGGTATATTGCCCAAGCGGTGACCGGCAAGTTGACGACGGCGCGTGCAATGGATGAACTTGCACACGCAATGGACGCAGAGCTGGCCACTATGGCCAAAAGAGATGATATGATTTGTAAGCCCGTGCTCAACGATCCGAAGCCGGCAGCGTATTGGTATGCGCTAGCAGGCGCGCCGAAACCGAAACGAAATGAAAAGCCGAGGGGAGAAACCTGGGATTATCAGGAGGCATTGAACGCGTGGCAGTAGTTTGGCGAGCTGGTAACGGTGGCGGCACGTTGTCGATCAATCGATTACCGAGGCGGGTGGGTGGCGTATTATTAGCGATTACCCTGTCGTTGGCCATGCCTTTGTATGCCAAGCCTATGCTCAATTTGGTCACGTTTCTCGAACGCCCTTTGGTGGATGTCGAGCTGAACAAGCCGGAAGGTCTTTTGGTTGCGCTGATCGATACCTTGATGAGTCGTGCTGAAGTCGACTACACGATTCGGATCGTCCCTGCCAAACGTTCACTGTTGATTGCAAAACGCGGCAGAAATCACTGTGTTTTTCCGATCGAGCGCAGTCAAGAACGTGAAGTTTTTTTCAAATGGGTCAGTCCGGTATTGATATCCCGATACGGGCTCTATGCCCGTGCGGGAAAGCAGATCGTCCTGACCACACTCAACGAAGCACGGCCCTATGTATTGGGTAGTTATTTGGGCAGTGGGGTTGGCGAATACTTGGCGAGCTTTGGTTTCAATGTGCATTATGCCCATCGAAACGAGTTGAATGCGGATATGTTGATGAGAAACCGTATCGACTTTTGGGTGTCGGATACCATATCCGCCCGGTTTCTGGCAAAAGAACGCTCTCAGCCGCTGGTCGACCCGGCCATTGTATTCTATACCTCCGTTCGGGCTATGGGATGTAATCTGGGTGTCAGTGACGAGCTGATCGAGGCGCTCCAGCAGGCGCTGCTGGCTATGTATCGAGACAAAACTGTCGCACGGATTTATCAGCGCTACGATGCCACCCTCCTCAAGTAAGTGTCGGATTGCGCCAAGACGGTGATCCCGTTTGCGGCTATCGCTGCCTTTTTTGTTTCTTTCGAGATCCCGGCTAAAATAGGCTTTTTCTTTGGTTCAACCAGCATCCAAACCGCAATGACTTATTTATATCCCGCTCATCCCTGCTATTGGCCCAACCTGCTCGCCGGCATCGTGTTCTTGGCTACGTTGCCGCTCGCCTCGTTGCGAGCGGAAAACCATGACTGGCAGTCGGCAATCGAGTTGGCTATTCATACCCATCACTACCTGTATCGTGAGTATGATGAGCTTGGCGGTAAATTGAATCAGGAGAAAGGCCGCTTACCGGGTTTGAGTCTGGCCTGGCAATTAAGCGACGCCCAATGGCAGTGGCTAGTTGGCGGGCAAGTAATGGCGCATCAGGTCGACTATCAGGGACAAACTAATCTGGGTAATTGGTTTGTCAGCTTGACCGATGAACGTATGCACTCGTTTTATTCGGCGGTTTACCGGACGGTTTCCCCCGCGCTAAAGGTCGGTGCGGCGGTGAAATGGTTTGAATGGGATCGCCAGATCCGGCCCCGGGGAAGCATACTAGGGTTGAATGAAGTCTACAATTGGCAGCAACTTGAATTGGGAATGACCTATCAATTGTATGCACAAGGCACGTGGCAATGCTGGTTTGAGGGCCGGGTTACCCGAACCATCAAGCCGACAGTGAAAGTAGACCTGACCCGAAACCGGCTAGGCATAGTCAAACTGACGATGTCGGGCGCCAGGGGTTATGCCGCCCGGCTGGCAACACGTTATCGGGTTGCGCCAAAGTTGCACCTGACAGCCAGGGTCGAGTATCAAACCTGGTCGTTTGCTGCCAGCGCGTTGACCGAGGCGGCAGGGCGAACTATTCCGGTGCGGGTTCAGGAACCGGAAAGCGAGTCGGCACTGACTTCGCTCAGTATCGGTGTGGCATATCTGTTTTGACGACTATCGTCTGTCCCGAGCTGACTTTGGGCCATACGCCTGGTCAGGTATTTGGGCTGTAAAAGTGTTGTCGATATACATTCGAATACAACGAACGACCTTCGGTCTATTAGCGTCGGGACGATATTCGTTTGGCAATTATCAAGTTTTCAAATGCTTTGGCATTCAAAGGTCGGCTGAAATAGTAGCCCTGAAAGTATTGGCAGCCTTCACTGCGCAGAAAGTCAACATGGTCTTCAGACTCCACTCCCTCTGCGACCGCTTCCATACCCAGCCCGCAGGCCATAGCGAGTACGGTTCGAACGATCGAGGCATCGTTGGCGTCGGTAGTGCAGTCTCGGACAAATGTCTGATCCACTTTCAGCACATCCAGTGGCAGTTGTTTCAGGTAGGCAAGCGACGAATAGCCGGTGCCGAAATCATCCACGGCAAATCGAATACCATGTTGTTTCAGTTGTTCCATTTTGCTTTTCGATTTGGCCAGATCACCCATAAACACACCTTCGGTCAATTCGAATTCGAGCCAGTTTGGTGAAATGCCGGTTTTTTTCAGTATCGCCAAGGTTTTTTCGGTAAAATCAGCTTGGCCGAATTGCAGGGGGCTGACATTGATGGCTAAATGTTGTAACGACTTAAATGCAGGGTGCTGCTTCCATGTCTTGATTTGTTCACAGGCAACGCGCATAATCCAGTCGCCCAGGTGGACGATCAGCCCGCTGTCCTCGGCAATCGGAATAAACTCTGCCGGTGAAATCGATTCGCCTTTGTGGTTCCATCGTAGCAGAGCCTCGGCACCAATAACGCTCAATTCCTCAATGTTGACCTTGGGTTGGTAAAACAAGCTAAGTTCATTGTTTTCTATCGCACTTCTTAACGCATTTTCAACAAACAACCGGCGTTTTATTGCTGTTGCCATTTCCTTTTGATAGAAGTGCAAGGTATTTCTGCCACTCTTTTTAGCCTCATACATCGCGGTGTCGGCATGTTGCAATATTTTGCTCACCGTGTTTCCGTCGGTTGGCAGAGTGACGATTCCAATACTTGTGCCTCTGACGACACTTTGCCGGTTGAGATCGAAAGGCTGTTTGAAGGATGTCAAGATATTGGCAGCGACGGCTTGCGCTCGCTGATATACCCGCTCTATATCGTCTGTTGGGTTGCCGAGTACAATGACAAACTCGTCACCACCCAGGCGGGCCAGAAAGTCGCCATCACGGGTGTTTTTCTTGAGCCGGTCGGCAATCTGGCGGAGCATCTCGTCGCCGACACTGTGACCCATGGAGTCATTGACCATTTTAAAGTGATCGATATCGAGAAAGAGCAAGGCTGAATGCTGTTGATTCCGTTTTAACTGGGCCAGCAGGTACTGAAGTTCTTCTTGCAGAAAAACGCGGTTGGGCAGGTCAGTCAGGCTGTCATGGTAAGCGAGGTGCTGAATATGTGCCTCGTGCAACTTTCTGTCACTGATATCTGCGTGGGTGCCTATCATTCTTGCGGGTTTGCCTGATGCATCCCATTCGATAACCTTGCCGCGATCCAGCATCCATTTATACTCGCCATTCTTGCACAACAGTCGGTGTTCTCTTTCGTAATGGGAGGTTTCGCCGCTCAGGTGCCGGTCTATTTCTGACCTCGACTCAATGGCGTCATCGGGATGTATTCGGTTGGTCCACTCTCTGACATGGTCGGTCAGTTCTTGTTTGTCATAGCCGATCAGGGCACACCACTGAGGAGAAAAATAGGTCTGTCCGGTCGCTATGTTCCAGTCCCACACGCCGTTACCACTACCTTCAAGGGCAAACTGCCATCTGGCTTCCAGCTTTTGCAACGACCACTGGGTTTGTTTGATGGTGGTGACATCAGTGACGGCTCCGATAGAACCAATTTCGACTTCATCTTCGTTAAACTGTATCGCTTCCTCACAATAGGCGTATATCTCTCTTTTGTCTCTGCGTATCAGCCGAACCGGCTCCTGGTAATCGATCTGGTGTGATTCTGTCAGCCTTCGCTTTTTTTTATCATCCGGATGTATAAAATTGCTGAATGGCGAACCGATGATGTGTTGTTGCGGTGTATTCAATATTTCGCACATGCGCTGATTGACATAGGTAATATTAGCTTCCGAATTAGCCAGATAAATACCTACGGGCGACAGGCCCGTGAGCAGGCTGAATTGTTGTTCTTTTTCTTCGAGCAACAGAGACAGGTTCTGACAATGGCGGAATATGCGCTTCAAGATTCGCGACAAGTCCCGACTTTCAGGAAAGCTGAAATCGGCTCGTTCCAGTTCCTCGAAAGCATCGTCTAAATTGGCTTTGTAGAGTCTTTCTTCTGAACATTTTCTGGCTGCCAGCTCAATGCGGAGCAACTCGGAATGAATAGTCTGAAGGCCGGAAACAGTACTTTTTGACTGGGCATCGATGGCCATCATGCCGCCAAAAAATACAGTAATAACAAGAACAGTTATACCCACAGGCAGGGATATATCGGAAAAAGTGACAAAATTCAGTTCCTGCCCGGACAATTGGGGGCCGGAAACCGCCAGAAAAATCTTGCCGCCGTATAATAGCAGACCAAAACGGTTAAGCTGGTAACCTGCCATTTCTGGAAGAGTTGATAACTGCACTTTTGAGTCTGGACCGAGAATCATGGTCAGATAACTGTCATCTTGCTTGACTAGCAGGTCAAAAGGCAAGGAGGTGATTCGATAACTAGAATCATGACTTTGAACAGTATAAACGCTGGCTTGCTGGGTCGCGATATCCTTGCCGGGTATTAGTTGCAATTTTGCCCATCCAGTTTGTTGCAGCCGGTTCCACAATGCGGATTCGCTAATATCCAGCGTTTCGACCCAGGCCGGTTGGCCCACAATGATCTGACCTTGGCTGTTGACGATAAACTCAGTGCCGGGAGCGTGTATTTTTTCTGTGACAATACCTTTTACCCAGGCATCCAGCGAGTTGGTGGTTCGCTGAACATCGTTGCTCATATGGGAGAATTCCCAGGCGATAAAAGTGAAGGCCCCCAAGCATATCGTGGCTATAGCCAGAACCAGCAAAGCTCGGCGCCACTGTCTGGTATTGGCGACAAGGGTTAACAGGTTATGATCAGGCATACTGGTTTTGCACCTTACCTAGGTTAATCATCCGGCTGTTATCGCGGTCGTTGCCATCAGTCATTCACCCAAGACGAGAATGAACCCGCGTTAAGCAGTGGTTATCACAGGTTGAAGGCATCGACTCGAGATTTTCAGGCTCGTCCAGAGCAGGGCATGAGTCATGATTTAATTGGCCTCTTTAGGTGTAAACCAAAAACCAAGAATTGTCTAATTTTTGCGGGCAATAAAATCCGGCCAGCAATAAAACCGGACGCCGGCTGGCAGGCCGAGTGGCTTCGCCGAGTCAGTGTTAAACCTGCGGTTTTCCGCTCAGTTTCCCGGAAAATCGTTTGCCGAAGAACACAATGTCACCGACACCGAGTCAGCAAATCGCAGAGCGTGAGGTTTGTCTATTTCGACCTTTGCCTTTTGCACGGCTGGATAAGAGAGAATGATATCCAACACATCCTGCGTCATTCTTTCCAACAGCAAAAACCGGTTGGACTCGACTTTTTTGATGATTTGCTTGGTAATGGTGCGATAGTTCAGCGCATGGTCTATCGCATTTTCATCGACTGCCTGAGCCGCATCATAGTGAATGACAATGTTGATGATCACGTCCTGTCGGTTGTTGATCTCCTCATCCTTGATACCAATAAATGTTCTGAGGCGAAGGTTTTTTATTTTTATTTCTGCAATCCTGGGTTTTTTGGGGCTAGTCATTCACCGTCGATCCTTTTGCCTGGGTTAGGTATTAATCTCGGTTGATCAACGACAGAAATTCCTGACGGGTCGCCTGGGATTGGCGCATGCTGCCCAGCATCACCGAGGTGGACATCGACGAATTCTGTTTTTCGACACCTCGCATCATCATACACATGTGCTTGGCTTCGATTACCACTCCTACGCCCCGGGCACCGGTGACCGACTGAACTGCCTCGGCGATTTGCAATGTCAGATTTTCCTGAATTTGCAGACGGCGGGCAAACATATCGACGATTCGAGCGAATTTCGACAGACCCAATACTTTACCGTTGGGCAAGTAGGCGATGTGACACTTGCCGATAAACGGCAGTATATGATGTTCACAGAGTGAGTACAGTTCGATGTTCTTGACGGTGACCATTTCATCGTTGTCTGAATCGAAAACCGCATTGTTAACCACCTTGGCTAAATTCTGTCGGTAGCCTGCGGTCAGGAACGCCATCGCATTTGCCGTCCGTTTGGGTGTGTCTTTCAGGCCTTGTCGGTCAATATCTTCACCCAGGGCCGAGATGATTTCCCGATAGTTTTGTTCCAGCTTTTCGATCATTGATCTCTCCAAACATGACTCGGATATAGAGTTCAGACAATTCGTAGTGAGCCAAATCGATCCGAATTGACCATTGTTCCTTGTATTGGTGCGCTGACAACTATATACCAGTCGAACCAATGCTTGAAGTTTGACTGATTTTTTTACTGCTGCCCCGGGCAAGGGGGCATTCTCCTCCCCCGGAACAGAGAGTCCGGAAGGGGGACGACAGCTGGCTGTCGGCGATGATAACATAGCGTCCGGTTGCCAAGTTTTTATTTATGCGGGGCCTGGGTTGACTATGATTACTCTCCCCCAAAAACGATTGAGGAAATATACCTATGTTAGCGTCAGAACGTTTTGGCGAGCCGTGCCGGGAATCGAAAACTTCGGGTGAAGTTGCCATTCACTATATCGATATTGGCAATGAAAACCAGCCTGCGGTTGTGCTGATCATGGGCCTGGCCTGTCAGTTAACCGCCTGGCCTGCGTTGCTGGTAAAACAGCTTCGAGCGCTGGGGTATCGCGTCATCTTGTTCGATAACCGGGATATTGGATTATCGTCTGAAATCGAGAAACCTTTGCGTGGCAGTGCGCCAGTGGCGTTTGTAAAATACAAGCTCGGTCTGAGCGTCGCCGCCCCCTATGACTTGCATGATATGGCGGCAGATGTGGTGGGTTTGCTGGCTCACCTGAATCTGGCTGCGGCGCATATTGTGGGAATATCCATGGGCGGTATGATAACCCAGATTCTCTGTGCGGATTACGCCAGCCAGGTGCTGACCGCTTCGATCATTATGAGTTCGGATAATCACCCGAAAAACCCTGCCCCGGACTTGAAAGTGTTATGGCATATGAATGGCGGGGGAATCAAAGGCCACCATTTTGACGCAGCGATGTCTCGGGCTCTCAATTTCTGGCGAGCGGTACAAAGCCCTGATTATCCCGCGACAGATGCTGACCGGTTAGCCATGTTTCAGTTGAGCTACCAGCGCAGTTATCGACCTGCCGGAATATTGCGGCAGATGCGGGCGATTATGGCGACGGGTCATTTACGTCATTTACTTCCCCGCATCGATTTGCCGGTGCAGATTATTCACGGGGTAGCTGACCCATTGGTAAAAATTGCCTGTGGCGAACATTTGGCACGAAGTATCAAAAACAGTGTTTTCAGACCTATTCAAGGCATGGGCCATGATTTACCGGAACCCTTGTTACCGAATTTGGTCAGTATGATCGATCAGCATATTCGCTGCAATTAATTGATTCCGGTAATTGAAACCCCAAGGGTAGATAAAACAAGATGGCAGAGGCGTATCGAATACCCAAAAAGCCGGTGGAAGTGACCTGTGAAATCAAGAAGAGCCGCTTTATCGCCCGTGCCGCCAACACGCCTGATCGGGAGCGGGCGATGGCGATGCTCGACCGGGCCAGGGCGGATTACCCGGACGCGCGTCACCACTGTTGGGCCTACTTGTTCGGCAAGCCAGCCTCGGCGGCGATGTCCGATGATGGTGAGCCGTCCGGAACTGCCGGCAAACCGATACTCAATGTGTTACAGCATAAGGCTGTCAGCGATATTATGATTGTGGTCATTCGCTATTTCGGCGGCGTAAAACTGGGAGTAGGTGGCTTGGTGCGCGCCTATTCTGCGGCGGCACAATTGGCCATGGATGCACTGGAAACGGAACTGGTGGCACCAATGTGTTCCGGTGTCGTTTACGCTGATTTCGCGATGGAGCAAGCTGTTCGGCATTGGTTGTCTGGCAATCAGGGTGCCGTGTCGCAGGTAAATTATCAGGCGCAAGCCGAGATTGGCTTGACGTTTCCCGAGTCAGCAAGAAAAGACTGGCTTGAGTTCGTTGCACGTAACCATATCCGGTTTCAGGACGATAATAGTTGTTGAGGGAATCCCGCTTTTATTCCGTTAGGCGATACCGGCACTTTTTCTCGCCGACTTACAGGCATGGGGCTGGCCGGTTGAATGAAAAATGCTATATTGCTACAGTTTTTAAGACACAATAATTATCAAGTTTATATATCTATATAATAATGAGGAATATATGAGAGACGATACCATTGCGATTCACCATGGTTACCAGACAGATCCCATAACCAAATCGGTCGCCACACCCATTTACCAAACGGTCGCCTATGAGTTTGACAATGCCCAGCATGGTGCTGACCTGTTCAATCTGGCTGTTCCGGGTAATATTTATACCCGAATTATGAACCCGACCAATGATGTATTGGAGCAGCGTGTCGCGGAACTGGAAAGAGGGATCGCCGCGTTGGCGGTAAGTGCCGGAAGTGCAGCGATAAACTATGCCATTGCCACGATAGCGGCAAATGGCAGCAATATTGTGACAGTACCCAAGCTGTATGGTGGTACCTACACGCTGTTTCGGCATATGTTACCCAGTCAGGGTATCGATGTGCGTTTTGCCAAAGACGACAAGCCTGGATCGGTAGCTGAGCTGATCGATGACAAGACGGCGGCGGTTTTTTGCGAAAGTATTGGTAATCCGGCTGGTAATGTTGTTGATTTGGCAGCCATGGCTGATATTGCCCATGATTCCGGTGTCCCGTTAATCGTGGACAATACGGTGGCAACTCCGGTTCTATGCAAGCCGATCGAGTATGGTGCGGATATTGTCGTTCACTCCCTGACCAAATATATGGGTGGTCACGGTAACTCTCTGGGTGGCATCATTGTCGACTCCGGCAAGTTTCCGTGGGCCAAGCACGCAGAGCGGTTCCCGATGTTAAGCACGCCTGAACCGGCCTATCATGGTGTTGTTTACACGGAAGCAATGGGGCCAGCGGCGTTTATTGCCCGCGCAAGAACGGTTCCGTTGCGAAACACCGGGGCCGCGTTGTCACCCATGAATGCGTTTTTCCTCTTGCAAGGCATTGAAACGCTGGCGTTGAGAATGGAGCGTCATTGCGAAAATGCGCTTAAGGTTGCCAACTTTCTCGATAACCATAATCGCGTTGACTGGGTCAGTTACGCTGGATTGGCATCTCACCAGAATCACGATCTGGCGAAAAAATATATGAAAGGCACGCCATCTTCGATTCTGACCTTTGGTATCAAAGGCGGTTTTGATGCTGGCGTCAGGTTCTATGATGCGCTTGGTTTGTTCAAGCGCCTGGTCAATATCGGTGATGCGAAATCACTGGCTTGCCACCCGGCTTCGACTACCCATCGCCAGTTGACCGAGCAGGAGCAAAAAGACGCGGGTGTGACGCCCGAGATGATTCGCTTATCGGTCGGGATTGAACATATCGATGATATATTGGCAGATCTGGAGCAGGCAATTCAGGCGGCCGAATAGCCCGTTTCAGTCAGATCCGCCAACTCAGATTTCAGGCAATCGATTAGATATTGTTCCGGTAATGCTGTTGGGAGGACTTGCCGTCGCTCAACAGCATACTTTGCTAACCCATTCCCTCATGCCAACGCTCAAACTCGACAGCTGACAGATTGCAAAACCGGCAAAATAAATCGTGTCCTATTGTCTATGATGCATTGATAGCGGAACGAAGCGTTGCAAATAAAGTTGAACCAGTTCACCAGATGGTTTATGGTTGAGCCATGAACAGTGGTGCTTAAACCACGGAGAAAATACTCCTGAGCTGTTCACCCGGGTTGTATGTGTGATCCAGCATCGGGAAAACACAAGTTGTAGGGTGGTGGGGATAATAGATGCAAAAAGCAGGTAAACAATAACGACGATGCTTTTCCATGTGCTCATGGGTTACCGATACTGTTGCGTTAAAGGGAGGCCAACAGTGAAAACTCAATATCAATTATCCATGTTTGTTGGAGCCGGTTTATTGGTTCTAGTCCTGGCTTTGCCAGCGTTCGCCCAGTATCAGATGGAAAACCAGCACAGTTTGGTTCTGGGTTCTGGTCAGATCAATTTCACAGTAAAGATGACCGCCTTTGATAGTATTCCGCTTAAACTTCTTGATAAAACGGGGTTTGCTGATGCGTACCTGCCAGGATCGTTCGAGCCAGTGTCGGCAGGCGAGGTCGCACGCATCGCGCAGATAAGGTGACAGCCGCCGTGACAAGCGGCCAAGTAACCGCTAAGGCATATGGATACCGCCACCACCCGGAGGCATGCCACTGCTACCCGGAACAACGATAGATGAGGCTTGCTGGCGACGGTACTCCTTCAACTCTTCGATGGTTTTCTCCATCGAGACATGCGCCGCATCGGAAAACTGCGCAATGGCATCCGCCAGATTCTCCGCTTCCAATTCAAACGTCAGTGGCAATGGGCCAGCAGGTGTCATCAGCTGCGCCTGGCCAATGTATTGAACCTTTCGGCTGGTATCAATATCGCCATCTACGCTTACCGGAGTCATTACCCTGATCGAGCCAATTTTTTGGTCGGTGTAGGTTTCTTCTTTATACAGCGAGGCGCTGTCCATATTGATTTCAGGCAGGTTTGGATCAGTCATTTACACATCCTTCAGTTTTGGCTAGTTTGACTAGGCCGCTTGATTCAGGCACCTTGGTGCAACTATTGGCTGTTTTGCGGCTGATGAGACAGCGGCTTAGCCAGCCGCGCCATGTTAACACAGGGCCAGAGATTACCACAGAGCCAAAGGAATTTGGTGCTGCTTTGCTGATAGTATTGTATAAGACAGGCTCATAGTACAGGACAGGAATAGATGAACTTGGAAGATACGACTTCAATGGTGGAGCAGAAAGCCAAGATATTGGGTGAAACGGCGCAAATTCCGTGGCAGGACTTGCAGTCCTGGTTTGCCAAAGGGCTGGTGCTGAATGTCTCGCCTGCTTTGAATCTTGTCGATGTCGCTTACGCATTGTCAATCGACGACAAACCCTGTTTCGAGCGGTGGACAAGAGAAAAATCCGTCATCACTGTGACCGATGCCCAGGCCTTGGAATGGATCGAGAACGATGCCGTGCTTTGGGCGGTGGTCGTGCGACCCTGGATACTGGTCCAGCTTCCGCGTTCGGAGTGAGCCGGCATGTGGCTTTTGTCGATCACTAGGAGTAACCCACTCATCACCACTAAAAAAGTAGTGTTATCGTTCGCTTTTTAAGACCAAAAAAGGTAGACTCCTCGCCCTTTTTTAATCTCTTTCCAATAACAACAAAACTCCAGGCGATTAATAGGATGTCCGGCAGAGACAAATGACAGATTTGTTTCGCTGGTTGGTTTTTCAATTCAGAGGAAGGTGTTTTGTTCGAATTACAACTCAATAAAGGTGGCAGCTCAAAAGCGGATTTACTGTCTGGTTTGACCGTGGCGCTTGCGCTGGTGCCAGAGGCGGTGGCATTTGCGTTCGTAGCGGGAGTGGAGCCGCTAGTCGGGCTCTATGCCGCATTTATGGTCGGTTTGATTACCGCCCTGATTGGCGGTCGTCCCGGTATGATTTCCGGGGCGACGGGTGCCTTGGCGGTGGTCATGGTTGCACTGGTAGCCGATCATGGTGTGGAGTATTTATTTGCCGCCGTTGTATTGATGGGTATCCTTCAGATACTTGCGGGTGTGTTCAAACTTGGTAAATTTATCCGTATGGTGCCGCATCCGGTTATGCTGGGTTTTGTCAATGGCCTGGCCATTGTGATTTGCCTGGCTCAATTGCAGCAGTTTGGCGATATAAATGGCGAAGGCTGGTTGACTGGCACCTCGTTAGCGGGTTCTGTCATCGATGTTGCCTGGATGTCTGGAAGCTCTTTGTCTCTGATGCTGGGTCTGGTTGCCCTGACTATGGCCATTATTCACTTTTTACCCAGATTAACTACCGCTGTGCCTGCCGCTCTTGTCGCCATAGTCGTCGTCAGCCTTTTGGTTCTGGGTCTTAATCTCGATACCAAAGTGGTTGGCGATGTGGCTTCGATTGCCGGCGGGCTGCCTGAGTTTCATATTCCGATGGTACCGTTTAACTGGGAGACGCTAACCATTATTTTCCCTTATTCGGTTATTTTGGCTGCAATCGGTTTGATCGAGTCGCTTTTGACGCTGCGTTTGGTCGACGAAATCACCGAAACGCGAGGGCGAGGTAACCGGGAGTGTATCGGTCAGGGAGTTGCCAATACAGTCACCGGAATGTTTGGTGGTATGGGTGGTTGCGCCATGATTGGTCAGAGTATGATCAATGTCAATTCAGGCGGTCGAGGTCGTCTGTCGGGTATAACCGCGGCAATCTGTCTTTTGTTGTTTATTTTGTTTGCCTCGTCTTTAATCGAACAAATTCCTGTGGCTGCATTGGTCGGCGTGATGTTTATCGTCGTTTTGGGCACGTTCGAATGGAGTAGCTTTCGCATTCTTAAAAATATACCGAAGCATGATGCGTTTATACTGATTCTTGTTTCCGGTGTGACTGTGGCGACCGACCTGGCTGTCGCTGTCATTGTAGGCGTCATTGTCTCTGCCTTAGTTTTTGCCTGGGAGCATGCCAAGCACGTGACAATTATCAGAAAAGACGTGGATGGTTCGACTGTTTATGAGGTGAACGGGCCGCTTTTCTTTGGTTCAGTGTCTGATTTTTCCAGACAATTCAAACCGGCAGATGACTCTGCTGATGTGATTATTGACTTTCTCTATTCCCGGGTGTGTGATCATTCCGGTATTGAAGCCATCGATGCTTTGGCCGATCGCTACATAGCGGAAGGTAAAATGCTGCATTTACGTCACCTCAGCCCCGAGTGCCGGAAGGTATTGAAAAAAGCCCGACGCATGGTGGAAACCAACGAAATGGAAGACCCGAAGTATTTTGTCGCAGTGGATAGTTTGGGTTAATGACCCGCGCTCCGGTGGCCTGGATTCGATGCGGAGCGAGGATAAATCATCGCGCAAAACCAGTTACCAAAGCAGGAAGTCTGATCAAGTTGGGTGTGCCGGCGCAATTGGCCACTGCGTACGGACACTTTTTGCTTGTTCTTGGTTGCGATAAGCTGATAAACCAATGATCTAAAAACCAATGACAATCTGTTTAGTCCAAAGCTCCTTTGCAGATGTTTACCAGCGCTTCGATGCTGGACAGCCGGGTGTAGTTAGGCCGAAATACGAACGCGATACGTCGATGAGGCCCCGGTTCATTCAAATGAATCGCGGTTAACGCATCGTTTTGTGATACGAGCTGATCGAGCGCGATTTCGGGTACCAGTGTTGTACCCAGCTTCCCCAATACCATTTGGATCAGCGTGCTTAAACTGGTGACGCCAAAGCCGTGGTTAGCTGTCTGTTCGGGTAATTTACAGGCATCCAAAATATGATTTTTCAAACAGTGCCCATCTTTCAGTAACATCAAATGACTTTGGTTGAGTTCATTGCTGGTGATTTCGTCTAGATCCGTATAGGGGTCGCCTTTCAACGCGACCCAATAAAAGTCCTCTTGCCAGAATTCCAAACTGAGCAGGCCATCGATAGGATAAGGCAAAGCCAATATAGCCGTATCAATTTCCCCTTTTCTTAGCATATCCAGGAGTACCGGAGAGCGTTCTTCCACAATATTCAAATGGGATTTGGGATGCTCTCGATTCAGAGCGGGAAAGATTCGAGGCAATAGATAAGGTGCGATAGTAGGTATTACCCCCACAGTTAAGGGAAAACTGAGCGGATCTTTCTGATTGTCGGCAAGATGCTGCAAATCTTTCACCTGCAATAGTATGTCTCTGGCCCGACTCAACACTTCCTTGCCTAGAGGAGTTACCAGAACTTTCTTGTTGTCACGTTCGAAAATTTGGATACCCAGTTGTTTTTCCAGTTCATTCAATGCAGTGCTCAGGGCCGATTGGCTGATGCGGCAGTGCTCTGCCGCTTTTTTGAAGTGGAGTAACTTTTCTACCGCTACGGCGTAGTGCAGTTGTTTTATCGAAATCATTATTATAGCGAGCGAATCCTGTCGGTTCGTTTTTATGTTCGGAATAATAGAACATCATCTTCTTTTTAATCAAATTTACTGGGGTATGCGTTGGCCATATAGTGATTACCGAACTCAATCACCGAGACAACAATCAACCTCGAGGAGGCCAACATGGCACTTATCAATACGCAGATCAAACCTTTCCAGGCAACAGCTTTTAAAGAGGGTGAATTTATCGAAGTATCAGACCAGGATCTTAAAGGAAAGTGGTCGGTGTTCTTTTTCTACCCGGCAGATTTCACTTTTGTCTGTCCCACAGAGCTAGGTGATATTGCCGATCACTACGAAGAATTCCAAAAGCGTGGCGTTGAGATTTACTCGGTATCCACCGATACCCATTTTACCCATAAAGCCTGGCACGATTCTTCAGACACTATTGGCAAAATCAAATACACCATGATTGGTGATCCTAAAGGTGAGATTACGCGTCACTTCGATGTGATGCGAGAAGACCAAGGCTTGGCAGATCGCGCTACTTTCGTGGTTGATCCTGATGGGGTTATTCAGGCCATTGAAATCACTGCCGAAGGGGTGGGCCGTGATGCCGACGATCTGGTGCGTAAAGTAAAAGCCGCTCAATATGTTGCTGCGCATCCCGGTGAAGTGTGTCCGGCGGCGTGGAAAGAAGGCGAAGAAACATTGGCACCCTCTCTGGATCTGGTCGGAAAAATTTAACGGCAATGCATAGTCTGGGCCTTGCAATACTGGGCTCAACCCTCTGACTGAATTGGGCACGAACAGAAAGGAAATCCAAAATGTTAACGAACGATATTGTCACTGCGTTAAAAAGTTACACCGCAAAGATGCAAAAGACGGTTAGCTTCGTCTTGCAAACCGGTGAACATGAGAAACGATCGGAGCTGGTTAAGTTCCTGACAGAGATTGCCAATGTGAGTGAAAACTTGCGATTTGAACAGCGAAATGTGTCAAGCAGCTTGAGAAGTCCAATCAGTTTCCTAATCGAAGCGGATGGAGAAGATACGGGGATTCGTTTTTCCGGTATTCCCAGTGGCCATGAATTTAATTCATTGGTATTGGCTTTTTTACAAGCGTCCGGCGCTGAAATCAAATTGGACGATGTTTTAAAAAATAGGCTTGCCAATATTTCTGGCGACCTAAAGTTTGAAGTATTTGTCAGCTTGAGTTGCCATAACTGCCCGGATATCGTGCAAGCATTGAATCAATTTGCGTTAGTCAATGCTGGCATTGAAGTGGAAATGATTGACGGTGGTTTATTCCAGGACAGGGTAAACGAAAGAGATATCCAGGGTGTTCCTTGTGTTTATCTAAATGGAGAACGGTTCGCCAACGGCAAGGTAACGGCTGCCGAGCTGATTGATAAATTAATTCGAAGAAATCCCAACATCGCCCAGGCGGGTGCGGGTGAGTCATCGCCATTGCAGGATGTCACCGTTATAGGCGGTGGGCCTGCCGGTGTCAGTGCCGCCATCTATAGTGCGCGAAAAGGGTTGAAAGTCACCTTGATTGCGGATCGAATTGGGGGCCAGGTAAAAGATACTATGGGGATAGAAAATCTAATTTCGGTTCCTAAAACGACCGGACCCGAGTTGGCGAATGCATTGCAAGGCCATCTCAATGAATATGATGTGACTGTCAAAGAGCATTTGAAAGTGAATCAAGTTGAACAGGGCGATATCAAAACCGTGACATTGTCGTCGGGTGAAGTGATCCATTCCAAAACGCTGATTGTTGCTACCGGTGCTAAATGGCGTGAACTGGGTGTGCCGGGTGAACAAGAAAACATCGGGAATGGCGTGGCTTACTGCCCTCATTGTGATGGCCCTTTCTTTAAAGGTAAAGATGTAGCCGTTATCGGTGGCGGCAACTCAGGTATCGAGGCGGCGTTAGATTTGGCTGGTATTGTCAAGTCTGTCACGGTGTTTGAATTTTCACCGGAATTGAAAGCGGATCAAGTATTGGTTGATCGGGCATTGGCTCGTGATAATATTGCTATCCATAAAAACGTCGCTACTAAAGAAATAAAGGCAACGAATGGCAAAGTCAGTGGTATTGAATATCTGAATCGGGAAACAAAACAGACCTATAATCTGGCACTCGATGGGGTATTTGTGCAAATAGGTCTGGTGGCTAATAGTAAATTTGTCCAAGGGGTGATCGAGCTGACTCCTTATGGGGAAGTCACAGTCAACGAAAAATGCCAAACTTCGGCAGACGGGATTTATGCCTGTGGTGATGTCACGACCGTTCCGTACAAACAAATCATTATTGCGATGGGTGAAGGCGCCAAGGCATCGCTGTCGGCCTTTGAATATCTGCTGGTTAAAGGCGATGAGTTGGAATCGCGCTATAGCGAGGAATTCGCGAATCCCGAAGTGGCTTGATAAAGCCGCTAAGCGAAGTACCGATGGGACTCCATGGCAGCCAGCTAACCAGTCACGGTGAGCGGTTTGCTGTGTCGCTACCATAACGGCACAGACCAGTGCTCATTGCTTGCAGAGGATAACCGCATTGCAAGGTTGAAACCTAATGAACGTGGCCGTGAGAGATTTCTTCGTCGCTGGCGTCCCGCACGGCCACAACATCGACATCAAAGTTCAGCTCTTGGCCGGCGAGAGGATGGTTGCCATCGACAGTCACTGTGCTGTCGCTAACAGCAGTGACAACGACCCGATGTGTTTGCCCGTTTTCGGTATCGGCATTGAATGCCATGCCGGGAATAATTTCATCAACACCCTCAAACGCCTCTTTGGGTACTTCCTGAACCAATTCCGGAACGTGAGGGCCATAACCGTCTGCCGGCGAAATGGAGACTGAAACGCTGTCTCCGGACGTTTTGCCGGTCAATGCCGATTCCAGGCCGGGAACAATGCTTTGCGTACCATGTAAGTAAGCCAGTGGCTCGCCTTCGCCGGTAGAGTCAAGTGTTTGGCCTTCGTTGTCTTTAAGGGTGTAGTGTATCGTAACGACTTTGCCGTCTGTAATGGCCATGGTGGTTTCCTGTCAGGTAGTGATGATTGGAGTGGATTGTTTGATGAGTCGCCAAAGGCAACATAGAAAACGGAAAGAGTGACAAAACCTGCAGACGTGCATCGCTAAATGCACGTCTGGCTCAGTGATTGACTGGAATTAAAGGGGTTAGTCCAAGGGTTGCACATTTTCAGCCTGGGGGCCCTTGGTTCCTGTTCCCTCTACAAAGCTGACTGCTTGCCCTTCTTTCAAGGTTTTAAAGCCGGAAGCTTCGATGTTACTGAAATGGACAAATAAATCACGACCGTTTTCCCGGGTGATGAATCCGTACCCTTTGCTTTCATTGAACCATTTGACCGTACCGGTCTGCTTATCAGACATACTCGTATTACCTTTGAATTGCTTGTTTGAATACCCAAGAGGGCGCGACGCTGAGGCTTGGGGACAAGGAAGACAAGGTTACACCGGGCACAGGCACCATGGAACCGGATCTAACTAATTCAGATCGCCCAGACTCTAGCTCAAAGTGTATACGCAATATTGACGGTCGTGAAGAAAAAAAAGGAATTTTTGCGCTTGAAGTTGAGAAATAGAGGCTTTTTCATGACTGCTTGCTTACCAATTCATTTGAATCGACCGTTTGTAATAAATTTGTTACGTTGAGCCGCCAATAAAATACGGATGATTTTATCTCCAGCCGTAATTTTTTCTGATCGTTGAAGGCTTTGACTTTGTTGGCTGTTGTCGTTCATCCGGTTTGGCTTCAGCAACATCATCGGGCGTTTTTTGTTGGCCGGTTTCTTCGGTTTTTGCAGCAGCCTTTGCCTGATTGTTATGCCAGACGTTTAATTGGTCGTAATATCTGTCCCAGACACAAGGCGTACAGCCACCGCCACAGCATTCCCAGTCTTCGGGTGGGCTTGGCTTTTCTTCGCTCATCGTTTTTTCCTGACTCATCGAGCATTGATCTTAGCACTAACCGTTATATTTAAACAGTATGAAAAAGTAACGAATTATGCCGAATGTCGAGTTGTCGGCTACGTGTTGTGAGGATGATTCTCACTTCCGCCGAAACGCCCTGTTTCTGCGGCCTAGGTGTCTCGATGCGCTTGCATTTAACCGCAAAAATACCCCACAATACCTTTTCCAACTTGGATCGGCTGAGGCTTTCCCGATGACGATAATCAGTGGGCGGCTTGCCCGTTGCACTGGAGTCTCTCGCACAAAAAAATGGCAGGTTTATCGATATGAATGATCACAATCAATTTTCTGGTTACAACCCGTACGCACAAGCGGCTCCCGGAAGGCAGCCAGGGTCGCCAGGGCAGGCAGAGATTCACCATGATCGGGCTCAGGTACCACCGGAGTTCGCTGCCGGGCACCCTGAAATGCCGCCTTGGGGGCTACACCCGCACCATCTTCCGTATTCCGGTTTGCCTCCTTACGGGATTAACCCGCATCATCCTCATTATCCCGGCCCCCAACAGCCATATGCGCACCCGGCGTATCAAGGCCATCATCAGATGCCACCCGAAGCCTTTGCCGCTAATATGCAGGGGCAGCAGATACCACCCGCAGCCAAAAAAGAAGAAGGCGGAATGAATGCCATGTTGCAGGGATTGAGCGAATCCATGGGGTTGAGCAGTATTGCGGAATTGTTGTCAATGGATGATAAGGAGTTTTGGAAAGGGGCGGCTCTGGGTGCCGTAATCGCATTGCTGGCGACTAACGAAAACGTCCGGGAAAATATCATGGCCACCTTGGCCAAGTTGATGGCAACGATGAAGGTGAAGCCGGAAAGCAGAAATTCTGAACCCGAAAGACAGGGTTCTAACCAGGCCGATGCGACTGGATCAGAGCCGGCTGAATAGGGTTAACTTTTGGAGAAATTAGTAATGAAAAAAGCCCCGGTTTATGCTCACGTCAATAATGACCCTTACCATTTGCATTATGGTTATGATCAATCTGGTACCGGCTATTATCCGCTTTATCCTTCCCGTAGCCAGAAAGTATTGAGTGCCGTCAAGACGGGCGCCATGATTGGCGCCACCGGTGCTGTTGCGATGAGTTTGTATGAGGTATCGCAAGGGCGCTTCGATAAGCGGCAGGCGCTCAAGAGTGTTGCCAAAGCCAGCGCGACGCTCGGCGTTGCGGCTGGCGCAGCGAAAGCCGCTGGACTTGTATTTGAAGACAAGCCGGCGCTGTCATTGCTGGCAAGTTTTGCCGCCGGTACCACAGTTTCCTACGTATTGGGCGGCTTACCAGGAAATATTAAAGCACAAGGAGATACCGATGATTAACCACTACGCACCCCATCCCCACTCTGGCTATACGGCGGGTTATGGGCGCTATTCCCCGTCTCAGGGGTATATGCAAAGTGTAAATCCAGAGTCAGGATATGGCTATTCCCATGGCTATGGTTATTCCCAAATGTCACCGTCAGTACCCGCATCTGGAGTATCGTCGCCGGGCCGCGCGCGACGCGGTGGTCAGGGTGAACGACAGCCGCTGTTCAATTTTACAAATACCAGTTTTTTGAAGGGCGCGGCGATCGGTGCGGCGACGGCTTATCTGCTGTCCAATGAGGCAGTGCAGCAAAGCCTGATTAAATCCTCGGTTCGTCTTTGGATGTCATTACAGGGTGGCGTGGAAGAGATGAAGGAGCGTTTCAGGGATGCCGAAGCAGAAATTCAGGCCGAACAAAAGTAATAAGCAGGCAATAAGGAAACAATCAAAAAATGACAAAATGGTTGAAGCCAACTGCCGTTCAAAGGATGTTGCCTGTGAATAGAGAAAACGGGTGTAAGCTGGTGCATGAAACGCCAGTCCGGTTGCGTTTCAAACTTCGCCTGTTACGTGACCAGGGGATCGATTTTAGCTGGCTTCAAGTCAAGCTGGATAGTCTGAATGGCGTCGACAGAGTGCGTATCAATCCGGCAGCGATGTCCGTTATATTTGATTATAACGGTGAAGCAGCTGCAAAAGAGCGCATCGTCAATTGTGTCAGTCAGCTATCTGTCGACGATATTCCCCAGGGTGGATCAGAGGTGGATGAGCTACCTGAACTGGCGCCGATGCTGGTGTCGTCTGGCTTGATCGTAAGTATGCCCTTTCTGGGTGAATCCCAGCGTCAAATACTGACTTACTTGAATATTTTCCCAACGTTGCTGGCCGGGGTGAAAACCTTTTTCAGCGAAGGTATCAAGATGGAAGTGCTGGATGCGATCGCAGTGGGGTTGACAGCCTACAAGGGTGGTTATCTGGCGGCAAATATAACGTCTTTTTTAATGCGTTTGGGCAGTTATCTTGAAACAGCCACAGAGCAGCAGTCAAACAGGTTGCTCAAGCAATTACTCAGACCTCAAGTGCCCTCGGCCTGGGTAGAGCGAGATGGCGTCTTGGTCGAGGTGCCTGGTGAACAGGTCAGGCATGGCGAATTTGTTGAGGTTGGTGTCGGCGAAAAACTTCCGGTCGATGGCTTGATTGTCGATGGCGCGGCACTGGTCAATCAGTCGTCCATTACCGGCGAAGATCTGCCGGTTAGAAAAGAAGTCATGGATCGGGCTATCGCCGGTACGGTCATCGAGGAAGGGCGGCTTAGAGTGGAGGCCCGGTTTGTTGGCGATGAAACCACCACAGCCCGAATAGCCCAGTTTATGTCCCGCTCACTGGAAGATAAGTCGAAGTCGGTGCGACTGGCGCAACAGCAGGCTGATCAGCGCGTCTATTTGACTTTGGGAACGGGCGCTTTGATTTATCTGTTAACCGGAGATACCAGGCGTTTGGAGTCTATTTTCCTGGTCGATTACTCCTGTGCCCTGAAGCTGGGCACACCAGTGGCATTTAAGTCGGGTATGTACAATGGGGCGCGGAACGGCATCTTGTTTAAAGGTGGTAATGCAATAGAACAGTTGGCAGATGTGGATTGTGTCGTTTTCGACAAAACGGGCACATTGACCTACAGTCAGTTGATGGTCACTGACGTGGAAGTGTTGGATCCCGGGCTCTGGACGCGGGATCGGCTACTTGCCGTGACCGCTTCCATCGAGGAGCATGCAAGTCATCCTATCGCCGAGGCAATCGTTCGCAAAGCAAAGGAAGAGAGCCTGAATCATATTGACCATGGTGAAGTGGAATATATTGTCGCGCATGGTATGAATTGTCCGGTCAATGATGATGTCCTGGTGATTGGCAGCCGTCATTATCTGGAGGAGCACGAAGGGATTTCCTTTGCCGACTATGAAGAACTTATCGTGAAAATGGAAAGTGAAGGTAAAACCTTGCTATACGTGGGCACCTCGAACAAAACTGTTGGCATAATCGGGTTGCTGACACAGGTTCGGACCGAGGCGTCGTCGGTAGTGAGCCGGCTACACGCGATGGGGATTGAGCAAATCGCTTTGTTGACAGGTGACAGGCAACCCAAAGCGGAGGCGATGGCAGCAGAGCTGGGAATAGATTCGGTCTTTGCGGAGCAGGTGCCGGAGGAAAAAGCCGATGTAATCAGGCAGCTTCAGGAGCAGGGCTATCGGGTTGCCTATGTGGGTGATGGTGTCAATGATGGCCCGGCACTTGTCAATGCTGATGTCGGTATTTCCATGGCCAGTGGCTCGGAGCTGGCAAGGGCAAGTGCAGACGTAGTATTACTGGAAGATCATCTGAGCAGTTTGACGGATGCTTTGTTTCTTGCCCAACAAAGCATGGCGTTGATCAAAACCAATTACCAACTGGCAGTCGGCATCAATACCTTGGTGTTGTTGGGGGCGGCAGGGGGTGTTTTGTCGCCTGTGCTGACGACATTGCTGCACAACGGCACCACAGTGGGTGTTTTGTTAAGAGCACTAAATGGTGCCAAGTTAGACTGAAATAGTGTTTTCACGGGAGATTGATATTATGGGTTTTCATTTTGTTCCTTTGCTTGCAGGTGTTGCGATGGGTGCTGTTGCGACCTATCTATACAAAGATAAGAAGGCGCGTTCTGCTATCGCGGAAAAAATGCCTAAGTTTGGTACCGATGGTGAGGCGGTTGTCTCTGCTCAGCCGATTCCGGTTAAGAACGACGCTGAGTCTTCGCCATCAGAGCATTCGTCCGCCTGAACCTAATTACGTCTGGGAGACGAACGGCGGTAATCTTGTCCGCTGAGCGTTGCTCTGGTCTGAACCGAGGGTGCCTTTGGTTTGTTTACCGGGGCTGGGTTTGTTGTGCTATCTGAATAGTGTCTTGTTATAGCGCAGGGTATGGATGCCTGCGAATACCAAAAATGCGATGCCAGTATAGACATGCAGCCTTCTTTTGCCTGCAAACCCGAATATAACCGATGGCACCAACGTGGTGACCATACCAATTTTGCTCACCTGATTGATTTTGGCTTTGAGTCTTTTGTTGCCTGGTTTTCGATGCGTTCGCATACAGATGGCTTCTACTCGTTTTTCCATTACCCGTTCATTGGTGGTGTTTTGATCGTAGTTCACCACCAGGCTTCCTGCCTTCAGGTTGCAACGAACACTGATGACACCGGGCAGTTCCCTCACTTTGCTTTGAGTTTCTGTAACAAAGCGTTTTGCTTTGAGTCTGGCCGTTCTAACCCGTATTCTGCCAGGTGAAGCACTGGTGATCATTTAATACCTGCCACGTAACCCTTGATAACACAGGCCACAATGATAATGTTTCTCTATTGCAAATGCAAAGCGGAATTATTCTGTCCGACACATTGTCAATCGCAGAGATAAGCGACAGCATGGTAAAGAGGGTCGGCCTGTCAAGGTATTGTTCAATTATTCAGTGCAGCACCGGCCGACGGATTTTATTCAGCTTAGCCTTGTCTCTGGTATAACACTGGTCGAATTGGGAAAACTCATTGTGAGCTTTATAATGGGCTTTCAGTGTCCGCAAGGATATTTCCAACGGTTGTTTCAATTCGTATGCGTTGAGCGGTTCGTGGTTTAGCTGATGCATCAGATGATAGTGGGTAGCAAGTAAAAAACGTCTTTCAGCGGCGGTGTCACCCAGGCGTCGGTAACACTCTGCCAGGGCGTGCCCGGCCAGAAGCAGGCGGTCAAAGCTACTGAGCTCGGATGTGTCGGTTCTGCTTTTCTTGATAAGTAGTGTGGCAATGTCGAAGCCAGCGCCAATAAAGGGAATACTTTGGCGATAGTGCTGCTTTTCAAACAACGCGATTGCCTTTTTCATGCAGCTATCCCACTTGTCTAACGCCATTTCGGGATCGGCATCGCATTTTGCCAGGTGTTTGTTGCACAAAAACGACATAACTGAACCTCATGCGCGCGTATACAAATCAATTTTCTTTCAATTTATCCTAATTGTTAGATTATGTAAACGATAATAATTCGTATTATGCTTTATTCTAAAACTGGCAAATTTTCCTTAGAAAAAATATGTATTAATTTGATCCATGTCGCTTGTGGATTAAATGATAATGATTATTATTAATAATAAAATTGTTTGGTGTCTGTTGCCTTCAATCCCCTTGAACCCGTTTTCATAAGGATGGTCGATATGTCCTCGGAAATACTTGATATTGATACTGGTCACGACGTAGTTGTCACTGGTGAAGCCGGAGATTGTAGCGAGCTCGGTATGGTCGATGAGGGTGTCAGCAATGAGATGGATGGTATTTTTGATCTCGATATCATTTACGAACCCACTCCGGTTATTGAAAAGCGCCTGGGTTGTTTGATTCGACGCTATCTATCTGAGCCCACCAAGCCTATTGCGAGGAGTGTGGTGCGGCAGCTTGAGAAACTGCTCTGTCACCCTGATTGCGTTGGGTTTGCCAGCAGTAATCGTTGTGCCTACAGAAAAATGCTGCTGCAATGGCGAGCGGTTTGTCTATAGCGCGAACAATCGCTGGTTAGCTGGGATAGGTTTTTCGACTGCTGGATTCAGTGCGGCAGGGCGTTACTGAGGCGTTTGGCTGGTTCATCGTAAACCGGGAGGTGTTGTTACCTGTGGTTAACAGGTTAGCCACGATGACGGATCGTGATGCCGGGAAAATACAATGCAATTGTTATCAATCTTTCGTGCCGGTTAAGCAGGGATTGGTGTATTATAGTTGCAGGTGCGGTTGATTTCTAACCAGCGGGCATTGTTGGTTAGGCGTTGGCCGCGATCCTTTTCAGTAACGTTGGATGTTAAGTCATGTGTTGTATTATACGCTTTATCAAGAGTTTTTGTATATTCGTCGCGGCCTGCTGGTTTGTCGTTTATGGCCAATTTGCCCATTCGGATGGAGCCCCTTCAAAGACATGTTACTCCGATGAGTTATGTGTTGATGTTGGAAAACAAACCGAGTTTTTGACTGTGACCTTGGTCAACATCAGTGATTATCCTTTGACGGTTGCCATAGACTATGAATTGCAGAATCTCAGCCTTGGTGTGCCAAACGAGGAATATTACGAGTTAGGTGCTCGTGAGCCACTTTTGGTAAATCGCTTGAATACTGTGGATCCTGGTGAAGATAAAACTGTTGATTATTTCATTACTGTTTATTGGACGCCGGGTCGCGCTTCTTCTGTCCATGATGACCGCTACCTGTATTACTTACCTTTCCCAGACGGTCATTCCAGTCCCATTTTGCAGGGGTTCAGGTCATTGCCTTCCCCCGAAGATCAGTTTGCTGTTGTATTTGGTTTGCCTGAGGGCACTCTGGTGCATGCAACGCGAGAGGGAGTGGTGCGCAGTGTCGATACCAGTATTGAGACGGGTTCGCTATATGGCAACCATATATCTGTTGAACACAGTGATGGAACCTTTGCCGAGTATCGTAACCTGAAGGCGCACAGTGCCCAGGTTTTAGCGGGAGATGTGATAGCAAAAAGTCAAGTGATTGCCGAATCCGGGGTCAGTACGGATAGGGGGTATCTGTATTACCGTGTAATCAGCCCGTTAAATGCCCGAGCGATCAGGACCCACCAGGGTCTATTTCTTTCATCTGTCGGTGTTATTGGTTTATATGCCGGTGATATCGTTACGGCTGATCACAGTGACGATACTGGCGGCGGCGGTACCGGAGGCGGCGGTACCGGAGGCGGCGATGATACCGGAGGCGGCGATGATACCGGAGGCGGCGATGATACCGGAGGCGGCGATGGCGGTAACACGGGAGGTGGTGATTCCGGAAACGGTGATACCAGTGCTATTTCCTACGATAGCAACTCCTATGCGTATCGTGTCCAGTCTATGTATGTGGCCTATTATGGTCGGGCGGCAGACTATGATGGTTTGGCCTGGTGGACAGATAGGGTAAAGTCGAATGGTGGCGACCTGGCAGAAATAATTAACTCGTTCGGTCGATCTGCAGAGTACGATAATAGATTTGCTCACTTGAGCACCGCTGACTTGATTGCCAATCTCTATTTGCAAATGTTTGGGCGTATGCCCGAAAGCCAAGGTTTGGCCTGGTGGACAGACGAAATCGATAGTGGGCGAGTGACGTTAGCTGAGGCGGCGCTTAGAATTGCTGATGGAGCAAGAAGTCTGGACGCCCTGGTTTTGGCGTACCGGACTGTGGCCTCGATGCGGATTACCGATGCTATCAATAAAGCAGACAAGCTGTATTTGTTTGATCAAATTGAACTGGTGAAGCTATTTGTTCAAGCGATTGACGTTGCCGATGACCCATTGAAGATAGATATATCGGATCTGATCGCGTCGCTGCCTGCCAAGTAGCAGGCTATCGTCGGGACAGTTTTTTTATGTTGGGCGCCAGATTCGATTTTCAGACTATACTTTTTTGGTAGTAGAGTGTATTTGTGGGTTAGTTCTCAGGTTGGCAAGGAGTTGGCGGCGTATCATGGATCAGCCTATGTTTGAACTGGTGTTCGAAGGACAAATAGTCGATGGCCTGGCTTTAGCAACGGTCAAGGCCAACATGGCCAGGCTGTTCAAAGCCTCAGACGAAAAAATTGTCAAGATGTTCGGTAGTAGTCGGGTTGTGCTTAAAAACAAGCTGGACAAGGCGACTGCACTGAAGTACCAGGCCGTTTTGAAGAAAAATGGTGCGATATGTAAAATAGCCGCTATGCGGCCGATGGGGGCTGTCACCGGCTCGTCTGAGGCTCGGTCTGTAAAGCGTGCACCTTCCGGTGAGCCAGCAGCCGTTGCAAGACCGGCATCTGCGCATGGCAAAGCGAGCTTTACTCTGCCGGATGATAAGCCGCCGGTTTCAAGCAGGCTCCGACCTTCGCCAGGAACACGCACGAGTCAGTTACCGATAGCCGGGGAAAAGGTGGATGAAATCCTTGCCGGCGTCGGTGTCGATCTCGCTCCGGTCGGGGTGCTATTGGGCGAGCGTAAAAAAGAGGTCAGGGCACCAGAACTTAAACATCTTGACGCGATTTCGTTGGCGCCGGCAGGGGTTGATCTTGAACGACACAAAGAGGTCGAGGCGCCTCTTTTTGCACATATTGACCGTATTTCAGTTGCGCCAGTCGGTAGTGATTTGGTTGATGCCAAAGAATTGCCACCCCTCCCTTCACTCGATGTCAGCCACCTCTCTATTGCGCCTGCAGGAAGCGATATGGGCCAAATCAAAAAAGAGCAGACAGTGGTTATACCGGATATTTCTTATATCAAACTGGATGAAATCAGATAAAATAGCGCCTTTACTTCGATTTTAACGAGGAAGCCACTCTGGTGATGTCCTTTCTATTGTGTCGTATTCTTTCATTTTCCAGTTTTACGTTCTGTTCGGCCCGCCTGGTTCGGCAATCGGTTTTGCGTCTGACCCCCTCTGTTTTCTGTTTAAAATTCAAGTTCATTGCTATCCTGCCGGTGTCTATTTGTCTTTTCTGGGCCTCAGTGGCAGAGGCTGACCCGGGCTTAAAAGCCGACTCCAGTGGTACCTGGTCAGGTCAGGCTGGCAGATATTCGACCGAACAGGCTCGTCCAACCATTGGCCTGGTACTCAGTGGCGGTGGCGCCAGGGGTCTGGCTCATGTTGGTGTGTTAAAAGTGCTCGAAGAGCTGAAAGTTCCGGTTGATATCGTGGTGGGTACCAGTGCCGGGTCTGGCGTCGGCGCGCTTTATGCGTTGGGCTTGCCGGTAGCCGAAATCGAAGAGCGTTTTCATCGAGTTAACTGGGACCGGGGTTTTCAGGATCAGATTGGCAGACGATTGCTTTCCATGCGGAAAAAACAGGAAACCCGACAACACGCGATGGATGCGACTCTGGGCATTGACGAAAATGGAGTGGTGTTCAAGAGTGCGTTGGTTCAGGGTCAGCAGTTGGATCTGATACTGAATCACCTCACCTGGGAGGCTTTTCAGATCGATGACTTTGATCAGTTGCCCCGTCGTTTTCGGGCGGTGGCAGCGGATTTGGCGACTGGTCAGGAAGTGGTCATAGGCTCAGGTTCCATGGCGAGAGCGGTTCGTGCCAGTATGTCGATTCCCGGTGTATTTCCGCCGGTTCGGTGGCAGGATAAACTATTGGTGGATGGTGGGGTTGCCAATAATCTGCCCATTAGTGTTGCCCGTGATCTGGGGGCTGACATCATTATTGCTGTGGATATCAGTCAGCCACTGATCGAGCAGGACAAACTGGTCGATATTCTAACCATTGCGGATCAAATGACCAACTTTCTGACGCGAAGAAATGTAGAGCTTCAACTGGCCGACCTCAAGCCTGGCGATGTGCTTATTGTGCCGGAGCTGACTGACTTTGCTTCCTCGGATTTCGATAAAAGTGACGAAATCGTAGAGATAGGCGCGACCGCTACCCGGCAGCAAGTGTTGGATCTAAAGCCTTTTGCGTTGCCTGACCCGCTTTGGCATGCGTATCGTTCCGGTATAAAAAGCGTGCCAGCGATAGATTGGGTCATAGATAGAATCGAGGTGGCGAATACCAGTTCTTTCCCTGACCGTTTTGTATTGAGTCGAATTCGACAAAAAACCGGCGAATATTTTGATCGAGAGCGGTTGGAGCACGATATCAATACCTTGTACGGCCTGGGCTACTTCGAGTCGGTGACCTATGCATTGAAACGGGTCGATGCCGAACGTATTTTGGAAATATCGGTGTTCGAAAGAAGCGCCGGACCCAACTACCTGTTGTTTGATTTTGCCTATGAGGAAGATTTTGATATTGATAGGCGTATCAGGCTTGGCGCATCGATCAACTTTACTGAATTAAATGCACTGGGCGCCGAGTGGCGCACCTATCTTGCCATTGGCTCCGAGCCTAAACTCAGTAGTCGTTTTTTTCAACCCTTGAGTCAAATCAATGCATGGTATTTACAAGTGGAAGGGACAGCTGAAAAAAACCTGTTCAATTTTTTTGATGATGGTGATCTGTTGTCTGAAGCCGAGTTTAAAGTTTTGCGCTACCACGGCAAACTCGGTAATGAGTTGGGTAACTGGGGAGATGTCGGCCTGGGCTTGTTGTTTGAAGATATCGATATTGCTGGGCGGGTAGGCGTTGGTGTCGGAAAAAAATCGGCCTTTCAATTAGGAGGGTATCGAGCGGAGTTTACTTTTGATACCCTGAACGATGCGCGAATACCAACGGCAGGTTATTATTTTGTGGCTGAATTTGACCAGTATCTGTCGGAATTAGGCGCTGACAAACGATTTAGTCTGCTTTATATCGATGGGCTATACGCAGGCCAGTATGGTAACTGGGTGTGGCATGCGGCGACCAAGCTGCAGACCGTGACCAGCAGACAAGCCACCCTGGATCAATTGAAACCTTTGGGGGGCGTGGATAATTTGTCCGCTTACCCGCAGGATCGTTTTGTCGGTCAGGACTCTGCCCTTGGCAGTCTGGCCGTCTATCGAGAGTTTCAGAGTTCCTGGCAAAACTATTTTGTTGGCGTTATGTTTGAGATGGGCAGAGTGTGGCGGCCAATCACTCCGTTTGCCGATTCGGGATCCTGGCATCCATCTTCTTCTTTGGTTTTCGGGGTTCCAACCGTTCTGGGTGCAATCAAGCTGACGGCCAGTTTCGGTGATTCGGGCGAAGGGGCGGTCTATTTGACCATAGGACATACCCATAGATAGGATAGCTCGAGATTATCCTGAAACACCTTGGAGTCCTGTAGTGAGGCGACCATTCAGCTCGGTGACGCAGGTACCTGTCCTGATGCCAAACATCAGTTTGCGAATTGGCTCAAAGAACCGGAGAAAACAGTCGCGCCATGCGACAGGCCAGGCGAAAAAACAGTGGTCTCATCCGATACGTCTCGCCGGTCAATCTCTTGGCACGTTGCAAATCCGTGTTCAGCATCTGTTCCACGCTGGCAGTCAATACGGGGGAGGCAATGACAGCGTTGATTTCAAAGTTCAATCGTAGTGACCGAGCATCCAGGTTGCTACTGCCAATACAGGCAAAAGCATTGTCGACCAACAGCACTTTCTGATGCATAAATCCTCGTTGGTATCCGAAAACCTTGATGCCGGAATTGTCGGCTTCTTCCAGAAAGGACTGTATCGCGTAGAAAATCACCCTGTGGTCGGACTTCACCGGTACCAGTATTTTGACGTCAACCCCGCGAATGCATGCCAGTTGCAGTGCCCTCAGTATCGAGGTGTTGGGTACAAAATAAGGTGTCGCCAGCCAAATTCTGGTTTTTGCACTATTTATCGCACTTAGGAAAAAAAGCTCGCCAGTGTCCAGGTCGTCGGCCGGGCCGGCAGGCAGAATCAGTACTGACTGGTTGTTAGCGCTCTGCTCTTCGCTGAACTGGTCAGCGCTGGATTGGCTTTCGCTAAGTCTGGCTGTTCGCCAGTTTAATGCGGGAATTCGGTTGGCTACCCAGTTCCAGTCTTCCAGAAACACCAGTTGCAATGCTAAAACCGACGGGCCTTCAAGCTGGATGTGGGTGTCTCGCCAGGCTTCCCGGTTTTTTGCCCGGCCCAGGTATTCGTCACCGATATTGATGCCACCGGTAAAACCGACTTTACCATCGATAACCAGTACTTTTCGGTGATTACGGAAATTGATCTGCATTTTTTTGAGGTACTTTTTTATTGTGCCAAAAGGCCGTATATCGATACCTTGTCGTCTTAGCTCATTGATATACCGGGTGCTCAGGTGACTGCTGCCGATATCGTCATAGAGCATATAGACATTGATCCCCATTCTGGCTTTGGCGATCAGCATTTCCTTGAGCTTAAATCCGGTGGCGTCGGCGTTGATAATGTAAAACTCCAGGAGAATATAGCGTTGCGCCGCATCAATTGCCTGGAACATCGCAGATATGGCTTGTTTGCCGTCAACAAGTAATGTGCAACGGTTGTTGTTTGTGACGGGTAATCGCCCCAATTGCGATAGCCCGGCCAGCGTATTGTCGTTGGAAGCGGGAGCATAGTGTCGGGTGAACTGGTCAATCAGTTTGTCCAGATCCTGGTCACCGCTTTTTCGTGCATCCCGATAGCCGGTAAACTTGTTACGTCCAAACAAAAAGTAGGCCGGCAGAGCGATAAAAGGCAGTAGTACCAGAGCCAATAGCCAGGCGATTGCTGCCTGCGGTGTTCGATAGTGTAGCAGTACACGCATAATGGAAAATGCCGCAAGCAGATAGACAAAAGGCAGAAAGAAAAACAAAAAATCCAGTTGATTCATAGCGAAACCTGAGCGTTTTTCCTTAACGGGTTACCGTTAATTCTTGGCGGTGGTCTCTGATGCCAGCGTGATTCAGAATAAAAACTAGAATAATATGAAAAACCATTGGCTTAAAGTCGTACCACTCAAAATAAGTGGGTTAGACGATTGGAGCGCTTTCATCGGTCACACTGTGCTAGACTGGCGAGACTGATAAAAATAAAACAGGTGTCGTCGAGTGATTTACGCATTTTATGAGAAAACTATTTTTCCCTGGGTTCTAAAGGTGGCTGATCGGGCTTTCAGGCGACAGCGCGAGGAGGTGTTGTCGCGGGCTTCGGGTCGCGTGTTGGAAATTGGTGTGGGTAGCGGTATCAGTCTGCCATTTTATTCCGCTGGGGTGTCAGAGTTGGTCGGGATTGAACCCAGTCACGCGCTCAGGGATAAGTGCCATGATGCCAAACACGGGTTTGCCGGTGCCTCGGTGTCGATTGAACATGGTGATGCTCAAGCTCTGACGTATCCGGACGAGAGTTTCGATACCGTGGTTGCGTTTTTGGTGTTTTGTACCATACCGAACCCGGAAGCGGCCGCTCGGGAAGTGTATCGGGTACTCAAACCAGGGGGTAAGCTGTTTTTCTTTGAGCATGTCTCGGCGGCGACTGAAATGGCCAGTGACAAGCGCAGTGCCCGATCACTGGCAAAATGGCAGGAGCGCCTGAACCCGCTGTGGAATCGGGTCAGTTGTGGCTGCAACCTGAATCGGGACACCTATCAGCTTTTTCATAATCAGGGGTTCCATTTTCACGACTATCAAGCCTATCGTCACCCCGGTATCATCAGTCTGGTTTCTCCGGTCATACAGGGGTGTGCCTTCAAGCCTTAGGTATAAACCATATATGAGGTATAAGACATATAAATGTGCGAAGCTTGGCTTTTCAACCTATAATCAGGTCAGGACGTTCCAGTCTTGATATGCAAACTAAAACAATAACCAGCTAAATTATTAGCCTTTTTTATTACTAACCTAACGGAGAGAGATAAATGTCGGGGATCACAATGATATTCTCCATCTTATTGTCATTATCGGGTTTGGCAATTGCCTTCTTTTATATGAAGAAGGTGAACAGTGTGCCGATAGCGATGGGACTAGATGCAAAAGACAGCAAGCGCTTGAAATTTATTCACGGTGCCATCGCGGATGGTGCAATGGCCTTCTTGAAGCAGGAATACAAGTTCCTGGCCATCTTTATGGTGGCATTTGCCGCTATCATTGCAATTCTTATCGATGATTCTCATACGCCAGATATTACAGAGGGTATCTATACGGCCATTGCGTTTCTGTTTGGTGCCGCTATTTCCATTGCTTCCGGCTATATCGGGATGAAGGTGGCCACCCAAGGCAATGCCCGTACTACGGTTGCGGCCAGAAGCACTATTTCCGATGCGTTCGAGATGGCCATCAATTCCGGCGCGGTGATGGGGTTTGCCCTGGTGGGCCTGGCTTCGCTGGGTCTGGTCGTGATTTATGGTGTTATGAGTGCGCTGCTTTCCGATCTTGGCCCGGAAAACAATCATATACTGATGGAAGTGATTGCCGGTTTTGGCCTTGGCGGATCGACCATTGCGCTGTTTGCCCGGGTCGGTGGTGGCATTTTTACCAAGGCGGCGGATGTTGGTGCGGATTTGGTAGGTAAGGTAGAAAAAGGAATTCCTGAAGACGATCCTCGTAATCCGGCTGTGATCGCCGATAACGTCGGCGACAATGTCGGGGATGTCGCTGGCATGGGAGCCGATTTGTTTGGTTCTTGTGCCGAATCGACGTGTGCAGCCATGGTAATCAGTGCAGTGGTATTCGCAGCCGACCCGAATGCGTTGCTGTACCCCATTCTTATCACCGCGGTCGGTATTCCTGTCAGTCTGCTTACCAAATACCTGATCAACGTGCAAAAGGAAGACGACGTGGCGCCCGCGCTGCGCAAGTTGCTTATCGTTTCCAGCGCGATAATGGCTGTCGTTATATTTCTGGTCACTATGGCACTGATTCCCGGACAGTTTGAATTGAATGGCGAACAATACAGTAGCATGGGTGTGTACGGGTGTTTCCTAGCCGGACTGATCGCCGGGCTGGCTGTTGGGCTGCTGACAGACTACTACACTTCAGACAAATACAAGCCGGTGCAGGAATTGGCCGGGTCGTGTGAAACCGGTGTCGCAACCAATATTATCTTTGGTCTTTCGTTGGGATATAAAAGTACCGTTTTACCCTATGTCTGTATCGCGGCGAGTATTTTTATCTCCTGGGATCTTGCCGGTATGTACGGTGTCGCGATTGCTTCACTCGGCATGTTGGGAACATTGGTGGTCGCGTTGATGATCGACGCCTACGGCCCGGTCGCAGACAACGCAGGCGGCATTGCCGAGATGGTGGGTCTGGAAAGTGAGGTACGACAGCGCACTGATATTTTAGATTCCGCCGGCAACACAACCGCCGCTATTGGTAAAGGCTTCGCTATTGGTGCGGCAATTCTGACATCACTGGCATTGTTTGCGGCCTTTATTACCGCCGCATCCAATCTGCGGGGTGAGCCCATCAGCATGAGTCTGCTTGACCCGCGGGTTTACACCAGTTTGTTTATCGGTGCCGTTTTGCCATTTTTGTTTGTTGCAATGACTATGCGTTCTGTCGGCGATGCCGCATTTGAAATGATCGAAGAGGTACGCCGCCAGTTTCGAGAAATTCCGGGCCTGATGGAAGGCACGGGTGCTCCGGACTATGCGCAGTGTGTGGCGATTTCGACAAAGGCGGCCTTGAAAGAAATGATCGCTCCCGGCGTCTTGATTATGGGTACGCCAATAGTGACCGGCTTGCTGTTTGGCGTGGAAGCGGTCGCTGGCGTGCTGGCTGGTTCCCTGGTTACCGGTGGTGTGTTGGCTATTTCAGCCTCAAACAGTGGTGGTGGCTGGGACAACGCCAAGAAATACATCGAAGCCGGCAATTTTGGCGGTAAAGGATCTGATGAACATAAGGCCGCTGTTGTCGGTGATACCGTTGGTGATCCGTTGAAGGATACTTCCGGGCCTTCTCTGAATATCCTGATTAAACTGTCAGCGATTCTCAGTCTGGTATTCGCCCCATTCTTCGTTCAATATGGTGGCATTTTGGTGGGTTAGCGATTGATTGCGCTAAGCCATTTAGCGAAACCAAGCAATCGATTAAAAAAGGGCCGTGAGGCCCTTTTTTGCTTACCCGGGTCTGCCACCATATTCGTTCCAGCTCCCAGCTCATCGGGTTCAATCTATTCGTTTCCTCCAATCGCAGCGGTAACTCAATTTTGGGTTGAAAAGGGCTTTGATGGCTTCTACGCTTAAAGTGAAAGTGCATTTTTCTCTTTTTACAGGTACCCATTCAATGTCCGATTTTCTCAACAAACTAAGTATTAAAAAGAAACTTATGTCGATTCTTGCCGTGGTGGTGTTTGCGATGGCAATGATGCAGCTGATGTTTTTGTCATCCCTCAAGGATGAGTTATTTGAACAAAGCAAGTTAAACTCTCAGTATGCCCTGGAGGTCGCCTTTTCCGCTGTTGAGCATTTTTATCAGGATTATCGGGACGGTGCATTGACTGAAAGTCAAGCCAAGCAGGAGGCCATCGATGCTTTAAAGACAATACGTTATGGCGGTGACCAGTATATTTTTATTAGTGATATGTATCCTAAAGTTGTGATGAATCCTCATCACCCCGAGATGACTGGCCAGGATGTCAGCATGATTAAAGACCCTAATGGTAAAGCCATATTTGTCGAAATGGTCAATGTCGTGAAACGAATTGGCGCGGGTTTTGTGAAATATCAATGGCCTCGACCCGGTGGTGATCGACCACTCGATAAAATCGCTTACGTCAAAGGCTTTACCCCCTGGGGCTGGGTCGTTGGAGCGGGTACTTATATCGATGATATCAATGTCAAGTACAATGAATTGGCGATGGGTGCCGTTATCTTCGTTGGTGGTATTTTGCTATTCATGTTGGTAGTAATTGTGCTTTTGTCCAACTTCATCAATCACCAGGTATCCTCGTTGCAGAAGGTGATGAAGAAGGTCGCGGATAGCAAGGATTTAACTCTGCGTGCCCCTGAGATGGGGAACAACGAAATCGGGACAATGGCCGATTCCTTCAACGAGATGTTATCGATATTTCAAACCAGTATGAATGATGTGTTGCAATCGGTAGAGAAGTTGGTATCGGGTTCTGGCCAGCTTTCAGCGATTTCGTCACAAACCAGTGAAGGCGTGACCAAACAGTATCAGGAGATCGATGTGATTGCCTCGGCCATGGAGCAGATGTCGGATTCTGTAAACGAGGTATCTGGCAATACCGAAAACGCAGCGGCATCGACAGAACATGCACATAACGAAGCGGAAAAAGGCCATCGGGTAGTCAATAGTACCAAATCTGCTATCAATGGCTTGGCCGAAGAAGTGGAAAGAGCCTCCCAGGTAATTAACGGGCTCGAGAAGGACTGCGAGAATATTGGCACTATCCTGGACGTGATTCGTGGCATTGCGGAGCAAACCAATTTACTGGCGTTGAATGCGGCCATCGAGGCGGCCCGGGCGGGCGAGCAGGGTCGCGGCTTTGCGGTGGTCGCCGATGAAGTGCGTACCCTCGCAAAGCGAACCCAGAATTCCGTTGAAGAAATTGAAGCCATGGTAGACCGTTTACAAGTTTGCTCACGAAATGCGGTGTCGGTGATGGGTGTTGGCCGTGAAAAAGCGAAAACTAGTGTCGAACAAATATCGGAAGTGGCTGAATGTTTAAATGTCATCAATGATAGTGTCGCCGCGATTAAAAATACCAGTGCCAGTATTGCGACAACCGCTTCGCAGCAAGCCGCTGTCGCCAACGAAATGAGTGCCAATATTTTGAGTATCAGTAATGTGGCTGAAGCGACATCGCAAGGATCACAGCAAACGTCGGCGGCCTGTACCGATCTGGCACGTCTGGCCGATGAGTTGAGTCAAATATCCCACCGTTTTAAAGTGTCCTGAGGCTATGCCTGCTGTCTGGGCACAGTTGTGCGCGCAAACTGTGTCTGGGCAAACCGGACTTCAATATGGCGGGTCGATATACCCGCTACGGGTGGCTTCTGTCTTTGCCGTGCGTTATCTCCAACCTTGTGCGTTCGGCTTTTTTCAATCCTTTCACCACCAGGCTGTAAGAGTTATCTATCATTCGTTGTATTTCACCATCTGGAAGTGAACCATCGATAATCACTGTATTCCAATGGGTTTTATTCATGTGGTAGCCGGGGATCACAGCATCAAAAACATCCCTTAGTTGCGCGGCTTCGTCAGGATCACATTTTAAGTTAATCTGCATCACCTCGTTTTCAAACCCGATAAGCGCAAACATTTTTCCGCATATTTTGAATACCGACACGTCAGGGCCAAACGGGTAGTCTTCTATGGCTTCAGGTTTGCCGAGTAAGTATTGTTTTAAATCTGCTTCGTTCATTGTGAGGCTTTGCCAAGTTCAGGGTTGGCTGGTAAATTTAACAGTGTTATTCCAATCAGAATGCCGAGCATACAAAAAACGCCAGTGGATGCCAAGACTGGTATACGAGGCAGCTAAATGAAACAAGTACAACCCAAAGATGGCGAAAGTGCCGACATCGTGGCAGATAACATCGAGCAACTGCAAGCCTTGTTCCCCGAGGCATTCAGTGAGGGCGGGGTAAATTTTGATGTGCTGCGCCAGTTGTTGGGGGATGCCAGGGTGCTGGACGAAGGCGAAGAGAAGTATGGCCTTGACTGGCACGGCAAGAAGAAAGCCCGTCAAATTGCCCTAATGCCTTCGACTGCAACGCTACTGCCATGTCGGGAGGAGAGCGTTGCTTGGGATACGACGAAAAATCTGTTTATTGAGGGTGATAACCTGGCAGTGCTCAAGCTGCTGCAAAAGAGTTATGCCAACCAGGTAAAAGTGATCTATATCGATCCACCGTACAATACCGGTAAGGAATTTATTTATCCTGACAGGTTTCAGCAAAATCTGGAGACTTATCTCAAATACACGGGCCAGATTGCTGGTACGGGCGCCAAGTTTTCAACGAATACAGAAACGGCAGGAAGAAAGCACACAAACTGGCTGAATATGATGTACCCAAGGCTCAGGCTTGCGAGAGCACTGTTGAGTCGTGAGGGTGCGATTTTTATCTCGATAGGCGAAGATGAGGTAGAGAATTTACGAACGATTTGCACCGATATATTTGGTGAAGACAATTTTATTGCAACAGTTGTCTGGCAAAAGGTGTTTTCGCCCAAGAATACCGCACAATACTTTTCTGAAGATCATGACTACATACTCATTTACTCAAAGAACAAAGCGGTTTGGCGACCCGAGTTATTGCCCCGATCGGATAATTCTTTAGGCAGGTACAAAAATCCCGATAATGATCCAAGAGGCCCTTGGCTGTCCGGTGCAATACAGGCACGCAATTACTACGGCAAGGGAGTTTACGAAGTGACCAGCCCATCCGGAGAAAAATTCAGTAACCCGAAAGGAACCTACTGGCGTTTTTCTCATGAAAAGTTTCAGGAGCTGGATAGCGACAATCGAATATGGTGGGGAGAGAATGGTGCTAACGTACCGAGGTTGAAACGGTTTTTGTCGGAAGTGAAACAAGGTGTCGTGCCTCAAACATTATGGAAGTATAAGGATGTCGGGCATACCCAGGAAGCCAAAGAAGAACTTCTTGAATATGTCAATTTCGAAAAGACAGAAAACGTTCTCAATTCGGTCAAACCGTCTCGTCTGATTAAACGAATCCTGCAAATTGGAACGCGAGCAATTGGCCAAGATATCGTGCTGGATTTTTTTGCCGGTAGTGGCGTAACCGGCCAGGCAGTGCTGGAAAAAAACCATGAAGACAATGGGGATCGTCGCTATATACTCGTGCAATTGCCTGAACCTTTGAAGGTAGAAGAAAAAAATTTGCAGACCATTGCCGACCTGGCAAAGACACGTGTTAAACGTACCTCGTCCTTGCTGCGGGAGCGATCAACAAGTGTCGATATTGGCATCAAGGTGTTTAGACTGGCGGCGTCGAATATCCAGGTGTGGAATCCAGATCATTCGGATCTTGAGCATAGTCTTCTTGCCCACGAACAGCACCTGCTCGAAGGCAGAACCAATACCGATATTTTGTACGAGCTTATCTTGAAGCGCGGCCTGGATCTTGCCGCTCCAGTTGCAAGTCGCAAATGGGTCGGAAAGACAATTTACAACATTGGCTCTGGTGCGCTGTTCGCTTGCCTCGATAATTCCATTGCCAAGGAGCAGGTCGAAGCGATCGGCCAGGGTATCGTTAAATGGCGTCGAGAGCTTGCGCCCAGTTCGGATACTCAAGTTTTCTTCCGGGATAGTGCGTTCAGCGATGACGTTACAAAAACCAATATGGTCGCCATTCTTGAGCGAAACGGTATAACTCATGTAAGGAGTTTGTGATCAGTGACCTGGAGACGTTTTATCCGTTGATTGCCCAAAGAGCATTGGCCTTGAAACAACGCGTGTTGCGACTGATCGATAACCAAGAAGGACAAGACGAGTAAAAATGAAGCTGCATTTTGAAGATGATCTGGACTATCAAAAAGCCGCGATAGACTCGGTGGTCAATTTGTTCAAAGGTCAGGAAATCTCGTGTTCTGAGTTCACTGTGATGGCACCGATACAATCGAGTATTGATACAGATGGGCAACTGGAAAATCAGCTTGGTATTGGTAACAGACTGTTGTTGGTGGATGAGGACATTGCCGAGAACCTGCGCAAGGTGCAGCTGCAGAATGGCTTACGCCCCTCTAAGAAACTGACTAGCGCCGACTTTACTGTTGAAATGGAGACAGGAACGGGCAAAACCTATGTCTATTTGCGAACGATTTTTGAGTTAAACAAGCACTATGGCTTTACTAAATTTGTCATTGTTGTGCCTTCGATCGCTATCAAGGAAGGTATCTATAAAACCTTGCAAATCACCCAGGAGCATTTCGACGGTTTGTATCCGAAGGCCAAGGGCTACGAATATTTTCTTTATGATTCGAAAAAGCTGGGACAGCTGCGCAACTTTGCTACCAGCGCCACTATTCAGATCATGGTGACGACAGTCGGTGCGATTAACAAGAAGGATGTCAACAACCTGTATAAAGAAAATGAGAACACAGGCGGTGAAAAACCCATCGACCTGGTTCGCGCTACAAATCCGATTATCGTCGTCGATGAGCCACAAAGCGTAGACGGGGGGCTGACGGGTAAAGGCAAGGCGGCGCTTACGGCGATGAATCCGCTGTGTACCCTGCGTTATTCCGCAACCCATGTGGATAAGCATCATATAATTTTCCGCCTGGATGCGGTGGATGCCTATGAACGTGGCCTGGTAAAACAGATCGAGGTAGCTTCACTCCAGATCGATGGTGGTTATAGCCAGCCCTATATCCGACTGGAATCAACGCATAATCGTAAAGGCTCGATCACCGCAAAGGTTGAAGTGGCGGTACAGCGTGGTAAGAACATTCGGCGAGAACTAGTGGCTGTCGAGGATGGCGACGATCTGGAACAGGTCACTGGCCGAGCCATCTACGAAAACATGCAGATTGGTACCATTCACTGTGGCAAGACCAATGAATCCATTCAGGTTAAAGCCTTGTGCAGCAATGGTGGGTTCGATCGATTGCTCAGGCCGGGCGAGGCGATTAGCGGTGTCGATCCCGACCAGATCAAGCGTTTGATGATTCGCCGTACCATCAAGGAACACTTTGACAAAGAGCGGATATTTGCCGCGAACAACACGCCAATTAAAGTCCTGAGCCTGTTCTTCATTGATAGTGTCGCGCATTATCGCCAGTACGACGAAGACGGTCACGCTATCGAAGGTAAGTACGCACAGATGTTTGAGGAAGAATATCGAACCCTGGCCAAATCAATCGAATATCAAAGTCTGTTCAAGGAAACTGATTTGGAAGTCGAGGCGAAACAGGCTCACAACGGTTATTTTTCCATCGACAAAAAAGGTCGATCCGTCGAGACCGCCGAGAATAATCAGGCGAATCGTGACAATGCAGAGCGAGCATACAACCTGATTATGAAAGAAAAGGAAAAATTACTGAGCTTGGATACCAAGTTGAAATTTATTTTCTCCCATTCCGCATTGAAGGAAGGCTGGGACAATCCCAACGTGTTTCAGATTTGTACGCTGCGTGATATGGGCAGTGAACGGGAACGTCGCCAGACACTGGGTCGTGGTCTGCGCCTTTGTGTCGATCAGAACGGTGAAAGGTTACGTGGCAACGACGTAAATACCTTGACCGTAATTGCCACGGAAGACTATGAAAAATTTGCCGAAAACCTGCAAAAAGAGATCGAGCGGGATACCGGAATTCGCTTCGGTATTGTCGAGCCGCATCGATTTGCGGCTATCCAGACGTTTAACGATCAGGGCGACGTTGCACCCTTGGGCGTAGAACAGTCCGAAAAAATTTGGCAGTTTCTTGAAGAACAGCGATTTGTCGATGCCAAGGGCAAAGTTCAGGACAGTCTTCGAGCGGTGCTGAAAGATGGCAATTTTTCGTTACCAAAAGCGATCAAGCAGATGCTGATCAAGAATCATGGAGAAGAACAGGCCGATATTCTAGCTTCGGATGTTCACGCGGTGCTGCGTAAGCTGGCCGGTAAGCTCGATATCAAGAATGCCGATGACCGCAAGATCGTTCGAACACGGCAAGCCGTTCTTGAATCAGATGACTTTCGCCAACTCTGGGACAAGATCAAATACAAGACTACCTACCGTGTGGAGTTCGACAACCTCAAACTCCTGAACGATTGTGCCGACGCGATAACGAGCTGTCCGCCAATCACTGAAACCCGCGCCCAATTTCGAAAAGCCGATATTGCTATCGGGAAAGGTGGTGTGGCGGCGATTGAAACAAGCATTGGCGAGTCGGTAAGTATTGACGAGGCAAATATCGAATTGCCCGATATTATTACCGACTTGCAGGATAAAACTCAGCTTACCAGAAAGAGCATTGTTCAGATACTTAGGAAAAGTCGCCGGCTGCAAGACTTTTTGCGCAACCCTCAGCAGTTTATCGACTACTGCTCGGAAGCGATCAATCACACCAAGCGGCTGGCGCTGGTAGCAGGAGTCAAATACACCAGGATCGGGGAAGGTCACTTTTATGCCCAGGAGTTGTTTCAGCAAGAAGAGCTGAAAGGGTTTCTGAAGAATACGCTGACAGTACAACAATCTGTTTACACTCAGGTTGTGTACGACTCAAACGGTGTGAAGAAATCCTTCGCCGAAGGCCTGGAAAAGAATGAGAACGTCAAGGTCTACGCCAAATTGCCTGCCTGGTTCAAAGTGCCAACCCCTCTTGGCTTCTATAAGCCTGACTGGGCAGTTATTGTTGCGGACGAGGACAAGCTGTATTTCGTTGTCGAAACCAAAAGCAGCGCCTGGTGGCGCGACCTGCGCCATCTGGAGGATGCGCAGGTCATCGGCTAGTGGACTCAAGCAGTCTAGTTACAGGCTTCCAACGCTGTCATTGCCAAAGCGGTTTTATCTGTAAGCGGATGGGTTACATGGTTGGTATCCGTTTTTTGTACCATCGACCCTGACGCAAACAGGCCGGAGTAACCGATGGTTTTTGCCGTTGTATAGGTGCCTTGGCCACAGTCCACCGTGACTTGCATGCGTGCCGATTTTACTTCTGTCTGGCGTTGCGTTTTGTAGTTAACCACAACTTCGAACTCACCGTTGCCGTGCAAGCCAAGCAGGTGGCTTCGGTCTGTGAAGACGGCCATTTTGTCGTCGCTGTAGTGCAACATTTTATGCAGTCTGTACTGAGCCACCGGTGCTTCCCCCTCTGCATATTGCATAAGTGCACTCTCTCCGACGAGAAACCGTAACGGCTTGCTATCATTATCGGGTATTACAATAGAACCGCCATCTTTAGTCCAATCTGCGGTCGCGGACAGCTCGGCAACCAGCTCATCGCTCCCCCGATAGATATCAAACAGTTCGACTTTGGTGGATTCGCCCAGTTGTTTCAGTTCAAGCCAGCGGTCAATTTGCGGGCAACTGGCGCAGGGAATCGAGCCGAAATAATAGCCATTCCAATCCAGACTGTTTCGGGACGAATGTTCATCGATTGCAGGGGTGGCGGGTTTAGAATTGGCTGATGCCGCCGTTAAACAGTCTTCAGGAATATCGTTGGCCCAGGTTTTGACTTCGAGCGCTTCGACAACACCATCATAATCGGCGGCAAAGCCGTCTTCCGCTTCGGGTAACAGCGCCAGACGCAGTTCTGCATAAATGCCCTGGTAAGGTTTTTTCAGTTGTTTGGATTTGGCAAGGCTGGCTTCTTTCAGCGTATTCAATACCGCTCCCTGTCCGGTGATCCAATAGTCCTTGTCGAGGTTGCACGGCATAAAGGCTTCCACCTCGTGCCCGTAGGTATAGACACCCGCAACGGCGGCCGCTTGATCAGCATTGCCCCAGGGTCGAACAATTCGGTATAGCAAGGGTTCGTCGGTACGATACTCGATAGTCAGCGTCTGGCCGGTTTTCGGCAGGTAAGTCAGGCCGAATACATTTTGTACGATGGGGCCGACAATAGGCGCTCCTGCTTCGTTGACCGCCGTGCTTGCCGTAGCGGGATAACTCAGGCTGTAAGCGTACATAGCGTCGCTCAGTTCGGTGGCGGATTCAATTTTGGCTTCGGTTTGGTACCATTTCGATGTGGTTGGCTGGGTTGACGCTGGTGGATTGCAGCCCGCCATTTGCAAGGCCAGCAACGCAACAAGAGTGCTCGGGTAGATTTTGTTCATGGGCTATCCCTCTTTTGATCCTTACTGAAACTGGAATCAGTCACGGCTTGAATAAAGCGAATGACAGGCATATTTAAACTATTTTCTTTGCGATAGCAACCGCCGGGGTAGGCCCCAGCTACCTTTGTTTTCTGCGCCTTGTGTGTTATACGTGGCCGCAAATTAAGGAGTATGACTGATGATAAAAAGCGTTATTGCAGTGGTGGCCGGTTTATTCTTCGCTATCGCCACCTACGCGAAAGATAAGGTATAATCAAGTTTTGGCGATTGTTCGATACAGGGTTTTATATGGAGTTTGATTTCACCGCGTACCCTAAAAAACTGAATCTTGGTGCAGGGTTAGATAGAAAGGAAGGTTTTGTCAATGTCGATTTAAATGATTGCCATGCCCCGGATTTGGTGTGTGATGTTTCAGTCCTCAAGCCACTACCGGATGATTATTATGATTATATCCTTGCCCAGGATATTCTCGAGCACTTGCCTAAATCAAAGTGTCAAAACACCCTTATAGAGTGGAATCGGGTTCTGTGTATTGGCGGCAAACTGGAAATTCAGGTTCCGGATATCATTGGAATATTCAAGCTGTTTCAGAAGCCTGAAAACCGGCCTATTGAGAACCAGGAAAGATTGCTTGGTAACCTGTTCGGCACTCAAAACTATGTTGGAGACTTTCATTATATTGGTTTTACAGAAGAACTACTGGTTCACTACCTGAGCGAAGCCGGTTTTCAGGTTGAATCTATTTGCGTAAAGGATGAGTGGTTATTCCATGTCATAGCAAAGAAGATAATGTCAAAACGCTGCGATCTTATGTACTACCAGGAGAGTGATGAAGACTTTATTAAAACGGCATTCGCCACTGTTTTGCAGCGTGACGCCGATCCCGGCGGGTTGGAGTTTTACCGAAGCATTCTAAAATCTGGTATCCCGAGAGAGTCAGTGGTCAATGCATTGAAAGCCAGTGATGAGTTCAGGCAAATTCAAAGTAAGCGATAAAGACCTCGACGCTTAGCGGGAAAACGAATCAGGCAACGACAAAACACGCCTCTGCTTAGCGAGTCCACAAGTCATGGCTAGAACAAAACAAAGGCCGGGTTGTGCAAAGACAGCTTATTACAGAGTCTACTAAAATGTCACAACTTTTGTCGCTGCTATTGTCCAATCGCCTAAAATATCCATTGTGCCTTTTACATCATCGCTAAAGTAAGGTTGGTTTTTGTTTATTCCACATCTTGCCATACAAGTGCCACACACTTTCAAGTCGGCGCCATCGTCATATAATGCTTTTAGCATCGCTACTAAATCATAGTCATAAAAGTCTGGTTTTTGTGTTGCCTCTCTTGCCAGATCAACGGCATCGCTCATCAAGAAGACGTTGACTTCTTCACCCTTTTGATGCACGTTTTTTATCAGTCTTAAGGCGTTATAAGTCTTGTCGCTGCCATCGTAAGGTTGATTGTTCAATATAAAGAGTATCACTTTTTATTCCTCCAAAAGCGCTTATCCGCAATATAGGTGACTTGGAACCATCATAGACTTTTATATTGTCCTTACCAACCAATAATCGACGGGTAAACTACAATTTTTAAGCGTTAGCCATTTTTCCCGAGATCAGCTATACCAGGGGCTTGCGTAATGCGTTGTCGTTTTTCGGTATGCCGGCGGTTTCGGTTTTTACCGGACTGGCCTTTGTTCATGCTTGTTTGTTCGATGAAATTTATCACTTTTCAGGCCAAATTCGCGAGGTGAATGTTGCCTGCCTTAACCAATATGGCCGCCATTCTTGAGCAGAACGGTATACTTCATGTCAGGAGTTTGTGATGGCTGAACTGGACACCTTGCTTGCCCGTATAGACAGTCTGCGACAGAGACTGGATGAAGTTGTGGTTTCAAGATAATGGGTTAAATTCCAGAAAAGGTCTATAGTGCCGATTCCTCTACTTATCCTGCTGAACTCGTTACATGGTAGTTGCCGCTGTCCGGACTTCCCCTTGAAGTCGTGACTTGCAGGACATAAATAACAGACCTAGACTTGACTTAGGTATCAGTTAGAGATGAATAGTGAACAGTGTTCACCTGAATGAGGCGATATGAAGCGAGTTTTACTGACAATAGTATTGGTCACTATAAGTGCCTGTGAGAGTGGATCAAGGTTTTCAAGCCTCAGTAACTATGATCTGCAACGTGCTTATCGGGAATGCGCTAAAGGGGGGTATTCCGGGGCCGGTGCTCAAAGATGCAGTAATATCGAGAAAGAGTGTAAAAAGCGCAAAGAGGATAAGGGTTTTCGCTGCTGATTTCTTCGCATTGCCATCAAAACCGGTTAACGAAATCAATCACCTGCTTGCCATGTGGCGCCAATGTTTATGGCTTTAAAACGTGCTGCATCGATGCCTTGCCGAACCAGGGCGCTTTGTAACCTGATCGGTGGTTGTGCTACCGGTTCGGTAGTGAGTACAAAGGTGTTCCAGTGAATGCCAAAGGCATGCCTGGCATTGATGTCTTGAAAAATTCGCACCGCCTCTTCGGGGTTGACGTGCTGATTTTTCATAAACCAGCGTGGCTCATACGCCCCAATCGGAATCATTGCCAGATCGACTTTCCCCAGTTTGTGGCCAATTTCCTTGAACTGCACTTCGTTATAACCGGTATCGCCACCAAACCAAGCGGTAAAATCCGGCCAGATAAAAGCCCAGGAAGCCCACAGGGTTTCGTTGGCGTCCAGCCAGGCGCGTCTTGACCAGTGTTGGGACGGTGTTGCCATGACCTTGAGTTCACCCACCTGATAGGATTGCCACCAGTCCAGCTCGATGGCGTTATCGATATCCTGATCGGCCAGCCATGCTTTGATTCCCAATGGAACAATCCACAATGGCTTGTTACCCAGACGCCGTACCGTATCGACATCCAGATGATCATAGTGATTGTGGGAGATTACGACGATATCAATGGCCGGTAAGTCAGGCCAGGCCAGAGCCACGGGGGTATAGCGTTTGGGGCCGATAAATGAAAAGGGCGATGCTCGTTCGGAAAATACCGGATCGGTAAGAATATTGAGTGAATCGTATTGCAACAATACGCTGGCATGTCCCAGAAGGGTGGCCCTTGGCTCGAGCGCAGGTTTGTGCAGCAGCGCTTTGTCGGCCATTTGCCAGTGTTGACGGTAATCATCCGGCACATCGGGAAAGTCCATTTCGCCAGTCAGCCAGGCTTTGATAAATGCCCAGGATGAGGGTTTATCGACACTAAGGTACGGATTCTTGAAGCCATCATCGGTATGATGTGCGGGGCGAGCACTGGCTGACGAGGCTTGTGTCCACGCGCATTTCACCCCTAAAACACACGCCAGTACAAGTTGTGTTACGAGGATACTTCGCAAATGGACAGCTTTAACTAATAGCCGCATCGTTTTGGGTTAATACTCAGCTATCCATCTCCTTTTCCATCTCTTTGATCAATTTCTGCCATTGCTCGGATTCCGGCTGGCCGGGTTTACGTTCCCCAAACAAGGTGGTAATCAGTTCCTTGGTGCGGCTATAGATTTCAACAGAGGTAACGATACCATCGGACGTGTGACGTCGAACTGACCAAACGGAATAAATGGCCTCGGTATTCAAGTGCAGATTAAAATCAGGGTCAAGCACGTTGAACCAAGGGCCGGTTCGTAACACTTTGCCAATTACGCCGGTATGGATCTGGACAAGCCCCCGATTGCCGACAAATACCATGATTGGCAAACCCTGTTGTTGGGCCATTTGCAGTGTTTTTTCGGCTGACTCGATCGGTAACTGTTTTGCGTAGTCCTCACCGACAAGTTGCAAGGCCTGGTAGCGATCGATGCCCAGGCGTTTTAGCATGGCATTGAAATGGTGCACGTCTTTTAACGACTGCCATTCTTCCCTGACTGCTTCCCGAGTAGGTAGCTGGCCGCTCTCAGTTTTTTCAGAGTCAGTTTGTTCAGGCTCGATGGGCTGACTTTGAAACTGAGGTTCCTGATCACCGGCAGTGAATGACCGGATCAGGTTTTCCCAGGCGGACTGATTGGTCGCTTCGGTTTGATAGACCTTGTGCAGGGCATTGCCCTGAGCATCGAAAAACTGGATGCTATGGCGGGTCTGTTTGCCGCCGGTATCGGTCACCGCGACGGCATGGCGCCAGCGGTTGAGGAATACCCGCAAATCAATGGCACCGAGGCAGATCCCCATCGCCCCTTTGCCGGTTACTTTGAAGTTGGTGTAGGTGCCGTGCTTTTCATGCACGGCAAGATCGTTGCGGGTCAGTGCCATCACCGAGCCGACGCCCTCCAGCGCTTGCAGTAACTCACCGTGTCTTGCCTCGAGATGGGTGAGGTTGACGTCGACACCGGTTAACAGTAGCTCGTATTCGCTGACGCCCAACGTTTCGGCTGCGTTGCGAATACGTATGTTCGGGGAAGCAGCCTTGAGTTCCATCCAGGATTTTTTCAGTTCATTTGGAGGTGTCGTATTCATGATAAATTCTCTCAACTGTGGATTCCGATGAGTTTATTGATTCTGGATGTACCGAATATTCGGGTGGCCACTGGCTCCCGCATCCGAGTAGTAGTTGGTGATCTGCAACTTGTATTGATTTGCATTCGGGTCGGTGGTATCGGTGTCGATGATGTAGACCCGGTAATTGGGCCAGAGTTGATGCCTGCCTTGAAAGTTATAGCCGTACCAGGGCGCATCCAGAAACAGCCCTGCGCTGGTATCCTGGGTGTAATGCGAGTCGATTGAAACGCCCTCGGCTGACAGGTTCCCTGAGGTATAGGCGTTGGCCTCTGCAGTGGTAAATGGGCCGAATGCGCCGCCCTTGCCATTGCCAGAATTGCCGCCATTGATCCATAGATGCCAGTCACGACCTTCTATTTCCAGCTTCAGATCCCATGTGGCATCGGAGCAGTCGACGCTATTTCCGCTATCGAAATCGAAACAACTGCTGCCTCCTCCTGCGGGAATACTGGCTGTGAACAGGCCACTGGTTGCAAATTGGCTGGTATCGGCACTTTGTATATCAAATGCAAAACTGGCAGTCAGACCCTCTTGAGGGCTAAAAACCAGTGATTCACAGTGAAACCTGGCGTAGCTGTTGCCGGCTGCCGACCGAAGCAGCCACCAGTTATCGGGATTGGCCGACAGGGCATGTGTGGCAGGGTTGTAGTAATACCAGCCCAGATCCATCAAATCGCCGGCCATCGTGCCTGTTCCCCGGATTGCCGCGACTATTTTGTCTTGCTGATATTGCAGACCGGTTGTGTCAGCGTCTGCCAGTAGGTGTTCCAGTTCAGACTCTTTGGTTGCGTTTAAAAACACGTTTGCCAGAGCCTCTCCTTCACTATCGTAAAAGTCGTTTTGATCGGCAACCAATGCCGCGCTGACATTGCCTGCACCGGAAGCGCCGCCATTGAGAATAACTTCGTTGCGACGAAATCCTATATGCCAGGTCAGATCCGACTTGGCTGCTTCAGGCGACAGATCCACTGTTTTCCCGGTATCCAGGTTAAAGTAGGTGTAGTCGGTGTAAGAGGTTGCATCCAGCATGGACTCCTGAAACGAGTTAGTGTTGTCAGAAGGGTCGGGTGTGACCGATGGCCGATCGTTATCGTCGCTGCTACTGCCGCCACATCCGGACAAAACCAGTGTAGCCGCAGTCACGGCAGATAGTGTCAATGGGTGAAGGGTTTTCGTATTGTGTCGTATGGGTTTCATGTATTTGCTCATTGTCGGTGAATGGGTGTCAATCGGTAGCTTTTTGGGTTCCGGTGAAGCGAATCCCGGCATAGATAAAACGCCCGGCTTCTGGGCGAAGATCATGACGTTTCTTGACATCTTTCTGGGTGTCGGACAGGTTGTCAATGCCGGCATAAAGGGTTATGCCATCGATCATCCGATAGTTGGCTTTGATGTCGAATACACTGTATGCCGGAGAGGTCAGTGCATTGTCCTGATCATAATAGGCATCACTTTGCCACTCTCCGGTAACACTTAGCGTGAGTGGGCCGGCGTAGGGGTTGAGGTCGATGCTCGCTTTTATCAGATGTTCAGGCCTTTTCGGCAAGGTCTTGCCTGTTTTTTCATCTTCGGCGTCGAGATAGGTGTAGCCGAGTGTATATTTGATATCACTCTTGATTAGCTGAATCTGTTTAATCAGGCCAATTGCCGAAATCTCGACTCCTTGCGTCGTAGCCCGACTGATATTGCTGTAACGGTTGATCAGCAAGCCTTGTCGCTGTGAGGCGGTTGCATCGACGGTGGTTTCGATCAGGTTCTTTAGTGAGTTATGGAACAGGTTGATATCCAGTTGGTAGTGATTTGGCCAGGCCAATGCCCAGCCGAGCTGAATACTATTGGAGGACTCAGGATCCAGATCAGGATTACCGAGAACCATATAACCGAGGTGACTATGATCAAAGACGAAATATCGCTCCTTTAGATCCGGTACCCGATAGCCTCTGCCGATACCCAGACGGAGATGCTGTTGCGCCTGGCCTTCCGAAGCCAGTGCATATCGGACACTCAGTTTGGGGGCCAAATAGCTGCCAAAATCACTGTCATACTGATAGCGAAATCCTGGTAACAATTCCAGCGAGTCAGATGCAAAGAAATCATCCTGAAAGAAAAACACGGTGTTGGAACGGTCACTGCCCGGCAGAATTTCGACAATGTGTTTTATATCGCCGCTTTCATCAATCTTAGTCTGGTGTTGTTCGAGCGTTTCCTCGAACCATTCGCCGCCCAGTGTGAAAATATGATTGTCAGAATAAAACCGGTTGTATTGCATGGACACATTTTGTGAAGTCAGTTCGGCGGCTCTGCTTTGGTCTGATTGCGGAGTGATCGCGACATCCTGCCAGGTCTGGTCTTCGAAGCTTTCGTGGTAGTAACGAATTTTCAGGTCTGACTGGTCTTGAAAACGCATTGTCGAACCGGCATTGACGCGAATCCGGGAGACCTCTTCGCGTTTGATGTAATCGATACCTTTGCCGCCGGTATTGATGGTATAACGTGACTCACTGTCATCCTCGAAGTAAGCGATGTTGGCCATCAGTTGCGCTTGTGTGATCAGTCCGCTGGGCAGATTGGGGGTCAGGTTGTAGCTGGTGCCCAGTCCTGTATCCAGCCTGTGACCACTTGGGCCTTCCTGAGACCAGCTATTTCGGTTGCTTTGCCAGCCTTCTGAATCGCTCAGGTTGAAGTTAAGTTGTGAATGCCAGTGGCCAATTTGACCTGAAATCCGTCCGGCGGCATTTCTGTCAGACAAGGGTTGGCCTTCCGGGGACTGATCGCCGAAGCCGCCTGCATCAGCAGACAAAAGGTAACTGAACGGGGACTTTTCCGTCTGGGTGATCACGTTGATGACACCACCGATGGCCGCACTGCCATACAAAGCCGAGGTGGCGCCCTTGACCACTTCGATATGATCGATATTGGCGGTTCCGATTTGTGACAGATCAGTGGTAGAACCGGTGCTTTTGGCAACCGGTTCTCCGTCGATCAATACCAGTACCCGATTGGCGCTCACTCCTTGCAGCCAGGCTTCATAGCCGTTTTTGCCATGGATTTTCCTGAGCATCAAGCCCGGCAGGTCTTCGACCGCTTGCTTCAGGTTTTGTGCGTGTTTTTGCTCGATTTCTTCTTTGCCGATCAATTCGATTTTTACCGGGCTATCGATGATCACCTTGTCGGTGCGTGTGCCAGTGACCACCACCTCATCCATTTGCAGTACCATGGCGTTTGTATCTGGGGTGGTTGCTTGGCTTGGGGTCGCGATTGTGTTTGAACTAATGGCGAGTGCCATCGCTACCAGCGGAAGTGTTCTCAAGGCGTATGCAGCTTTAGCGTTCGATGTCATAGAGGGGACTGATTATCACTGGTGATTTTTCGCCATTCTACTTCTGATCGATTTAATAATGCAAACAATAAATATTCGTATTAATTTGCTGTCCAAGCCTGATGAGCGGACTCTTGTTTTGTTGTCAAAAACAGGTAGTTTTGGTGACTCGTCCAGGTCGGAGGAATAGGCAAAAGCCGACTCACTGTGGCAACCGACACTATGCTATTATGTCGTGCGAAATGGATGTCGCAGCATCTCCTTGAAGAAAGCTGTCTATTGGCGGGTTTACGTCTATTCCAATCCGGTTATCTGTGATATAAACCGCGCCAGAGAGTATGTAAGGAACCTAAAAATGATAAAAGTGAAAAAACTGGCACCAGGAGTTCACGCAAGTTCGATGCTAGCATTGCTGACGTTGATCGCTGGTTGTGCTTCCGTCTCGCCTTTTAGTATCGATGAGAGGATGTTGGAGTCGCATTTACGACGTGTGGTAGCCGAATATGATCGTCAGCAACTGGAACAAGGGTCGCCGCTCGCTCTGTCGCTGAATGAAGTCGATGTCGAGATCGGCCCGGAAGGCCGGAATGTGCTAAAATTGAAACTGGATGGCGAGTTATCGGTGAATGCCGTATTGATTTCCATACCTGTTCGGTTGAAGTTGTCACTCGAATCGGTTCCGGTTTATGTCAAGCAAGAAAACGCGATTTATATCAGGCGCCTGAAGCTGCTGGATAGTGCCGTCGAGGCACCGGCATTGGACAGCCTGAACCTGGATAAAACGGCGACGCAAAATGCAGTCGGTATTTTATCTGCTCTACTGGAGCGTATTCCGGTTTATCGGTTGAATGAACTGAATTTTTCCGAGGCGATGATTGCCTCCTCGCCGCTTACGATGAAAATCACCCCAGGTCGTTTGGTTTTTGCGTTGGACAGTCAGTGAAAGGGGGGTGACTTTGGTCGCTCGCTGGAAGCATTCACGCCAAACCAAGTGCCTGTTGTCAAATGCAATGGATACCCAGGTTGATATAAATGAGTATTCTAATAGATCTGCCTGCCGGTTTTATGGATGATAAGCTGCTTACCGAACAGATGCGTCGCCTGTCTGTACTGATCGACCAGTCTTCGCCACAGGCTGCAAGTGCCGTGGTGTTGCCTGAACACTGGTTTGGGTTTGAAGACGCTTTGGTGATGCAGATGAACCTGTTGATCGCTGAAATGCGGGTTCGCGGTATTGCTACCCTGGACTGGTTCAAGCTGCCGAAGTCGACACTATTGTGGCCGAGCCGGTTTGCGCCGTCCTTGGAAGAGCAGTTTGCGATGTTGAGAGAGCGTGAACGTAAAGGTTTGTGTGGCAGGATCAAACTGCCGGTACAGATCCACGATTTATGGGCAAGCTTCAAGTATTCGGTGCTGGCCAGAAATCACAAGAGTTACTTGCATATCGGGCGATTGATTGCCGGCAGGAAAATCGAGTTTTTTGATTTACTGCGTGATTTGGTGGTTATCTGCCGGGTGCCCCCCAAGAGAGGAAGTATGGTGAATTCAGTACAGCATATGTGGGGTTATATTGCCGCACGTTCAACTTTAGATCCTAATCAGGCCGAGCTGGCTGATCTGTTGCTGGAAGTCCAGCGCATCACTTTAGAGACAAAAGAGCCGTATTTGTATCATTCGACTGCGTTGGGTGAGTTGGTCGGCTGGTTATCCGTTGTCGAGGGTTACGCTAGTGTCAGTGGTTGATCTTTATGCAAGGGTGTTGGGCGAAGGGCTGGCTGGTCTGCCAATAGTGATGCTGCATGGTCTGTTCGGATCATGGGAGAATTTGGGCTCGGTGGCCAGAGCGCTGTCTCGGGAATACCCGGTACATGCGCTCGATCTGCGCAACCATGGCCGCTCGCCCCATACCGAAACGATGAACTATACGGTTATGGCCGAAGATGTGCTGGCCTATACCAGGCGAAGCGGTCTGCAACGCTTTCATTTGCTGGGCCACTCTATGGGGGGGAAAGTGGCGATGCAGTCAGCCTTGCTTGAGCCTGGTTGTGTCGCGAGCCTGATGGTCGCAGATATTACGCCAGCGGCTTATGCTCCGGGTCACCAGTCTATTTTGGCGGGGTTGCATTCGTTACCTCTGGAGAAACTGGCATCTCGCTCTGATGCGGACAATCATTTGAAAGCCTATGTTCCTGAATTGGCTGTTCGTCAGTTTTTGCTCAAGAATTTGGTGAAAAATGATGTGGCTCGCTTCGCCTGGCGAATGAACCTGGATGCAATTCAGCGTCACTATCCGGAGATGATCCGCAGTTTGAGCTCAACGGAGCCGTTTAACGGCCCTGTCCTGTTTATCAAGGGGGGAGAGTCGGACTACATCCAAGAGTGTCACCAGGCCCAGGTGCGCCAGCTGTTTCCGTCTGCCGAGCTGCGCGTTATCCCTAAAGCCGGGCATTGGCTGCATGCGGAAAAGCCAGAGTCGTTTATTCAGGTGTGCAAGCGTTTTCTCAACAAAAACCAAACAAATTCTAACCATTAGCCGATTTATTCATGGGATTGATGGCCCCAGTTCGGTTAGGCTCGTTGGCATCGTCTATTTGTGTAGTATCAGGGGTTTCTTGAGTTAAAAAGAAGATGAAACGTACCGGTAAAAAAATGTATTCGAGTGGTCAAATTGGTCATAAGTGGTTGCCAGTGGTTCTGGATATAGAAGCATCGGGGTTTGGCCGGGGGAGTTATCCTATTGAGGTTGGCTTTGTCTTACCCGATGGTGCAGTTCATTGTACGCTAATTCGGCCTCAGGTGCACTGGACTCACTGGAGCGAAAAAGCGGCCGAGTTACATAAAATTACTCGGCAAAATCTGTTGGAAATTGGTAAACCCTGTCGCCAGGTAGCGCAATGGCTGAATCAGAACCTGCGCGATCATATCGTTTATTCAGATGCCTGGAGCCATGACTTATCCTGGCTGGGTAAACTGTTTGAAGAAGCCGAAATTCCGCAGATGTTCAGGTTAGAATCACTTACCACCATACTCAGTGACGATCAAATGAAGCGTTGGTCGGATACCCGGCAACAGGTGTTGGACAAGCTGCAACTCGAGCGGCACAGAGCAAGTACCGACGCGCGTGTCATTCAACTGACCTATTTGTATTCTCAGTCCAGACCCGTTGAACAGCAAATCGAGGAAGAGGATATAGTCAAAGCTGAACTGGCCTGGCAGCAAGCGCAGATCTAATTTGTGCGGGCCGGATAGGTGAAAAAGTAGGTTGCGAGGGGCGTTTAGTCATCTAACATCATTTTACCCAGCAGGCTGTGATATAACTCTTTATCACCGATGACTCCCAGAATTTTTTTGTCCCGATGAGTCTTTTCATAAGGGTCAATATCATCATCGTTATCTTTCAGTATAAAAACGGAATGACCAGTATGATAACGAATTTCCATCACATCCTGCATTTTTGTATCCGCTGCAACACAAGTTGGTGCGGCGGTTAACTTGACAATTTCTTGACCAGCTTGCCAAAGCTGAGGAGAAAACTCATTGCCTCGGTAGTAGACTTGTTTTTGATCTGCACTCAACCAATAATCATGACGCTTGCTCAAGCAAAAACCTTTTTCGGTCAATGCCATACTGGCAATTGGTCGCATGATCGATTTTGCCAGCAGGACATGAATCGGGTTGGTATGGGCAACAAATTGTTTTACGTAATCATTGACAGGATTTAATACGATATTTTCCGGCTTGTCCTGCTGCACAATTTTGCCATCTTTCATAATCGCAATATTGGTACCCAGCTTTAACGCTTCGTCCAAATCGTGACTGACAAAAATAATGGTTTTATTTAGCTTTTCCTGCAACTGAATCAGTTCATCTTGTAGCTGATTGCGAATCAATGGATCTAAAGCCGAAAATGGCTCATCCATTAGCAGAATATCCGATTCGGTCACCAGTGCTCGTGCCAAGCCAACACGCTGCTGCATACCGCCAGAGAGTTCGCCAGGTTTCAGCTTCGCCCATTCCTGCAAGCCGACAAGTTCAAGTTGAGTTTTAACTCGTTGTCTAATTTCTTTTTTATGAATACCCTGCAACTCAAGCGGCATAGCAACATTTTGTGCGACAGTTAACCAGGGCATCAATGCAAACTTCTGAAAAACCATTGACATACGCCTGGTGCGAACGGCCCTTAATGTATTGGCATCGGCGCTCACTAAATCGAGAGTTTCACCTTTGTGGTCTATTTCAATTGAACCTCGAGTGACATTGTTCAAGCCGTTAATACAGCGCAATAAACTCGATTTGCCCGAACCGGAAAGTCCCATCAATACGCAAATATTGCCTTTGTCGATGTGTATATTTGCCTTGTTAACCCCTATCACCAGTCCTGTCTTGTCACGTATTTCTTCACGATCTAGGCCTTGATCCAATAGTGCTAAAGCACGTTCCGGTTGATCGCCAAATACCACATCAAGATTTCTGATAGTAATCATTTTTCTTGTCTCGATTTAAAGATTCGGTCAAGTAAAATGGCCAACAGTACAATGGCTAACCCTGCTTCAAAACCACTGGCAATATCAACGGTATTCAACGCGCGCACAACAGGTTTACCGAGTCCGTCAGCACCGACAAGTGCGGCAATAACAACCATTGATAGTGATAGCATAATACATTGCGTGACACCTGCTGCAATACTGGTTGCTGCTGCTGGAAGCTCGATACGGAATAAAATTTGACGCTTGGTTGCGCCAAATGATTGACCTGCCTCGATAATATCCTCAGGCACCCCTGATATACCCAGGTAAGTCAATCTTATTGGCGCGGCAATCGCAAAAACAATGGTAGAAATTAAACCAGGCACAACACCCAGGCCAAAAAGAGTCAGTGTTGGAATTAAATAAACAAACGTAGGCACTGTTTGCATCAGATCCAATATTGGCTGCAAAAACTGATAAAAAACCGGATGATGGGCTGAATAAATACCTATTGGTAAACCAATAAGCATGCAAAATAAAGTGGCATACAATACCAGAACCAGAGTTTGCATGGTTTCAACCCAATACCCTAAATTCCAGATTAGAGTCAGTGCCAAAACGGAATAAATGGCAAGACCGGCAGAGCGTCGAAAGTATAATGCAATGGCGGCAACCAAAGTGATAAAGGCCACAGGATTTAGCCAGAGTAGCGCGTCAGTGAATAGCCGTATCATCCATTCCAATGATTCAGAGATGGTATCAAAAAATGATGCGCCGTTATCCACCAACCAGTCGACAAATATTTCAATATAATTGCCCAAAGGTAATTTAAACTGTTCCATGAGCTCTCTTGTTGCGAGCAGTTATTATTGCTCGCAGCCTCGTGTGATCAACAATTATTTTTACTGTCTTTATATGGTTTTGTTTTGCTCGGGTTCCGTTTACCTGGTGAAAACCAGGTGGTGACAGGCCACTTGAGACAGGCTACTCAAGGGCGGCACGGGCCACTGGCAAAGCAGGCTTACCATCAAGTGTGGTGACTTCTTTTAGCCAAGTATCTAAAATGGATGGGTTGTTTTTAAGCCACTCTTTGGCTGCGACATCCGGTTTTTTACCCTCATCCAAAATGGCAGCCATCACCTCGTTTTCCATTGTCAAAGTAAAGCTAAGGTTATTTAAGAACTTGCCCAGGTTTGAACATTCAGCCGTATAATTTTTACGTACATTGGTATAAATGCTCGCGCCACCGAGATTGGGGCCAAAAAAATCGTCTCCACCTTCAAGGTATGCCAATTCAAAATTGGTATTCATTGGATGGGGCGCCCAACCCAGGAATACAATCCATTTGTTACGACGGGTCTGACGCTTGACTTGCGACAACATGCCGGCTTCACTGGATTCAACCAGTTCAAAGTTTTTTAAACCAAATGCGTTTTGATCAATCATGGATTGAATCAGTCGGTTACCATCATTACCTGGTTCAATACCGTATATTTTACGACCGAATTTATCGGAATATCTAGCGATGTCGGCAAAGGTTTTAACGCCCGCATCATAAACAGCTTTGGGCACTGCCAGTGTGTATTTGGCACCGGCCAGGTTCTTTTTGATACTTTCTACCGACCCGTTGTCAAGATACGGCTTAATATCCGCTTCCATCGTCGGCATCCAATTACCTAGAAATACATCGATGTCCTTATTTGCAAGCGACTTATAAGTGATCGGCACAGACAGAACTTGAGTCTGTGTTTTATAGCCAATGCTTTCCAATACGGCTGAAGCCAAAGCCGTCGTGGCAGTAATGTCGGTCCAGCCTACATCGGCAAAGCGAACCGTATAACATTGGTTGGCATTGGCTACCGCCGCCAACATCATGCTCGCTGATAATAATAGTGCTTTCATTTTCATTTCCTTATATAAGTGACGGCCAACGCACGAGCGTGGCCAGTTTATTGTCAAAATTTGCTTCGCTGCACAGTTTTCCAATCGGAAGCCATTTTGATTTCTGCATCACTGGGCGGCAGGGTCTCACTTGCTTTAATTAAGTCAGCCGCCCGCTCGGCCACCATAATAGTGGACGCGTTTAGATTGCCATTGGTAATGGTGGGGAAAATAGACGAATCAATGACTCGCAGGTTGGCAACGCCATGCACCCGGGTTTGCGGATCGACGACGGCCATCTCATCTGTTCCCATTTTGCATGAACAGGACGGATGGTAGGCACTTTCAACATTGGCCCGCACAAATGCATCTATTTCTTCGTCCGTCTGCACTTGCTCACCTGGCTGGATTTCACTGCCCCGGTATTGATCAAATGCCGGTTGATTGATAATTTCACGAGTCAGCTTTACGCAATCGCGAAAGCCTTCTCTATCCGCTTCTTCGGCAAGATAATTAAACCGAATGCTCGGGGCGGTTCTGGGATCTGAGCTGACTATTTTGACCCTGCCACGACTCAACGGTTTATTGTGGCCTATATGGACTTGAAAGCCATGACCTGCGAATGCCGTTTTACCATCGTAACGCATTGCCGCGGGCAAAAAATGGTATTGTAAATCGGGCCATTCAACACCCGCCTTGGAGCGAATAAAACCACAAGATTCAAAATGATTGGTCGCTCCCAATCCGGTCTTGAGAAAGAACCAGCGGGCACCAATCATTAATTTGTGCCACCAGTCCAATTTGCCATTTAATGTAATCGGCTGCTTGCATCGGAACTGAAAATAGAATTCCAGGTGGTCTTGCAGGTTTTCACCCACTCCCGGCAAGTGATGCTGACATTCAATGCCTGCTTTTCCCAGATTTTCCTGGTCACCGATACCGGACAGTTGCAATAAATGCGGTGATCCGATCGCCCCGGCAGAAAGTATGACTTCTCTTGTTGCCTGAACTTCCAGTATTTGGCCTTTGCGTTCATAGCGTATGCCGGTAGCGGTTTTGTTTTCAGGTGCTGTCGATAGTAATACTTTATGTACCTGCGCCTGAGTTACCAGCGTCAAATTAGGACGTGCCAATGCCGGCTTTAGATACGCATTCGCTGTTGACCAGCGAACGCCGTTTTTTACAGTCATATGCATCGGGCCAAAGCCCTCTTGCTGCGCGGCGTTATAATCCGGGGTGTCCATGTAGCCCGCTTCTACACCGGCGTCGACAAATGCTTGATAGAGCGGGTTTTGCATTCGGTTACCATTGTTCACCCCAAGTGGGCCTTCGGTGCCACGGTAGGCTTCGCTGTCAGGGTTGTCTGCCGCCAGTGCCCAGGTTTCAGCCTTTTTGAAATAGGGCAGACAATGTGCGTAATCCCAATCGGTTGCCCCATGCGCTACCCATTCATCAAAATCTTTGCCATGGCCACGAACATAAACCATGCCATTGATTGATGATGAGCCGCCTAATACCTTGCCTCTGGGACAATGCATTTGCCGATTGCCCAAATAGGGTTCAGCTTCTGTGGTAAACTGCCAGGCATATTTTCTGGTATTCATTGGAATGGATAACGCGGTTGGCATTTGAATAAAAATACTGCGATCACTGCCACCGGCTTCCAGCAATAAAACGGAGACATCAGGGTCTTCAGATAGGCGGTTGGCAAGCACACAGCCCGCTGATCCCGCGCCAACAACGATATAATCGTAACTTGTACTGCTTGCCTGGTTATTCATGAACTTATATTTTCGCTTGATTTATCATCCCAGCAACCATCAAAAGGGGCTTTCCAGTGGCAGCATACCGACATAGACGGATTTGATTTGAGTATATTGATGTACGGTAAATGAGCCGTTTTCACGGCCAATACCCGAGAGCTTATATCCGCCGACGGGCATTTCTGCCGGCGATGCGCCGTAAGTGTTAATCCAGCAAATACCAGCCTGCATCTGGTTGACTACCCGATGAGCACGACGAATATCACGTGTAAAGACGCCGGCAGCCAGACCAAAATCCGAGTTATTGGCTCGTTGAATCACCTCTTGTTCCGACTCAAAGGTTAATACAGACATGACCGGGCCAAAGATTTCCTCTTTAACTATGGTCATAGTGTCTGTGCAGTCAGTAAAAATTGTCGGTGCGACAAAATAGCCACCTTCGACTCCTTTTGGTTTAAGAGCCTGCCCCCCGGTCACTAATGACGCGCCTTCGGCGATGCCTTTTTCGATATAATCTAAAACGAGTTGTTGATGCCTGGCCGAAATCAGGGCGCCAAAGTTGGTGGCCGGATTCATTGGATCACCGGCAACGATGTTGTTTTCGGTGCGCTGTTTTAAGCGCTCCATAAAGGGGGCATAAATATCCTTTTCAACAAAAACACGTGTTGCATTGGTGCATATTTCGCCCTGGGTGTAAAAGTTACCCAGCATGGCAGCAGCAACCGCTTCATCGATATCGGCATCAGAGAAAACGACCAGTGCTGATTTGCCACCTAGTTCCATGGTGACTTCTTTCAGATTGGTAGCGGCCGCTGCCATCACTTTTTTGCCAGTGCCGACTTCGCCGGTAAAAGACACTTTGGCAATTTGATTATGGGTCGCTAACCAGGCACCCACTTCTCCAGCACCCTGAACGACATTGAACACTCCAGCCGGAACACCAGCTTCCATCAGGATTTCTGCCAGCTTTAACGCCCCGTGTGGAGTTTCTTCAGATGGTTTGAAAATCATACTGTTGCCACAGGCCAGGGCGGGTGCGGCTTTCCAGCAGGCGATTTGCAATGGGTAATTCCATGCTCCGATACCAGCACAAATACCGAGCGGTTCTCGGCGGGTATAATAAAAATCACCGCCCGAGTTTTGCTGAGTACCCTCGATACTCAATGCCAGCCCAGCAAAGTATTCGATGGAATCGGCACCGGTAACAACATCGACAACCGACGCTTCTTGCCAGGGCTTGCCGGTATCCATCACTTCTATCCTGGCCAGCTCGTCATTACGCTCACGCAATAGCGCTACCGCTTGCAATAGAATACGGTTACGTTCAAACCCGGTCATCGCAGACCAGGCTGCAAAACCTTGCTGGCTGCTTTCAATGGCGGCGGCACGAATTTTCTCATCAGCAACTTGAACTTGATAGGCCAAAGCACCCGTAGCAGGATTGATAACGTCAAATACGTTACCACTTGCATTATCAAGATATTCCCCATCAATAAAGTTTTTTAGGATCATGCTATTTTTTCCAACTGGCATTGGGAGAATGAAAACTGTTGGCGCAAAAACTCAGTTAACTTAGTTTGGTTAACCGCGTCCTGATTTGCTGTGTCGAAAGATGCGTCAACCATAAGCCACTCATCCTGGTGCCAGGGCAATGGTTGGTTGAGAATTGTCGTATCTTGAAGGCTGTGGTTCTTGTTGGAGCGAGTCGTCGTTTGGATCAGCTCTTTTTTCGTCGTTTTTTGTATCGATCCTAGCCATAATTCCACTGAATGGTTACTCAATTGCTCGTCAGTTTAACATCCGAGCAGCTTAGGACAAGGTTTTATGGCTAAGAAATTTTTTAAACTAATGTCAATTCCTTCGAATTCGATAGTAAAGTGATATACAAACTCCGTCTAAATACAGGCTCTGAGCCATGGGATAAAGCCGGTTACGCTATGGTGGCCCTATGCCATCGCCTTCACCACTCTGAATGGACTGATATTTGTTTTGTTCCTTTGGTTCATACCAAATGCACTGATATCAGGCGAGTAGATCTGGGCTGAATGATAACCACATGCTTCGACTCCCTGCACAATGCTCTCATCGGAGTGGTAATGCAAAGGCACCTGTTGCCTGGTTAACCATTCAATGATTTTCAACAGGCCACGATAGTGAATTTTTTCCCGGTAGATTGCAAGTTCAGGCCAGACTTCAAACAAATAAATGCCAGCCGGGTAGTTGTTCAGCAGTTGCTGCAGGCGTCGCCAGAATGCTTCGATAGTATCGAGCTGGAAGTAGTTTACCAGCCCCTCGGTAATAACGAGAGTGTTCTGGCCAGGGTCTATATTCTGCTTAAATACGCCTGCCGGGCTTAGCCTGCCCTCTGAGCGTAAAATGTTGACAGGCGCCACGATGTGACGTTTGTCCCGGTAGCAATAGTTTTGTAGTTTCCGGTTTTTCCAGGCTACCATGGGTGGTAAATCTGCTTCGAGATAGGTGGTGATTTGCTCTGGATAGCGATGCAGCATTCTCAGCCCGCGTCCGGAGAGGCCGCTGGCCATCTCCACAATTTGAGTGACACCATTTTGCTCGATACTGTCGCAAACCAGATTGTCGATCAAATGATGGCGGGCAAGCAGGATAGTTTCCAGGCTGTGTCCGGCCAGTCTTTCATTGAGCCAGCCTGCCGGGCGGTGTATTCGGTACAACACTCTGCCCAGCAGCGATCCCATTTCTCTAGGAGAATAACCATTTTCGCACCAGACCTGTCCGGTAAAGTGGCCTGTCAGGCTCACAGGTGACTTGTCTTTAATCATGACTTTCCCCGGCAAGTTGAGTTAACGCGTTTGGCATGGTAAGAAATTGCGTTTGATATGTCGAACTATTATCAGGGGTTGATCTCGCGTTACTTAAGGCTATCTTTATCGAGTAAATTTCGCGGTATGATAGGTTTGTGCAGAAATTGGAAAAAGGAGTTGCTATGCCTACAAAAGTGTCCAAATATATGACCGACAAAGTGGTATCCGTTACCGCTGACCTCAGTATTCGGGAGGCGTTTTTTCTTATGCGTGAGAAAAATGTCCGGCATTTGCCTGTTGTGGATGATAAAGGGGCGTTGATCGGCCTGGTGAGTGACCGGGAACTGCGTCGCCCGAACTGGGTGGATGAAGCGCCCGATATCAGCCATATCTATGACCTAAACAACGATCTTGAAGTCGCTGATATCATGATTCGTCATGTCCATTGCGTGCACACCTATGAAAGTTTGAGTAAGGCGGTTAAACTGCTTCTGAAGCACAAAATAGGCGCCGCCCCGGTTTTGGATAAAACCCAGGCATTGGTGGGTATGCTGTCGGCGGTCGATCTGTTGCAAGCGTTCAACGACGTGCTGGACGAACAGCGATTTGGTTAGTGTCTCGACAATGAATCAACCCCTGTCTGAACCTGTGCTTGCCGTATCCGATGTGTCTGCCGGCCCGTTGCGTTCCGGTGCTTTTGATCTGTTTGCCGGCGACTGTGTGCCGGTGATGGGCGCGTCGGGGAGTGGCAAAAGCTGTTTGTTGAGAGCTCTCGCCGATTTGATGCCCCACGAGACCTGTGCTTCGTTACTGGGGGTGCCACAACAGGCTTGTGCTCCTTATGAGTGGCGAAGGCAGGTGCAGTTGTTTGCCACCGAGAGCCAGTGGTGGTTTAGCAATAGCGCGATGCACTTCACAACACGACCCGAACCTGCCTCCTGCCAGCGTCTCGGATTGTCGATTGCGCTTTTGCAACAGCCTTGTTACCAATTATCCTCGGGACAAAAACAGCGGATCGCATTGCTTCGCGGGCTGCAAAGCAATCCTTTGGTGCTTTTGCTCGATGAGCCGACATCGAACCTGGATGCTGAAAACAGCGGCATTGTCGAGTCTTTTGTCAAAGACTATGTGGTGAGCAGGAATGCCTGTGCGCTATGGGTCACTCACGATAGCGCTCTCGCTACCAGGCTTGCCAGTAAACAGCTTTATATTGCCGAAGGTCGTGTCGAAATAAAATTCGGGTGTGAAAAATCATGCAGTTGATTCAATTGACAGCGATTGATTTAGCGATGAGTGCCTTCAGTGTACTTGCCCTTGCCTTGTTGAGTTGGCGGCAGCGCCTTGGTGTGCAACAAACTCTGATGGTATCGGCCTTGCGCGGGTTTGTGCAGTTGCTACTGATCGGCGTTATGCTTGGTTTCCTCTTTGAGTTGAACAATCCGGCCTGGCTGGCCGTCTGGGCGCTGATTATGCTCTTGGTTGCGGGCCGGGAAGTCAATGTCCGGCAGCGGCATCGTTTGCGGGGCTACTATGGCTTTGCGCTATCCGTGGCTGCAATGTTTTGCTCATCTTTCGTACTCAGTTTTATTGCCCTGTATTTTATTGTTGGCTATGAGCCTTGGTATCAGCCGCAATACGCCATTCCACTGCTCGGAATGCTGTTGGGCAATACCATGAATGGTGTCGCATTGTCACTGGACAGACTGTCTCAGACTGCCATATCTCAGGTCGCTGTGATCGAGCAGCGTTTAATGCTGGGTGAACGCTGGTTCGAGGCTATTTCCGCTATCAGAAGAGAAGCCGTGCGCTCCGGTTTGATACCTTCGATTAACGGAATGGCGACGGCGGGGCTGGTTTCCCTGCCTGGCATGATGACCGGACAGATTTTATCGGGCGTCAGTCCTTTCGATGCGGTTAAATACCAGATAATGATACTCTTTCTGATTGCCGCCGGGACAGGCTTCGGGGTGATGTGTGCGACCTGGTTGGCTGCGCGAAAAATGTTCGATGAGCGGGAACGATTTCTACCTGAAAGGTTAACTCAGGTGACGGATTGAATACCGTTTAACTATTTGCTTGAGCTTGAGATAGTTTCCTGATAACGGTTGTGTTACCATCCTGCCGTTACTGTTTGATGTGACTTATCGGGGTGCTGACCAAAGTCGGCTGAGATGATACCCGCAACCTGATCTGGTTAATACCAGCGGAGGGAATGAGTGCAAGAGCAAACCGCTTTCGTCTCATATTCGCTCCGCATTGTTATTGGAGTGTTTATGAAAAACCGCTACTTTCCTGTTTTCTCATTACTGGTATCTGCACTATGTTCGTCTCTGGCTTGGTCTGCCGGCTTGACGATATACACCTATGATTCTTTCGTCTCGGAATGGGGGCCGGGGCCAAAACTGGAAAAACTGTTTGAGCAGCAATGTCAGTGTGATATTAAATTTATCGCCGCCGAAGACGGTGTCAGCATACTCAACCGGTTACGCATTGAAGGTGATGCAACAAAAGCCGATGTGCTGCTTGGAATCGATGATGCGCTTATGGCAACGGCACAGCGAGAAAACCTGGTCAAACCCCATTCGCTAAAACTGCCCTCCCTGGTAAAAGCGTTGGACTGGCAAGATAACCTCTTTGTTCCATTTGATTACGGCTACTTCGCGTTTGTTTATGACAGCACCAAAATCAACCAACCTGCCACTTCACTCAAGGGTCTGATTGAATCGGATGCTTCAGTGATCTATCAGGATCCGCGTACCAGTACACCTGGTCAGGGCTTTATGATTTGGGTCAATCAGGTCTATGGCAATGGCGCAGAAGCGGCTTGGCAGAAACTGGCCAAGCATACAGTTACTGTGACCAAAGGATGGTGGGAAGCCTATAGCCTGTTTTTGCAGGGAGACGCCGACTATGTACTGAGTTACAGCACGTCACCGGCGTATCATGTCGTGGCGGAAAACAAACACCAGTACAAGGCGGCAGAATTCACTGAAGGCCATATCATGCAAGTGGAAGTGGCCGCGCTCACCCGAACCGCCAAGAATACTGAACTTGCCCAGTCATTTCTGGCCTTTTTGCTGACTCCCGAAGCACAGAAAATCATCGCTACTGGTAACTGGATGTTGCCGGTAATTGATGGTATCGAGTTGCCGGCTATATTTTCGCAGCTGATTAAACCCGTCAAGTTGGATTACGACGCACCAGGCTTTAGCGAAAACAGAGCACAATGGGCGAAACAATGGCGAGCCGCAGCCAGCAAATAAGGGCTCGTTTTTCAGTGAATCAATTGGGGTGGGGCAGCCTGGCATGCTTGAGTTGCGCTACTCTTATGGCGTTTTGGGGGCTTGTTTCCTTTCAGTCAGAGGGATTTGACTGGCGGCTGTTAACGGATTCGTATTTCCATCATATTGTCGTATTTTCGCTTACTCAGGCTTGTTTAAGTGCCGTTATTTCAGTGGCGCTGGCCTGGCCGGTTGCCCGGTCATTGTATTACCTGCCAGGGCTACCGGGCAAACAGCACTTGCTCAATCTTTGCCTGCTTTGCTTTGTGATGCCAACGCTGGTGGTGGTAACCGGGCTGGTCGTACTGTTCGGTTCGACTGGTGTGTTATCGCCCTGGGTCGACCGGCTGGTCGGCGAGACCTGGAATCTGTATGGCTTGAGCGGCATTCTGCTGGCGCACGTTTATCTGAATATGCCATTTGCGGTTAGAGTGCTTTATTTGAAGCTGGAGGTGATCCCGGACAGTAGCTGGAAGCTTTCGCGGCAGTTGAAACTGGGCCGCTTTACCCGGTTCCGAGCCATCGAGTGGCCTTCCTTGCGTAGCACGCTTTTTATCGTTACCGGCTTTATATTTGTGCTTTGTTTCAATAGTTTTGCCATTGTGTTGGCGCTGGGTGGAGGGCCAAAATCTGCGACGCTGGAGGTCGCGATTTATCAGGCTCTCAAGTACGACTTCAATATTCCCGAGGCACTGGTCTATGCCTGGGTGCAATTTGTGATTGCCGGGCTGGCATTTCTACTGGTATCGAAGTGGGGAGTGCCTTCCTGGTTGGGTGGTGATAAGCATGAAAGCCTGTGGCGTCCGTTGCCAGGTACTCTGGTAAAGAGAGGCATGCAATGCCTGTGTTATTTCACCGCGCTGTTACTTTTGTTGCCAATAGGGGCGATAGTCGCGACTGCCTGGCAGGCAAGCCTGCTGTCACTCGACCTTTTACTGCTTGCCAAGTCTTTCTTGCTAACGGTTGGTTTGGCGGTGTTCTCAGCGGCGCTGGCATTGTTACTCGCATATTTTTCGCTCTATCCTGCCCGGGCCAGTGGTTTGCTTGGTCAGGAAAAGCGGCGGGTTATATTGGAGTGGTGGGCCGGACACGCATTGATTGCACCCGCAATGGTCATTTCGGTCGGATTGTATATCTATCTCCTGCGCAGAATCGATATCGAACAGTGGTGGCTGGTATGTGTGCTGCTAATCAATGCATTTTTACTTGTCCCTTTCGCTTTGCAGAAACTCAAACCCGTGCTGTATGTGTACGACAAAGCCTATGGACGTCTGGCGGCATCGCTTAAAATGACCACCCGACAGCGCTGCATGGTCGAGTGGCATTACGCCAAACCGGCAGTGATGGCCTCATTTTCGCTGACACTGATGCTGGCGGTGGGCGAAGTGGCGGTTTTTTCGATATTTGGCGACTACCAGTGGCCCACCCTGCCCTGGTTGATCTACAGCTATGCAGGCACCTATCGGCTGGCCGAAGCCAGCCTGGTGTCTTTGCTTTTATTCGTGCTTTGTCTGGGAGTGCTTACCTTGTTTAATCGCTGGCAACCGGCCCGGGGGGAATGATGCTTGATATTGTTGGTGTGGAAATTGTTCGGGGTGAGCAGCGCCTTCATTACCATCTCCAGATCGCAGAGGGCGCTCTGGTTGCCATGCAGGGGAAAAGCGGTATAGGCAAGACCACTTTGCTGGAGGCGATAGCGGGTTTTGTCAAGTTAGAAAAAGGCCGTATCAACTGGTTTGACACAAGACTGGATAACATGAAATCGGAAGCCCGGCCGGTATGCTATTTATTTCAGGACAATAATCTTTTCGAACACCTCAGCGTCAGGCAGAACATGGCGCTTGGTTTTCGTGGCAGCGTGCCCTGGACAACCTTACTGGAAGCGGCCGGTGAACTGCAGGTAGCCAATCAATTGGCGAAATATCCCGGCCAGTTGTCAGGGGGGCAGCGCCAGAGAGTGGCACTGATACGAACCGTACTGCGCCCGGAACCCATTGTCTTGCTGGATGAACCCTTTACCGGGCTTGATCAGGAGACTCGCCAACTGGCATGCAAATGGTTGGTCGAACAGGCCAGACAAAAGCAAAAAACGGTACTTATGGTAACCCATCACTGCGAAGAAATTGCCCCCTGCGCAAATCGGATTATAGATATGACGCACTCGGATGTTTCTCGAAGAAATCAATAAGAACCAGTGACAGCCATAGGATGTTAGCTGGCTATGGCGACTGAGTGCGAGTCCCACACTTTACCGGGTGCTGCCAAACAGGTGGTTTATTCCAATGGCCGAAGTATTCGGGTAACTCTCTCCAGGGTAATCCGGTACGCAAGCGATACAGTATTCCTTCCACCGTGGTTCGAAGATTGCGCTTGTCGTAGATACCAAGTTGAAGCATGATTGACCTTAACTTCGAGCAGTGTTCATCACTGAGCAACAGTCGGGGCATAGCAAACTCGCTGTATCGTTGTGTTGGAACTACAATATCGCGGGTTTGTTATTTTAAATCAACCTCTTATAACGAAAAGTCAACAGCCCCTAGTAGTTTATCGTCTAATCACAACATGGTTTTCGACGGTAATTTTCCTAGAGAGGGCTTTCACCTCATTAGTTCATGCCCATGCTGGGCGTACACAAATCATTCAAGCTGACGTCGCATATGCGCCGCAGCTTAATTCAGGCGTTAGCATTTCATAATCAAACTAAGGAGAAATCTATGGTTCTTAAAAGAACTGAAGCAAAGATAACTATTGCAAAACTTATTGAATTGGCATACTTCAAGGACAAAGGAATGACTGTCAAAATTATGGCTAAAAAAGGGAATGCAAAGCTGACTGCAGATCAAAATGGTAACGCCACATTATCAGGTTCAGTGGGGATTTTGACATTTAGTGGGACGCCTTGACGTGGTCAAGCAAATCTGTACACCTCGGTTAAGCAACTTTTTTCATCAGCATCATTTCACTTTCATAGAGACTGTAATTTATTTTGTGTAACTGCCTTTCACTAGTACCCTAGTTACAGGGTTAAGGGAAGGCAGAAAAATGAATAAAAAACAACTTGAAGCTTTT